>Ga0082212_10001190_pt1 | contig 38237 bp, 24 predicted proteins | sample TergutNt197P3_FD_71548 | JGI IMG/M metagenome (GOLD analysis project Ga0082212, IMG submission 71548) | Neocapritermes taracua P3 segment gut microbial communities from Petit-Saut dam, French Guiana - Nt197 P3 | ecosystem: Host-associated > Arthropoda: Insects > Digestive system > Gut ...
GGCGGCGGGACGCGCCGCGCCGGGGAAGCGGGGTTCGGCGGGGGCGGCCAGGGCCACCCGGGCCGCTGCGGGGGGGGGCGCCGGGCGGGCCCGGCCGCCCGCCACCCCTCGGACCGCCTGACCAGGACGGTGAGAGAGAAGTGAGCAGCTCGATGTCAGCCACGGTCGACCGCGTCCCCACGCCGGAGTCCAGCACCGAACGGTTCGGCGCCGCCGACACCACCCGCCGCAGGCACCTGCGGCCCACCGTGTGGGCCGGGCTCGGGTTCCTCGCGCCCCTGCTGGTGTACCTGGCGATCTTCTACGCGTACCCGCTCTACGAGAACGTGTCGATGAGCCTGCACCGGTTCACCCGGGCCACCTTCGTCACGGGCCTCGCCCCGTTCGTGGGCCTGGACGTATACCGCGAGGTGATCTCGTCGCCGCTGTTCTGGTCGACGGTGCGCCAGACGGCGCTGTTCGTCGTCGTCTCGCTGGTGTTCCAGTACGCGATCGGGCTGGGGCTGGCCGTGTTCTTCCAGCGGCACTTCCCGATCTCGGGCGTGCTGCGGGGCCTGTTCCTGGTGCCGTGGCTGCTGCCGATCATCGTGTCGGCCACCACGTGGCAGTGGATGATGGACGCCGACTCCGGCATCCTCAACCGGTTCCTCGGGCTGTTCGGCGTCGACCCGATCTGGTGGCTCAACGCCCAGCACTCGCTGATGTCCGTGACCATCGCGAACATCTGGCTCGGGATCCCCTTCAACCTCGTGATCCTGTACTCGGGCCTGCAGAACATCCCGGCGGACCTCTACGAGGCCGCGTCCCTGGACGGCGCGGGCGCCTGGCGCCAGTTCTGGAGCCTGACGTTCCCGCTGCTGCGGCCCGTCTCGGCGATCACCCTGCTGCTCGGGTTCGTCTACACGCTCAAGGTCGTCGACATCATCTGGATCATGACGCTCGGCACCGGCAGCTCCCAGACCCTCGCGACCTGGGCCTACGGCATGGCGTTCGGCAAGGGCGCGTCGTCGATCATCCGGTACTCCCAGGCCTCCGTGCTCGGCACGATCCTGCTGGTCATCGCCCTGGTCATGGGCTTCGTCTATCTGGCCGCCCAGCGCCGGCAGGAGGACTGACATGGAACGCACCACGGCCCGGCGCACCTGGTGGAAGACCGTGCTCGGTCTCCTCTTCACCGCGCTCATGCTGTTCCCGCTCTACTGGATGGTGAACGTCTCGTTCACCCAGCGCGACGCCATCCGCTCCGGGGACGTGTTCCCCCGGCACTTCACGCTCTCCCACTACGCGGTGGTGCTGCACCAGCAGCTGCCCTATCTGGGCACCAGCATCGTGGTGGGCCTCGGCACGGTCGTGCTGACGCTCGTGATCTCCGCGCCGGCAGCGTTCGCGCTGTCCAAGCTGTACGTGCCCGGGCGGAGGGCGCTCACGTTCTCGCTGCTGGTCGCCCAGATGATCCCCGCCGTCGTCATGGCGCTCGGGTTCTACACGATCTACACCAAGCTCGGCATCCTCGACACCCTGCCCGGGCTCATCCTGGCCGACTCGACGATCGCGGTGCCGTTCGGCGTCATGCTGTTCACCGCGTTCATGTCGGGCATCCCCGCCGAGCTGCTCCAGGCCGCGCACATCGACGGCGCCTCGCACTGGCGCACGTTCCGCTCCGTCGTCATGCCGATCGCCCGCAACTCCGCCGTCACCGTGGGCCTGTTCGCCTTCCTGTGGGCCTGGTCGGACTTCCTGTTCGCCTCCACCCTCAACCGCGACGGCGGCAGCCTGCGCCCCATCACGATGGGCCTCTACGACTACATCGGCTCCCAGAACCAGGAGTGGGGCCCGCTCATGGCCACGGCCGTGCTCGCCTCGATCCCCACCGCGCTGCTGCTGCTGGTCGCCCAGCGCTACGTCGCGGCGGGCGTGACCGCCGGCGCCGTCAAGGACTGACCCCGCCGCCCCTCCGTCTCCTTGCCCCGAGGACCCTCATGACCCCTCCGCACACCCGGCCCGGCGCCGACGTCGCGTTCGACGTCCGGCAGATCCCGTTCTCCTACCGCGGGGCCTGGTTCGACCTGTCGCCCGTCGTCGGCCTCCACCAGCGCTCCGAGACGGTCCACCTGGTCTCGCACCGCAACGGCATGCACGCCGTGCTGGCACTCCAGCCGGTCGCGAACGGCGCCCCCGCGCCGACGCGGTGGAACGCGTCGCCGTCGACGCTGCGCTGGACCGCCGACGACGGCGGCACCGTGACCGCGGCCTTCGACGGCCCCGACGTGCTGCGCCTGCGGGGCCGCGGGCTGGGGCTGCGGATCGCTGACGCGGCCTCGGAGCTGACGCCCTTCACCGGTACCTACCTGTTCACCGACCCGGTGGACGGGACCAGCGTGTTCACGTCGTACGAGACCGGGCGGCGCTACCGCCTGACGCGTGTCTCGGGGGCGCTGCAGGTGGCCGGCGCCGAGGCGCTGGGCGCGGCCGACCGCTCCGTCGTCGCGGGCGCCAACGGCGGGGACTGGGAGCTCGCCATCCACGAGACGACGGCCGGCGCACCGCCCTTCACACCGCACAGCCCCTTCCCCGCGGTGGTCGCCGCGGCGGACGCCGCGTTCGGCGACTACCTCGAGGCCGTCGCACCCTGGCGGGACACGCGCACGCCCGCCGCGGCGCTCGCGGCGTACGTGCTGTGGTCGGCGACGGTGGCACCCGAGGGGTTCCTGCGGCGCGAGGCGGTGCTCATGTCGAAGCACTGGATGGACAAGGTGTGGAGCTGGGACCATTGCTTCAACGCGCTCGCCCTGGCGCGCGGCCTGCCCGACGTCGCGCTCGACCAGCTCCTCACGCCCTTCGACCACCAGGACGCGACCGGCGCCCTGCCCGACTCGGTGACGCACTCCGAGGTCCTCTACAACTACGTCAAGCCGCCCATCCACGGCTGGGCGCTGGCCCGGCTGCGGGGCCTGAGCGGCCGGGGGCTCACCGACGCCGAGCTGCGCGAGGTCCACGACCGGCTCGCGGCATGGACCCGGTTCTGGCTGGTCCAGCGGCGCCGGCCCGGCCACGCGCTGCCCTTCTACCAGCATGGCAACGACTCCGGCTGGGACAACTCGACCACCTTCGACCGGGACCGCGTCATCGAGTCGCCCGACCTCGCGGCCTTCCTGGTGCTCCAGCTCGAGACGCTCGCCGACCTCGCCACCGAGCTGGGCCTGCCCGCCGACGAGTGGAAGCGCGAGCGCGACACCGTGCTGCGCGCCCTGACCACCGAGCTGTGGCGGGAGACCGAGTTCGTGGCGGTCGGCGCCCTGTCCGGGCGCGAGAGCACCGCCACGAGCCTGCTCAACCTGCTCCCTCTGGTGCTGGGCGAGCGCCTGCCCGACGGCGTGCGCCACGCCCTCGCCGACAGGCTCCAGCACCACCTGACCGAGCACGGCCTGGCCACCGAGCCGCCCACCTCGCCGCGCTACGAGGCCGACGGGTACTGGCGCGGCCCCATCTGGGCGCCGTCCACCGCGCTCATCGAGGACGGGCTGCGCACCAGCGGCTTCCCGCAGCTCGCCGACGAGGTCTCCAGCCGGTTCCGCGCCCTGTGCGAGGGCTCCGGCTTCGCCGAGAACTTCGACGCCCTGACCGGCGCGGGCCTGCGGGACCGCGCCTACACCTGGACTGCCGCCGTGTACCTGATGTTCGCGGCGGACCACGTGCACCGGCTCTAGTACGCGCGGTCGTGCACGACCTGGGGATGTGAGCGCCCGCCTGCGCGCAGGCTCGCTCACCGGATGCAAAGGAGCACCACCGCATGTCTCGTACGGCACCTCCAGCACAGAGACCGACCGCCCGGGTCGGCCGGCGCCTGACCGCCGCGGTCGGCGCCGCTGCCCTCTCGCTCGTCGGGCTGCCGGCGCTCGCCCCGAGCGCCGGGGCGGCGTCAGACCCCGTGCCGACGCCCGTCGTCGCCTACACGTTCGACGACGCCGGCCCCGGCGTCGCCACGCTGCACAACTCCGGGTCGGGCGGCGCGAAGTACGACGGCACGGTCGTCAACGCGTCCGCCCTGCTCAGCGGTTCGCGCGACGGCGGCGGGACGCTCGCGCTGCCCGGCGGCGCACTCGGCGCCCCGAGCGCCTCGATGCCCTACGTGCAGATCCCGAACGGCGTCTACCAGGGCATCAGCGGGATCACCGTGTCGACCTGGGTGTACTGGGACGGCAAGAACGTCACGTCGGCCGCCGCGCCGTGGACGTACATCCTGGGCGGCGACCAGCTGCCGAACAACAACTACGGGGTGTTCTTCGCCCCGTCCGAGAACGGCAAGGTCACGGTCGCCGCCAACGACGGCCCGGAGTTCAAGGCCAACAGCGCGAACGCGCTGCCCGCGAACACCTGGACGCACGTCGCGGTCACGGAGGACGGGTCGAACCTGGTGCTGTACGTCAACGGTCTGCGCACCGACAGCCGCCCGTCGGCCGTCGACTTCTCCAAGCTGTACTCGGCCTCGAGCACGTTCAGCGGCCTGATCGGGCGCACGCAGTGGACGGCGCAGTACGCGTCGTACTTCGGCGGGCAGCTCGACGACTTCCAGGTCTACGACAGCGCTCTGACGGCCGACCAGGTCGCGCAGGTCGCCGGCGACGTGCCGTCCGTCACCGGGCTGGCGTCGACGTCGTTCGCGCTGGCCACGCTGGCCGGAACTGCGCCGTCGCTCCCGACGTCGGTGCAGGCCACCTACTCCGACGGCTACGCCCGCGACGTGGCCGCGACGTGGGACGCCGTCGACCCGTCGTCGTACGCGGCAGCCGGGCACCTCACCGTGCACGGCACGGCCGCCGGGGTCGACCTGACCGCCACGGTCACGGTGCTCTCCCCCGACGCGGCCCAGCCGGTCGCGCACTACACGTTCGACGCGGCGAGCCCGTCGGGCACCGTCGTCGACACCTCCGGCAACGGGCTCGACGCGACCCTGGTCAACCCGGGTACCGCCACGGTGGTGGCCGGGGCCGGCGGGTCGAACGCCCTGCAGCTGCCCGGCGGGGCCTCCGGCTCCACGACCGCGGCGTACGTGTCGCTCCCCCGCGGCGTGCTGGCCGGGGCCACCGACCTGACCGTCTCGGCGCGCGTCCGCTGGGGCGGCGGCGCGGCGTGGCAGCGCTTCTTCGACCTGGGGACCAACAGCACGAGCTACCTGTTCTCCACCCCGTCGAACGGCGACGCGCTGCGCTCGGCCGTGACGACGAGCGGGGGCGGCGGCGAGGCCTCCAACACCGGGTCGGCGGCCTTGCCCACCGGCTCCTGGCACACGGTCACGGTGGTGCTCGACACGACCGCCGACCGCCTGACCACCTACCTCGACGGCGCCGCCGTCGACACCGCCCCGACCACCCTCACGGCGGGCCAGCTCCTGTCCGGCTCGGCCACCACGTCGGGTGCGCTCGGCAAGTCGTTCTACGCCGACCCGTACTTCGGCGGCGCGTACGACGACGTCGCCATCTACCGGGCCGCGCTGACGCCGCAGCAGGTGGCCGACGCGGTGCTCGGCACGGTGCCGACCGCCACCGGCCTCACCACCTCCACGTTCGACGTCGCCACCTCGATCGGCACCGCGCCCAGCCTGCCGCTGACCGCACCCGCCACCTACTCCGACGGGTACACGCGCAACGCGCCCGTGACGTGGGACGCCGTGGACCCGACGGCCTACGCGGCGCGGGGCCAGCTCACCGTGCACGGCACGGCCGCCTCGCTGGACGTGACCGCGCACGTGACCGTGAAGGCCGAGAACGAGGTCGACATCGACCTGTCCCAGGACACTGGTCGCTTCATGGGCGGCGCCGTCGGCACGCTCTACGGCCTGTACGGGCAGGGCATCCCGTCCAACAACGTCATCGACGGCATCAAGCTGCGCACCGTCGCGACCAAGGCGCAGGACGGCGTCCAGCACCCCGGCGCCGACGCGCTCGAGGTGGTCAAGCCCCTGGTGGACAGCTCGGGCGGCGACGTCTACATCTACATGACCGACATCTACCGCGGCTTCCCGTACGAGTGGCCCGGGGACAGCCCCGAGGCAAGGCTGAACGACTACAAGGCCAAGATCGCCACCGAGGTGGACCAGGTCGCCAGCCTGCCGGAGAAGTACCGCAGCCACGTCGTGTTCGTGCCGTTCAACGAGCCCGAGGGCAACATGTTCGGCACCGGCACGTGGAGCTACAACGGCATCAGCTGGACCAGCGACCCGCAGTACTACTTCGCGGCCTGGGACGCCGTCCACGCGATCATCAAGGGCAAGATCCCCGACGCCCGCATCGCCGGCCCGAACACCAGCGTGCTGTACTCGCAGGTCCAGGGCTTCATCCAGCACGCGCTGGCCGCCGGCACCATGCCGGACGTCATCACGTGGCACGAGCTGAGCAACCCGGCCACCATCCGGTCGAACGTCGCCAAGTTCCGCTCGTGGGAGACCGCGCTCTACGCGGGCACGGCCTACGCGGGCAGGCACCTGCCCATCAACATCGACGAGTACGCGTACAACTACCACACGTCCGTCCCCGGCCAGATGATCCAGTGGATCTCCGCGCTCGAGGACGCGAAGGTCGACGGCGACGTCGCGTACTGGAACATCGACGGCAACATCTCCGACACCGCGGTGCAGGCCAACCGGGGCAACGGCCAGTGGTGGCTCTTCAACGCCTACGGGCAGATGACGGGCGACACCGTCCAGCTCACCCCGCCGCGTCCCGGCGTCAACTACACGCTCCAGGGCGTGGCGACGCTGGACACGTCGAAGAAACAGGCGCAGGCGATCATCGGCGGCGCCTCCGGGTCGTCGCTGGTCAGCTTCGCGCACGTCGACCCGGCCGTGTTCGGCACCACCGCGCACGTATCCGTCAAGGAGATCCGCTGGTCCGGCCAGGTGGGCGACAACTCCGGCCCGCGGCAGGTCGCCGAGCTCAACCTGCCCGTGACGGACGGGTCGCTCGCGGTCCAGCTCGGCTCGGGCGACCTGCCCGCGCTGAACGCGGAGTCGGCGTACGTCATCACGGTCACGCCGGGCGCCCACGCCTCGACCAGCACCACCCGCCCGTTCCTCTGGACGGGCACGTACGAGGCCGAGGACGCCGCGCACACCGGCACGGGCTGGTCCAAGAACGGCCCCGAGGGCACGACGTCCAACGTCTCCGGCTTCTATACGTCGGGCGGCTACGACGTGGGCGGCCTGCGCACCGGGTCCGACGTGAGGCTGAGCTTCACGGTGGACGTGCCCCACGACGGGAAGTACGACCTGAGCGTGTTCGCGAACTCGCTCAACACGTACCCGGCCGTCGCGCAGCAGGGCCCGACCAACGTGTTCCTCACCGTCGACGGCGCCGCCGAGCAGCAGCTCTACCTGCCGCTCGCCTACAAGTGGGTGGTGTGGGACCACACGGACACCACCGTCGACCTCACAGCCGGCAAGCACACCCTGACCCTCGCCGCCACGAGCCTGGACGGGACCAGGTCCACGACGGGCGACGCGATCGTCGACAAGATCGACCTCGCGCTGCCCGACCCGGCGGCCAAGGATGCCGTCTACGAGGGCGAGAACGCCGAGCTCGCGGGCGGCGCCACGGCCGACTACACCCAGCCCGGCGTGTCCGGCTCCGGTACGGCCCGGCTCGCCGTCGGCGGCTCCGCGACGTTCTGGGTCTACTCCCCCGACGACGCCGAGCACACCCTCTCGGTGGACGCCCTCGGCAGCGGCGCCGCGACGCTCACGGTCAACGGTCACGACGTGACCGCCCTGACGGCGTCCTCGCAGCTGCCCGTGTTCCTCGACGGCGGCATCAACAAGGTCACCGTCACGGGCACGAGCGGTGCGCTGCTCGTGGACCGCGTGCGGGTCGGCGCGTCCACGGCCGCCCTCGCCTCCACGGTCTACCCGGCCGAGGACGCGACGACGTCGGGCACCGCCGCCGTGCAGCCCTACCCGCTCGCGCAGGGCGGCAAGGCCGTGACCGGGATCGGCGGCGACCCAGGCAACCACAACGAGCTCACGTTCCACGTCACCGCCGCGGCGGCCGGCACGTACGCGATCACCGTGCGCTACTCCAACGGGGAGCAGTCCATGGCGTCGCACTACAACCCCGACCCCCTCGCGCGGCACGCCGACGTCTCGGTCAACGGTGCTGTGGCCCAGCGCGTCTGGTTCCCGCACACGTTCCACGACGACAACTTCTGGGACGAGACCTTCTTCGCGACCCTCGCGAAGGGCAGCAACACCCTCACGTTCCACTCCGAGGAGCTGCCCAGCTTCGACGGGAAGACGTACCTCTCCCAGACGTTCCCCGACGCCGACATGCGCTCGCCGTGGGCTCCCAACATCGACCAGCTCACGGTCACGCCGTCCACGCTGGGCGAGTGGTCGAAGTCGGCCGTGTACACCGAGGGCATGCAGGTCGCCTCCGGCGGGTCGCTCTGGCGGGCCCTGTGGTGGACGCAGAACCAGAAGCCCGGCGACCCGTACGGGCCGTGGGAGCAGATCGTGACCGCCCCGGACGGCACCGCCGTCTGGACGGCGACGCGCATCTTCGACACCGGCGACCGGGTCACCTACCGCGGCACCACGTACGTCGCCCAGTGGTGGACGCGCAACCAGGCGCCCGGCGACCCGAACGGGCCCTGGAAGGCGGCCGGCTGACACATCCCGCACGACGGAACACCGCCGGGGCGGCACGCATCGCGTGCCGCCCCGGCTCCGTCTGCCTAACCTCGACTCGTGCTCGACATCAACGCCCTCGCGGCGGTCCTGATCGCCGTCGCGGTCGCGCCGATCGTCACCCACCTGCTCGGCCGCCTCGTGCCCGTGCCGCTGCCCGTCGTCGAGATCCTGCTGGGCATGCTGCTGGGCCCGTCGCTGCTCGGCTGGGTCGCCCCCGGCGGCCTGCCCGCGACGCTGGGCCGCACGGGCATCGCGGTGCTCGTGTACCTCGCGGGGTACGAGCTCGACTACCGCTCCATGACCGGCAGGCTGCTGGGGCGCGCCACCTACGGCTGGCTGCTCACGCTCGGCGTGTGCATCGGGCTCGGGATGGCCGTCGCCTTCGGGGCGAACGCCGCGGGCGTGGCCGTGCGCGCCGACTCGACCGTCTCGCTCGCGACGTCCGGCCTGCTCATCGGCATCGCGCTGACCTCCACGGCGCTCGGGTCGTCGCTGCCCGCGATGCGCGACTCGGGCACCATCGACACGGCCTTCGGCAAGGCCGTGCTGACCTCCGGGGCCATCGGCCAGTTCGCGCCGCTCATCGCCCTGTCGATCCTGTTCAACCACGACCGCCCCGTGTGGCAGTCGGCGCTGGCGTTCGTCGGGTTCGCCGTCCTGGCCGTCGCCGCCATCCTGGTCTCCCGCCGGGGCATGCCCGGGTGGGCGCAGCGCATCGCATCCTCGACGTTGCACACCTCCGGGCACTTCTCGGTGCGGCTCGCCGTCGCCGCCCTGTTCGGCATCGCGGCCCTCGCGCTCGACGTGTTCGGGATGGACCTGCTCATCGGCGCCTTCGCGGCCGGCGCGCTGATGCGGCAGCTCATGCGCAACGTCGACGAGCCCATGAAGGGCATCACCGAGCGCAAGATCCAGGCCATCGGCTTCGGGTTCCTGATCCCCGTCTTCTTCGTGTCCACGGGCATCAACTTCGACCTCGAGGGCTTCGCGCGGGAGCCGCTCGCGCTGCTGCTCATCCCGGTGTTCGTCGTGTGCCTGTTCGTGGGCCGCGGGCTGCCCGGCTCGCTCGTGCTCGGGTTCCGCGGGGTCACGGGCCGCGACCGCGTGGCGGCCGCGCTGTGGACGTCGGTCGCGCTCGCCGTCATCGTCTTCATGGTCAACATCGCCACCGACGCCGGGGCCGTCAGCTCCGTCGTCGGGGCCGCGATGATCGGCGCGGGGATGATCTCGGTGCTCGTGTTCCCCACGCTCGCGATCGCCCTGCGGGGACCCGGCGTGCGGCCGTCGGGGCCGTCGGCCGTCGAGGTCGCCGCCGCCGAGGCCGCCGTGATGCTCGCCCGCGAGGCGGAGGAGCGCCGGAACAAGGGGGCCTGAGCGCCCGCCGGCGCGGCGGAGCCGGGCCCCGGCCGGGGCCCGGCTCGCCCGGCTACATCGCCTGGCGCGCCTCGCGCGCGGCGTCGAGCTCGGTCGTCGCGCCCTCGGTGGCGAGCGCCCCGCCCGAGCTCTCCAGGTGCGCCCTGACGAACCAGTGGAACAGCTCGAGGTCGTGCAGGTGGCCGATGAGCAGGTCGTTCGTCACGGCGTCGAGCTGCTCGGTGTCCGCCGCCGCCTGGCGGTGCGACGCGATGACCCCCTGGTACACCTCGTCGAGCGCGCCGAGGTGCTCGATAGCCGACGCCCGCCCCAGCGTGTAGTCGTCCCACGTGCGGGCCGCGACCAGCGCACCGGGCGTCCCGACCGGCGCGACGCCCAGGGTCGCGATGCGCTCGGCGACGGCGTCGGCCATCCCGCGCACGGCGTCCACCTGCGGGTCGAGCATCTCGTGCACCGCGATGAAGTGCGGCCCCACCACGTTCCAGTGGATGTGCTTGAGCGTGAGCTGGAGGTCGTTGAGCGAGTGCAGGCGCTCCTGGAGGATCTCGGCGACCTTCGCCCCCTGCTCGAGCGTCAGGGACGGGACGGTGTATCGGGGCAGAGCCATGGTCTCTCTCCGGTTCAGTCGACGGGAGTGCGGTCGCCCCCAGTCTGGTTCCGGACGTGACCGCTCGCTAGGGGGTGCCGGGTGACTCCGGCGCGCGGCAGGTACACCTCGACGGTGGTGCCGTGACCGGCGGCGCCGCGGGGCGCCTCGTCGGCGGTGCGGCTGCTCACCTCGACGCGCCCGCCGTGGGCGGCGACGATCGACTGGACGATCGCGAGCCCCAGCCCCGTGGACCCGAACTGGTGGCCGCGGGCGGCGTCGCCGCGCGTGAAGCGGCGGAACAGCACGGGGCGCAGCGGCGCGGGGATGCCCGGGCCGTCGTCGGACACCGACAGCACCACCGAGCCGCCCGGGCCGTCGTCCTCCGCCCTCACCCCGACCTTGACGCGCGTCCCGGCCGGGGTGTGCACGCGGGCGTTGGCCAGCAGGTTCGTCAGCACCTGTCGCAGGCGGGACTCGTCGCCGACGACGGCGGTGGCGTCGACGTCGTGCTCATCGTCCTCGGACCACTCGAGGTCCGGCAGGTCCACCTCCCACGCGTGGTCCGGGCCTGCGGCGTGCGCGTCGGTCACGGCGTCGACGGCGAGCCCTGCCAGGTCCACCGGCGCGCGGTCGAGCGGGCGGCCGGCGTCGAGCCGTGCGAGCAGCAGCAGGTCGTCGACCAGGGTGCTCATGCGCGTCGCCTCAGACTCGATCCGCTGGAGCGCCCGCGAGGCGTTCGGCGGCACCACCTCGGGGGCGCGGCGCACCAGCTCCGCGTACCCGCGGATCGAGGCGAGCGGCGTGCGCAGCTCGTGGGAGGCGTCGGCGACGAACTGCCGCACGTGCGTCTCCGACTGGTGGCGGGCCTCGAGCGACGCCTCGACGTTGTCGATCATCCGGTTGAGCGCGGCGCCCACCTGCCCGGCCTCGGTGCGCTCGTCGGTGTGCGCGGCCTGGACGCGGGGCAGCGCGGCGACCTCGCCGCGGGAGAGCTCGAGCTCGGACACCCGGCTCGCGGCGGCCGCGACCGACTCGAGCGGCCGCAGCGAGCGCCGCACCAGCCAGGTGCCCCCGGCGGCGGTGACCAGCAGCCCGACGACGCCGATGGCCGCCTCCACCGCGAGATAGCGCCGCACGGTGTCGGTGACGCTCGACGTCGACAGCGCGATGACGGCCGACTCCCCGTCGAAGGTCACCGTCGCGACGGCGCGGTAGTCGCCCAGGCCGGCGACGCTGACGTCGTGCCGCGCCCCGTCGTTCGGCACTGCCTGGAGGTCGGCGACCTGCTGGTCCGTCAGCTCGGTGAAGCTGTTGTGCTGCGTGAGGTACCCGGCGCGCTCGAGCTGCCCGCCCGAGAAGATCGCCACGATGGTGCCCACGTCCTGCCCGATCCACGGGCCGTACGCCCGCCCGGTGCCGGACGTCCGCGCGGCCGGCCCGCTGCCGCCGTGGCCCGGCCCGAACGGGCCGTTGGCGGGCGGCGGCATGACGAGCCGCTGCGCCGCCTGCGTGAGCTGCGCGTCCAGCCGCGACACGAGCTGCGTGCGCAGCGCGAGCGTCGAGGCGAGCGAGACCGCGGAGGTGAACGCGAGCAGCACGGCGATCAGCACCACGACCAGCTGGCGCCGCAGGGGCCAGCCGCGCCCCCGTGCGCCGCGCGCGAGGCGCCCGGTCATGCGGCGTCCGCCCCGGGCTTGAGCACGTACCCGACTCCCCGCAGGGTATGGATCATGGGCGTGCGGCCCTTGTCGATCTTGCGGCGCAGGTAGGACACGTAGAGCTCGACGATGTTGGTCTGGCCGCCGAAGTCGTAGTGCCACACCCGGTCCAGGATCTGCAGCTTCGACAGCACGCGGCGGGGGTTGCGCATCAGGTAGCGCAGCAGCTCGAACTCCGTCGCGGTGAGCGAGACGGGCTCCCCGCCGCGGGTCACGTCGTGCGAGTCCTCGTCCAGCACCAGGTCGCCGACGACGAGCACCGCCTCCTGGGCGGCCGTCGCGGCGCCGGTGCGGCGCAGCAGGCCCCGCAGGCGGGCGACCACCTCCTCGAGGCTGAACGGTTTGGTCACGTAGTCGTCGCCGCCCGCCAGCAGCCCGGCGACACGGTCCTCGACGGCGTCGCGCGCGGTGAGGAACAGCACCGGCACCTGGGTGTCGTGCTCGCGGATGCGGCGCAGCACCGTCAGCCCGTCGAGGTCCGGGAGCATGACGTCGAGCACGATGACGTCGGGCGCGTCCTCCCGTGCGGCCCGGATGGCGCCCTGCCCGTCCAGCACGGCGTGCGCCTCCCACCCCTCGTAGCGCAGCGCCGCGGTCAGCAGCTCCGCGAGGTTGGGCTCGTCGTCGACCACCAGGACGCGCAAGGGGCTGCCGTCGGGGCGCGTCAGGGCCGGCTGGGCGCGCGCCAGAGGCCCGGTGAGCGCCGAGGGCAGGGTGGTCGACGAGGGGTCCGTGCCGTTCATGGGTTCCATGGTGACGGGCGCTCCCGCCCGGACCCTGTGGCCTTGCTGTGCGCGCCCTGTGCGACGTCCTGCCGCGGCCCGGGCGACGACGGCGAACCCGCAACGCGCGGAGGGTCGCGGAGCGCCAGGTCAGGCCGACAGCCCCGTGAGCAGCGGCATCACGACCTCGTCGAGGATCGCGTCGATCGTGGCGACCGGCACGGGCTTGAGGCTCATGAGCATCTCGGCGCGCACCAGGTCGAACGCGAGCGAGCGGACGCGCGGCGTCAGGCGCGCCAGGTCGAGCTCGCCACGGGCCACGGCCCGCTGGTAGATGACGTCGGAGCGCGGAGCGCGGTCGCCCACGACGGCGTCGCGCAGGTCGACCAATCCCGTGCCCGTCTCCGTGAAGTACCCGCCCAGCCGGGTGGCGCCGACGATCGCCACCCGGACGCGGGTGCGGTTGGCCCACGTCAGCAGCGCGTGCAGGTCGCCGCGCAGGGTGCCGGTGTCGGCGGGCTCGAACGGCTCGCTCGCGGCCCCGTGCACGACAGCGGCGTGCGCCAGCTCGGGCTTGGTGGGCCAGCGGCGGTAGACGACCGCGCGGCTGGTGGCCGCGCGCGCCGCGACCCCCTCGTAGGTGAGCCCGTCGTACCCGTGCTCGACCAGCGCCTCCCATGCGGCGTCGAGCAGAGCGGCCTCGAGCTCCTCGCCGCGGCGGCGGCGCCGGACGGGTCGGTCCGCATCGACAAGAGACATGGTGTTCCTTCCGGGCGCCCGAGGGTTTAAGATCCACTCTGTATCCACAGCATGACACAGGGAGCGTCACCATGACCGCCACCGGCACCGCGAGCCCCACCCGGTCGCGTCTCGGCATGGATCCGCAGGTCATGCGGACCACCTGGACCGTCCTGGTCGGCGGCATGGCCGTCCTCTTCGACACCACCATCGTCGCGGTCGCCATCCGCACGCTCGCCACCGACCTGAACGTCGGGCTCGCCACGATCCAGTGGGTCTCGACCGCCTACCTGCTCGCCCTGGGCGTCGCCGTGCCGCTGGTCGGGTGGGCGCAGCGCGTGCTCGGCGCCAAGCGGCTCTGGATGATCGCCCTGACGATCTTCCTGGTCGGGTCGATCCTCAGCTCCCTGTCGTGGTCCGCTGCGAGCCTCATCGCCTTCCGCGCCGTCCAGGGCCTGGGAGGCGGCATGCTCATGCCCCTGATGATGACGATGGTCATGCAGGCGGCGCGCGGCCAGAACCTCGGCCGGATGGCCGTCGTCATCGGCCTGCCCGTCGCCCTCGGCCCCATCGTCGGGCCCGTCATCGGCGGCCTGATCCTCCAGCACCTGCACTGGTCGTGGCTCTTCTGGGTCAACGTGCCGTTCTGCGTCGCCGGCCTGATCCTCGCCTCGCGGTACCTCGCACCGGACGGGCCGGTGCAGCGCGTGCGGCTCGACGTCGTCGGCCTCCTTCTGCTGGCCCCCGGCCTCGTCGGCATCCTCTACGGCCTGAGCAACGTCTCCGGCGACGGCGGGTTCTCCCGCGCCGACGTCTGGGCGCCCGCGGGCGCCGGCATCGTGCTGGCCGCCGGGTTCTGCCTGTGGGCGCTGCCGCGCGGGCGGCGCGCCCTGGTCGACATCGGGCTGCTGCGGCACCGCCCGCTCGCGACGTCGTCGGTGCTGATGTTCCTGTCCGGCTTCGGGCTCTTCGGCGCGATGCTGCTGCTGCCGCTCTACTTCCAGACGGTGCGCGGGCACGACGTGCTGACCGCCGCCCTGCTCCTGGCCGCCCAGGGCGTCGGCGCGCTGGCGAGCCGCGTCGCTCTGGGCCGGGTCATCGACAAGGTAGGCCCGCGCTGGATCACCCTGACGTCGTTCGTCGTGGTGCTGCTGGCGACCATCCCGTTCGCGCTCGCCGGGGCGGCGACCAGCGAGTCCTGGCTGATCGTGGTCCTCTTCTTCCGCGGCCTGGGCCTGGGGTCCGCGATGATCCCGCTCATGGCCCACGCCTTCGAGGGCATGGCGCACGACGACGTCCCCGACGCCTCGATCGTCAGCCGGCTCTTCCAGCAGCTCGGCGGCTCGTTCGGCACGGCCATCCTGGCGACGGTGCTCGCGAGCGCGACGTCGGGCGCCCACTCCCTCGACGACGCCGCGACCGGCTTCGACCAGGCCTTCTGGGTCGCGGTGGCCTTCACCGCGGTGGCCGTCGGGGTGTCGTTCCTGCTCCCGGCCACCCGGCCAGCGGCCACTCTCCCGGAGTAGCCGCGCGGCCGACTGTGTAGCGTTCTCGCGTGACCCGACAGGAGCACCACACGACGGCTGACCACGGCACGGAACCCGGCTGGGTCCGGCACGCGATCTGGTGGCACCTGTACCCGCTCGGGTTCGTCGACGCCTTCCCCGAGCCGCCCTCCGGCCCCGCCCAGCCCGAGGAGCACCGGCTGCTTCGCGTGATCGGCTGGCTCGACCACGCTGCCGGCCTGGGCGCGTCGGGCATCGCGTTGGGCCCGATCTTCGACTCCGCCACCCACGGTTACGACACGCTCGACTACCTGCGGATCGACCCCCGGCTCGGCACCGACGACGACTTCGACCAGCTCGTCACCGCGGCCCACGCGCGCGGGCTGCGGATCAAGCTCGACGGCGTCTTCAACCACGTGGCCCGCGAGCACCCGCGCGTCCAGGCAGCGCTGGCGGCCGGGCCCGGCAGCGAGGAGATGCGCTGGTTCCGACCCAGGGTCACCGACGACGGGCACGTCGAGCTCGACACCTTCGAGGGCCACGAGCAGCTCATCGCGCTCAACCACGACGAGCCCGAGGTGCGCGCGCACGTCGCCGACGTGATGAGGCACTGGCTCGACCGGGGCGCCGACGCGTGGCGGCTCGACGCCGCCTACCGCGTCCCCACCGACTTCTGGGCGGCCGTGCTGCCCGAGGTGCGCCGCACCCACCCCGACGTCTGGTTCGAGGCCGAGGTGATCCACGGCGACTGCGCCGCCTTCGTCGAAGCCTCCACGGCCGACACCGTCACCCAGTACGAGCTGTGGAAGGCGATCTGGTCGAGCATCGAGAACCGGAACTTCTTCGAGCTCGACTGGGCGCTGCGGCGGCACAGCGAGATGCTCCAGGACTTCGTGCCCGCCACCTTCGTCGGCAACCACGACGTGACCCGCATCGCCAGCCAGATCAGCGACCAGCGGCACCTGCCGCACGCCGTCGCGCTGCTCGCCGTGCTGGGCGGCACGCCGAGCATCTACGCCGGCGACGAGCTCGGCTACCGGGCCGTCAAGGAGGACCGCCCCGGCGGGGACGACGCCGTCCGGCCGGCCTTCGCACCGGACGGGCCGGGCCGGCTCGACGCAGGCTCCGCGGAGGTGCTGCGGCTCCACCAGCGGCTCGTGGGGCTCCGGCGCCGGCACCCCTGGCTGCGCGAGGCCACCAGCCAGGCCGTGGCGGTGCGCAACGAGCAGTACGTCATCACGGTCGGCGACGGGGGGCAGACGCTGACTCTCGCGCTGAACCTCTCGGATGCCGAGCTCGGCGTCCCCGGTGGGACGGTGCTCGACGGCGACCCGCGGTCGCGGGCGGGCGACGGGGTGGTCGGGCCACACGGGTGGGCGATCCTCGAGGCGTGACAGGCGGGGCGCTCCGCTCCATGAGCAGACCGCCCCGCCGCCGCGTTCCCGACCAGCCTCAGCTCTCCGAGAGCTCCTCATACGCGGGCACCGTCAGGAAGTCCGGGAACTCGTCGGCGAGCGCCACGCGCTCGAACAGCCGGGCCGCCAGCTCCACCTGCTCCGTACCGACGAGGGCCTCCGCCACCAGAGCGGCACGCTCTTCGGCGAGCAGCTCCCTGACGAGCCCCGCGGTCACGACGGTCCCGTCCTCGAGCCCGATGCCGCCGTGGACCCAGTGCCAGATCTGGGACCGCGAGATCTCCGCGGTCGCGGCGTCCTCCATGAGGTTGAAGATCGCGACGGCGCCCGAGCCGCCCAGCCAGGAGGCGAGGTAGCGCAGCCCGACCGCGACGTCGTTCCGCAGCCCCTCCCGGGTGACCGACGCGTCGGTGGAGGCGACGTCGAGCAGGTCGGCGGCGCGGATCTCCCGCCAGTCGCCGGGCACCTCGAGCTGGTGCGGCCGCTCCCCCAGCGCGGACCCGAACACCTCCGCGCACAGCCCGACCAGGTCCGGGTGCGCCACCCAGGACCCGTCGAACCCGTCGCCGGCCTCGCGCTTCTTGTCGGCGCGCACCTTCTCGAGCGCGACGGCGTTGACGGCCTCGTCGCGCCGCGAGGGGATGAACGCGGCCATGCCGCCGATGGCGTGGGCCCGCCGGCGGTGGCACGTGCGCACCAGCAGGTCGGTGTAGGCGCGCATGAAGGGAGCCGTCATCGTGACGGCGTTGCGGTCGGGCAGCACGAACTGCGGCCCGGCGTCGCGGAAGTACTTGATGATGCTGAACAGGTAGTCCCACCGGCCGGCGTTGAGGCCGGAGGCATGGTCGCGCAGCTCGTAGAGGATCTCGTCCATCTCGAACGCGGCCGGGATGGTCTCGATCAGCACGGTGGCCCGCACGGAGCCCTGCGGGATGCCGAGCAGGTCCTGCGCGGCGACGAACACGTCGTTCCAGAGCCGCGCCTCGTGGTGCGACTCCAGCTTCGGCAGGTAGAAGTACGGGCCCGAGCCGCGGGCGAGCAGCTCGGCGGCGTTGTGGAAGAAGTACAGCCCGAAGTCGACGAGCGCCCCGACGGCGGGCCGGCCGCCCACGAGCAGGTGCCGCTCGTCGAGGTGCCAGCCGCGCGGCCGCATCACCACGGTGGGCAGCGGCTGGTCGGTGCGGATGCGGTACTGCTTGCCCTCGGGCGTGGTGTGCTCGAGGGTGCGCCGGGTCACCTTGGCCAGCACGTCCTGCCCGCCGACGACGTTGGCCCAGTGCGGCGTGCTGGCGTCCTCGAGGTCGGCCAGCCACACCTTCGCCCCGGAGTTGAGCGCGTTGACGGCCATCTTCGGCTCGGTGGGCCCCGTGATCTCGACGCGCCGGTCGAGCAGGTCGGCGGGCGCGGGCGCGACGGTCCAGTCGGACTCGCGCACCGTACGGGTCTCGGCCAGGAAGTCGAGCGTGCCCGTGGCGGAGGCGGCAGCACGACGCCCGGCCCGCGCGGTGAGCAGCTCGTCGCGGCGCGCGGCGAACCGGTCGTGCAGCTCGGCGACGAAGCCGAGTGCTGCGGGCGTGAGGATCGCGGAGTCGAACGGCGTGGCCGGCCCGGTGACGGTGATCTGAGACATGTCGTCCCTTCGTGGTGGGTTCAGTGGGCGCGCGACGCCGTCGTGACGGCCACGCGTTCGAAGTCCGGGTCGAGCGAGACGCCCCAGCCCGGCTCGGTGGGGAGCGCGACGAGCCCGTTGTGGACCTGCATCAGCGGCGCGTACACGCCCTGGGTCCAGGCGGTCTGCTCGATGCTCCACTCCTGCCGCTGGTGGCAGGCGGGCATCGCCGCCGCCAGGTGCACGGTGAACACCTGCAGGAGCGAGTCGTTGGCGCAGTGCGGGGTGCACGGCAACCCGATCGCCTCGGCGAGGACGGCCACCTTCCGGGCCCGGGACACGCCGCCGAGATAGCCGATGTCCGGCTGCACGATGTCGACCGCGCCCGTGGACAGCAGCCGGTGGAACTGCGGCAGCAGCGTGTCCTGCTCGCCACCCGACACCGAGATGTCGAGCGCGTCCGCGACGCGGCGCATCTGCTCGACGTCGCCGAACGGCACGGGCTCCTCGTAGTGGAAGTACCCGTGCCTCTCGAGCAGCCGGCCCACCTGCACCGCATGGCCGGGGCTGAATCCGCCGTTGGCGTCGGCGGAGATCGCGACGTCGTCGCCGAGCACGTGCCGCATGAGCGGGACGATCGCCTCGGTGCGCCCCGGGGCGGCGTCGACGTCGCGGCCCATGGCCTCGCCGACGCGGATCTTGACCCCGCCGAACCCCTGCTCGTCGATCAGCATGGCCATCCGGTCGGCCTCGTCGGCCGGGCTGATGGAGCGGAGCATGCTCGACGCGTACACGGGCACGGACTCGCGCGCGTTCCCGCCCAGCAGCTTGTACACCGGCACGCCGGCGGCCTTGCCAAGGACGTCCCAGCAGGCGGTGTCGATCCCGGCCAGCGCCCGGAGGATGAAGCTGGAGGGGAACTTGTAGGTCTGCCGCAGGCAGTGGTCCACGAGCGCCTCGACGTCCCACGGGTCCTGGCCCAGGAAGTAGCCGGCGACGATCTCGTGCAGCACGTGCGCGGTGGTGGCGGCCTCGTACGGTGCGGCCTGGCCGACGCCTACCGCGCCGTCGTCGGTGCGCACCCGCACGACCGCGAGGTTGCCCCGGACCAGGGTCTCGATCTGCTCGATCCTCATGCGCGGGCCCCCTCACGGGCCGGGGCGGCCGCGTGCGCGCGGAGCGTCTCGGCGAGGCGCGTGCGCTCGACCGTGCGGTCGAACGCGAAGGCGCCCGCGAGGGCCCGCGCCTCGTCCGGCCCGACGCCGCGGAACAGCCGGGCGAACTCGTCGACCAGGGGCTCGGCGAAGAGGATGTGCCGCACGAGAGTCTGCACCCAGGGCTTCTGGCCCCACGGCGCCGGGTCGAAGTCGGGGAACTCCTGGGCGACGCGCCGCTGGAGGGGCTCGAGGATGTCGCGCAGCCCCTCGTCGGTGGAGCCCCAGACGTCGACGCCGAGCCGCGCCTTCTTGCGCAGGACGGGGTCGATGAGCCGCAGGTAGGCCGAGCCGGGGTCGGCGTAGCGGACGCCCTGCAGCCCGATGTCCTTGTACGTCCACAGGCTCCAGCCGCCGCCGTGCCGGTCGTAGAGGTCGAGCTGGTCGGACAGCACCCGGTACCGGTGCTCGTCCCGCGCGGGGTCGCCGGTGTAGACGGGGCCGAACTCGCCCACCCAGATGGGCGTGCCAGTGCGCCGCATGTACTCGGACCGCTCGAGGAACTTCTTCTCGAGCGTGCCCGCGTCGACCCACTCGCCGCGGGAGTAGCCCGGGTAGCTGCCGCTGTCCGGGAAACCCGCGAGCGCGTAGTCGTGGAGCGTGTAGACGGTGTTCTCCCACGGCTCGGCGAACATGCCGAACGCCGTCCCGTGCCGGTTCCCGTCGAGGAAGATCACGTGGTGCGGATCGATGGCACGGATCGCGTCGCGCAGCCGCGCGTAGAACGGCTCGAGCGCCTCGCCCGTGTCGTCGCTCGGCTCGTTGAGCGGGTTGTAGCCAGCCACCCACGGGTTGTCCTTGTAGCGGTCCGCGAAGGCCTCCCACAGGTGCACCACCCGGTCCTGGAACTCGCGGTAGCGCCACAGCAGCGCCAGGTGCGTGGGGTTGTCGGAGTGCCACCGCTTGTTCTGCGCGCCCGGCACGGCGTGCAGGTCGATGACGGTGTAGACGCCGTGCGCCGCGCACGCGTCGATGGCGCGGTCGAGCAGCCGGAAGCCCTCGTCCTTGAGCTCCGTCGGGCGGGCGTCGTCCTCGAAGTGCCGGTAGTTCACGGCGATGCGCACGCAGTTCACGCCGAGCGACGCGATGTAGCGCGCGTCGTCCTCGGAGAAGAAGTCGGCGAGGAAGGCGTCGAAGAAGGCCGCGTAGGCCTCGTCACCCATCTCGCGGCGCAGCGCCTCGCGGTGCTGCTGCTCGGTGGCGGGGAACCCGGTGATGAAGTTCTCCATGTTCATCCAGCCGCCCAGGCCAAAGCCGGTGAGCCGGACGGGGGTGCCCTGCGCGTCGGCGAGGTGGTCGCCGTCGACGTGCAGGAGGGGGGAAGGTTCAGGCATGGCTCGTTCTCCAGAGGTGCGGGTGGTGCATCACTTGCCGACGCCGGCCGTCAGGCCGGAGACCAGGTAGCGGCGGCCGAAGACGTACGCGGCGAGCAGGGGCAGGGTCGACAGCACGACGGCGGCAAGGACGGCGGGGACGTTGACGGTGAACTCGCCCTGGAACGCCCACAGCGCCATGGGCAGCACACGGAACCTCTCGGACTGCGTGAGGATCAGCGGGAAGAGGAACCCGTTCCACACGTGCAGGGCGTTGTAGATGGCCACGGTCACGAGGGCCGGGCGGGCCAGCGGCACCACCAGGCTCCACAGCAGCCGCCAGTCGCCTGCGCCGTCGAGCCGCATCGACTCGAACAGCTCGGCCGGGATGTCCCGGATGAAGTTGGACAGGATCAGCACGGTGATCGGGATGGCGAACCCGACGGTCGGCAGGATCAGGGCCAGGAAGCTGTCGTACATGTGCAGCCGGGTGATCAGGTAGTACAGCGGGATGATCGTGGCGTGCGTCGGGATGGCGATGCCGAGCAGGAAGAGCTGGAACGACCGCCGGGCCAGCCAGCCCTGGCCGCGGACCACCACGTAGGCCGCCATGAGCCCGCACGCCGCGATGAGGGCGACCGAGCAGACGGTGATCAGCAGCGAGTTGCGGAAGAACATGAAGAAGTTGTTCTGCAGCACGAGCCGGTAGTTGTCGAGCGTGGGGTTCGTGGGCGGGGCCAGCGGGTTCTGGGCGAAGAACCCGGCCTGGTTGCGCAGGCTGGAGATCACCACGTAGTAGACGGGCACGATGATCACGGCCAGCCAGAGCCAGCCGCCGATCGCGCCGAGCACGTTGGGCCGTTCGCGGCGGCTCGAGCGCCGGCGCCGGACGGCCGGGGCGGCTGCGCCTCGGGGGGCGGTCGAGGTGGGTGCCGAGACGGTGGTCGCGGTCATCACATACCCTCCTGGTCGCTCTTCATGCGGGCGAAGCCGGAGAACTTGGTCAGGGCGAACGCCATCGCCAGGCCGATCACCACGAGGATCACGGAGAGCGCGCTGGCCGGGCCCATCTGGTAGCTCTGGAAGCCGGTGAGGTACATCTGCAGCGCGAGCAGCCGCGTCGCGTTCCCGGGCCCGCCGCCGGTCAGCACGAACACGACGTCGAAGTAGGTCAGCGACCCGACCACCATGAGGGTGGACGACATGATGATCGTGTTCCGCAGCTGTGGCAGCGTGATGTACCAGAACTGCTTGACCCGGCCCGCGCCGTCGAGCGTGGCGGCCTCGTAGAGCTGCGCCGGGATGCCGCGCGTGCCCGCCTGGTAGAAGAGCGTGTGCAGCGGCACGAACTGCCACGAGATCACGAAGATCACCACGTAGAAGACCAGGCTCGGGTCGCCCAGCCAGTCCTGGACGAGGAACGGCAGGTGGAACGCCGCCCCGATGCCGAAGTTGGGGTCGAACGCGTTCTTGAAGGCGATCGCGACGGCCGCCGAGGACAGCAGCAGCGGGACGAAATAGAGGACCCCGAGCAGGGCCCGGTACCGCTGCCGCCCGGCCACGAACACGCCGAGCAGCAGCGAGACGGGCGTCTGCACCACCCAGGCGACCACCATGACCTTGAGGGTCAGCAGCAGCGACCGGAACGTCTGGGCGTCGCCGAGCACGTGCCGCCAGCTGGTCAGGCCCGTGAACTTGAGCGGCGACAGCCCGTCCCACGTCGTGAAGCTGAGCACGAACGCGCCCACGAGCGGCACGATCGCGAACACCAGGAAGAAGGCGAGTGCGGGGACCAGCAGGACCGGGTTGGGGCCGGTGCGGCGGCGGCTCGCCACCGCCGCACCGGTCGCGGCGAGCGCCGTCATCCCTGGCCGATCGTCTTGTTCATCGCGTCGACGAACTGCTGCGGCGTCAGCTGCTTGAGGAAGATCTGCTGCAGGTTGGTGGTCAGCGCGGTGGCCGCGTTGGGCGCGAGGGCCTGGTCGATCGAGAGCTGGAAGCTCGGCGCGTCCTCGGCCGCCTTGTAGAGCGTCTCGTAGTACTCCGGCTGGTCGGTCTTGGCGAGCTGGTCGTCGATGCCCTTGACGGCCGGGATGTTGCCGGTCGCGAGCAGCGAGGACACGTAGTCGGGGCTGGAGAGCTCCGCCTTGAGGTAGTCCTCGGCGGCCTGCTGGTCGGCCTTGGACGCCGACGCCGACACCGACCAGTAGTTGCTCGTGTTGCCCGTGACGTCCTTGGGGTCGCCCTTGCCGCCGGTCACGGCGGGGAACGGGATGATGCCGACCTTGCCGGCCTTCACGAACGCCGGGTCGGCGGTGAGCATCGTCTGGTACGCGGACGGCAGGCCGAGCGTCATGGCCGCCTTGCCCGAGTAGAGGAGCGCGACGTCGGCGCCGGAGTCGGTCGACGTCGACGCGAAGCCCTTCTGGAACCCGCCGGCGTCGACGAGCTGCTGGATGTCCTTGAGCGCCTCGGTCACGGCCGGGTCGGACCATGCGTCGGGCTTGTCCGCCGCGATGTTCGCGAACACCTCGGGCCCGCCGATGCGGTCGACGAGGTAGGCGAGGTACGGCAGCAGCGGCCACTGCGCCTGGCCGGCCACCGTGAAGGGCGCGACGCCCGCGTGGACCAGCTTGGGCACCATCGCCATGAGGTCGTCCCAGGTGGCCGGCGGCTGCAGGCCGAGCTTCGAGAAGACGTCCTTGTTGAAGTAGATCATCACGGGCTTGGTGCCGTTGTTGGGCAGTGCGTACGTCTTGCCGTCCACCTCGCCGGTGGCCAGCACGGACGGGAGGAACTTGTCCGCGAACGCCGGGTCCTGCGCCAGAGGGCTCAGGTCGACGACGACGTCGTTCTTCGCGTACTGCCGCAGCGTGCCGCCGCCCCAGCTGTAGATGAGCGTGGGCGCCTGGCCGGCGCCGATCGCCGTGTGCACCTTCTGCTTGTAGGCGTCGTTCGCGAACGACTGCGACGTGAACGACTGGTCCGGGTGGGCACCGTTCCACCGGTCGAACGAGTCCTTGAACGTCTTCTCGGTGACACCGCTCATGATCCACACGGACGCGGACCCCTTGCCCGCAGCAGCGCTGCCGGCGGCGGCCGGAGCGCCGGCGCCGCTCGGGCCCGAGGTGCCGCAGGCCGCCGTCAGCCCGAGGACCGCCACCGCGGCGACCGCCGCGAGCGCCGGCCGGATGGTTCGGTGTGACATCAAAGTTCCGCCTCTCTGCGTCCGGTGGCACGCCTGCGTGGCACCGGGTCTCGATGAGACCTTCGTGGCGAAGATCTCTGTCCCTACGGGTTCCGCTCGTGGCACGAATTCCGTATTGTGGAACTGACAACCTGATATGTGGAATCATAACGATACGATCGTCGACGATGTCAACAGGCGCCCACGCCCAGAGCCGAGCGGAGACCCGAGACCCATGACCGAGAAGCCCACCGACGACGCCCGCGGCGGCGGCGTCCAGTCCGTCGTGCGCAGCGTCCAGCTGCTCGACGCGCTCGCCGACGCCGGCGGCCGCATGACCCACCTGGAGCTGTCGACGGCGACGGGCCTGCCGGGCGCGACGGTGCACCGGCTGCTCCAGACGCTGCTCCAGGTCGGGCTGGTGCGGCAGACGCCGACCCGCGAGTACGCCCTCGGCCCCCGCCTCGTGACGCTCGGCGAGGCGGCGACCATGGGCTTCGACGTCTGGGCGATGCCCCACCTGCGCCGCCTGGTCGACGAGGTCGGCGAGACCGCCAACCTGGCGATGTTCGACCGCGACGCGATCGTCTACGTCGCCCAGGTCCCGTCGTCCCACTCGATGCGCATGTTCACCGAGGTGGGCAAGCGCGTCGAGACCCACTGCACCGGCGTCGGCAAGGCGATGCTCGCGCAGATGACAGACGCCGACGTCGTGGCCATCGCCCGCCGCGCCGGCCTGAGCCGCAAGACCGACAGGACGCTGACCACCGAGGAAGACCTGCTCTCCGCGCTCGGCGAGATCCGCCGCGACGGGTACGCCGTCGACGACGGCGAGCAGGAGCTCGGCGTGCGCTGCATCGCCATGCCGCTCCCCCACACCGGCCGGCGCTTCGCCGTGTCCGTCTCCGGCCCCGCCGCCCGGGTCACCGCCGACAGGGACGCCGACATCGTGCCCGCGCTCCGGCGCGCAGCCGCCGCGATCGCCGCGGAGCTCACCCGCTACGACGCCTGACCGCCCCGGGCCAGGATGGCCCTATGGCCCCCGTGAACCCCGACGTGTCCCGGTTCCTCCACGACGGCCGCCTCGTTGCGATGCCCCGGCGGTGGGAGCACCGCCGGGCCGTGGCACGGTGGCTCGCCCACCAGACGCTTCCCGACCTGCTCGAACCCGTCGGCGAGGCCGAGCTCACCGGGCGGCTCGCGGCGCTCGCGGCCGACCCCGTGGGGGTCCGTCGTCTGCTCGTCGACCTCGGCGTGGCGCACCGGACGCGCGACGGCGCGGAGTACTGGCGCACGGAGCTCACGGAGTACGACGACGTCGGCGACCGCCGCACCGTCCACCTCGACGGCGGCGCGGCCGACTCCGTCCCGGAGTTCTACGGCGAGCTCGGCCGCGTGCTCTCGGCGGGGCAGCACCGGCTCGAGCCGAGCGTCGACGCGCTGGACGACCTGCTCGGCACCCTCGACGGACCGGCGCGTGTCACGGTCGTCTGGCACGACGTCGAGCACAGCCGGGAGGCGCTGGGCTTCGCGGCCACGCTCGCCTACCTCCAGGGCATCGCGGCTCAGGCTCCCCCCGGGGAGCAGGTCAGCCGATGGCTGGCAGACCTGGAGGCTGGTCGGGGCCGGACGTACCTCGAGCTGGTGCTCGGGACGTTCGCCGCGCACCCCGAGATCGAGCTCGTCCTGCGCTGACGTGCGGTCAGGCGGCCGCCTCGGACGCCGGAACGGTGATCACCGGGCAGACGCTGTGGTGCAGCAGCGTCTGGCTGGTCGAGCCGAGGAGCAGGCCACGGAACCCGCCGCGGCCGCGCGTCCCCAGCACCAGCAGGTCGCTCTCGCGCGTGGTGCGGAGCAGCACCTCGGGACCGGTGCCCTCCTGGACCGACTGCTCGATCCTGATCCCGGGGTGGGCCGCCGCGACCGCGGCGACGCCCTCGTCGAGCCGTTGCGCGAGCTCACGGACAAGCCGGATCCGGTCCACCGACTCCGGGAGCCACGAGAGCAGCTCGGACCGAGACCGCACCGGCACCCCGACCACGGCCAGCACCTCGCAGTCCCACAGCTCCGCCTGGGCGATCGCCTCGACGACCGCCGCGGCCGAGGACGGCGAGCCGTCGACACCGACAACGACACGACGCGGCCGGGAGATCCCCAAGTCGTCGTCAAGATCAGGATTTGAAAGCGCCCGGCCGAAGCGCGCGGACGACGGCGCACGGGTCGGGACCACGACGCACGGGCTGTGCGAGTGGCTCGCCAGCGCCATCGACACGGACCCCAGCTGGCGGCCGTCGAACCCGCCCCGCCCGCGCGAGCCGATCACCACCAGGCCGTGGCTGGCGCTGAGCCGTGACAGCGTCCCGGCGGCGTCGCCCACGTGGATGGACCCGTCGGCCGTCACGCCACGCCCGACCAGCCACGTCACGGCGTCGTCGAGGACGCGGACGGCGCGGGCGTGGTCGCCCGCGAGCTCGCCCGTGACCGCGGGCTCGTCGGGGAGCATGGGCGCCGGCGACGACCCGCGCCCGTGGCAGACGCTCACGACGTGGAGCGGGACGCCGAGGCGCGCCGCCTCCAGCGCAGCCCAGCCGAGGGCGCGGCGACTCGAGATCGAGCCGTCGACCCCGACCAGGATCGGCTTCGTCGTGTCCATACTCAACAACGGTAGCAAGTCAAGACACGGTAAAGTCCGGGCGCTGTCGCCGGGCGACCGGCCGCACGTATCACACCTGCTCGCGGCGCCTCCCGACATGCGACCTACCCACCCCACGCAAAGGCAACCGAGACCGATGCTGCGTACCCCGAAGTCCCGCGCCCTGGCCGTCACCCTGGCCTCCGCCGGCGTCCTGTCAGCGATCCTGCTCCCCGCCGGCGCCGCGAGCGCCATGAACCCGTGCGCCTCCGACAACCCGCCCGACTACTGCTTCGCCCCGCTGCCCCCCACCGTCGCGCCGAAGCCGAGCGCACCGACCGGCCTCACGCTCACGTCCGTGCTGCAGACCAGCGTGACGCTGCAGTGGACCGACACCTCCACGAACGAGACGCACTGGCGCGTCCAGCGGGACATGGTGGTCGGCAACACGTCGACGACGACGTACTTCCAGCCGTCGTCGACGACGACGACCACCACCGGCACCGCTTCGTGGACGGACACCTCGGTGACCCCGGACGCCTCCGTCTACTACCGGGTGCAGGCCGTCAATGCGAGCACGGCGTACGACGTCGCCAGCTACAGCAGCCAGCTCGGGCCGATGAGCGGCCGGACCAAGTCGAAGCCCGCGAACGCGTTCGGTGCGATCACCGGGATCACCGCCGCCGGCGGGCGCGTGACCGTGTCCGGCTACGCCTACGACTGGGACACCACCGGCCCCGTCCAGGTGCAGGTGTGGCAGGACGGCGTCGCGCAGACCCTGGTGACGGCGAACGGCTCCCTGTACAGCAGCCCCTACACCTTCCCGGGTGGGTTCAACGCGACGAACCCCGGCTACGGCGACAACCACGGCTTCACGGCCACGATGCCGTCGAGCACCGTCAAGGGCACCCACCAGGTGTGCGCACAGCCGGTCGACGTGGGCGGCGGCACACCCTCCGCGCAGAGCTGCACCACCTACCAGGTGTACGGCCCGCCGTCGGCCGCCACGAACGTGGCCGCGACAATCGGGACCAACCTGGTGACCGTCACGTTCAAGGACAACGCGAACGACGAGACCAGCTGGTACCTGCAGCGGTCGACCGACGCCCAGGCCAGCTGGCTCCAGGTCGGCAGCGCGTACTCGCCGATCACCGGCACGGGCGGCACCGGCACCGCGTACGACTACAGCACCCCGCCCACCGGCACCTGCTACCGGATCCTCATGGTGAACAGCTACGGCTCGACGGCCAGCGCGGCCGTCTGCCCGGCCTGATCGCGGTCACGAGCGCCGCGCGAGAGCCCCTCCCAGCCTGTTCGCTGGAAGGGGCTCTCGCGTCCGTCGGACCTGGGGGTCAGAGCCGCGGGTCCTCCTGGACCTTGAGGGCGCTCAGGATCGGGTCGCGCTGGGCGATCGCGCCCTGGAGCTGGACCGTCAGGTCGCCGCCGGAGTGCACGACGGTGACCTCCTGCGTGTCGGCGGTCAGCCCGCCCACGGTGCCGACGACGTCGTGCGCGTAGAGCGCGGCCTTGCCGTCGACGAGCACGTCGAAGGTCCGCGCACCTGCCTTGACCTGGTCGGTCTCGGCGAAGTCGAGCCCGATCCGGTAGGTGCCGGCGGGGGCGTCCTTGAACGTGTACGTGAACGTCTTCCCGGTCCGCTGGGTCTGGAACAGGGAGTCGTCGTCGGTCCCGCCGATGGCGGCCGTGCTGGTGCGCACGGTCCCTCCGGTGTAGCCCCAGGCGCCCGATCCGAGCGCCTGGTCGGCGGACCACACGAAGCCGTCGGCGCCGGTCAGGCCGGCTCCGCCCACGTCCACGCCGAGCCAGTAGGCCGAGGTCGCCAGCCTGGCGGGCTCGTACTGCGTCGCGTTCTTGCCCGCGTCCGACGCGACGAGCACGTCGCCCGCGAGCACCCCAGGGTCGACGCCGGCGGTGCTCGCCGTCGCCGTCACCGTGGTCGACTCGCCGACGGCAAGCACGACCGAACCGTCCGCAGCCTTGCCCGAGAGCGTCAGCCACGGGAGGTCGGCGGCCTGGTGGCCGCCGTCGGCGGTGCGGGCCTGCTCGCTGAGCCTCACCGTGAGCGGGGCGGACCCGGTGTTCTTCACCGTCACGTCGGCCTTCGCCTTCTGGTCGCGACCGAGGAACCAGTCGAGCTTGCTGGTGACCGTCGCGACGCCCGTGGTCAGGGCGGTGTCGAGCACCTCCGCCTGGTCCTTGTGGTCGAGGGTCACCGTGTGCGCGGACGTCACGTAGTTCGGCGCCGCCACCTCGACGGTGGTGTCACCGAGCAGCGCTTGCGCCTTCCACCGGCCCTGCGCGTCGGCGCTGATGGTCCGGTCGCCCGACGTCCCGTGCAGCGTGACGACCGCTCCCGCGATCGGCGCGCCGTCGTTGGCGTCGGTGGCGGTCCCTTCGATCGTGCCCGACGCCGGGATCGAGTACTCGAGCCCCAGCCCCGCCGTGAGCACGGGCTGGTCGAAGGAGTACTGGCTCGCCGGGTTGTGGTTCAGGCTCTCCACGCCGACCGTCGCCGACGACCCGCGGGTGAGCGGGTTGTCGCCGCCGACGCCGTCGCCGTACCCGATCTGGATACGGCCGTCGGCGATCAGGGTGACCGAGAAGCTCACCCGGGCCGTCCGGTCGGAGTAGAAGGTGGCGTTGCGGTACTCGATGACCTGGGCGGCGAGGCCGTCGACGGTGGTGGTGCCGACGTAGATCCCCGCCTGGTCGTCGATGTAGAGGTCGTCCCAGAGCGGGTAGATCGAGTCCGCCGGGTACGGCGACGGGAGCGACGTGTTGCTGCCCAGGGTGCTGGCCCGGTCGAAGGTCAGCGCGCCGTTGGTCGACACGCACACCCCGTCCCACGTGGTGTCGTAGAAGGGGAACAGGAAGCCCTTGTCGAACCAGAGCACCCCGCACAGGTCGTCGCCCTGCCACCCGGTGTCGGTGGTGCCCTGGCGGTACAGGCCGTCGGTCACCTTGAGCGAGTACGACCTGCCGGCCGGCGAGACCGGCACGGGGCCGGGGTCCGGCTGCGACGGCGTCGGCGGGGTCTCCGCCGCGGTGCCGCGCGGGTCGAGCGTGACACGCAGCGCGGCGATGCTCGGGGCCCGCAGGCCCATCCCGCCCCGCAGCTCGACCGTCAGCGGGCCGCCGTCGTGCTGGACGACCGTGCTGTGCCAGTCCGCGGTGTCCTCGCCGACCGTGCCCTTCGCGTCGTACGCGTACTGCGTGAGGTGGCCGTCGACGAGCACGTCGAACACGCGCTTGCCCGGGTCCACCTGCTCGGTCTCGGCGAAGCCGAGGTCGACGGCGTAGGTGCCCTTCGGCGCGTCGGGGAACGTGTACACCAGGTCCTTGTCGGGGCTGGTGCGCTGGGACTGGAAGAGCGCGTCGTCGTCGGTGCCGGCGATCGCGGCGGTCGTCGACGTCGTCTTGTCCTTGCCCTGGTACCCCCACGTGCCGTCGCCGGCGGCGTGGTCGGCGGCCCACGTGAAGCCCGTGGCGTCGGCGAACGCGGCGCCGCCCGCGTTGACGCCCACCTGGTACTTGGTGGTCGTGAGCGTCACCGGGACGTACGTCTTGGACTGCCGCCCGGACTCGGACCGCACGACGATGTTCGCGCCGAGCGTGCCCGGCGCCTGGCCCTTCGAGGAGATCGAGACCTTGACGGTGGTCGACTCGCCGGGGGCGAGCGTGCCGCCCGACGACGAGAGCGAAAGCCACGGCAGGTCGGTGATCAGGTCGTCCTCGACGTCGACGAGCATGACGTCGTCGGCGAGCTGGTCGACCGCCCACAGGGCGCCCGTCGAGTCGGTCTCGAGGCCGCCGCCCGCGCCCACCTTCTGGCCGGGGAACCACCACGCGTTGACCAGCGAGCAGGTGTCCGGGTCGACCTGGAGCAGGCGGGTGGGCCTGTCGGTGGTCAGGTCGGTGTACCAGATCGTGTTCGACGCCTGGTTGTACGCCATGCCGATGATCTCCGGCAGCGGCGGGGAGCAGAAGGACAAGAGCTGGCCGGCGTTCGGGTGCGACGTCCCGGCCACGGTGCCGATCATGCCGTTGTAGCGGCCGCCGACGTAGAACACGTCCTCCTTGGGGTTGTAGGCGAGGCCCGTCAGCGGCAGCGTCGACCAGTCGCCCTTGATCTGGCGGGTCTCCTTGCCGGTGCTCCGGTCGAAGCAGTGGATGTAGCTCGCCGGGCTGTCCTCCATCTGGCACATGTCGCCCGTGGTGGTATCGAGCGCCATGTCGAAGGCCCGGTAGTCCGGGTTCCAGTTCGCGTCGAACACCTTGCCGGTCGGCTTGCCCGTGACGGTGTAGGCGGTGTTGGTCTTCGCGTTGTAGTCGTGGATCCAGACGTCGCCGTCGTACCCGACGCCCGTGGGCTCCTTCTGGTCGTCCGTGCCCGGGATCTCGAACTTGGTGATGACGTCACCGCCCGCGGTCGGCCCGACCTTCGCCGCGGCCGCCGCCTCGGCGACGGCGGACGACTCCGGCTTCCCGTCCACGTTGGACTTGCTGAACCCGGACGCGCCGTTCTTCCACCCGGCCAGGTCGATCGTGCTGGTCGCGCCCGTCCCGGTCCGCGTGGTGGCGGCCGGGGCGTCGAGCTCGGGGTGGCGCGCCGCCTCGCCGAGGGTGTAGGTCATCGGCGCGGACCCGTGGTTGGTCAGCGTCAGCGTGCCGACGCCGTCCTGGTCGGTGCCCAGCACGGTGTCCAGCCCGTCGGTCTTGACGTCGGCGAGGCCGGTGGCCAGCCGCGCGTCGACCGTCTTCTGCGCGTAGAGCTTGTCCAGCGTGACGGCGTACGAGCCGGTCACGTAGTGCGGCGCCTCGACCGTCATCGTGTAGTCGCCCACCGGCAGCTGCCGGTGCACCAGTCCGGTCGCGTCCGTCGTGACGCTCTCGACGAGCCCGTCCTTGGTGGCGAACGAGACCTTCGCGCCGGTGATGGGCTGGCCGTCGTTCGCGTCGACGACCTTCGAGTCGACGGTGCCCCACGCGGGCAGGTCGTACGTGACGACCTCGCCGTCGTGCAGCGCCGCGACGTGGTCCGAGAACATGATGCCGTCGACGCCGGCCCAGCCCTGGATGCCCGTGACCGCGGTGACGCCGGCGGTCACCGGGTCGTCGGTGCCGATGCCGTCGCCGTACGTGTAGATGACCTTCCCGGAGCGTGTGAGCGTCGCCGAGAAGCTCACCGGCGCCGTGTCCTCCGACCGGACCGGGTACGCCCAGATCTTCGCGTTGCGGAACTCGATGGTGAACGCGTCCTCGCCGTCGACCTTCGTGGCGGCGGTGAACACGCCGCCGCCGGGCGCGAAGTCGAGGGGCGACTCGACGTAGAACGGGAACAGGCCCGCGCCGCCGAAGCCCGGCTCGGCGTAGTCCGACGGGCTGATCGTGCCGCGGAGGCTGATGGTGAGCGACGTGTGGCTGCCGTTGTAGAGCGCGACGGGGAACGGCAGGTTCACCGTCGCCGAGACGCCGGACGTGAACTCCACGGGGTCGGTCCCCTGGAGGTACGCCCCGTCCGAGACGGCGCACGTGTAGCCGCCGCCGTCGACGACGTGACCGACGGAGACCCGCAGCGGGTCGTTCTGCGCACCCACCGTCAGCGCGGCGGACGCCGGCGCGAAGCACGAGTTCGGCGTGACGGTGACCTTGTACTGGCCCTCCGGCATGTTCGGCAGGGCGAACGTGCCGTCGGCGGCGGTGTGCACGGTCGCGACCGGTGTGCCCGCGACGGCGACGTCGGCGTTCGGCACGGGGTCGCCGTGCTCGTCGACCACGCTCCCGCTGATGTCGTGCCGCGCGGCCGCGACGAGCGGGACCGCGACCGACGTCTCCTGGCCGAGCGTGAGCGTGGCCGTCGTCGTCGCCGCCTGGTAGCCGAACGCGGTGACGCTCAGCTGGTAGTCGCCGACGGGCAGGGTCACCGAGAACGTGCCGTCCCTGTCGGTCACGACCGTGCGGTTGAACGGGCCGGTGATCGCGACGGACGCGCCGGTCAGGGGCGTGCCGTCGGCCGTCACGGTGCCGCTCAGCGTGCCGCCCTGCCGGGGCGCCAGCGCGAGCAGGCGAGGCAGGTCGAGCCGGCCCTCGCCGTACATGTTGTTGTCGTCGGCGGTGCCGCCGCACGAGGTGTCGTCGACGTCGACCGCCGACTCCGCGAGCAGCTTGCGCGTCGCGTCGACCTGCCCGATCAGCGTCGGGTCGTAGCTCCACAGGTCCGCGACCGCGCCTGCGACGTGGGGCGCCGCCATCGACGTGCCCGACATCTCGACGTACTGGTTGCCCGGGTACGACGACCGGATCCCCACGCCGGGCGCGGAGATCTCCGGCTTGATCACACCGTTCTCGCCCTCGCCCTTGCGGGAGAAGCTGGCGAGGTCGCCGTTCTGGTCGTAGGCGCCGACGGAGTAGGCGTCGGGCGCGGACCCCGGCGAGGAGACCGTGTCGCACTCGGCCCCCGGAGACGTGTTGCCCGACGACCAGACGCTGAAGATGCCGGACGCCGTCCACGCCTCGTCGATCGACTGGAAGAAGTCGTCGAAGTTGTGCTCGACGTCCTGGCCCCACGAGTTGTTGATGATGTGCGGGCGCTTGGAGACGTCGGGGTTGTTGCCCTGCAGGTCGGTCGGGGCCAGCAGCCACCAGCCCGACTCGAGCAGCGACTCCACGCCGGTGGAGCAGCACCCGTTGGTCGAGATCCACTGGGCGTCGGGGGCGACGCCGATGCCGTCGGCCCCCACCATCGTGCCCATGGTGTGCGTGCCGTGGCCGATGTCGTCGCACGGGGCGTCGGAGCAGCCGCCGCGCGTGGCCATCCAGTTGTAGTTGTGGTCGAACGTGCCGTCCGGCTTCGTCCCCCGGTACTGGGCGACGAGGGCCGGGTGGTCGAACTGGACTCCCGAGTCGAGGCTCGACACGACGATGCCGGCGCCGGTCGCGCCCATCGCCCACGCCTGCGGAGCGCGGATCTGGTCCACGCCCCACGAGTCGGTGGTCGCGTCCGCGGGTGCCGCGGCGGCGTTCGTGGTCGTGCCGGTGGTCGCGGCGGCGGCGTCCGGGCGGACGGCGTCGTCGGCCGGCGTCTTCTGGTCCACCGGCTCGACCAGCGACGCCTGCGGCGACGCGTGAATCTCGGCGACCTGCCCCACGGAGGCGACGTCGAGCGCGAGCTGCTGCGTGCCGCCCTTGACCAGCACGGCGTTGACCAGCGGGTACGACGTGTACTTCACGCCCGCCGCATCGAGCTGGCGGGCGACGGTCGCCTCGGACTCCTTGGCGGACTTCTTCAGCGCGTCGTAGACGAACTGCCCTCGCTGGGTCCAGTCGGTGATCTTGGACGCGGGCGAGAGGTCCGCGTTGGTGCCGAACGTGATCCAGAAGTCGTTGACCGGGTCCTGGTGGAAGCGGTCCTTGAGATCGGGGGCGATCTTGGCGGCGGCGACGCCGGGGTCAGGTGCGGGGTCGGCGGCGGACGCCGGTAACGGCGTCGCCGCGACCAGGCCGGCCGCGACGGCCAGCGAGGCGACGATGGCGGTGAGTCTCATGGCAGGGGCCTCCGGCCTACAGGGGTTGGTAGGGGTCCTGGCTCGGGTCGGCGGGGTCGTCGATGGCGTCGTCGGACCCATCGACCTCGTCGTCGAGGTCGATGACGTCGTCGGTGCGCTCCCCGTCGGGCCGAGGGTCGGGATCATGCAGCATGCAGGCCATGCTCAGGGCACCGGACAAGCCGTCGCTATCGTGCGAACACGTCAAAGTTCACGACGACGCGGCCAGGTCCTCGTCTCCTGAGAGGATGCCCGCCTCGACCACCTTGACCGCGAGCGCCGTGCGCGTGGTGACGCCGACCTTGCGCATCGCCGAGCGCAGCTGCTGGTCGACGGTCGCGGGCGACTTCACGAGCAGCGCGCTGATCTCGCGGTTGGTCTTGCCCGCGACGACGAGCCTGACCACGTCGAGCTCGCGGGGCGAGAGGTTGTCGCCGTAGCCCTTGCGGCCGCCGCGCCAGAGCCGCGGCACGTCGCCGCCGTGCTCGCGCAGCAGCCCCGCCACCCGGTCGGCGTCGCGACGGGCGCCGAGCCGGGACAGCTCCTCGTACTGCGTGGCGAGCAGCGCGAGCGCGTGGGCCGTGCGGCCGTCGGCGAGGAGCGCGACGGCCTGGAGCTCGCGGGCGAGGAGGGCCGCGTAGGTGCGTGGGATCGCCTCCCAGGCCTGCGCGGCGCGCTCGTACCGGGCTGCCGCGATGGCCGGCTCGCGGGCCGCCGCGGCCAGGTGGGCGCGGCACAGCGCGAGGGCGGCGCGGGGCGCGGGGGCGGTGTGCCCCTCGAGCCCGCGCTCGAGCTCGTCGGTCAGGGCAGCGGCGGCGGCCGGGTCGCCCGCGCGCAGCAGGGCCTCGACGCGCGCGGGCACGATGTCCGTCGCCCACAGCCACACGTCCTTGGTCCGCACGGTCTCCAGCGGCGCGGCGGTGATCGCGAGCGCCCCGTCGACGTCGTCGGCGGCGAGGCGCAGGCGTGCCACCGCGGCGGCGGGCTCCATCGTGTCGTCCACGGCGCCGAGCCGTGTCGACGCGTCGAGCACCAGCCGGTACTGCTCCTCGGCGTCGCGCAGCCGCCCCGCGGCGGCGGCGAGACGAGCGGTCACCCGGACCGCCGACAGATGGTGCGAAGGGCGGTCCGCGAGGGCCTCGGCGAGTGCGGCGCTGCGCTCGGCCAGGCCGTCCCACCGGCCGGCGTACCAGTCGAGGTTGCCCTGCTCGAGCTCGACGGTCCTGCGCAGCCGCGACGAGTCCTCGGCGTCCGCGAGCCGCAGGGCAACGGCGAGATGCCGTTCGGCGTCGGCGTTGCGCCCCCACACCAGGGCACCCGTGCCGATGTTCGCGTGCGTGCGCGCCAGGTCGAGCCGCTCGGCCGAGGTCGCGGCGTCCTCGGGAAGACCGGCGACGACGTCCCAGGCCTCGTCGTCGCCCAGCATCAGGAGGGCGGTCGCACGGTTGCCCGCGAGGTTCAGCCGCACCGCCGGGGACTCGATGCCGGCCGCCAGGTCGGCGGCCCGGCGCAGCCACAGCCGATGGGTCGAGGCCGCCCAGGGCGCGACGTAGGCCCAGCCGAGGTACGTCATCGCCTTCGCGGCCTCGACGGGGTCGTGCCCCAGGTCCTCGACCGCCTGCTCGAGCTCGACGCGCGCGGCTCCCGCCTCGCCGATGGTGATGAGCACCCGGCCGAGCGGGTTGCGGATCTCGGCCTGCTGCCGGGCCGTCAGCCCCGGGACCTCCAGAACCGTGCGCAGCGCCTGCACCACGCGGCGTTGGACGTCGTCGACCAGCTCGCGCCGCCCCAGGGCGGCCAGGCCGGCGGTGCGCGCGACGCGGGCGAGGTCCGACGCCGGAAGACCGCGCGCCGAGAGCAGGTCGACCAGCATCACGACGGCCGCGGTGTGGTCGCCCGAGGCGATGGCGTGGCCCGCCGCCTGCTCGGCATACCGCGCCCAGCGCGCCGTCTCCCCCGCCTCGCGGAAGTGCCGCGCCAGCCGCGCGACCGGCGGCGGCTCGACGCTCTCGAGCGCGCGCCCGGCGCGCAGGTGCAGCGGCCCCCGGTCGGCGAGCGCGACGGCGTCGTCGACGGCCGACGCGACCAGCACGTGCCGGAACTGCCACCGGCCCCGGGCGTCGCCGTCGAGGATCCCGGCCGCGGCGGCCTCGGCGAGGCCGGCGCGCACCTCCTGCGCGCCCAGGCCGGCGGTCGCACGGATCGTCTCCTCGGAGGACCGCTCGCCCAGGACGGCGGCGGCCCTGAGCACCTGCTGCGCGTGCGGCGAGAGGCGGCCGACGCGCTCCCGCGTGGAGTCGCGCACCGTGGGCGGCACCTGGAGCTCGGCGATCGCGAGCCGGACCCACTGCCCGTCGCGGAACGCGATGTCGGCCCGGTCGTGCAGCAGCCGCACGGACTCCTCGATCGCCAGCGGGATACCGCCCGTGCGTTCGTGCATGAAGGCCGTGAACTCGGCCGAGATCGCCTTGCCGTCGAGCATCGACGACACGAGCGCGGCGGTGTCGTCGGGGCGCACCGGCGCCAGCGCGACCCGCGCCTGCGTGACCCCGGCGGGCAGACGCGACGTCAGGCGCAGCAGCAGCGACCCCGCGTCGACCTCCTCGAGCCGGTACGAGACCACCAGGCTCGGGCCGCCCGCACCCTGGCGCGACGCCAGGAACAGGAGGAACTCGAGCGTCACCTCGTCCGCCCAGTGCGCGTCCTCGAGCACGAGGACGTCGACGCCGACCGCACGGAGCACCTCGTCCAGGGCCCGGAACAGCCGGTGCCGGGCAGCCCTGACGTCGTCGAGCGGCTCCAGCGCGGCGGGCAGGTGCGCCGACCACTCGGGGAGCAGAGGGCGCAGCGCACCGGCGAGACCCGTCAGCCTCAGGTCCGCGATGTCCCCGTCGATCCCGCGGAACGCGTCGATGATCGGGCCGAGCGTCAGCGACTCCCGCAACGGGGGGCACACCGAGACCAGGGCGGTGAGCCCGTGCGGCCCGGCGAGCCACTCCTGCAGGAGCCGGCTCTTCCCGATCCCCGCCTCCCCCTCCACCAGCACGATCGCGGGCGGCCGCGCGACGGCGCTCCGGAGCACGGCCAGCTCGTCGTCGCGCCCCACGAACCCCGGCGCGGAGACCTCCTGCGAACGGGCATCGGCTGCGGTCGGGCGCTTGACCATGCGCGTGATGCTCTCACCGATCCCGGCGCGCGCAACGGGCGGGTGAGAACCGTCCCGGTGCCTGGGCTGCTGCACCGACGCGCCACCACGGCCGTCTGGCAGCCGTGGGCGAGAGGTCCCAGGGACCTCCCTCGACCTTCCCTGAGCGCCGGCCGTGCCCCGGGGTTACGTTGGCGAACGTAGCCTCGGTCAGCAGTTGCCCCGGGCGTTGTCTGGACCGCTCTCGAGCCCGGCCCCGGGTCAGACCGGCTGCGGTCCCACCCGTGCAGTTGTCAGAGAGGACAACACCGATGCGCAAAAGACAGCGCTGTCTTCCCGCCCGAGCACTCGTCGCCGCGACGGCGGTGCTCGGCTTGACCGTCACCGGGGTCTCCGCCGCGTCCGCGGCCACGACCGACCCGAACCCCTCCCCCCGCGAGCTCGCCAACGCGGCGCTGTCGCGCCAGGCGGCCACCGAGGGGATGGTGCTCCTGGAGAACCACGACCAGGCGCTCCCGCTCGCGCGTCCGGGGAACGTCGCGCTGTACGGCGTCGGCGCGATCCGCACCGTCAAAGGCGGCACCGGCTCCGGTGCGGTCAACAACCGGTACACGATCTCGGTCCGGCAGGGGTTCGAGAACGCGGGGTACGCGGTCACCACGAACACCGACTACTGGACGGCCCTGACCGGCTCGGGCAACAACGACCCTGCGCTCACCGCCGCGACCGCCCAGCCGACAGCACCCACCGACACGGCGGCGAACGTCGCCGCCCGCAACTCCGGCGAGGGCCGCGACCGGAGCCCCGGCCCCGCCGACACCATGCCGCCAC
>Ga0082212_10001191_pt1 | contig 38235 bp, 25 predicted proteins | sample TergutNt197P3_FD_71548 | JGI IMG/M metagenome (GOLD analysis project Ga0082212, IMG submission 71548) | Neocapritermes taracua P3 segment gut microbial communities from Petit-Saut dam, French Guiana - Nt197 P3 | ecosystem: Host-associated > Arthropoda: Insects > Digestive system > Gut ...
GCACGCTGGCAATCTTTCATTATATTGCTACACGAATCAAGCAGGCGTTTCCTGATTGTGAAATCATTCTTCGCGGAGATGCTGGTTTTTACAGTCCCGCACTGCTCAACTACTGTGAGCGGTATGGTTACAAATACATTCTTGGTTTTTCGTCGAACGCCGTATTGAAGCAGTTATCTGAAGAAATATCCCGAGATCGAACAACTCGCCCACGCAGACCTTCAACAACTCTGTAAAACCGATTCCACACGCAAATGGACTCCCGACTTCACCACCCAAAATCTCTTTCGAGCCGTGATCGTTCAGCAAATGGAACAATTCTCTCTTCGCGATACCGAAATCGCCATCGCCGAAAGTCAAACCTTACAAAGATTCTGATTACGCCGGAATGAGTGGCTGGTGATTTTGCTTAAAAACGGGCATTGGTATCCACACAAAGCCTCAAAAAAGGTCATGATAGACATGTTTTTAGCGAAACAAAAAGCCAATCATGACCCACGAAACGGCACAGATGCCATGTTTTATTGTTTTAGGGTACAATGGTAACGTTCGTGAAGCGGAGGCAGTACTGCTGATGAGCAACTCGCCAAGGAATAAGCGAACCAACGGAGAAGCCGCCGGAAAGCAACGCACGATGGCGGAACTCTAAAATGACTTCTCTGTTGAAATATGCCTAAAAAAACTAAATCCTGCCCATAGATTCTGCAAAAGAGCCAAAAAAGTTACACTATACTCACAATTTTTGATGCCATATATTATTGCCTTGATCCCCCTCCGCAATTTTTTTGCTTCGTTTCTGTTCGGCAATCTGTTGCTGATCGGTATCATTTTCGGTACCGGTCTTTGGGTAATTTCCCACGAAATCAATCAGCACACTACGTATCTGACCGAACGGTTTCAGGAACAACTGCTCGACACCGTACAAAACGAATTTCAAACGACTTGGCCTCACGTCGAAAGACAGCGGATTGAGCAGTATTTTCAACATTATGCAGAAGAGCCGAGGTTTCGCCTGACCGTCATCGATACCGATGGTCGTGTTTTGGGAGACACGGAATTTCCTGCGGAAAAAATGGAACCGCACCAAACACTGGAACGACCGGAAATCATTGCCGCCATGGAAGGTCAACGCGGAAAAGATATTCGCGGTAGCAAGACGACGCACACCGAATACCGATATTTGGCAGCCCCCATTTTCGAGGAGGATAAGCCGGTTGCCGTCGTTCGTGTTGCTCTGCCGGTTGCCATCTTTCGCGAAAACCGCCGAGCAGAATTCGTCAGCATGCTGAAAGGCTTTTCGTTAATGTTCCTTGCGGTCATGATCCTATCGCCACTTCTGCTCCGCTGGCTTTGGTACAAACCGCTCCAAATTCTCAATCAAGCGGCACGCCGTATTGCCGATGGGAACCTCGAATCTTCAACATTCCTTAAAGGTCCGGTCGAAATCACGCAAATTTCGCAATCTCTGGAAACAATGCGGCAAACCGTCTCCGGGCAACTCGACACAATTACTCGGCAGCGTGAAGGGCTGCAAATGATTTTGCATCATCTGCCCGATGCGATCTTTGCGATGAATCAGGCAGCCGAGGTGATTTATTTCAACGAAGCCGCAAAACGATTGTTTCATATTGAATCGGTGCCCGAACGTTCTCTCTTACAAGGACTCGTCCGCAACGCCGTTATCGTGGAATGGTATCTTGAATGCCGTAAATTCTCGCCGACAATCGAACGCAGAGAAGTCAACCTGTTTGGTCGCAAACATTTTCTCGAATTGGAATTTGTCGAAACAAAAAACACGTCGCCGGAGGATGCTGCCAATCTATTGATCGTCAGTGATTTATCCGAGTCGGTTCAGGCGAGCAAGATGAAAACCGATTTCGTTGCAAATGCTTCCCACGAATTGCGGACACCGCTCGCCGCCATTCACGCTGCACTCGGCAACGTTTCCGATGATGTATTGGAAGACAGGGAAACGCTTGAAAGAATCATCCAAATTGTTGATCGACATGTTTCCCGGCTTGATGCCCTCATTGAAGACTTGCTCGCACTCCATGGAGCCGAAGACGAAACGATTCTTGCCCGACTTGAAACGACGAATGTTACGGACCAACAACTTTGGATCGAAGAACTGTTCCGAAAACGACTCGATGAAAAGAATCTCGTGTTTACCACGGAGTCCAATTTTGGCGATCAATCATTCCGTGTCGATAACAAACGACTCGGCTTGATTTTGCAAAATCTGATGGATAATGCGATTAAATTCACATTGCCGGGCGGACAGATATCCCTACATTTCAAGCGGAACGAGTCTTTTCTTGTGATCGAATGCCGTGATACCGGTAACGGAATTGCATTAGAAGAACAGCACCGGGTTTTTGAGCGGTTTTATCAGGGGGATTCGTCTCGAACTGGCGATGGCCGGCTTCGCGGCACAGGACTGGGACTTGCCATTGTCAAACATGCCGTCGAACGTTTGCAGGGGCGCATTTCGTTGGAAAGCCGAGTTGCTCAGGGAAGCGTTTTTACGGTGCGGGTGCCGGTAGAATTCATTTAGGCGGTACTCCGGCGACTTTGCTACCGGCGAGCAAAAAGTGCGCACAAAAACGGAGGGCATAAACCCTCCGTTACAACCAACTTCACAACATCTAACAATCAGAAATAGAATCGGAAACTCGTCGCAAAAATGTCCTCCGTCGCCCGACCATAGGGAACGGGAGTAATGACGGTTTGACCGTTAGCGGTGGAGGAAGTATCATATCCTTGTCGCGTTCCCTCAGAGTGGACATACTCAAACATCATTCGGGTATTGGGATTCCAGTACCAGTTCAGACCGAGTACCGTATCCACAGCGCGACCGCCCTGTGCAAAATTGTCGGAACGAGCGACCCGATCCGAATCGACGAAACTCCACTGGGCATAGATTTCCCAAGCACCCCATGACTTCACTCCGAATCCCTTTACCCCTCCATGGTGATGCGTTTGGAAACACTCCTCGACGGTGAGGAAATTCTTTTTCAGTTTGACGTTGCCCAGCGTACCGCTCGATTTGGAATAAGGACGATGATCGCCTGTCAGGAAGTATTTGACTTCGACGTAACCGCCGTACATATCGCGTCCACCGCCGAAGGAGCCTGCAAAAAGTTCCGACGCAACGGAAAACGGACCGCGTCCCCAAGCTGCCTCGATACCGCCTTGATTATAGTTGCGAACATTGGTTGCTCTGTTGTAGAACCATCTGTGTCCTGCACGATTGAATCCGCCGACATACGTAGTGCCCGGCGAATCCATCTCCCCGCGAGTCCACGCATCTTTCGGCTTTTCCTTGTACATGTAATGACCGCCGATATGGAAATACCGCTCGCCGTCCTTATCATAGAACGGCACCATCGTAAAACGGCTATTATAAATTGTTCCTTTGTCGCCCAGGTCTTCATCGGTGAGATATTTGGCACCAGCGGTGTTAATGTCGTCTGCCAAAAATACACCGTTGAACCAGCGAACCTGATCCTTGGCGAAGAGGTAGGTTTGACCGATACCGAGCCGGCGGCTATTGTTGAACGTTGAAACCGCAGAGGCACGCTCCATGGCGGTGGAGTTACGTCCCGAAGTCAGATAACTCAAGCCGGTTTCCACCTTGTAATGACCGATTCGGACATAATCGAGACCGGGAACCTGCTTCACTCCCATGAAAACGTCCGTGAGTCGTAGTTCTCGTTCAAAAGCGAGTTCGACCTTGTAATCGAAAATTTCAAATCCTTTACCACTGACACCGATTCGGGCATCACGCAGACCGACGAAGTCGGGAAGAGGGCTGCCATTGTAAGGAGCGCCAGTGGAATCTTCCTTGACGCATGGGTCGCCGAAATGAACAGCGTCCATGAAAATACGTCCGCTCCAATCGGCACTGAACTTTTTCTTCGTATCGACTTTGTCTTCTTTCTTTTTCAAGTCCGTCTCTAATTGGGAGATGCGGCTTTCCAAAGCGGCGGCATCATTGGCGTAGTACGCCGATGGGGAAGCATACGCTGCATTGGGCGCATAATTTTGGGCAAGAACATTGCTCGCCGCAAATGACAGTACAAAGGCTGTCAAGGAGAAATTCGTCGTGATTCGCATTATTTTGTCTCCGAAATATGGGAAAACGGGGATCGCCGAAGTACCGGCTAAATCAGGTTATGTAGTGGGGTATCGGAGGGGACGTTTTTCCAAAAGCGTTAAGTTTGTGTTAGGATGTCAAAAATGAGAGAAACGAGACTGACAGCAATCGTCAGAAACGGTAGAGTTTGTCCAGTTTAACAATAGAGAACACGGAGTACCGGCTAAATGGTTTTAGGCTTTCGCCGAAAAGTAATATACCGTCATTCCCGCGAAAGCGGGAATCCAGAGAGTTGATATGAAAGTCTTCTGTCTGGATTCCTGCCTACGCAGGAATGACGAAAGCGGCATGACATTTTCGGACGAAAGCCTTAACACAAAATTAACAAACCCTTCATTTTTTTTTGACATTGCTCTGTTAGACTCACGGCGAAATTTGGACGCAAAATGCGTTTCCATTTAACCAAAATCAACAAGAAAATATGAAGAAACTTCTCATTCTCAGTTTGTGTGTTTGGGGATTCTGCTGTTCCGCAACATCCCTTTTTGCCCAGGGCGAAATCCGCATTGATGGTTCCACAACCGTCGGTCCCATTGTGGACGCTTTTGTGGAAGCGTTCAAGACGAAGATGCCCGACCTCAAATTTTCCGTGAAGAAGACTGGCTCCGGCGACGGTGCCACCGCCCTGATTGAAGGTCGTTGCGAAATTGCCACCATGAGCCGGTTCATGAAATCGGACGAATACAGCAAAGCAGTTGCCGCCAGCAAAATGCCGGTGCCGTTTACGATTTGCATGGACGGCGTGTGTTTGATCGTGCATCCGTCGAATCCGGTACGGAATTTAACCAAAGATCAGGTCAAGAAAATCTATACCGGTACGGTTACAAACTGGAAAGAAGTCGGCGGATCGGACATGCCGATCATTGCGCTCAGCCGGGAAACGTCGAGCGGCACGTACGAGGTATTTAATGAACTGGCTCTTGACAAAGAAAAACTGGGTACAAAGGTCGAATTTGCAAATTCCAATCCGGCGATTTTTACTCGAATCAGCACGACGCAGGGAGCGATTGGTTACGTCGGTCTCGGCTTCGTGAGTCAAGGTGTGCAGGCGGTTCGGTACGAAAATGTAATGCCGACGAAGGAAACCATTTCAAATGGAACGTACAAGATTTCGCGCCCGTTGTATTTGTTCACGAACGGCTACCCAGAACTCGGTTCGCCGCTGATGACGTTTTGCAACTTCTTCCTGACCGAAGAGGGACATGAAATCATTAACGCCAAGGGTTTTATTCCGCTCACAAATTATTAGTGCCTTGTGATCGGGTGGCTCTGGAAAATTTCTTTCCCAGAGCCACCCGACCGTGCCTTGGCGTTGCGCAGTATAAGTTGGGACAGGGCACTAGAAATTCACCCGAATGCTCGTTCCAAAAGCGTCTTGATAGGAGGAAACCAAATCCGCATTGCCCCGCTGATTCGAATGCGTATATTCAAAGATACAGCGGATATTCGGAGTCCAGAACCAATTCATCCCGAGAGTCCAATCATTTTGATAGCCTCCGGTGGTTTCCCGCCAATCGCCGAGATCGGTGTACGCATGCCGCACAACGAGTTGCCAAGCACCGTATCCATCGACAAGATTCCAACCCCCGCATTTGAAAGGATGGAAGGGACGCTTCACCGTCGGGGCTCCAAATGTTGCCGTCGGCAAACTGTAAGCCCGATGTTCACCTGTCAGGAAGTAACCAAGTTCCGTCGTTGTGCCCGTAGCGGTTCCTTGATCGCCAAAACTAGCAATAAACGTTTCTGCGACAGCCCTAAACGGTCCTCGTTGATAGGCAAGTTCCAATCCTCCACGATTGTGGTGTACCACTGTAATATCGGATGTTGATAGCGTTGCGGCACCGATAGACGGTGCTCCATGAAGCCAAGCATTTCCTCCAACATATGATGCGATGGAATTATGCGCCGTGCTATCGTTGATGTAAGAATAATGTCCGCCGAAGTGGAGTACATGTCTTCCGCTGTCGGCATAATAAGGTGCCATTGTCAATCGAGTATTGAAGATTTGCCCCTGGTTATCTCCGACTGCTGCCCGGCTATTGTTAATGTTTTGTCCCTGGAAAATCCCGTATATCCACCGTATTCGGTCATTGGCAAACAGGTGCTCTGACGTACAGCCGAACTTGCGTCCTAAATTAAACGAAAGGGTCGAAGGAGACATACTGGACAATGTGGTCTGCGCACTTCCGCCCATGTAAGACAAACCGGTTTCGAGGTTGTAGTGTCCCGCTCGGAAGTAGCCCAAAAAGGGGACATTCTTTGCTCCCACCCAGGCATCGACGAGAGTGACTTGACCGATGGTTGTGCTTGCACTGGGGGAACCATCGTTTGGATGAGTGTGCGCTGCAGAGGCTGCGCTCGCAGAAGTGAGAGCGAATTCGGCTTTGTAATCGAAAGCCTCATAGCCGGTGCCGGTTATTGTGAACCGGAGTTCGTTGAGTCCCAACTTATTCTGATAGTCCTCAGTCGAAGGAGAGGCAGGATTTGAATGTCCGATTGTCCATGCATCGAAAAGTAATCGTCCGCCGAGTTTCGGGGTACTGAAGGACTTCTTTGGGTTGGGTTTTTCCGTATCCTTTCTGATCTTCTGGACTTCGTTACTCAAACGTTCCAATTCTGCATAAACGTATGCATCTGTTCCACTGTTTGCAACCGCTGCGCTCGTGTACACTGCTCCCGCATGAGGTGCCGCCGTTGCTTGTGCAAGCCGTGGGGCTTCGTTTTTTGCAGGAATGTAGGGATCAGGCATCGGCACCTGCGGAGGGGACTGTTGAGCGCGGATGACGGTGTTGCGAGCGCGTTTGGGTGTCAGACCGGAGGACTCCTCCTGTGCTGTCGCCATTTGTTCCATCTGCTCCGTGGCGGTATCATTCCGTATTTCTGTCTCAAAACCGTAGGTAATGCCACTAACAAGCAAAACTGCGACAAAGAACAAACTAATTTTTTTCATAATGAATTCTCCTTTTGGGGACGTATCGAAATTTTTGCTGTAGAAATGCCAAGGAAAACTCTCTTCCCGTAGGATAAGTATCGAACGATATAACCAAAAGAATCCGTACAATCAGAATATGTTAATAAATTTGGCGGAAGTGTTGCCGGTAAAACCCGAAGAACCGAAAAAACAGGTAAAAAAAGAATAAAATGCCTATTTTACCTATTTTGTTCTGGAAAAATCAGAAGGTTTTGAGAAAAGGGGAAAGGCTCCAGAGCGCATCCTGACTTGTTCTGGATTCTACAAAAAGAGCAAATTCGCTTGAAAAGACAGGAATCCCTCATCCTCACCCGCGTCTGAAAAGACATCCCAGAGGGAGAAGGGATGACACAGAGCAATTCACCCACTAAAGTTTTATACTGCAAACGGCATGAAAATGACCATTTTTGTCATTCCTGCGAAAGCAGGGATCCAGACGTGCGACGTTTCCTTCTGGATTCCGGCTTGCGCCGGAATGACGGGAAAGAAACGTCCAAATTGTCCCCGTTTTCAGTATAACGAGACAAAATGCGGGTTTAATTTGCGGACTGTTTCTAATGCCTCAAAAATGCTCTACAACATCGCACTCACCTCTACAAATGGATCACAATGCCCACGCCGTCTTGACCGGGCTGGAGAATCCAATAATTGCCGACTTTTCTATTGGGCACCTCAATGTACGCATAGTACATCTTGTTCCCCCCAATGGTCGGATCGCAAAAAACGACTGTTCCCTGAAACGTTTCCATTTTGCCTCTTGCCAGTGGGACTTGAATCGTTGCCCGCTTGCCGTCCAACTCATGAATCGCATATTGTTTGGGATCGACCATCACTCTTACCCGCATGGTATCGAGTTGAATAATTTCCAGTACGGGGTCTCCTTCCCGCTTCCATTCCCCTTCCGCCGCTTCGATTTTGACGATCATTCCGTCAATCGGAGCAATCAATTTCCGAAGATCGATTTGCTCTTTGGTTCGATCCAACTCTTTTTCCTGGACAATGACTTCTTTGGCTTTGACTTCATTGATGTTATATTTTTGCAGATCATAATTTGCCCAGGCTTGTTTAAGTGTTGCTTTTGCTCGGAGTACCTCGATGATAGGAAAAGTTTTTGGGACCCGCTCGTTCGCTTCTTCCATCGTTTTGACTTCATAATCTGCAACTTGAACGCCATACAAGGCATAATCTACTTCAATTTGCTTGTCTCGTTCGGAAATGGCAACTTCTAACTTCGCCTCGTTGATTTTCAAAATGGTGTGAAGTTCCCGGTCATAAAAGTTACCGAGTACCTGTCCTTCGTACACATACATACCCTCTTTGACGTGAACCATAATCGGCTCCCCATTATTATCGCGAAGAGCATTTCCGGCGGCATCCCGCTGTTCGGTTCGGAGAGACACCAACACTGCCCGCTCGGGTGCAGGGAGTAAAATATGGTTATACTTGGGTAGTTCCAGAAAACCATTTTGAAAATACAACTGGTTCGGATCCATCTGCGGAGAATCAACCTGATGTGCAGCAGGCAATTCCAACTCCTGAACCGGCTGTCGGGTACTACGGGGTATAGGTAATCGTTGTTCCGACTGTTTCGGTACCACGACTTCGCTGTCCACTTGGAGCAGGGAGCAAAATATCAACAGGGAGGTGAAAAACATGAAAATACGTTAGGGTTGTCCCGTAACCGTCGTTCTTACACGGATGAACTCGACGGTTATCGGATTGGTCATTTCACACCATTATAACCGCTGTTCCTCTTTTTTTAATAGGGTGAATGCTTTCGGAACCAACTTTTGGAAACCGCATATTCAGTTATTGCAAAAACCTTTTTACGCACCCATGGATAACCGAAGTGTGATTGCGTCCACCGCTCTTGCGCCGCGTTTATGCTACAATAATGCAACGTCTCTACTCTTTTCCCCGCGATGAATCATGTGCAAACCATTCCTTCTCGTTACTCACGAAACAATGTTCAAGGTACACTACCATCGGGGGATAAAGGTGCTTCAAATGAGTGCATTCCAAAAGGGAGTCAAATTTATCATTCCCTTTTTTTTCCTGATCCTTGCCCATGGCATCGGTCTCTGTGCAGAAGGAAGTACAGATTATCACTTCGATTCCAATGGTATTTCCCGAACCGTATTGGAGAACTATCTGAAACGGTCGGTTACCGCAGAGTCTTCGATTGCGGATAGTGTTTTGCCCAACAAAGAAGATGACTATCGTCTCATCCGAAACATTGGGGCAAAGTTCATCGGACGAGCCATTTTTCGCTGGGGAAGTGAAGATACCTTAAATAATCCTCGATTCTTGGAAGAAGCCAAACGAATCGTTGCTCAATTTCACAAAGAGGACCCCGACATCGTTTTTCAGGCGTGCTTGTTTGAAGCCGTCACACAGAAGGTCAACAACGTCAAAATCCCTTCCCGGTCTTTTGAAATTTTAGGTTTACCCCCCGAAGACCGGAACTTCCGATACAACGACATCATCCATCCCGGTGGAATACACGTCAATCTTTGGGGAGAGGGAGCGAGTGTTCCTGATATTTCCCGGTCGGAAACGAAACTCTGGTTTATCTTCCTCGCTGACTTCTATATGGAGGCGGGTTGCGATGCGTTTCATTTGGGGCAAGTCAATTTGATGGGCATGAACGATCCCGAATTGAAACACTGGGAAGAACTTGTCGGGCATATTCGGAAACTTGCCCAGACGAAAACGCGTCGCGGTTGGATTATTTTGGATGCCCACACACCATACGGCGGTCTCGTTGTCAACGGCAAAAGCCTGCTTGATTTCAATTCTTTTCCACTGCGAGTGAAGGAAATCGTGGAAAAGCCGATGGAAGGCGTACTGGAAGTTGGTTATCTGGATAGTTTGTATAAGCGCAGTAAGGGGTGCATCACGCCAAGCGGTTGGAAGTGCGATTCGTTGCCGTATCTAGTAGAATTCGACAACTTCGGAGTTTCAACGACACCTGGAGAAGCAACGGTCAACTCGCATTTCATCTGGGGATACGATGAGATTACTTGGTTTTATTTGCAGAGCGAAGAATATCGGAACGCATGGTTAAAATATGCTCGCGACTGGGTACGCAAGAACGATTCAAACGGTTTTCTTCAAATGCCTGTGGGACGTGTTGTTACACCGGGAAAGGGTGAACCTCACACCCGATTCCGAGCCAATCCGCCGTCCGATGTGATTCCCAATGGGAAAAATTTAGAAGATGCCATAAAGAAATTGTGGCAGTGACCGATCATTTTGAGATAGGTACGCTCCCTTTCAAAGGCAGATCAAGTCCTTGCAGTATTGAAAGGTGCCCTCGAAAGAGAACCATTTTATTTTCGTTGCACCAAATCCATGATCGTCTTGAGCAACACTGCTCCGTCTGCCGGCTTCGACAGTACCAAATTGCACCCGGAAGCGATTGCCAAATCATGGCTGTCCCGGCTTGCTGTCAATGCTACAATCGGCTTTGTAAATCCGCGCTGACGAAGGGTTGACGTTGCCTCAAAACCATCCATTGTCGGCATCTGCAAATCCATAAAGATAAAATCGAATGGTAAGTTGGAATCATTTGCCTTCAAAGCCATATCCACTGCAATTTGACCGTTCGATGCTCCTCGTACATTCGCCCCCATGTCCCGAAGTTTTGTCTCTACTGCAAAACGATTCTCGACCACATCGTCCACAACGAGGATATTGTATCCCTGGAGAGGTAGGGACTCCGCTTCTGTTCCTCGATGTTGTTGCTGTAATGGGGGAAACGTTACCGTAAGCGAATCTTCACATTCCCTGACCGGTATGAATACGGTAAATGTACTTCCGTGCCCTAGTTTGCTTTTGACTTGCACCTTTCCTCCCATCAGTTCCACAAGTCCCTTCACAATGCTGAGTCCCAGCCCGGTGCCGCCGAATTCCCGAGTCGACGTGTTATCCACCTGCGAGAATGGCTTGAATAAAAAATCAAATTGTTTTCGGTCAATTCCGATTCCCGTGTCAGAAACGTCTATTTGTAAAACCGGCGAATCGGAAAGCAACTCCTGTAATTTTATTGGAATCGGCTGTGGACTTAACATCTTTTGTTCATCAAATCTGTCAATTTGCACTGTTCCCCGAAGTCCCTTCGCGAGGGCAATTTTGGGGTCCAATGGAGTGAGATGAGAATATTCACTGTAAGTAGCCGCAGTTTGTACTGTGTTGTTCGGTGATTGGACGGAAAAACAACGGACGATCACATGACCGGACTTGGTAAATTTGACGGCATTACTGACAAGACAAAGAAGAATTTGGCGAAGGCGGACAGGATCGCCTAAAATGATTTCAGGAACCGAATGTCCCCATTCGATTCGGAATTCAATGTCCGGTTTTTGAGCGAGGTCAGTACTTACCATCGTTTTGACGTCTTCAACCAACTGCCGGAGGACAACAGGAACCGATTCAAGAGCGATCCGATTCATGTCAATATCGGAAAACTGGAGCACATCATCAATGAGGGTCATCAAATTTTTGCTACTTTTTCTCATCATGTCAACGAGTTGTTTCCGATCGACTTCCATCGAATGATCCATAACATCTTTGATAAATATGTCGGCACATCCAAGAATGGCATTGAGGGGAGTCCGAATTTCGTGACTTACGTTTGCAAGAAAAAAACTTTTTGCCTCGGCGGCTAAGTCCGCATCTTTTTTTGCCACAACGAGTTCCTCCATGACTTGTTCGAGACTGGCAGCATATTCGGTCAACCGGTATTCAATACCTTGTTGCCGAATAATAAAAATTTGCACTGCAAAAAAAAGGATCACGGCAGAAAGGAAAAACAACCGGGGCCAAAACACGGCACTGCGAATGTCCGAGTTCCAATCTTCACCCCAAAAGTCCACCCCAAGAACGGCATCAACGCTTTTTTCGCCGTTGTCATCGAAAACGAAAATGGGTTCAGCGGCGGAAATCCACAATCCCCATTGGTCTGGGGTGGGAACGTTGTTAAAACTGGATTTTCCTTCAAAAGCGGCAAGAATTTCGGGAATATCCTCTTCGTTTTCGATATCTTCGTCGTCTTCTATGTCCTCGTCTTCCTTTTCTCCACTTCCTGCATAAACCTTTCCTTTGCGGGTTAACTGTTCCTCTTTTCCTTCAATTTTTCCATCGCGGTTAAGGTCAGCGGGAGGACAACAGACGAATGCGATGTTCCCTTTGGCATTCCTTCTGAACGTGTAAATCGAGGCGGCTAAGGGAATCTGCTCTTGCCACTCGGACATCATGGCTATCATTTTCCAGTAGAGATCGTCCTCTGGAGCGTCGAGCGTTATTTTTTCGTGTCCTGCATATTGAAGCGTCACGGCAAACGATTTGGCGAGTCCGACGAGATTGTCTTGCAATCCCGTTTTGGCGACGTTGGCGGCATGATGCACATGATACGTTCCCTGTGCCAAGATGCCCACAAGAATGACCCATGATATTACGAGATACCAAAGCATGTTTTTCCGTTTGCGCACCCTCAGTGTCAGTCCGGTCATCAGTGGCACTGAACAGCCGATTAACAGAGAGGTAACGGGATAATCGTAAAAAATTTGCATTGGAATCAAAGCAACCAGCACACCCAAGCCGAATTTTAGCCGATTTTTGTCAATAATAGAAGGTACCTGACTCGTATAGTATTGCTCTTGCCTTAAACGCCCCAAATCGCTACCATTCGGCGCATGTTTTGGTTTTTGTTCAAAATGAAAAATACCATTTTTGTCGTTGCGGTGCTGTCGATTTTGTTGGTTGGTTGCCAATCGACCTATAAATCTCAGTGGCTCACGCCGCCGAGAGGGAACGGAGAGCAGTTTTTCGGACAGGCTCCGACTGATGACCCGTTTTCTCCCATGGTGCATTCTGCGCCGGCGGCACCCGTCCAAACAACGCCTCGTTCGGCTGTTGATGACCCCTTTTCGCCGGTTCAGCAGGGTACTTTCGGTATTGACCTGGCAGCAGAGGAAGCCCGCAAAGAAGCCGAAAGAGAGCGGCTTAAAACATTGGCAACAACCACTCGGGATAATGCACCGGACTATCTGAAACCGCTTAATCCCTGGGATGGTCCCTTTGCGAATCGTACCCGCACCAAAACCCTCGAACAGGACATCATTCGGCAAGTGGGATATGAACCGGTGAACGCAAAAATGTTTTCCGACGAACCTGAATATGAGTGGGAAAAAGAGGAACGAAAAAAAGGGTTCGATTGGTCGGCTCTCACCCCGGAAAAATCGTACGCAAGAATTCGTGATTGGATGGGACTCGGACCCGATGAGAACAAAGCCAATATATCCATGCTGAAAGGTCGGGAAATCCTGATCTCTAATCCCGATTTGAAAGACAAGAAAAAAAATCTCGAAGCGGCAAAACACTTTTCCGAAGCCGCCAAGAGGTTTCCCGATTCCGTCTTGGAGGAAGATGCACTACACCTTGCCGGGGAGTGCTACTATTTCTCCGAGGAGTATTCCAATGCGTTTCATGCGTACCAAAAACTGGTCGTTAAATACCACCATTCCAAGTATGTGGACAATGCTGTCCGCCGGATATTCAAAATCGGTCAATACTGGGAAGTCGAATCCGAAAAGAGTAGCACACACTTCAAGTTTGCTGACAAATCGTTGCCGAATTATGATGCGTTTGGTCATGCAAAAAAAGCCTACGAAACGATCTTCACTTATGATCCGTTGGGACCCATTTCAGACGATGCACTGATGGCATTGGCAACTGCCTATCTGAAGCGTGGAAAATATCGGGGGGATGACAATTTCAACCAGGCGGCGTACTATTATCAGCGGCTCCGGGAAGATCATCCGACGAGTAAACATATCGCAAAGGCACACAAAAACGAATTATATGCGTGCACGCAGGCATACTTGGGACCAGAACATCCGGGCAGGGTGTTGGGAGAGGCAAAAAAACTGGCAGACATTACTCTCTGGCAATTCAACAATGAATTGGACAGCGAAGACCGAGCCGGTATCTTGGAAGCAAGGGAAAGCATTTTGGAAAGCGAGGCGGAGCGGCTGTGGGAAAAGGGAAAATTCTATGATCTAAAAAAGCGTCTCTACGGCTCGGCAAGGTTGCACTACAATATGTTGATTACCGACTATCCGCAGACGACGTATGCCGAAAAAGCCCGAAAACGGCTGGCACAAATCGAAGGTCTGCCGGACACACCCTCTATCTTTGGATTGCCCGTTAATCCGTTCAAAAAAGAATAAAATCTGGACTTTCAGCAATATTCATGCTATAATCCCATGTGCGGGGCGGTTTCCTCGTAGGAAAAACAGTGTCGAATCCTAACAGTCTCGGTTTTAAGAACATGTTTCCCAACTTCTTCAATTTTTCGAATGTCTCTGAATGCCAGCGACAGCACCGCCGTTCCCGCGTGTGTAGAATCGAGGAACTTGAAAACCGGGAACTGCTCGCGGTAACATTCGGGGAATACGAAGCGATCCGTGCCCAATATGCTGAACTCGATCTCTCGGCAAATATGGCGGATTACAACGTCATAGAAATCACCACTGCCGATCTTTCTGCCAAGACTCTTCAAGATGCCCTCGATACCGCCGCAAAAACGACGCAGGATGATTTGATTGTCGTGAGAACCAACAACGCCCATTCGGTGATCGACTTAGGCAATGCGACGCTGTCTATCGACGTTAACTCCTCGAAATTCGGCGACGTTACTGTTGTTGCTTGGGGTAGCGGAAAATTGCAAATTGTGGGTAGTGCAACAAGCGGTGTGGTTGCAGCAACCAACGGCAACGTCGCATTCGGCGGCATTATTCTCAACAGCACGAACGGGGCATTGAACATTGACAGCGTGTTTCGGGCAACGTCGTCCGTTCAACTCGTTACCTCTCATTTCGCCAAAGTAGTCGAAAAAGAGGGTTTTGCCGGAAACTATTCTGCTCAGGGCGATGAATATATCCCCTACGTCGACACGGGGGGTCCGATGCTCTTGACAGCCGGCTCGCCTGTTGGTTCGAAAACCTATGAAGTCGATGTTCAAATTGTCGGAACGCAATACGCCTATCTGACGGGATTGTCATGGACAGACTACAGTGCCATTATCGCCGCACCTGACACATGGTTTGACAATTTGAGCAGTCTTGAACCCTACGATGCCGAAAAATCCAATCAGGGAGATTCCTTAATGTGTTGGGCAGCATCGGCGGCAAATATGCTTGCCTATACCGGATGGGGAAATGTCAATGGATTTCAGACGGAAGATGATATTTTCGAGTATTTTGTCGATTATTTTACGAACGCGGGAGGTCATCAGTATTATGCCAATGAGTGGTTTTTGACGGGGGCATACAAGCAACAAAACAAAAGTGGTTGGTCGCAGATGAAGGTTACAGGCGGGGGAGGTTTTTATCCCTCGGTCTCTTATGCCGGTTCGAATAGTGTTGGAGGTTTTGTCGATGTGCCGAAAGTGACCCTTATCAGTGCTCTGAATTCCGCATCAGAAAAATTGAAAAACGGTTACGCCGTCGGTACGGGAATATCCTTCACAAGCGGCGGCGGTCATGCGCAAACTCTTTGGGGATACGTGTACGACACGTCCTGTGCTGGGACATCCGAGTATTACGTTTCTATTTTCGTAACCGATTCGGATGATAACAAGTGGGGCGGTGTCAACGCTCCAAATAACCTGCGAAACTACTCGATTGTGTGGGCGGGGACAAATGGTACTTTAGACATGAAGAGTTATGGCACCGCCTCATTTGTTGATCTTACATGGCTCGCTCCTTTTATCGCACCAAACGAGTTCCGTAGCACGAGAATCGAAAACAATGGCGTCACGCTTGCATGGCAATCTCGAATGGGTGCAACCGGCTATGAAATCCAGTGGTGGGCAGAGGATGGTTCTTCCCCCGTTTTGTCCCAATCCGTCAGCGGTAGAAACACGACGACATGTACTATTTCGGGGCTTGAGCCGGGAACCGCTTATGAATTTCAAATACGAATGGTCAGTGGAACATACGTTTCCGAATGGGGCTCGACCCTCATTGTAGCAACGATCCCCCCCGATGTGAACGTCAATGATTGGAACAAAGTTTCCAGTCAAGGATTGGAAGATTATGCGGAGTGGGACATTGTTGACGGTGAGTTGCGACTGACAGAAATCAGAGCCGCTAATGCCGGTTTGACCGGTACGCTCGACTTGTCCGGGTGTGATGCGTTGACTTATCTGGATTGCTCCTCCAATCAACTGACAGAATTGAATCTTGCTGGCTGTACGGTACTGGAATATGTGGATTGCTCGGACAATCAACTGACATTTTCCGCGTTACCCTCGACCGGCTATGCCGCATACGACTATGGCTCCCAGGGGTTGGTACCGATTCCATCGACACTCTCTTCAAACGTACAGCTTGACCTTTCCCACGAGTATCTTATCGGGACTGTTCCCACCCTCTACGCTTGGTTTTACGAAGATGACACGCCCATTGATTCCAGTCTCTACACTGAATCCAACGGTAAATTTACATTCAACCGTCTGGAAAGCGGTGCCCGCATCTACTGTGCAATGAGCAATGCCAATTTCGAGGGACTAACGCTCCAAACGACTCTCGTAACGATTGTCGCCCCCGCTCTCTCCACTGCCAACCCGGTGAAGCCTAAGGTTAAGAAGAGTGCGTCAACCATCAACAGCATTACGTTGACCTGGACCCTTCCCATAAAAAACGCAGACTACGTTGCCGCCAACTATTCTGTGCTTTGTATCACGAATAGTACGGCAAAGATTGGGGACATCATCATCGTTGATGGTAAAGCATCAGTCGAAATTACAGGTTTGAATCACGGGAAGCGATACAAATTTTCCGTGATTGCGAAAAATGCTGACGGCAGCAAGGAGACATACACTCCCTTGTTGGTAAGCACCAAAAAATATACCGCCATAAAGTGGCTCAAAGTGGATAAAGTGGACAAACCGACGCTTTCCTCCATAACACTCACCTCGACAAGACCTACGCTTGCCAATGAAACCGAGGGATTCAGTATTGTGGTGTCCGCTGGAAGAACGCCAATCGGAACCCTAGCCATCATTGGTACGGACCCCACGAGTGCAATTTTTACCCCCGCTGGCAGCTACGCAGGGACGAATCTCGCTCTAACAGCCATTACCCTTGACAGAAACGAAAGTGACACAATCACAAAGTTCAGCGTAACGATTGATGGTTTGTCGGCAACAAAAAGATACACGTTTGCCGTGAAAGCCCTCGCAGGTGAACTCACGTCGGGCACTGCCAGAGTCTTTGCCTCGACGGCGAAATACAAGGCGGTTACGGGAGTGAAGGCAATAGGAAAAACCGATTCAACCGCCGCATTGACTTGGACGGCATCGAAGTTTAGCGAAACCACCCACTACGAAATTGTCTGGAAAGAGGGGGGAGTGGAACAGTCGCTCACTGTACCGGTGTCGGCGGATATGCCCAACGAAGTGGTAACGATAAGTGATCTCTCTCCATCGAAGAGATACACGTTTACCATCAGAGCGGTCGTAAAGGACGGAGATGCGGTCATCCATAGATCGCTGAATGCCAAAATTTTGGTAACGACAGCGAAGAGTGTATGAACAGAAAATGCTTAAATTGGTCTTTTCCTTTTGGTGTTTTTTCATTAGAATCGCATCCAGACACGTTTTATGGTTTATAACGATTGTACGCCTGCTGGACATTTTTCTAATGCTTTTGCAGTGATGCGTCGAATTAACTCCCTCGACACGTTGTTTCCGGCAGTCTGATCGAACAGGACCGAAAGGAGAATAACAATGACATCCCCCCCCGCCGCGCTCGTTTCCGGCAACGAAACGACCTTACACCGTTTGGTGACTCCCACCGCCCGAATTCTCGCGGCGACGATTATCATGATTACCGGCACAGGCATTGCCGCCATCTTTTGGAAAATGCCGAACGGTAACGAGATTCACGCTCTTTATCACGAGGAAATTATCAATAAAGACCTGACGAGCACCCCGTTGCCGAATGAGTCGATGGCGATGCTTTCCCCGGAAGAAAGAGGGCAAATGACACTTCCGATGCTCAATATAACACCGGCTAGGGATGACGGAGTGGGAAGATATACCCAAGTTTATCCGTTACCTGCGGCATTGGCGGCACGGAATTCGGAATCCCTCGAAATTAACGCCGCATCCGTTGAGGAAGACCAGCCGATTACGCCGGTCGTTCCGCATAACTTTGCGCCCATGCGCCGAATTGTCGATGAAAAACCGATTTCTGTTGAGCCGGTCAATTGGGAATTCCAGCCAAAACCAGTCAGTGTCAGTACTACCGAAAAGAGCGATGAAATGCTCTCCAAATTCCATTTCGCGGTGAATAGTAGGGCTGATTCTGATCTGTCGGCAGAACCGGAGCCGCCAGCGGATCCGTTTTCGATAGCATCTACGACCCCGGCACTTCAACCGCTAAAACCTATCGCTCTCGATGGTCTATCACCATTGCATCCGTTGCCGGAAACTGGCTTGCAACCACTCTCGGCACTGGTAATACAGTAACGGTTTGCCCTACAACGATTCCAGACAATCCAATACCGACTGCATATCCATCGGAAGCGGAGCGGAAATTTCTAACGTTTTTTCCGTAGCGGGATGCACGAAAGTTAACCGATGAGCATGAAGAGCCTGGCGTTGGAGCAGAACTGTTCCCTCGGTGTTCTCATTTGATAGCGAAAACGGGACTTCGCCCAAAAGTTGTTCCTTCGTAATCCTTTTCCCCCCGCCATAATTCCTGTCACACAAAACCGGATGTCCTATGTGCCCCATGTGGACCCTGATTTGATGCGTCCGTCCCGTCTTGGGAAAACACCGAACCGTTGACCATCTGTCGTAACGTTTGACCACTTCGTAAAAAGTCTGCGCTGGTTTTGCTTCAAGGGCATCTGCTGCAACAATCCGCATCTTTTCCTTTTTCGTGGGATGGAGTCCTATCGGGGCATCAATCATGTCTCTGTCCAGATACGGTTTTCCCAGTACGATAGCAAAGTATTCCTTTTGAATTTTACGCCGTTCAAAGAGCAATGCGAGTTTTCCGTGAATGGCATCGTCTTTGGCAATGAGAATTGCGCCGGTCGTATCCCGATCAAGCCGATGCACCACGCCGGGACGCACGGAGCCCCGCACATTACTCAACCGGTTGCCGAAATGAAATGCCAATGCGGAAACAAGCGTTCCTTCCCAATGCCCCCGGGAAGGATGCACGACCATATCTGCTGGTTTGTTGATGACGGCAAGATATTCGTCTTCATACAAAATTTCGAGCGGTATATCTTCCGGTTGCGGAACATGATGTGGGATTTCCGGCAACGTGAAGTGGATTATTTGTCCCGGCTTCAAACGGAATCCGGGTTTGCCTTGGGAATCGAGTGTATCTTCTTCGACAATCCGAACGCCGCCGTTCATAATGGCATTTCGGACAAGCGTTCGGCTGTACTGCGGAAAATGCTGTACCAAAAAAATATCGAGTCGCCATCCGGCTTCGTGCGATTCGACGATGAGGGTATCGTGATGGGTCATCATTAACCCGATTGTACCGCGATTCATGCGTTTCGTCAAAATGGAATATTGGTAATGACCGTTCTATCAGCGATGATTTGCCATTGAGCATCGCTCAAAACGGAGAGGTAGGGTTTGCGGAGGGATGTCATCATGAGAAGACTTTACCTATCTTCGCAAAAAGACGCAAAAGAAATTATCGGTATCAATAGGGATATGTTTGCGACTCACTTGTCAAAACTTACCCTTGCCTTAATGGGACATTTTTTGTACGATTCCACTCTCCGGTGGTTTTCAACGCAAACATTCGAACAATGGAAGTACCGCGTCCTTCACGAACCTGTTCCGTTTCGCATAGAGAGTTTCAGCCGAATGAGGTATTTTTTTCGGTGCTCACGGGAGAAAATGACCAGTTCGTCCGAAGGGACATTTCCGCCGAACACTGGTCGGGACCGCCGCAGGAGAGTTACGGTTGGTGGAAATCGACCGTAAAACACGTTGTCGAGAACGCGTCCCAACAGGTTTCCGGTGAAACTTTGCAAAGCCTTTTCGAACGGCTTTCTGCACAACCGGGCGATACGGACATGCTCTATATCCTGACCCTGCTTTTGCTTCGGCGCAAGTTATTGCGGTATGAAAAAGAAATTGCCGACGAACAAGGAAATAAACTACTCGAAGTTTACGCCCATCACACGGGTGCAACGTATCAAATCCCTGTGGCGATGCCGAACCATGAACGGCTCGAAGAAATCCAACGGCAATTAGTGCTTTGTTAATTTTCGATTTCGGTACCTTCTACGGTGCCGAAGCGTCCAGTGACGGTCTTGGGAACGCCTGTGAACTCGGCTCTGTATCAGACGAATCATCGTCAAAAAGTTCGTCAACTCGAGTCCCTCCGCCACTCGGTGAACTACCCGAAGGTGCGGCCGGCGATGAGGACGCAGTGTCTGGAATTTCCTCCGCTTGCGGTCTCTGTCCCCCTCCCTCTTCCCGCATTTCTGATAGGGCTGACGAAATTCCTATCGGGTCCATCGGCTTGTTGACATCGCAAATCTCTACCGTACATGCACAAGGATTCCGACGGCAGAACTTGCAAGTGTAGGCGTAGGGAACCTGTCCCGCCATGCCCGGTCGATCACATCCACACGGGTCTTGGAAACACAAAGGACACGACCATCGGAACGTGAAAGGTCGGGCATATCCCGCGAAGGTCGATGGATTCCACGTCGGTCGGTAGTACGGAGCCGGATTGTAATAGACGGGGAACTTTCTCGCTCCGTTGTTGTAGGCATCCAAAATGGGTCTCGGAATCACAGACAAAAAACGCGGCTCACGGTACGGGTTAAACTCTCCCCGGGGTCCATATTCATTGTCGGCATGTTCGCACGGGTCGCTTCGATGTTCCCGACAGGCATCACAGGTTCCACAGGGTTCATCTCCTGCTGTCAAATCGCAGGAATTGCCCATATTTTTGCTTCGAGGCTGGAGGCAATGCCGACAGAGTGTTTTTTCGCAAGGAAACCCTGCTGCACACATTTTACACTCTCCGCAAGGTGTTTTATAATCCTCCTCGCAGAGGGGACATGGCGGCGGTTCATATTTTGGGATTCCCTCTTGGTCCGCATATTGGTCCCAGAACATCCGATGCATCCGTTCCTGTTCAGGAATACCTGCATAGCGATTGCCGGTAACGGCACCTGCCGGTAACGGCTGCATCACGTGGGGATGGATGCCTACCGTGCGGGGATCAGGATAGAGAAACGGCACTTCTGCCGCCTCCTGCTGGGCAACCAGCGTCGCACCGTATGTCAGCACAATATGGGCAAACAAAAAAGCAAAAATACGGCTCGTTTTGAGGTTACTGTTTTTGAAAGGGGACATTGTTCCAAAGCGGGTTGGAGAGGTCGTTTCCCAGACTTGCGTTGTGAAGACGCACCACAAGGGTAGGAAAAAGCCCTGTCAGGTTTATCGGCAAGAGAGTGTACCCTATCGGGGGTAAAAAGTGAGAAGTTCCGGCACTTTTGAAAATTTTTTTTTCTTACAATGCAATTACAGTCGGCATAACCGATGCAACCGTTATAGTTTTCCCAAGGTTACTCCCTCTGGTGTTGTGCAATCGGCTCGAAATCTTCCGGCGTGCCTTACACGAATTCGACGTTCACCAACTTCCCCTCTTGGCGAAGTCTTTCGGCAAGAAGGGGGATCAACACCTTACGTGACAAGACTCCCCGCTGGCGGAAAGAAATGTCAGTATTGGCGGTGTTATCCGCCTTTCCAAGAATGATGTTCAATTTGTCGGCAACGTCCAACAATAACCGCAACTCTGTTACGCCGCTGTCCTCTTGAAGATGAGCAACGTCTTCATCAAAAATGTTGTAAACCTGGTTGAGCGTGACCGCCCCTTCTGTTACCAGATTGATTCCCTTGATACCGTATCGGGGCGGTGCAATGGTACTCATCGGTTCGTTTTCCATTTCAAGCGGTACATTCAGAAATTTTGCCACGAGTTTTGCCGTTGTGCCACCGCACACGATTTTCAATCCGGGAAGTTGCAGAAACCGCTTCACTGTTGGTATATCATCGTCTCGATCTTGCGGTGGTCCCGTCAGAATGTTGACCGTCTGTCCTATCCGGCACAGTCCCATGACAACACTACAATCGTCGCCAGCAACTTTGGTTTGCCGCACCGTCGCCTGATGACGCACATCAGGCGAATAGGGAGAAAAGGAACGTTCGGACACTGGTCGGGAACCTCTCCGCACTTCTCCTTTCCAACGTGCCAGTGCTTCCTTGTGAAGTATTTCCGGGACGAGCGACAAATTCAACCGTGAATTGTTCATATTGTTGATATAACGAACGACCCCCCCCGATGTCCACTCGGTATTGGCACCATATCCCATCCCGGATTGGGTAATGCCGTCGCTCATGAGCAAAATGCCTTCCCCCACGTCGAGTTGGCAATGGCTTTCTACTGCCAACCCGCCCGGCAAGGGGAAAGGACGATTGGCAAGAATCGACGCTCCTTGCCGACTCAATAAAATGGGCAACGGAGCATCGTAGGAAAAAATGGTGGCGTTTCCATCAGGGCGAAATCGGGCAATACTGAATGCTGCAAAGGGTTTTTGAGGATCGCGGCTCGCCTGCATCGTTGTCGCGACGAATTGAAAAACCGTCCGCAGCGAAAGTTCCCGCTGGATCAACTCGGTTAGCCGGGAAACACACATTTGGGCGGCGATGTGTGCTCGAATGCCCGATCCGATACCGTCGGCACAGATGATGGTCGTGCCGGTATTTGTCCGCAACGTTGCCAGCATATCACCGCACGGCATTCCGGGTTTTTTGGACGACTGGACGGAATGTATGTCAACATGAATGTAGTCCGACATGAGCCTACTTTATACCACCACACGATTTGTTTGAAAAGATGCCTTAGCGTTTTCAGTGGTTGAAATTTTCCGCACAGGGCACAAAGGACGTAAAGAAGCCCTCACCCTAACCCAAGAATCGGCGGACTAATGTCCGCCGCTCGTGTGGGAAAGGGAATGAGGGAATTATGTCCTGAGCAAAACGGGATATGTTCAGATTCTGTCCACTTCATCGACCAACCGGCAGCGAATCCGCTTGGGAAACAGTGTTGTGAAAAGTTCTTGTTCGAGTTCAAGTGCCCTCAACACCTCCTTGATTCCCGCCTCGGGGCCGGTTTGCGTTTGTAATTCTACGGTCAATTCGCCGGTTTCGTCCAACACCATTCGTGTCACGGCGGACCGCACATCGACGGGTTTCCTGTTCGCTCTGGAAACGATCCGTGATGTTTCAGCAAGAAAGGAGACGATATGCTCGGCAGTTTGTTTTCGCCATTCCAGTGGAACGTTCATCTGGAACACAGAGGAAGCGAGACTCCCCTTTTTTTCCCCTTCGTTGAGTAGTTGAGCCGAAAGGAATGACAAGCCTTCGAGGGATTGACGGTTCAAGTGGTCAAGGAGAACCTCCATGTCCAACGGTTCAGCGGATTCGTTCATTTCCAGTTCGAGAACTTCATCGATACTTTCAAAACCGAGGGCAAGTGCGGAGGGAAAACTCATCTTCACTTTGGGATGAAAGCCGTTGCTCATTGCCAGCGGCAACCGCGCCCGGCGAAAGAGGGCTTCCAGCGTTCGGAGCAGGTCTTTGTGTCCGATGAACTTGAGCCGTCCCAGTTTGCTAAATCGAATGCGTATTCGTTGTCGAGTCATAGTATCTTTACACTGAAAACGGCGTGAACATGGTCATTTTTGTCCCCGTCCTCGGTATAGAACGTTTTCAAGGTTGGGAAACTACAGGGATGAGTCCAATTTAACGGTTGCCTGCAAAAAGGCAAGAGCACGCAGAAATTGACCGGTTTTTGCGACGTTGGGAAGCGATGTATTCAAGGCGGAAAACGAGTACGGTTTGCACGTTGTGATTCCGAGAACTTATACAAAAGGAGAGCGAGATGTCGCAGAAGAAAGCAGTCGCAGTCAAAAACACGCCCCCAGTTGCAAAGGGGAAAGGATTTGTCAATAATGCTATGCCGCAAACGGGGACAAATTGGACGTTTCTCTCCCGTCATTCCGGCTTTCGCCGGAATGACAAAAATGACCATTTTCATGCCGTTTTCAGTATAATTATCCGTGCAACCTGAAAAATGGCATTTCAAAAATGCTGTATTTTTCAGCGTGAAACTAAATTTATCGCCAGCCTTACAGGATGAAAATTTGCCCTTGCGTTGCAATTTAGCCGCACAGCGTGAAATCAGAAAACTGAAATGTATATCGCAGAATCAGAGCAACAGTACGTTGATCCGCCGTGCCGGCAGTTGATGTTCAATGGGATGACCATCGAAGGTTTTTCCCGCGCCGCTATGCAGACGTACTGGCGGATTCCCGAATTGAAACTCGGTTTTGATCTCGGCGGACAACCGTGGTCGTTCATGGGAACGCCCCAGTGGTTTGTCTCGCATACGCACATGGACCATATTCTCGCACTCCCCGCTTACGTTGCCCGGCGGAGAATGATGAAAATGGAACCGCCGAAAATCTATCTTCCCGCACGAGCCGTAGGACGCGTCCGGCAACTGCTCGATGTATTCCAATATCTGGATCACGGGCACCTGCCGTGTGAATTGATCGGTGTAAAACCCGGTGAAGAATACGAAATTTCCCGCGAACATGTCGTGAGTGTGTTACGGACTGACCATTCGATTCCCTCGGTCGGCTACGTCGTTTGGGAACGACGCAAGCGGCTCAAACCGGAGTACCAATCGCTGACCGAAATGGAAATTCGCAAACTCGCTATTTCGGGACACCAGGTTTCTGCCGAAGTACGTTTTCCTCGCGTTGCCTATCTCGGCGACAGCACACCTCACGGTCTCGATGACAATCCGGTCATGTACGAGGCGGATATTTTGATTATGGAGGTTTCTTTTGTTGCCAAGCGGCATCGCACCGAACTGATCCACCGCCGAGGACACATTCATCTTGACGACGTAACCGAACGGCGAGACCGATTCCGAAACGGTCTCATCATTGTTTCCCATTTTAGTACCCGATGTACCGACAGGGAAATCGACCGCATCGTCCACAAACGCATTCCCGACATGATGGACGGACGATTGGTGCTGTGGTTTTAGTCGGTTCGCTTGCCGAGGCACCGCTACCGCTCAACAGGTATGTCGTAAGTTCTTGCTTTATCGTGGGTTAACGTCAAGCCAGATGTGTCAGGATTGGCATACTTGCTATCGACCAGACGTTCCATTTTCACGCCTCCGCCTTCCACCGTTACCTTCTCCGTACCATCCAGGTAAACCTTATAAGTTCCAGGCGGAAGACCATAACCTTCTGATTCTGAATGTACGGAATATGAACCATCTTTTTCGATTTGAGCACGTCCCGTATAGTTGTCGCTGAGAAAGATAACGGTTCCTTGTACGACCGGCGAGTTGTCATCGACGTAATACACTTTTCCTGAAAGCGTCGGATTTTTACTGCATCCCACTGCAACGAGCAGAACGGCAATCGTCGCGAGCAGAAAAAAATGCTTGTGCATAGTTGTAAATTTCATGGATAAAAAAGTTGTTGTGAAGTCGCGGGCACCTTGCCCGCGTTTCTGGTATGGAAATAGCATTTCATATTAGGGAATGGCAACGGCATTTCCATCGCTACAATGGGTCAGCCACGCAAGCGTATCAACATTGATTGTCGTCGAAAGTCCCCGAACCGCTCCGTCGCCGACGAGAAAATTGCATGTGCCGGTATGAGCACTCCCGAAAGTTGGACGCAAATTGTGCAGGTTCATATCTTTCGCAGAAACAATTCCAAAGCGCATATCCTGCCCTGGGGCGTGTCCCTGATATTCATCCACGATTCGGGCGGCACGAAATGCCGGAAGTTGGCGGTTTTCACCATTGGTCAAATAGGAGCAATCCCCTTGAATTCGGGCTGCTCCGTCCGCCTCCATTACGGCACATCTCCCGACATAACCGGCAGGAATGTGTTTCTCTCCGAAGACGAGTTGGTTACTGGTTCCGTCTGCCCATCGTGCAAGGGTGTCGCGTGATTTCCATGAATTTCCATCTCCCACGATTCCGCCGCCGAGCATTGTTTCGAGGGTCGCCTCACGGAAAGCCCCCACTTGAGCGGAGATAGAAACAGAGTCACCGCTCCCCAAGTGCCAAATGCAAGTGGGATAATTTGTCGGTTGATAATAATGGAGTACGCCAGCATAATCGCCGACCGGACCGCTACTCGTGGACTCGGCTCCATGTTCATTAGCCTTGTCGCCGGAATCGGCGGAGGCTCCCGGTGCACGGCGGCTGGGACAAACGGCTACCGGGACTGATGAGTGTTGTTTGCGACCCTCGGAATTGAGACCGTTAATATCATCCCACCACCACTTGTTGCTAAAACGAACGTTGAATCCTGTCCGCCCATCGTAATCGGCACTTGCAAACGAATCGTAGAGTGCCGCCTGTTCCATAAAGGGGTAAAGGAGAGGCAAAACTGTGAGACGATTTGTACGGGCATAAAAAACTTCCGCCCCATCCGAGCCGCCGCCGGAGCCAATCACCGCAGGCGGTAAACCATTTCGCGAGTCATGGAAATTATGGACAGCGAGTCCGAGCTGTTTCAAGTTGTTCGTACACTGCATACGGCGTGCTGCCTCGCGCGCTGCCTGAACCGCTGGCAACAGAAGAGCGATTAACATTCCGATAATCGCAATAACGACAAGAAGTTCCACGAGCGTAAATCCTTGTGGTTGTCGTAAACTATTTCGTGTTAAGGAATTACGATTCCCCCCCCCCCCATTGGAGGTGATAAAATTGATGAAATTCTGCATGGAAAGTCTCCTCAAAAGTGAAAAAGGAAAAATGAAGGATAATGGTTGGTATCAAAAAAGCCAACCTGCATACCCCTAACGTAACATGGTTCATTGGGAATGTCAAGTAACGGGTCAGGTGGACAGAGCGTCAATAATACGCTAGAATGGAGGTAGTACGAATCGGGAGTTCAAGATCAACCGGTCGGACAAACATGGTATGAAAAATTTTTTTGTTTTCTCATTCCTGTTTCTGTGCTCGGCAACGATATTCGGAACCGAGTTGCGCATCGCCAGTCTGGTGTTATCGCCGGAGCAAAAGCCAAACATTGAAGTCGTTGCCGAAACACCAATAAACGGCACGCTGAGTCTTGCCCCTCCAGAAGGATGGAAGATCGTTCCTCCAACGATCACGGCGGTAGCCGATCAGAAGCGATTTGTTTTCACCGTTGTGGAAGGAAGACCGAACGAAAAAAACTCCTATCCCATTTCGGTAACGGTACAACGGCACGACGGTACAGTGTTACAGCATCGTCAAAATGTTTGTGTCGCAACAGCACCGAACAGTAGTCTCGTTATTGCCGGTCCCAACGATCAAGGAAACGCCGTCGAGAGTTGGGATCACGCAATTCCTTGTTCCGTCACGGTTCACGGCAAGCCGATTCGTATTCATACCGTTTGGAATCGAAAGCGACTTTGTCTGCTCGTCGAAATCAACGACGTTGAATTTGTTCACGCAAAAAACGACCAGCCGTTCACTGCCGTGCAAATTGCTCTGGGAGCCGTTCGATCCGACAAGACGTTGGGAGAACTGTATCAGTTTCTCCTTTTTGCCGACGAAATTGGGCGTGGACACTTGGTTTCCCTGAAAAATGCCGATTCACCGCCGAGTTTGCCGGACATCGACGCTTCCCAAACGTTCGTTTGGAAACACGAGAACACTCTCCGATGGGAAACAGCGATTCCCTTTGCCGCTATCCCTGCTATCAAGCCCGGCGAAGGAAGAGAATTAACGCTCTCTTTTCTAATTCACGACGCAGCAAATAAAACGGTTCTCGATTGGGGACAAACCTGTTTATTAACGAACGAAAGTGTTGAGAAATGGTGCCGTTGGAAAGGCGATTCTATTGGCAATACCATACTGACCGTCCCCCGCTCCGAATGGGGACTCTGTAGTTCCAAATTTTAACCCACTTCGCCGCACAGGGTGCGGCGGCAAACCATGATGAAATCAATTTTTCCCATTGCCGTTTTCCTTGTTTTTTCAGGATTCGTTGTCGTTGCGGCGGAGTCTGTCGTCATAAAGACCGTTTTTGTCGATGACGAACAGGGAAATCCCGCCGAAGCCGGTCTGCTCGCCGGAAAAAAACTGCTCGCCGAAATGAAGGGAGTCGACCTTAAACTCGTTCTGATTGCAGAGTCATTTGAGGGCAAAGAAGCCAAGGAAAAACTGCTCGAAGGGCTTGGTTCAGTACTTCCGAAAGATAAACTGTTTGGACTATCGACCTACGGTTCGTTTGTTCGGAACTCCGTTGGCGACGGCGACCGCGTGTCGCTACTTGGTATCGGCGGTGATCTGACCGTCCAGTCGGCATTGCAAACGGAACTCGGTGTTGCCAAATTGACAATGGACACCGCCGAGGCAGAAATCAAAACGAAACTATTACAAGCCGGACAAACACTCGTCGGAAAGAATAGTGTTGCTGCTCCGAATCGCTTTGACATTTTGCTTGCCGATGCTCATTCACCGAAAAATGGATTCCTCGTTTGCGGTATCCTGGAAAAGTTGGGAAAAGATGCCTTGATTCTCGGCGGCTCGGCAAACAAGAATCCGGGGCAAAACCACGTTTATTATCGTGGTGTCCGTTACGAGGACGCGGCGATGCTGTTGACGCTGACGGGACCGTTTCAGGTAGTTATGGCGGGTCGATTTGCCAACCAAGGGGAAACGGTCGTCCAAACAGCGGAGGAGGCAACAACAACGGCTGTCAAAAACGTCAAAGGAACACCATTCGGAATGATTGCATTTAGTTGCGCTGGTCGAAAAAGTAAATTGGACGATCTGGATGCCGAACTCAACGCAATCCAAAAACGGTTTGCGGAACAACCGATCTTCGGTTGTTTCTGTGCCGGCGAGGTGGGACCTCACGATTCGACCGTTGAAACGTGCGATACGAAATGCTGCGGTTCCGGTTGGTACTTGATGCTCGCCATTTTGTTTCCACAACGATAAATTTTTTCAATCACAAAACCGTGCAAAAAATCGTTTCACATTTCACTATGTTGGGGGTTCTGTGTTTCAGCGGCATTGTCGTTTCCAACGAGACCGCCAAGGATGGGATTACGCAGGACGAGCAGTTCCGAGCGGAACATTTCGCGACGCTACACCGTGCAGATGATGCAAATACGCGGTCGCTTGTCAAGTATTACGAGGTCATGAGTGCGCCGAAGCCGCTATTGATTCGAACAGGCGATGATTTTATCAAGCATCGCAACGAAGTACGTGAAAAGATTCTCAAGTCCACTCGGCTTTTTCCGTTGCCGGAGCGGGTGCCGCTTGATCCTCATTACTCTGAGCCACTCGACCATCCATGGTGCAAGGTTTACAAAGTTGCCTATCAAATCTTGCCGGAAATTTATTCTGTTGGACTGCTTTTTGTGCCGAAGGAATTGCTAAAAATTCCGGTTCCGGGAATTCTCTGTCCGCACGGACATTTCGAGAACGGCTATTACAGTGAAACCGTTCAGTCACGATGTTTGGGATTGGCGCGACTGGGATTTATTGTCTTTTCGACACCGAACGATCATTACCACGACGTTCCGCTGGGCGTGACCGATCAAACGCATCAAATCTGGCGCAATCTTCGCGGCATTGACTTTTTGGGATCGCTACCGGAAGTTGATCCGCAGCGGCTTGGTGCCAGTGGTTGCTCTGGCGGCGGAACTCAGGTTCAAATGCTGATTTCTCTGGACGACCGGATCAAGGCGGCAACCATCGCCGGGTTGACTTGCGATTTCCGTGAAATCTCATATCTGACATTGCATCATTGCGTCTGTAATTATTTTCCCGACGTGATGCGGTTTACCGACCAACCGGAAATCAGCGCACTGAGTGTGCCTTGCCCCATTCAATATTTGACGATGAACGATTGGACGAAAACGTTTGAGAAGAACACCTTTCCACAAATCAAGGCACTTTATGAAGCCCATGGTTATGGCGATCGCGTGGAGTGCCGTTACGAGAATACCGGTCACGAATATGGTCGTATTAAAAGGGAATGGACGTATTGGTGGATGGATAAACATCTGCGCGACAATACGGTTGCTGAAAACGGTACGGAACCCACGGAATTATATCTGTTCGACCTGAAAACACTACAAGACCACGAAGTGGCAATTCCAGGTCAGCCCCTTTCGGCTCTTTCTGAATTTTACCGAAAACAAGATGCGGCACTCGGTCTCAAGCCCAACCGTGACGTTCTGAGCGACATGTTGGGAGTCGATCATGTGTTGCCGCCGGAACAGCAGGAGGTCATGACACTTTCCCAATCAAAACAAGACGGTTCGATGATTCGAAGAGTAATGATTCCCGGCGAGGGACCATTGGGCATTTCGGCAATCGTTCTGACGAAACAGGATGTTTCTAAACCGCAATCAGTTGCTATTATTATCGACAAGGACGGGATGGACATAGCACCCGACACCGAATTGTCCCAATCGTTACTCGATGCAGGTTATTTGGTCGTGATTCCCGACATCCGATTTGTCGGCAGCATGTCCTTCGATCTTTTGGCAGCCGGAAAAGGGCGACAATATCAAACATTCCTACCGTGCAGTCCTTCCGCCGATGCTGGTTCTGCCGCCGACGTGAGATCGGCTTGGAATTGGATGAGCCTTTGGTGGGGACGACCCATCACGGGAATGAGCGTTACGGACATAAATCTGGTCGTCGGTTTTGCAAAACAGCAGTATCCTGATGCCCAAGAGATTCGTCTTGTCGCCAAAAATTCCGCAGAATTTGCTGTTGCCGGATTATTTGCCGCCCTGTTGAACCCGAATATCACAAATCTCGATGTGGATTTGAACGAAGTGTCCTATAAAAACGGCAACCTCCCCTTTGTGCCGGGGATTTTGCGATACGGCGACGTTTCGCAATGGAAAGATTTATTAGAATGATTATCGCTACGACAGATCAGTAAACCAGAAAGGAACCAACAATATGAAAAAGATAATCCTACTGTGGGTCATTGGTATAGCCATGACCTTGAACACTGCGTCATCCGACGAAATCGTCAAAGATTGGATTGCCCTGGACGAACAGTTCCGTGTGACGAACAACACGATTGATGTTCCGTTTTCATCAGAACACACAAAACAAGTCGTCGATTCGGGAATTGTCCTAGCGGAACGCCTCAAGATTTTACCTAATGCCGATATTACCAAACTCTCGACACTGACAGAATCACTTCGCATGCTTGATATTAGTGCGACACCGAGCGAATCGCTCTATATGGAAGCACGAAAACTCAAGCGGGAGGTTGTCCGTTGTAATCCGCATTTAACGAAACTCGACAAGTTGCTGTTTCTCAAAAAACACGATGCCAAGAATATACCGTTTCTTCACATGTGCGACCAGTTTTACGGTTTTTCGGCGGTGCCCGGCGGCGGACTATACGTTCTCGAAAATCCTCTCGGCGACCCACCAAAACTTGTCGATCTGCTCGAAAATTCCGTCGTCGAAAAGGGTAAAATGAAAGGACGAAAACTCCAGGGCGGTGCATTTCTTTCGCCTGAAGTTTCCTTCGATGGACAAACGATTTACTTCGCTTGGTGCGAGGCAAAACCGTCAAATATATCATGGCAAAACGAAAAAAGCGTCGATTATTACCACGAATGGTCGGAAACGACGTGTTACCATATTTTCCGTTGCAATGCCGATGGCAGTGGACTGGTCCAATTAACCGATGGTAGCGTCAACGACTTCGATCCCTGCGAACTACCGGACGGTCGCATTGCATTTATCAGCGAACGTCGCGGCGGATTTCTCCGTTGTGGACGATATTGTCCGACCTATACGCTCTTTTCTATGGAACCGGACGGCAGCGACATCGTTTGCCTGAGTTTCCATGAAACACACGAATGGCAACCGAGTGTCGATCACAACGGAATGCTCGTCTATACCCGTTGGGATTATGTTGACCGGGATACGAACATTGCACACCATCTCTGGACATGTTTTCCCGATGGTCGTGATCCGAGATCCTATCACGGTAATTATCCTGATAAACGGGAGACACGTCCGTGGATGGAAATGGACATCCGTGCCATTCCCGATTCGCACCGTTACGTTGCCGTAACGGGAGCACATCACGGACACGCTTTCGGTTCGCTCGTTCTGATCGACCAGCGGCTCGAAGATGACGGTGCCATGTCACAACTCACGCGATTAACACCGGAAGTTCCTTTTCCCGAAGCAGAACGGAATCCGACCGATCCATTTATGATCTACGGCACACCGTGGCCCTTCAGCGAAGACGATTTTCTATGCGTTTACGATCCGCATGCGAAGAATCGCGGGGTCTATTGGATTGACGCTGCCGGAAACAAGGAATTGATCTACCGTGATCCGGCGATCAGTGCCCACAGTCCGATGCCGCTCGCCGCAAGACAAAAGCCACCGGTCATTCCGACACAGACGACACAGATCGCGCGTTTTCGGAAAAATGGAGAAACCGGTAATGAATCGGCAACGGTTGGAATCGTCAACATTTACCAAAGCGACTCCGATTTGCCGATGAACGACGGAAAACCGGTCAAGATTGCAGCATTACGGATTATGCAACTGTTTGCCAAATCAACGCCGGTTCCCGACGATCCTCGAATTGGCATCGCTGTCCAGACCAATGCGCGGGGCGTTTTGGGAACGGTTCCTGTTGAGGAGGACGGAAGTGCGTTCTTTGAAGTTCCGCCGGGCAAAGCGATTTATTTTCAAGCACTTGACGCGGAGGGTCGGGCAGTGCAGTCCATGCGCAGTGTAACGTATCTGCACCCCGGCGAACAGTTGACCTGCATTGGCTGCCACGAAGACAAACGGAGAGCACAACGGGGAATGGGGACAACGGTAGCACTGGCATTCAAGCGTCCGCCGTCAAATTTACGTCCTGACGTTTCGGGGAGTTATCCATTGAATTTCGTGCAACTCGTCCAGCCGGTGCTTGATGCTCAGTGCGTTCATTGCCATGGCGACGAGGATTCGCCATTGGCGGTCGGACAAACTGTGAACCATGAATTCGATCTGCGGGGAATCGCAGATGCTACGAGTGGTTGGACGCGATCCTACCAAAGTCTTGCCGGAAACTATGGGTTTTATTTTCACACGACGAATGGTTCGATCAACGATCCGAAGCACGGTGGTTCGCGTACAACTGCGGGAAAATTCGGTGCTGCCGCCGCTCCACTCCGAAAGTTTTTGGAAACGGATCACTACGGCGTAACATTGACATCAGAAGAACGCTATCGTATTGACCTTTGGCTCGATGCCAACAGCGTGTTTTACGGAACTTATGACAACCCACGTGTTCAGTCGCAAGGTAAAGATGTTTTGCCGTCACTGGAATGACGTTGCCGCAACGTGTAGCCACATTTGAGATGGACTCTTACCCAAAACCGGATTGATGGCTCGTTTTCGACCAAAGCAATTCAGAAAACGCTTTGCCCGGCGGATTCTGACTACTTCCGCGTTGAAACCTTCACTTTGACAGCGACCGATGAGTGTTTGCCGTCGGCGGCTTTCACAACAAATGTGTATTTCGTGCTGCTTGTGCAGACCGCGATATTCTTTTACAATGACGAATCCAAAGGAAAAATCTTTCCGTTTATTTGACTGGCAGTGCTCGAAAATCGAAGCCCTTTACGGTTTGAGAATCAACAGGAACGAATTGGAAGCAACATGGGTTCCTACCTTGCTCGATTAACGGAACGGATATTACCAGGAATGTTGCGAGCAAAACCTGCACGCCGGGACGAACTTCGTGCATATTATCTTGCGGCTCTGGATCAGAACGGAGGATTTCGCGGTCGAAAAGGGCATGGCGACCTCTATTATTCTGCTTTTGCCCTTCGAGGACTTTTTTTGCTCGGCATGCTTGATGACGAAAAACTCCTGCCCCGTGTAACCGACTTTCTCCTTCGACATGAACACCGGACGGACTGGTTGCCTCCTGATATTCTCTCTTGGACGCTGTGTAGGTCCCTGGTACATACCGTTCAGGGCAAAAACTTTTTACCCGAACAAACGGTATCGCTCCTTGATCGCTGGGAATCTTTCCGCTGTTGCGATGGTTGCTTTGCCGCTTCTCAAAAATCGGTTCTTTCCAGCACCTACACGACATTTTTGGCAACGATTTTTTACGAATTACTAGGAGAGTCCGAACGAAGCCGGTCGATTTCCGCGAAACCGATTTTGGAGCGTCAACGGTTGGATGGAGGATATGTCGAATTGGCTCCGCTCCGATACAGCGGCACAAATCCCACGGCGGCAGCAGTGGGGTTACTTACGCTTCTTGATGTTCCTTTACCGGAAAAACAGACAACGGTCGAATTTTTATGCCGATGTCAACGATCTACCGGCGGTTTTCAAGCCCATGCAAAAATTCCGATTTCCGACTTGTTGAGCAGTTTTTCTGCCCTAATGGCACTCCACGACCTCAATGCGGTTGACCGAATCAATCGTTCTGCCCTACGGAATTTCATATCAAGTTTACGCGCTCCCGACGGCGGTTTCTTCGGAACGTTACCTGACCAGCAGAGCGACGTTGAATATACTTTCTACGGCATGGCGTTGGAAGCAATGTTGTAAATGTATCCATACACTTGAATGTTGATTGGTTCGGGTTGTTGCCATGCTACAGAAATGTGGCGGCATCTGCAACATCAATCAAACATGGCATCAATAAGACGGCGGAAACAAGGCTCTCCTCGTGGCAATTTTTCTACAGCATCCATTGACAAAAACCGCCAAAGTGTGTAAATAAGGCAATAGAATTCAAGAGTGAGCGTCTAAAAATTACCCAGTTTAACGTTTTCCGCCTATTTTATGCCCGTAAAGTCAAGCAAAACCAAAGGTTTTTCCCTTGTAATCGTAGAGTCTCCCGCTAAAGCACGTACCATCAGCCGATTCCTCGGTGATGGATACATCGTCGAAGCAAGCATCGGTCACGTTCGCGATCTGCCCCGGGTCGCCGCCGAAATTCCTGAAAAATTCAAAAAAGAAAAATGGGCACGACTCGGGGTCAATGTCGATGCCGACTTCGAGCCGCTCTACGTCGTTCCCGATGACAAGAGGCGGCAAATCAAAAAACTCGTCGATCTCGTCAAAACCGCCCAAGAAGTCTATCTCGCAACCGATGAAGACCGCGAAGGAGAAGCAATCAGTTGGCACCTCGTCGAAACCCTGAAGCCGAAAATCCCGGTGCATCGACTCGTCTTTCATGAAATCACAAAAAAAGCGATCCAAGATGCCCTCGCTTCGCCGCGTGACATCGATAGCGATCTCGTGCAAGCCCAGGAAACCCGGCGAATCATCGACCGGCTCTACGGTTACGAAGTCTCGCCGCTTCTCTGGTACAAAGTTCGACCGAAACTTTCGGCAGGGCGTGTGCAAAGCGTTGCCGTTCGGCTGATCGTGGAGCGAGAAAGGGAACGGATTGCTTTTCACTCCGCAACCTACTGGGATTTGCTCGGTTCATTTACCGCTCCAAAGACAGCGCGACCGTTTCAAGCCGGGTTGACAGCCGTGGGCAATCAGAAAATCCCCAGCGGCAAGGATTTTGACTCGTCCACGGGAAAACTTTCCCATCCCGATGCATGTTTGTTGCTCGATGAGAAAGCGGCGGTTGCGCTAAGTGAGCGATTAAAAAAGTGTCCCGCAGCAGTTAAATCGGTGGAGGAAAAACCTTATACCGAAAGACCTTATGCACCGTTCACGACCAGTACGTTGCAACAAGAAGCAAACCGGAAGTTCGGTTTTACGGCAAAAACAACGATGAGTCTGGCTCAGAGTTTGTACGAAAATGGGTACATTACTTACATGCGAACTGACTCGACAACGCTTTCCGGCGAAGCCATTCAGGCGGCTCGAAAACACATTCAGCGAGAGTATGGCAAGGAATACCTGCCCGATTCTCCCCGAATTTATAGCACGAAGGTCAAAAATGCCCAAGAGGCGCACGAGGCTATCCGTCCGGCGGGTAGTACCTTTGAAGTGCCGGAGAGTTTGCGAGGTCAGTTATCAAGTGATCAGTTTCGGCTCTACGATTTGATATGGAAACGTACCGTTGCGTCGCAGATGTCCGATGCAAGGGGAAAGCGCAAGCAGATTCTTGTTGCAGTGGACGATGCGCTCTTTTCTGTCGGCGGCAAAACGATTGATTTTCCCGGTTATCTTCGGGCTTATGTCGAAGGAACGGACGATCCCGATGCGGAACTGGCAGATCGGGAAACGCTTCTGCCCGATGTACAACCAGGAGATGCGCTGAAAATTGCCAATCTGGAACCAAAATCGCACACAACGATGGCACCGTCCCGATATTCCGAGGCGGCATTGACGAAGGTGCTGACCGACAAGGGAATCGGCAGACCGAGTACCTATGCTTCGATTATCGAAACGATTCAAACGCGAAACTATGTTTTCAAAAAGGGGGGTGCGCTCGTGCCGACTTGGGTGGCATTTTCCGTGTGTCAACTGATGGAAGAGCATCTCGGCGATCTTATCAATTACGATTTCACGGCGCAGATGGAGGATCAACTCGATGCCATCAGCCGAGGCGAGTTGGAACACCTGAAATACCTGAAAGAATTTTACTTCGGCACAGGAGCGGAGAACGAATCAAAAAGAGCGGGGGACGCAAGTCCCCCGGTAGAAACCGGAATGACTGGTCTCAAACCGCTCTTGAATAACAAGACGGAACAGATTGATGCGCGGGCGGTCAACACGTTTCCGCTGGAAATACCGGAGGATTTTTCGGATACTGAACCGCTGGTTGTCCGGGTTGGTAAGTTTGGACCGTATGTCCAGCAAGGTGAACGCACGGGAACGCTACCGGAAGATTTGCCGCCGGACGAATTGACTTACGAAAAGGCACTCGAGTTTTTGAACGCTACCAAAAAAAATGATGAGTCACTTGGAGATGATCCCAAGACGGGCAAGCCGATCTACCTCAAAAATGGTCGGTTTGGACCGTACATTCAACTAGGGGAACCGGACGACAAGGAGAAGAAAAATGCGTCGCTACTCAAAAATATGTTGCCGGAAACGGTCACATTGGACATTGCATTGCAACTGTTGAGTTTACCGCGTAATTTGGGCAAGAATCCCGAAACGGACGTTGACGTGCTTGCACTGAACGGCAAATATGGACCGTATATTTCTTGCGGCAAGGACACGCGGTCATTGCCTGCCGATGTTTCGCCGCTCGAAATTGATTTGGAACAGGCATTGGCATTGCTTTCACAACCGAAGGCGCAAAGGGGTCGGCGTGGAGCGGCGGCGAAAACGCAGGAGCCGCTCAAGGCGTTCGGCGAATCGCCGGTCACGGGCAATCCGGTGAAATTGCTGTCGGGCAGATTCGGCGATTACATTACGGATGGCGAAACGAATGCAACGTTGCCGAAGGGGACGACGGCGGAGGAATTGTCGTTTGAACGTGCCTTGGAATTGTTGGCGGACAAAGCGGCAAAGGGACCCGCTCCAAATCGCAAAAAAGCCGCCAAGAAGGCGGTAAAGAAGCCGGCGAAAAAGGTTGCGAAGAAAGCGGCGAAAAAGTGAAATCCATTTATACCGTAACCCCGTCCGTAGCCGGACATAATTGGGTCGTTTTGCTCCGCCCCAGCCCCTTTTGGAAAGCGGGAACGGCAATTCCAGAGAAGTCCAATTTATGGCGGGGGGACAGTATAGAATGTGTCCCGAATTGGTCTGGAATGGCGTTACCCATATAACCCTCGTCATGGAATCAGCGGGTTTACACCCGCCGCTCTTGTGGGTGCGGAGACAGCGTTTTTTCGTAACATATCAGCCGAGTGTAGCGATTTTTTCCAAAATTGCTCTTTGTGCATTTTGATTATTGGTGTATAACGTTGCCCGATGAAGGCAACCACCCGTCCCGAACCGGATATTCGCTCCCTCTTGGAAAACGGTTTCAATGAAGAAACCGCCCGCTCCCTCTATGCCCAAGGCGAAGCCGT
>Ga0082212_10001192_pt1 | contig 38210 bp, 27 predicted proteins | sample TergutNt197P3_FD_71548 | JGI IMG/M metagenome (GOLD analysis project Ga0082212, IMG submission 71548) | Neocapritermes taracua P3 segment gut microbial communities from Petit-Saut dam, French Guiana - Nt197 P3 | ecosystem: Host-associated > Arthropoda: Insects > Digestive system > Gut ...
TTTTATGTTGTGCCCGTCTATTTTTATCGAACCGCTGATCACGTCGTACATCCGCGTGATCAAGTTCGCGATAGTCGATTTTCCCGCTCCTGTGTGGCCCACGAGCCCGATATAGTCGCCCTGCTTTATCTTGAAGGACATATTCCTCAGAATCGGGCGGTTGGCCACATAATGGAAGCATACATCGTCGAATTCGATTTCGCCTTTCATTTCTTCGATTTTCAGCGGATTTTCCGCATCTACGATATCCCTCGGGGCATCCATCACTTCAAACACCCTTTGGGCAGAATTTGTCATTTCGGTTATATAGTCGGTCAAAGTCGCGAAAGTTTCCAGCGGCACGAAAATAAGGCTTATGAAGTTCAAGTAAGTCAAAAAATTGCCGTAGCTCATAGTCCCGCCAATCACGTTTACGCCGCCAAACCCCCATATCATCCTTCCGGTCAGCCCGATGAGGAGGCTGACGAGCGGAAATATCGACAAACGGGTTATATTTACTTTCAAATCGGCTTGATAAAGCCTTTCGCTGTATTTCCTGAACCTGTTGCTCTCCTCCACTTCCTTGGCGAACGCCTTTACCACCCTTATGTTGCTCAGCGAGTCGCCGAGCACGCTGTTCAAGGAAGAGGATCTGCGCCATCGCCTCGAATACATCCTCCACATTTTGGGCAGCTGGGTCCTGAAAATCCATATAATCACCGGAACGGGGATGAAAACTATGAGCGTGAGCTGCCAGTTGGTCAAAAACATCATGATGGTCACGCCCACAAAAGTGGCGATGTTGATAATCAAATTCGGGATCATGCCCGTATAGAACTGCCCTATGACTTCGGGGTCGGAATTTATCCTGTTCATGAGGCGGCCTGTCTGGTTGTTGTTGAAATAGGCGAGGGAGAGTTTTTGCATCGCCGAAAACATATCGGTTTTCATTTTTTGCGTTACATATATGGACATTTTGTTTATCGCCCGCGAGCGCAAAATCCCGATGACCATGCCAAAAACATTGAGCGCGACAAGAAGCAGCGAGAAAGCCAAAATATTGCTGCGCAAAAATTCGAGCGGACCGAAATTTTCCGCGCTTTGATCCCCAAAAAGCACCAAATCCACCAAAATTTTCCCGTTTATGAGCGGGCTCACCAGCGAAAGCCCGGCACTGATCAAAAGCGTCGCGAATATAAGGGCCAAACGCAACATATGCTTTTCGAAATATTTTAGCAGCCTTGTGAAAAGCATATTTTTGTCCACGCAGTTCATGCACACTTTTCTGTTCTGGTTATGGTACCTTCTTCCGCACTTGGGGCAAAAGATGTTGAACTGCTCGAATATCGCATCGTCGTCTTTTACTTCTTTGCCTTCTTTTACGCGCTTCATCAATTCGAGGAAAGCGAAAAGCTTCTGCTTTCTCGAGTTTGTGGAAAAAGCTATTCCCACGGTGACGCCGTCTATTATCGCGAACAGCCTGTTGGTGGAGGTAAAACTGTCAATGTAGGCATCCGAAATATTTTCGACCGGGTATTTTTCGAATTTGGGTTTCGAAAATTTCGTTTTCAGCCCGGCTTCGTCGATTTGCCCATCGTCGTTTATTATCTTGCCTTTTTTCTTTTCCTTGGGGTCGTACTCAAAATCCTTTGAATTTGCCGAAAGGCAATACAGGTTCTCTTTGTCGAGGCAAATCCAAGACTCCCCGAAATCCCCCGTGACGTCCAAATCGAGGGATGCCGCCATTATGATATTTTCGATATCGACTCCGAAACGTTTTAGCGCCGCTTCAACCTCGTCGGAGAGATTATCGAGCGGAAGCATAAAAATCACCTACTTAATTTTATTCGAATTTATTTGAATTTTCCAAGTCTCTTAACATTATACAAAATAAAAAGGAAAAAAGCAATCTTTTTTTAAAAAAGATTGCTTTTTTCCTTATAAAAATTTTAATTGCTTTTTATTTGATTTTTGTATAATTGTTATAAAACGGCGAAAAAATTTCATAAAATTAAATGTTATGCGCAAAATTTTAAATTTTTTGATTTTTTGCCGCCGCTTTGGCGCAATATTCGCGGAGCAGCCGCAAATAAATTTTGTAATTTTCGATGGATACTCCGGGAGGGGTTTGATGATCCACGGAAACGATGTATCTCCCGGTTTTCATAGCGGGAAAAATGCGCTCAAATTCCGAACGCATGGCCGTTTCGCCTTTTGGCATAGCCATTTTGTCAAAACCGCCCATTGCGAGAAAATCGGGGTATTTGCATAGGATCCTTTCGACATCCACGCCCGCCTGTCTTTCCAACGGAGTGACTCCCTGAACCCCGTTTTCGATGTACCACGGAATCAAGCTTTCCAAATTCCCGTCCGTATCGACGAAAACAACCATGCCCTTTTTTCGCGCATAAGCGATCAGTTTCCTGTAATACGGAGCGACGAATTCGTCGAACATTTTTTTCGAAAGCATGGCTCCGTGATTATACGACATATCTTCATAAAGGCACAAAATATCCGGAATCAGCACATCGCAGATTTCGTCGATCGCGTTTTTGTTGTATTCCAGCAAATCCTCGTTCATCATGTGCATCAAACCGGGGCAGTCATAAAATGCGTAAAAATGGTTTTCGACTCCGAAAAGTTCCCGGGGAAACCAAAAGAAACCGTGGACAAGAAGCGAAACCGGGCATTTTTCCCCGGATTTTCTCGAAGCTATTTTTTTTGCCGTTCCAATGAATTGACCGATATTTTCGGGCTTGAACAAATGCTTTTTTATTTCGCCGTAATCTTTTTTTGAATTTATTCTCGGGCCAAAATGGGATGCGGGATGCGGGCAGGATGCTCCCAGTGCCGATACCATGAATTGGCAATGCTCGTCTAACCCAAAATATTTGTGGATATTTTGGTTCCCCAAATTTTTCGGCATTCCTTCCGATTCCCAACGTTTTACAGTTTCGGTCCACCAAACCGACCATTCCATTACAGGCAACCTGTCGTCGGGAATGGTTTTGTTTTTCAATATGCTTTCCCAACGTTCTTTGTTTGTCATAAATTTTTCCTTTCTATATTTAAACGATTTTGACCTGCTTGATTTGTATTTTTTGTCCGGCAAAAAAAACGATATGCCTTGACAACAAAAATGTTTTGCTGTATAATGGGTTTGAGTTTTAGTTTGCAAAATATTGCAAACAAAACGCCAAAACGGGAAAGGAAAATCTGTTTTATGAAATTCAAGGCAATATTTTTGTTACTTTCTTTTTTATTGCTTTCGCTGACAGCGGCGTTTTTTGCGTCTTGCAGCGGAGGCGAATCCACCGGAGTTGAAAATGGGGGCGAAAACGAAGCGGATATGACGCTTGAAACAGCCGCCGAAATAGAAGACTGGTACACTTTGCCGGAAGCGGATTACGGCGGATATGATTTCAACATACTTTATATCGATTGGAGCAATTATGCCAACGGGTTGTATTTCAACGAAGAAGAATCGGGCGACGTCTTAAACGGCGAAGTGTATAAGCGCCGGCGTACAACCGAAGAACAGCTTGGCATAAACATACATACCGTCATTACCGAATGGAACCTCGTATATGACAAAATAAGGACTGCGGTGGCGGCAGGAGACGACATTTACGATTTTGCCCTCACCCATTGCATAGGTTGCGTGGCTCCGCTTGCAATAAACGGGCTTGTTTTGGATTTTGGCCGAATAAACGGTTTTCAGCTCGACAAGCCGTGGTGGAACCAAAACATGAACAAAGAAATGACCATTTGCGGCTCGCTGCTTTTCGGGGTGAGCGATTTTATCATCCCCGAACCGAACGTGATATATTTCAACAAAGAAATACAAGCGCGCTACGGAATGGAGGATTTTTATTCCATTGTGAAAAAAGGCGAATGGACGCTCGACAAATTCACGGAATTGGTGAAGATACCTTCGATGGATTTGGACGGCAACGGGATATTTGACGAAAGTGACCAATATGGGCTTGCGCTTTCGATCGATTGGTTTTCGATATCGTTCATGCATGCCGCAGATCAAAAAATAGCCCAAACCCTTCCCGGAGAATTGTACCCCACTCTCGCCATGAATAATGACAGGATGATTTCCATATATGAAAAAGTATATGAACTCGCTTTGGGAGGCGATTGGACTTATACATTCGTAAATCCCGAAGATTCCGGCTGGCCGATCGACATCGACAGCGGCAGGGCGCTGTTTACGGTAAAATCGCTGAGATCGGCGCAATTGGTGAGAAGTTGGGACATAGACGTCGGAATCCTGCCATTTCCGAAATTCGACGAACTTCAAAAAGAATATGTCAACAATTCATGGAACGGGTTCATGTGCATCCCGAGTATAGCCTCCGACCCGGAGCGGACGGCTGCGGTAATCGAAACGCTTTCGATTTACAGCCGCAAATACAATATCCCTGCATATTACGATGTTTTGCTGCGCACAAAAGTCGCAAGGGACGACGCCTCCGAGGAAATGCTCGATATAATATACAACAGCTGTTCATATGATTTGGGTTTGAATCTTTCCGCCGACAATGGTTCGATTGTATACACCATACCCAATCTGCTGATCGCAAAAAGCGAAAACTTCGTTTCATATTATGAAAAAAACGCGCCCGCTTACGAAAAACGGCTGTTTGAAATATGCGAAGCCGTGATCGATATTTACGGGAGAAAATGAAAATAAAAGGAGAATTTTTTATGAAATGCGAACTTCCGGATATTTTGCTCGATGCAAACGGCAAAAAAATCATTGACGCAAACGCTTGGAAAATCCACGCAAAACACTTAAAAGAGATGTTGAAACGCCATATGTACGGCGACATTCCCGATAATTCCGAAGATTACGGGGTTTCGGGGGAAATTTTGTTTTCGGAAGAAGTGCACGGAAGGCAAGCGATCCACGAATTCGTGAAGATCGCATTCGGGCAAAACGGCCAAAAATTGTCGCTTGTCGCGGAGATCACGCGCCCGAAAAAACCCGGCGAATTCAAAGTCATAACGTATATCGCTTTCCCGAATGCGAGAGATTACGATATCGAGCGCGAAGCCGTCGTAAAAAAAAATTATGCGATCGCGCTTTTCAACTACGAACAGCTCGTTCCGGATTTGGCCGATGTGGATTTGAAAAGCCTGCCGCTATGCAAAATGTTGGGCGATAATCTGGACCTCAAAGCCATCGGTCTGTGGGCGTTTTGCAATATGCGCCTGATAGATTATCTCGAAACCACGGAATATGCCCAAAAAGGCAGTTATATCTCCACGGGCCATTCGCGAAACGGAAAGGCCGCGCTGTGCGCGGGGATATTCGACGAGCGCGTGAAAGTCACCGTCCCCAACAATTCCGGCTGCGGGGGTTGCGGCTGTTTCAGATATTTGGGCGCGCGCGACGAAATCACGCAGAACCCCGAAAAAGTGGAAACTTTGGAAAGGATAACAAAAACATTTCCCCATTGGTTCTCCGAAAATTTGAACCGGTTTTACGACGCAGACAAAGAATATTCCGGGGAACGCGCGCTAAACGACAGTTTGCCTTTTGATCTGCATTTCAACAAGGCGCTAATCGCCCCGCGCGCGCTTTTGTCTCTTGAAGCATACGGAGACGAGTGGGCCAATCCGCTCGGCTCAAAAATCACGCACGAAGCGGCCCGCCCGGTTTTCGAGCTCTTGGGCGCTTCCAAAAACATAGAGATAAAGTTCAGGGAAGGCGGGCATGATTTCGGAATGCAGGATTGGCTGAAACTGCTTGATTTTTGCGATGGGATATAGCCGCTATTTGCCTACGGTTTTTTCAAAAGCCCTCGAAATCATGGCGAGCTGGTCGAAATCGCGTTGGAACACGCCCGCGCAGGCCAAATCTCCGGGTTTTATATTTTCGTAGGTCTCATTGACATATTTTTCACAGATTTCTTCGTATTTTTCCTGCGGATGCTCCCTGAAAATATTTCCCCCCGCAAGGAATTTATACGCTATGCACGGCTTTTTGATTTTTTGTATCGCCCCGAACATTTCAAACCTGTCCTCGGGATAAAACTCGATGTCGATTTTGGTTTTTCCGGTCAAAAACCCGCTGGGCTCCCCTCTGCGCCCGCGCCGCAAATTATACAGGCAGGTCATGTAAAAATCTACGCCCCAATTTTCCGCTTCGCTTTGCAGCGCCCGTTCCGGCACATGGGTGGCGAGCCCTGTCGGAAGCCCGGTTTTCTTTATCTGCTCTATGTTTTTATGCAATGTGTCCATTTCGCCGTTCTCTATCAGCATATCGGCCCATGATCCCTGGTGGTAAGTGGCCAGCGGCGCCAATTCCATCATCTCATCGAGGTTTTGTTCGAGCGGGGTGGGATTGTACGGCTGGAATATGATATTCAGCTTGCCTCCCATGGAACGGTATTTTTTCAGGACGCCCAAAATTTCGGGGGTTGCGAGCGGAAGTATTGTGTCAAATCCGAGTTCCTCGCACGCAAAGTACAATTCCGCAATTTTCTCTTTGGTGTAATAGCCTTTCATCGCGCTTCCCGGGATTATGTCTTCTATGTACGAATGTCCCGTCACCGGATTGTCCCCGATTATCATCCGGGTGATTTCCGTCCCGAAAAAATCTGTTTTTCTGTTCATGTTATTTCCTCGTTTCCAATTTTAATTATTATTTTCCGAATCGCTTTCAATTCGCGATGGTTTCCATTATGCTTTCGAGTTTTTTGCGGACGGCGTTTCCGTTTTTTTCATATATGGAAGCAAAAGCGAGGTTGCCTTTGTAAACGGCGTCCAATATGCGGCTGTCCAAGTTTCCGTAATCGTTTGCCAAGCCCAAATCTATCACGCGGTTTTCCATGATATAATCTATCATTTCCACCGATTCTTCATCGCGCAGATATTTCCCGTTTATCGCTATGTCAAAATATATCGGCAATACAGATTGTTTTGATTGATATGCCAATTCTTCGAGAATTATGCCCGCCGCTTCAATATCGGGGCAGCTTGCCGGAATCGAAGTAAGCGAAGCCGCCCAATGGTGTACCATCGAAATATATTTTTCTTGATCTTCATCATATTTTGGCATCGGGACGACTCCGAAATCATTCGCCATATCGCGCAATGCCCTCACGCACAAAAGGGTTTCCGTGAAAAACAGCGAACGGTTTTCAGCGAGCAATACGCGTCCGTATTCCGAATTGCCCGAATTGTTCATTGCGCCGTGCGAATTGAATCCGATGTTAATTTTGCAAATTTCGCTCACTTTTTCAAGGAGATTCGCCGTCCGTTCATCAAAATCTTTAAATATCAAATTGTCGTTTTCATCTTTTTGCACGTATCTCAATCCCGCTCCGATATAAAAACCGGTCGCCATGGAGCCTTGACCCGATGTGCCGTACTGGTCTTCCGCATTCATTTTGCCGTCGCCGTTCAAATCTACAACGTAATCTTTCGTCAGCTCCATATAACTCGACAGCGTCCATGTTCCGTTAATCACCATTTCGTATACATTGGCGGGATTATATGCGTTGTCCGTCAGCATTTTTTTGTTGAACATCGCTATCCATGTCGCTTCATATGCCATAATATTGGTCGCGCCCGCCGCATACAACTGCTTGTTGCATATCGACAAATTTTTATTGAGCGCTCCGTCCCACCATGGCTTGTCCAAGCCGATATGCGAAATTTCGCGCAAATCCACGGACAGTTCGGAGGTCGCCATGGAAAAGCTTTCTATGGCATTGGCTATCACCGCGCTGCAACTCGAATCTCCCGATTTCACGATTTTTGAAATTTTGTCATGCATAGTTCCAACCGGAACGGGGATTTCGTTTATTATTGCATTGTATTTTTCTTCCACCAAACGGTTTCTTTTGTATATTGCGTCATTTACGGGTTCGCCCGTTTCGCTCTCTGCGTATATATCTATGGCATCCCATTCATACGCATCGCCGCCCCGGACCAAAAAAGTCATTTCCGTTCCGCCGAAATCGCGTTCCGGCAAATTCGGGTAAAATATTTCGGCGGCGGCATCATTTTCGCTTGCCTGCCGCGTTTGATCGCCTGCCGCATTTTGTCCGTTTGAACGGTCATTTGCCGGATCTGGGCTGCATGAAGATGCCATTGCCCAAAAGAACAAAAAAAATATAACAAAAAGTTTTTTCATATAGGCCGATTCCTCCCGGATTTCATGGAGTTTTGCTCATCAACCCCTTTTTTGTTTAAAAAATTGAATTTAGGAAAATCAGATCGTAAATAACTTCATCCCAGCAATCATATGACGCGCTCATTATTATCGGGATATTTTTTTTCGAGGCAATTTCAAAACAAGATTTCAGCTCATTTTTGAAATCGGAACTGCACACAGGTTTGTTTACCGCGTAATATTGGCCAAATTTGTCGGACATGGAACTGCTCAGCATCAATATAGAAGCATAAGGCAAATCTTTCGTGCAATCATATCCTTCCGCTTGCGCATAAGCGGTGTTTAAGGCATAACGGTTTGCCAATTCTTTTATTTTCCCCGAATTGTGCAGCGAATTGGGCCTGTTTTGCAGATACATCGCAATGCCGCGTTCATCGCATATTTTTTCGATTTGTTCAAATGATTTTTCCAATCCTTGTTCGCCTTGTTGTTGAGTGTATTCATTTTCAGCATTTCGCTGCGAGGAAAAAATAGCGGCTTCGGCGCCGTATAAACAGGCTTTGTCAAGGATCTCCGTTATCTTTCTTATCGATTCTTCGGCGCGTTCGGGTATATTCCCTATCAGCGAAAAATCGGGGAAGTGATTTATCATTCCGGAAATATCCACCATAAGCCCCACTTTTTGGAGTTTCAAATAATGGGCTTCTTTTTTTGCCGCTTCTTCGTCCAATTTATCCAAGTATTCGGCTTCGACCATGACGCCTGTGAAATTATGGGAAAAAGTTGGGTGGTTAAGCAAAAAATCTTTTGCGGAAACGCAAGGGCCTATTTTTAAAAACAACGGTTTTTTTTGCGTTTCGGGCAAACTTTCAGGGAAAACATCTATGGGGTTTTTAATAACGGTCACGCGCCATATCTGGCAGTCTCCGGGTTTTATGGAATATTTTCCCGATTTGGCCCCGTTTTCGTTTTCGGTTTCCCTTAAAAGCGGCAAATATTCTTCGCATTCGTTGGCGCCGCTTGGTATTTCAAGCATTTCGGCATTTATTGCCGCCCCTTTGTAGCAAACAATATCAAAGTGTTCTTCGCAAAAACGGCTGTTGGCGACATAGAGGGTGTATTCGTTCGTATCGTTTTCGCCTGTTTTGAAAATATTGACGCAATAACGAAGATTTTTATTGTTTACGCCGATTATCCGCAAATCTCCGAATTCTCTTTCCAATAATTTTTCGACTTCAGGGGTAAAAAAGCAAGGACGGGAAATATCGGAATTTATTTTGTTTTCTTTGCCGAAATCCCGTTTTTCAACCATAAGGCCGTCGCCGCCCAAAATTACCGTAACTGTGCCTTTCTGATAATTGTTTTTCAATGCGGTTTTTTCTCCCGTCGCAAAATCGGAAGGTTTTGCAATATGTTCCCCGTCATTGCGAAGGCATAAATCCTTCATTCCGAAAAATTCCGGATAATCCGGGTCATATTTGGAAAGCCCCGCATATCTGCAGACAGTATCGGAAAAAATTATTACCCTGCCGCCGCCGCCAACATAATTTTTGAGCTTCAAATATAATTCCAGCGTAAGCTCGACGGAACTGAGAATTACCGCCATTTGGTAACGGTTCAATATTTCGCCGCGCACATCGCTCAAAAGAACGTCGGCTATCTCGCCGAACGGCGTATTTGGATCAAATCCGCGTTCATCGCGGTAAAAGCCGGCGTTTTCATATCCGGGAAATAACATGCCAAAAAGCGCATGAAGCTGATAGTCGCCGTTGTTATAAGGCAAATTCCCCCATACTTTGTATATATCGCTTGTATATAAGTGGCGGGGCGGGACCCAACCGGAAAAAAAATCCGAAACAATGGCAAGCGGAACGTACATCACGCCGGGATCAGGGTGGCTTTCCACGAAATTTGCGCATCCTTTCTGTATTTCGCCGATCGGAGTGAGCACATTGCGTTTCCCGTTGATTACATAGCTTTTTTCGTCTTTTTCGGCTCCGGTTTCGGATTTTTCTGTTAGCCAGCAGTTCTCAAAACCGAGAATATCGCAGTTATACATGTAATGGTTGTATATGAGCCGTTTTAAAAGCCCTAAGCTCGTTCCGGCAAAACGCCCCATTTCATACCCGCCCGATGTATCCGGTTCTTTTGAATCCACGCTGTAGTCTTTGTATCCCCAGCGGTTCCAAACCGAAGCGTTTCCAAACCATAAAAGTCCGTATTGTTTCCCCGCGCCGCGTATAAACGAAAACCACATGGGGCTTGAAGGCAGCGCTTGCCCTGTTTCGGCCCCGATCATAATTGAATTTCCCTCTTTGGCGAAATAATGGAGGTAAGTGAGCGAGGACAATGTAACTGTATGGTTCAGCATGGCGCCGAGCAATTTTTCGAAATATTTTTGGAAGTTTTTGTACTGCGCCCGGCGGCTGTCCGAAAGCGGCATGAACTGGCCGGCATAACTGTTGTACCGCCCGTCCTGTTCTCCGTTGTCATAGCCGAGAAAATGATTTCCAAGCGTTTCCCGCATGATCCTGTCCGCATCGGGGGGGATGGAGTATTCGCCCCAAATCGATTTTTCAGAAGAATGCGAACCGGGCACATATCCCCAGAAGTCGAACATAAAGAGCCCATTGCGTTTGCACAGACCGACTAATTCATCGAAATTTTCGGCGAAAAGCGTGGGATATACGGGCCATAGCACTTTTCCGAGCTTGAAATGGCGCACATACATATCAATCATTTCTTCCATGTCGGACATTTCCGCCATGTTGTTGTTTTGCGTGATATTTGCGTCTTGCCCGAGAAGAGGTTTATTTTGGGCCTGTTTCGACGGGAAAGCGCGAAGCGACGTGAATTGTATGCGATTTTCAAGGGCCTGCCTAATCACTGCGGGAGCGGCCCTTCGTTCATATTCGGGATAGTCTTCAGGATTTATTTTGTATTTATAAATTCTGCCGTTCATAAAAGCTCCTCGTTTGTTTTCGTTAATCCGGTTAATTCAATCCGTCAAATGTATTTATGAATTTTTCCATGTCTTTTTCGGTTGCGGCCATGTGCTTTTCGATGGATGAGGAAAATGTGTCGGCGCCTTTCAAGGTCAATTCCGAGTAAATGTCCCAATACAATTTTTCCCAAGTGATTCTGCCCCAACCATATTCCACGGCCAAATCAAAAAGTTTCGTTTTCAATATTATTTCTATCATTTCCGCAGACTCTTCATCGCGGGTGTACTTTGATTTTAGCGCGACGTCTATAAGCGCGGGAATTATTATATCCGTGGAATAGCCCGACATTGCTTCGAGTATCATTCCCGTGCGCCCCAAATCGGAATTTGTTATCGGTATGCTGTAAGCGTTCGCCCCGCTGCTGTAGCTGGTTGCGAGATTTCGGTATTCTTTTTGATTTTCGTCGAATTTCGGATATGGCAGAACCCCGAAATCAAATTCATAGCCTCTCAACGCCGAAATTCCCGCAACTGTCGTATTGAAGGTCATAATGCGCCCTTCGCCGCGAGCCGTTTCGATTTGTCCATATGGATCGGATGATTTTATGTTTTCTGCAAGCAAAACATAGTTTTTGTCGGACATCAGCGCGCTCACAGCCGTCACCACTTGAATATGCCTTTCGCTTACGGAATTAAGCGAGGGGATCCCCTCTGCGTTGTTGCTCAGCATATTTTCGTTGCAGCCAAACAGGGTGCGCAATACTCCGCCCGAATTTTCCACACAGCCCCATTGGTCATATTCGTCCATTTTTCCGTCTCCGTTTAAGTCGCGCGCGGCGCTTCTGACGAGTTTTTCGTATTCGTCAAACGTCCATTTGCCCTGCCTCACTTTTTCGTACGGATATTCAAGCCCGTTGTCCGCAAAAATTTGTTTGTTGAATATAAGGCAAAAAACGCCGGACATCCCGTAATACCCTATATCTCCGATGATAAAGTACATTTTGCTTTTTTTGTATGACAAATCTTCTATCATGCGTTGGTCCCACCACGTTTTTGACAAATTCATATTGGGAACGCCATACAGATTTTCAAGCAATCCGGCAAAAGCCAAAGGCGGTTGATATACTCCGTCGGCGGCATCAAAGGCATCGTCCCCGGCTTGTATGATATTTCTTGCGTAAACGGGCAAATCCACCAGCCAGTGGCCGGACGGGCCTATCACCGGCTTGATTTTGATATCAAGCATATTTTCGATCAAGCGGTTTCTTTTGTATACCGCGTCATTCATCACATCGCCGATCTCTTCCTCCACATATATTTCTTTCATCACATCGTTGAAATCGACGTCCGGAACTAATACCCTGAACTCATAGCCGCCGTAATTTGTCCCTTCGGGTATTTCGGGCCTTTCGATTTCGATTGCGGATTCCGGCTGTTCAACCGAAGATTGAATGTTTTCGTTTTTGTTTTCATCCGGATTATTGCCATTTGACGAGCAAGCTGCAAAAAAAAGGCAGATAATCAGGAGAAATGCGATTGTTTTTATACTTTTCATAAATCACCGCTCCTTTGCTCTATAAATCATACATCATAGATGCGGGCATCGTCAATGCTCACCCGTTCCCCCGTTTTCGACGAAACGTAGCAAGCCAGCAACATCCTCAGCGAATCGCGCCCTTCGCGGGCCCCGCATATAGGCGGGCGTTTCCCTTGTAAAAAATCGGCTAATGGTTGTGCCTGGCCGGAAATGCGTTCTCCGTGCCCTTTTGGGCTGGGGATTTCCGAAGATGTCCAGTCGCTTTCGCCTTCGACGAACCATTTCAAACCCGGCTGGCCCGCGGGCCTTGGCAAACGGGTGCTTGGCCCGTCTCCGTAATATTGCTGTATTGCGCCTTTTGCGCCGTAAACTTCCGTGGTTATTTCGGATGCCGAACAGGAAAAATACGCGCTGATTTCGGCGATCATCCCGTTTTTGTACTTGAACAGGGCGACCCCGGTGTCATTTGGGACATTTGGGGTATGCATCGTGGAAAGTTCCGCCATCACCGTTTCCGGCACTCCGAATATCCAGTTCAGCATATCTATCGGATGCGAGGCATCGTCTGCGAATATGTCGCGGTTCAATTCGGGGGCGGCATGCCATGTTTTGCAAAAATCCGGCGAAAGATGAGTCGAAAGCGCGTGCCTGCGCCTATATGCATATGCATCCCCTATCGTTTTGTCCTTTATGAGTTGCTTGATTTTGATGTTTTGCGGATCTGTGCGCATTTGCCAGCCCATCGTCATGGGCACGTCGTATTTTTCCACTGCCGCGACTATGCGGTCGGCGCCCTCAAGCGTCAGCGCCATGGGTTTGTACAATATGATTTTTTTTCCCGCTTCCGCGGCGCGCTCGACGAGTTCCACGTGATATTTCGTCTCTGAAGATATCACCACGGCTTGAATATCGCTGTCGTCTAAAATTTCTTCGATTTTTTCCGCTTTTTGGGCGTTCAATGCTTTTGCGCCGTTTTCCGCGCGTCCGGCGTCGGTATCCCAGCCTTTTTTTACATTCACTCCCATTTCCGGATATTTTGCCCAATTGCCGCCATATCCCATCACATGGCCGTGCGCAAACCCCAAAATCCCAACATTGACTGACATATTCGCTATCCTCCCGAAATTCAAATATATGTTTTTTACCCACATTATATAACAATTTGTGCGCCATGTCAAGCAAATTTGCGCAAAATTTCATATATTTCGATGTAAAAAATTTACAAAATAGCGGTGGACATTTACGGTTTTTTGCTGTAAAATATCGCTATTGCAGCGGCAATTTTTTATCAAGCGGAGGTGATGAAATGCTATGTGGGAAATACGCGAAAATCGGCGTTTTTGCCGCGTTGTCGTTGATTGTTGTTTTCAATGCGCTTTTTTTGCTTTTGGCTGCAGGATGCGAACGGGTTTCCGATGAAATGACGCATACAACCATATGGCAAAACATGGAAGAAGGCAATATCGCCCCGGCCGAAACCGAATCCGGAATTGTCTTGGAGTTGGGAACAAACATGGAATCTACCGAACAAACTTCGGATACAACTGTTCCAACGACCACCCCCTCCGGGCAAATCCCAACAGAAACTGAGACGGCGGAAATTTCGGAACCGCCGGAAACAGAGCCGCCTACCGATCCGCCAAAAACGACGGCCGAGCCTGCAGAAGAGCCAACGCCGCCGCCCACGACTGAAATGCCGACCGATCCGCCAAGTCAAACTCCCGCTGCACCGCCCGAAACGACGGCTATGCAGACAGAACCGCATACCATGCACGAAACGACGGAAGAAACTACGGAACCCGTAACAGAACCGGAAACTCTGGAAGCTCCGGAAGCTCCTGCCGAAACGCTCGGGCCGATAAGCGTAATCGTCGTTCCGAATATTTTCGAAATGAGTGTAGATGAAACCGCTTTTCTTTTGGCGCTCGTAGATCCGCTGAGTTTTGAAGATAAAAAAGTGTCCTGGTACTCGGATGACACCAGTATCGCAGAAGTATCGCCAAACGGAATCGTCACAGCAAAAAAAGAGGGTAAAGCGACAATCACGGCTATAAGCGAAGCCGACGAAACAATAAGAGGGACATGCTTCGTCACTGTAAATTCCAAACCGCCGAATTTCGGGGAAATTACCCCGAACGTCACGGCTCTGACCGAAAACGAGATAAATGAATTGATGCAATCGCTATCTGCCGGTTTTATGGACGGAAATTTCGAAACCAACTTGGAATTATCGGAACTGCTCGAATTTTCCGCTTTTTTTGAACCGGAATCGATAAAAAAAATGACAGAAGAAGTCACGGAAAACGGGCTTGTGTATACAATCGAAACAAAAGGCGAAACTTTCGACGTGGTCATCCATGTTTATTTCGATTCCAACAAAAATTTTGACGAACTTCTCGCTTCGGGCACCCGGATGAACGACGAAGGGGAATTTGTCCCCGTCGAAATCACAATCAAAGCGCCATGATATAATTTATCGGTTTAGTTTATAGTTAGGGGGAATTTTACATGAAATACCGCAAATTGGGGAAAACAGGCATAGAAACCAGCGAAATCGGAATGGGGCTGGAATATCTTCTCGACAAAGACGAGAAAACGATAAAAAACACAGTCAAAGCCGCATTCGACGGGGGCGTGAATTATTTCGACTGCCATATGGGGCATGATTTCAAAGAAAATCCAATCGATTATGAAGGATACGCAAAACTCGGGAAAGCTTTGCAAGGCATCAGGGACAAATTCTGCCTCACCCATATAGCCAATTCCGCTTTTCGTTCTCCGGCGGATGCACAACCTCGTTTTGAAAGCTATCTGAAAGCTTTGAACACAGGCCATTCCGATGTGTTCATAATCCAATTTTGCGACAAAGCAGACGACTACGGGCAAGTGATGGGGGAAAACGGCCTTTTTTCCTATGCAAAAAAACTAAAATCAGAGGGCAAAACGCGAGCCGTCGGAATAAGCACGCACAGTTCGGAAATCGCCCTGAAAGCGATCGAAGACGGTTACGATATGCTGATGTATCCGGTCAATCCGGCGTTCGACGTCGTCATAGACGAAAAGCAATACAAAACAGAAAACCTCGATAGCTTATGGGACGCGGCGCATGATTTCAAAGCGGAACAAAACGGCGCCATACAGCCAAGAAAAAATGTATACATCGAATGCGAGAGAAAAGGCGTCGGACTTGCCGCCATGAAGCCTTTTGCGGGCGGTTTCATTTTCCGGGTGGAAAAAGATGTCGGATTCACGCCCGTAAACCTAATATCCTACGCATTAGCGCAAATCGGAGTTTCGACCGTGGTGCCGGGGTGCGCCAATCCGAATGAAATCGAAGAAATCCTCGCATATTGCAACTGCGCGGAAGAATTGCGCGATTACAGCGGCGCAGTTTCCAAATCCCGATGGTCGGTTATGGGAAATTGCCTGTATTGCAACCACTGCCTGCCTTGCAAATCCGGGATAAACATAGGGCAGGTCAATAAACTGATCGATGCGTTTTCAGACAGCCCCGATTTAAAAACAAAACCGATAAAAGACAGATACCTCGCGCTGCCCGTCAAAGCCTCCTCTTGCAAAGAATGCGGCGCGTGCGAAAAACTCTGCCCGTTTGGCGTCAATGTGATCAAAAGGCTTAAACGCGCAGTCGAATTTTTCGGGTCGTGAATCGCAAAGAACGGTTTCGGTTTTCTATTTTATGCACTTGATTTGCCCTTTGGCGCCGCTTAAACTAAAATTCGAACTATCGCTGCATATTGTTTCATAAGTCCATACCCCGAGTTCATCCGGCGTGAACGCGGAAACCCACGAATCGGATTCGGTTTCGTATTTTGCGTTTGCAATTTCCTGCCTTCCGGAATCGACGTGGGTGTATATGACGTCGAGCGTCACGTCCTGCGGCAGGAGCCGTATTTCGTTTTCATCGAACTCCTTGGTTATTTGCACATCGTCGAGATATATATGCTGATCTTCCCCGGGCCCTATCATGTCGTAGAGCAGAATTGCCGAACGAAATCCGAATTGCGGCTCGATATCGTCTTCGGTCACGTTGATGGTGGCTTCAAGTTCCATCCATTCGCCGAGTTTGACGTTTTTGCCCGGATTCAAATGTTTGTACATATCTCCATTGTTGTCGTTTATGAAAGAACATTCGTCGTCAGGATCTCTCCCGCGCATTATTATGTTGCTGCTTTTGCTCTGCCCCGCGTCGATATTGTCCACGAATATCCACATGGTTATCGTGTATTTGCCCGTGCCGTTGGCTTTGAGCAAATCGTAGACTTCGATGCCCGGAGCCACCCAATGCGAAGGCCTGTCGGTGGCAACCAAGGATTTCGAACCCGTATGCGCCTTTTCCCCGGACAATTCTATGACAGCCCCTGCAAATCCGAACCATTCGTCCGGCAATTCGTCGAATTCAAAGGAAGAAAAATCGTCTGAAAACAAATTGCCCGTTTCGTTGTATATTTTCAGACTTTTGAAAGCTTTGACATATTCGGATCCGATTTTTACGTTTCCGGGTTTATTCGGGTCATCTGTGGGTTCTTCCGTGGCAGGAGTCGTATTTTCCTCGGTTTGATTTTCGGGTGCTGTTGCTTCTTCTTTTTCGGCTTCCCCGCCGCAAGAAGCCAAAACGACAAAGCACAAAACAAAACCAAATAAAAACAGTTTGCGCAAATTTTTCATTTTTTCCACCTCGCTATTTCCGTTATTTTTTCCCGAGCAGAACCAGGCGTTCGGGCTGGTTTTCGAACAAATTCAAAGTGCTCCATTCCCTTATGTGGGTCATTCCCGTATCCATGCATTTGCGGATGAAACAGTCTACTTCCGCGCTGTCCGGATTTTTGTCTTTTTTGTTCCACAGCCTCGTGTATTCCATTCCGAGAGCGAATATTTCCACATGGCGCCTCACCGTCTCGTTTTCGTGCGAAACGGATTCTTTGGCTTTTTCGGCCAACTTTTCGGCCTTGTCCAATATTTCTCCGGAATACGCGGGATTTTCGGGATGGGCGAAAGTGCCCACGCATATGTCTTTTGCTGTCACTTCCCCGGCGAACAAATCTATATACGACCGCACTATTTTATGGGCTTTGCCGTAGTAGTGGAATAAAAATTCGTCGATTTGCGCGTTCAAATCAAGCGACGGATCCCACATTAGCTTTGAAAGCACATATGCCCGCAACGCTCCGAAATCGCTGTTAATCGTGTCCCCGCAGCCCTGTTCGAATAAACCGGCCACGTTGTGCCCCACGAAAAAGTTTATGTTGTCTTTCAATATGTGCAAGTTTGGGTGCGGCAGCAGGTAATGGCAAAAATCCGTGACATAATCCCAAACATACAGGCGCTTGGATATTTTGGCCCATTCGTCGAAATCGTCGATTATATCGTGTTTTCTGCCGAAATCCTCCAAAGCCCCCGTTTTGTTGCATTCGGAAAGCGAATGGGAAAAACAGCATTCGATGGTGCAAAGCCTGATCGCCACGTTTTCCCTCGGCCTGGTGATTTTGGGGCAAGCCCTCGTGTATTGGTATGCGAGCGTGTCTATTATGACATCGGGATAATCGTCCTTTACCGAATCGGCCACGGCGTTGACAAAACGAAGCAGCGTCCCGGCGTGGCTTTTTTCCGCCTCGTCTATTTCGCGGCAATTGTCGCACTCGCACGGGTTGTAGCAGTCGTTTTGCGATATTGATATTATGTTGACTTTCGGGTTCTTTTGCAGTATTTCTTTTGCGTATTTTTTCGCGATTTCCAAAACATCGGGATTTGTCAGGCACAGTTGCGCTTGTTTTGAAATCCTTTCCCCTTTCACAAGCGAAAAATATTCAGGGTGGGTTTCGAAATATTTGCCCGGGGGGACTATGCTGTCAAATGTATGCACAAATCCCGCGTAGACAAAATTCCCGCCATGTTTTTCAGCCAGGTTCCCGTGCGCCCCATTGCATTTCCTCCTCGCGGAAAAATCGGGATTCCCGATTATTTCGCGGTAATATATGTCCCTGTATTCAAAAGGCGGGATTTGTGCATCGTCGATTTCCCCGGGAATTTCGATTTTGTCCGAATTCGGGATATATGTACAATCGTAAGATATGAATTTTATGCCCGCGTATTTTTCCAAGAACGAATATACGCCGTACAGAGTTCCCCTTCCGGTTTTGCCGCTTATGAAAATATCGTTTTCTTTTGTTTTGATCGCGAAACCGTCGTTTTTCAGGGCGCTCCTTGAAATGAAATTTTCGGGTTCTCTATTTGTCGTGCCCAAAACTATTTCTTTTCCGATTTTTTCGCTGTCGTCAAAACTCGCGGGAAAAGCCGTTTTTGTCGCCCTGTACAAAAACATGGCCAGTTCTTCCGCCGCATAACGAACCGCTTGATCAAAATTTTTGGAAATGACGATGCGATAATTCGCTTTTCCGTTTTCGCATAATGTGTTTGACATAATATTTCCTTCTTTCCGTTTTGTTTTTGTTTGATTCATTGATTGGACCAAGCCTTGTACTGCTCGGAAATTTTGTCGTAATATTTTTGATATGACTTTTCGTTTTTTTCGTATTCCGACGCGAAATTGACCTTTTTTGATTGCAGCAGGTTGCCCATCAGCCAATACATCCCGCTGTCGTATATATACCCGATGTCATATATTCTGCCGGCAAAAAGTATGTCGAGCATTTCTTTTGATTCCTCGTCTCGGGCATCTTTGATTGACAGCGAAATGTCGTAATATGCCGGGACGACGTAACGCCTCGATTCGGCGGAAAGAGCTTCCACAATGACGCTGCTCCTTTCGATGTCTTCGGTATTCGCGGGCAAGGCGAGCACAGTTCCCCTGCCGTCGACGCTTGTCAGGTATCGTTCCTGTTGCTTGTCATACTTTGGGCACGGCAAAATCCCGAATTCGACATCCATGGCTCTCATAGACGGCAAATCGTACAACCAAAGGCTTTGTATAAACGAACGGTTCTGGTCTATCGGCAAAGTGCAGGGCGCATAAATATCATATTGGAAAGTGTTGTTTCCCACATGCACTATGTCGTAGAGCTTTTCTATCAAAGTGATCATTTTTTCGCTGTAAAGCGTGAGTTCGATTTCATTGGCCGGAGTTTTTTGCGCACAAAGATTACCCGTGGAATATATAAAATTTGCGTTGTAGAGCCAAAAATCCGTGACATACCCGTACGAATCGTTCACATCGAATTTTCCGTCGCCGTTGATGTCTTCCGAAAACATTTTTATCATTTCGGAAAATTTGTCGAGCGTCCAATCGCCGCCCCTAACCAGATCATATGGGTTTTCCAGCACATACTTTGTCACATAGTTCTTGTTGAAAACCATGGCGTAAGTAAACGGGTAGGAGCCGTAATTGAAATCGCTAACGATGTACGGCAAGAATCCGTTGATTTCGACCAGTTCGCTGATGCTCCGGTTATACCACGGTTTAGCCAAATCTATGTTCGGCACGTCCAGCCAGTTGTACACGCTCCCGCTATTTAGCATCGAAGCGCAGGCATCGGTCATATGCGGCGCGAGCAAGTCATAGGGCTGATCGCCGGATTTCATTCCGGTTTGAACTTTTCTCGCCGTTTCGCCCCAAGCAAGCCCCACCCCTACTATTTTTATGTTGAACCTGTCCTCCACGGACAAGTTTCTGTTGTAAAGCGCATCGTTCAGTACTTCGCCTATCTGTTCTTCGGCGATGAACATATTCGTCCCCGAAATATGATCTTCGAAAGTGACTATTTTGAATTCATATCCACCGTAATCTTTTTGCGGGAGGTAAAGGGTTTCAAACATATCGATTTCAATTTCGGGATCATCGCCGCTTTCGGCAATCGCCGCATTGGAAGTCTCGTCGCCTATTGTGGATTTTTCCCCGCTTTCCGTGCTGCATGAAACAAAAAGCAAAGAAAAAAACGCCGCGAAAATAACTGTCGCAAATAATTTTTTTGACATTTTTGCCTCCAAAAAACATAAAATATTTTTAAATTTCCCATGCCGCCACTATTTTGCAAAAAATTATTTTTTCGTGTAAAATTCGCCGCCGTATTCGGTAAACACCCTGCACATCGCATTTACTTTTTCTTCCGAATGATTTACCGCGTCCGGAGAAGGATACCATTTGCCGATAAACCCGCCGTTGAAACCCCCGAATTTGTCGATCATATTTTTCGCATAATTTTCAATGTCTTCAATCGTGCCCTTTATCATGGTTTGTTGAATATCGACCGGACACCAGAAACATATTCTCCCGCCAAATTTTCCGGAAAGCAAATCGACTCCCATGTTTTCCTGCTGATCCATTTGAATTACGTCGAGTTTCGTTTTTATGAGAAGTTCCATGAATTCCGTGATATGGCCGCAGCTGTGCATAAAAGCCATCATGCCGTTATCGTGCGCCCTTTTGAACAAGCGCGAAAACATCGGAACGCAAAACTCGTCAAACAATTCCGGCGAAATCATGGATCTGTCCTGAAATCCCCAGTCGTCATACAGCATGATCCCGTCTACGCCGCCTATTTTGGCGTAATTGTCTATGACGTCTTCTCCGAGTTTTGTCAGGATTTCAAGCAGTTTTCTGTATTCTGCCGGATTTTCATACGGATCCGTCCACGCATTTTCGGATCCGCGCAGATATTCCGGCCTGTGACCCAAAGTCGTCGGATTGCTCCCGAGCACAAATTTGGGATTTTCGCCCTCATTATTTTTTTTGACAATTTCGTGTAGATGTGCGTATCTTTCTTCAATGCCAAAGTTTGGGAAATCAAAATCATCCAGCATGGAATAATCGTTCAACGGGTGAATTTTTACCTGCCCCATCGTTTTGTCGTCCTGCGAAACTTTTTCCCAAACGCAATGCCATTCGTCTTCGCCGGGAACTGACGGCTTGAAACTTGGATTTGGCCCAAAACCCACATCGAGTATGTCGTTTCCCCAATTTCCCGGCAAGGTTACCGGAATTTTGTCCGGTTTTGCAAAGCTCACCGCTCTTTTTACTCTTTCTCGAGAATTCATAAATCATTTACCTCGAACCTTAAATATTTTTCCGCAGCTTTCCGTAATTTGATTATACAAAATATCGAAGAATAAATCAAGGCATATTTTGCAAAAAATTATTTTTTTGCCTTGAATTTTTCGAAAAAAAGATATATAATGTGACTGGGGCCGTTTTTTGCGCCTTATTGCGAATCTTTTTTCTTTTTGAACGCGCTTTCCCGGTTGTCGATCAATATCGCGCTTTTGTCCACTCCGCATTCGATCGCTTCCATGAAATCCAATCGGTTTTTAGGCGATATTATGACGCTTTTGGTTTTTCCGCGCTTTTCGGAATACACAATTTTAAAAGCGCCCAAAGAGTCTTCGTTCAAGTACACGCCGAATCCCGGAAATGTCATAAGAGTGGTTTTTGTTATCGACGTTATCATATGCAGCGGTATATCATCGCTTGGATATATGGGGTAAAATATGGTTCTGATTGTCAAAAATTTGTCGTCTATGACGTAACTCATATGGGTCACGTCAGGCAAAAGAACAAGATCTATGATAATCGCGGCTACCGGAACTAAGTATATTTCCGCTATCCAAAACCTCACCACGATCATGTGCATCAGCGCCGCCAACGCCCAAGCCCACCATCTTTTTTTCGCTTTGAATTTTTTGCGGCATTCCCGGCCATTTGTGCTTTCCATTTTTTGCCCACCTTTCGCCAATGTAAATATTTTTTACTTCCATAATGCAATGATACCATGTTTCGAAAGAAATGTCAATAGGTTTTTCGGATATAAAAAAATATATTTACCTTGTATTTTTTCTTTTTTTGTGATATAATGGTTTCCATAAATTTACGAAAGGAAAAGAGTGCAACGAATATGGACGCCGCGCGTCCATATGCAGTTCACGCCGATCGAATAAATCATGAAAATAGTGAGCCAGATTGAAAATTGCCTTCCAGCCCCCCTTGAAAAGCCGCGAGGTTCAACCCCGCGAACACAGCGTTTATGCGAAGAAGTCGCCACCCGCTATTTTGGCCCTTTCGACGAAATACACGCCGCAAACAAAACGTTTTGCCCCCGCGAATCTGCGTCTCCCTGGCAAATAGCCGGCGAACGCTTCGCTTATGTAAAAGATCACCTTACAGCGTATATACGCCCGGACGATTTGCTGGCGGGAGCTTTGGTGCGAGGCGACGGGCCGACGGGTTCAGGCTGGCACCCTGCGGGCGAAGACGGGTACATTTCGCATTTCGCCAACAACGTTTGCCCGAAAGAACCGAAATGGGTTTATGATATGGCGGCCAGAGGGTTGATTTCGCCGCAAGGGGCTTTCAACCACAAAGTGGTTGATTACGCGGGATTTTTGCGCATAGGGAGCCTTGGCATGATCGAACGGGCTGAAAATCTGCTTTCAGGGCGAAACGGAATCGGCCGCGAAATCACCGAGGGTTTCATTTCGGGCCACCGCTGCATGATAAGGACGGCCGAGCGCTACGCCGGACAATACGCAAAATTGGCAAAAACCGCAAATACGGAAAAAGAAAAAAGCGAATATTCGGAAATGGAGCGCATATGCCGCAAAGTGCCCGCATATCCGGCGGATACTTTCCATGAAGCGATGCAGATGCTCTGGTTCGCCTATATGGTATCCGCAGACGGAACCGGGCGCCCGGACCAATATTTATACGAATATTACCGATCCGATTTGGAAGCGGGAAATATCGACGAAGCGCGCGCCCAGGAATTGATAGAGGCCTTCATGATAAAGCTGCACGGCGAATGTTTTGAAGGCGTATTCAACGTTTCATCGGTGCAGACGATGACTTTGGGCGGCTGCGGCCCGGATGGCGAAGATGCCTGCAATGATTTGACCCGTTTGTTCCTGCAAGCGATCCGCAGCGTGCGTTTGCTCCGCCCCACCGTCTATATCCGCTGCACAGGCCAAACGCCCCGGGAAATATTGGAATTGGCCGTTTCGATGCTCGGGGAAGGATTGGGAGAACCAAATTTTTACGGCGACAAACCGGTGCTCGAAGGGCTTACGCGCATGGGAGTGAAATTGGAAGATGCGCGGGATTACGCGCTGAGCGGCTGCGCAGAAGTCGTGTCTCCGGGCAAGGGCAACTGGGGGGCTCCCAACGGCTGGATAAACATCGCCCAACTCGCCCTTGAAGCCCTGCACAAAACAGCGGAAACCCAACCCGATGCGAAAAGCATAGATGAATTTTGGGAAGCATACAAAAAAATGTGCGAAGAAGTGGCTGAAGCTTGTTCCATCGCCAATTTGCACACCGACGAAAATTGCGCCGACTTCCGATATGAATCCACAATCATGTATCCGATATGCCTGGAAAACGGATTGGACGTGATGCGCGGAGGTTTGGAAACGTATTTCGCCCATTGGGAAGGGATAGGCCTCCCCAACGCGGCTGACATGGTTTATGCGGCTGACAAAATGGCATGGGGCTGCGAAGCGAAACTTTCGGATTTGCTGCATGAATTGGAATCCAAACAAAACGAGAAGCTCATATTGTCCTTGCGCAAACTCCCGAAATTCGGGGGCGACAATGCGGAAGTGGACGGCATTGCGGCAAAATTGGTCGAAATACTGTCGCAGTCTTTGGAAGCTCGGAGCCCCGGCTGCCGGCGCGCGCTGTTTTTGGGCCATTTGGCAGGCGGCGAAAATATGCATATAGCCTACGGAAAACATATGCCCGCCACGCTGGACGGAAGGCGGGCCGGCCAGCCTTTGGCCGATTCGATGGCCGGGAGCCAAGGGCGCGCCGGTTCTCCCACCGCCGCGATACAATCCCTTTGCCGCCTCGACCACTCCCGCCTGCAAGCGGGGAACGTATCCACATTGCGGCTAACCCCCGCCGATTTCGCCACAAAACAAGACCAAGGCAAAGTAGCTGAATTGATCCGCGCTTTTATCGCCTTGGGCGGAAGCCAGCTGCAAATCAATGTATTGGACACCGAAATATTGCGCAAAGCGCAGCAAAACCCGCAGCAATATGCGGGCATCATCGTGCGCGTGGCGGGTTACAGTTCGGCGTTTGACGGGCTTGGGAAAACGGTGCAGGACGAAATAATCGCGCGATATGAATCATTGGCATAAATTTTAAGTAAGGAGGCGCGAAAAATGGGAAACATAAAAAGAATATGCGTATTTTTGGCGTTGACCGCCATGCTTTTGGCATTTGCGTCATGCGGCGAAAAAAAAAGCGAACCTGTCGCGCAAAACGAAAAAACCGAAAACGATTCGGGCGATCCGGATTCGGAAAATGACGAAAAACCGAATGCCGAATCGCAAAAAGAAGAGCGCGAAAAAGAGGAAAAAGAAATGCTCGCGGGCATTTTGCCCGAAGATTTCGGCGGCTACACGTTCCATTTCATATCCCGCAGGGAAAACAGCCCGGAATGGGACATTTGGGGAAACAGGGACATATACGCCGGCGAAGAAACCGGCGAAACGATTAACGACGCCGTATACAGAAGAAACAGATATATAGAGGACGCATACAATTGCAATATCGAAGAATTCCAGTCTTTTAGCATGGTGAACGATTTGCGGAAAACCATAAAATCCGGCGACGACGAATATGACGTCGCCCTCCCCCCATTAAACCAGGGGATAAACCTCGCGGCAGACGGGTTGCTTCTAAATCTCGGAAATGTGGGCGCGATGAACCTCGAAAACAAATGGTGGGACCAAAATGCCAACAAATCGCTTTCGATAGGCGGCAAGCTTTACTACACTTCCGGCGATATGCTCATACTTAACAACGATTCCACCGGCGCTTTCGTTTTCAGCAAACAATTGATCCAAGAACACCAATTTGACATCCCGTACCAATTGGTCAAAGAGGGCAAATGGACTTTCGACGTTTTTTATTCGCAAGTGAAACAAGTTTCAGCGGATATAAACGGCGACGGGAAAATGGATAGGAATGACAAATACGGGTTCATGCAGTACAGGGACGTTTTGCACTGCCTGTTTCACGGGGCCGGGGGAAATTTCGGCGAAAAAGACGGAAACGATTTTCCGTATTTCACCCTCGACAGCGAAAAAAGCATAATGATTTTGGAAAAAGTGTTCGAAATAATGAACGATCCAGCAAACACGTACCGTTTACACATGACATACAACGAGGGCGTGACAAACGCTTTCGTGCTGGGGCAGTCGATGTTCGAGGAAAACCGGGTGTTGTACTACTGGATTCGGCTCCGCGACATAGAGCCGCTCCGGAGCATGGAAGCGGATTTCGGAATACTCCCGATACCCAAATGGGACGAAAGCCAGACCGATTATTTCTGCACGGTAAATTTCCACGTTTCCACTTGCATAACGATACCCATATCGAGCGGAAACCCCGAAAGGACGGGGCTGTTTCTCGAAGCCTTCAATTGCAAGTCGAAATATGCGCTCCAGCCGGCCTATTACGACATAGCGCTCAACGGCAAATACGTCCGGGACGAAGAAAGCTCGGAAATGCTCGACATAATATTCGCCAACAGGGTGTACGACATAGGATTGATAGGCGATTTCGGCGGGATGAGGGGGCTCATAGACACGATGGTGGACAAAGACGACAGGAATTTCATTTCCCAAATTGAAAAATCCAAACCGAAAGTGGAAAAGGACATAGAAAAGAAAATCGAAAAGATAACAGATTTGGATTGACGATATTTCATCATTGTTGAGCGGCTTCTGCGGCGGCTGCGAGATTTTCGGGGGGGATGTCGGGCAGGACCGCTTCATGGCTCGGAGAAACGATAAAATTGTCGCCGAAAAGATTTTTCAACCTTTTCACATCGTCTTTTATCTGCGCCGCTGTCCCTTCCCTCAAAAGAATCTGCGTATCCACTCCCCCGATAAAAACGATTTTGCCGCCGAATTTTTTCGCCAGGTTTTCCGCGTCCATCCCCGCGGCAAGCGCCTGTATCGGATGAAGCCCGTCGATTTTTGCCGAGATTATTTCCGGTATCGCTTTTACCACCGAACCGCAAGAATGCAAAATCGCATACAGGCCATAGGATTTGGCTTGGGCCGCAATTTTTCTTTGGTACGGCATGACGAACTTTTTGAACATTTCGGGGGAAATCATCAAGTCGAGTTGCGTCCCGAAATCGTTGCCGAAAAAGCACGCGTCTACTTCGGGCGCATATTCGTCGAACAATTTTTTGTTCATGCCCAAATAAAAATCCACGACGCGTTCCGTGACGGATATGACTAACTTTGGGTCTGTGTGCATTTTCACGAAATAGTTTTCCATGCCGAACATATCGGCCACGACGTGATAAAATGGAGCCCAAGCTCCGCTTAGTATCGGGATTTTGTGTTTTTTCGCCGCATTTTTCGCGTTTTGGAAATCGGCAAAATCGTAATATTTGGCTTCGGGCCAATTTAACCGTTCGGCCAATTCGATTTCATCGTCCGTCAATTCGGACAAATGGGGGATATTTTTGTTTTTGTACAAATCAAACGCGTGGCCTCCATCCGGGTGCCTGTAAACTCCCCTGCCGTCGGGAATCCAAGTAAACGTGTCCCCGAGTTTCAAGCCGAGTTCAAAATCGCTGTTCACGCCGAAATATTTGTGCAATTTTGCGTTGCTTTCCGGATGCGGGTTTCCATGCCAAAACCCGCATCTGTCGCTTTTGTGTTCCATGATGTTTTTGAATAATTCGTATTTATCCATTTGCATACCCTCTTTTTTGTTTGTTATATAAGACAAGCTTTCGTCGTTGTGATTATACGACTTTTTTTGTTTTTTGTCAACACTTTTTTTCGCGGGGCGTTTGCGTAGATTTGTTGACAAATTGAAATTGAAAGAGTATAATTGGCGTATCCGATTAATATGAAGATTAACAAAAAAGCGAGGCGTTGATTTTATGCGCGCATTATGGAGCAAAGACGAAGTGATTCTGTTCGACGGCGAATTGGCCGGCCGAAAAAAAGCGAATCTCGACTATATGATGTCCCTTTCCGCGGACAACCTGCTGCGCAACCATATGTTCGAAGCGGGGCGCTATCAGAGCCCGGCTATCCCGGCTGGCATCCATGGGGGCTGGGAATCGCCGACATGCCAGGTGAGGGGGCATTTTATGGGCCATTGGCTTTCGGCTGCGGCTTCGTATTACTATTCGACCGGCAACCGGGAGATAAAAGCCCGCGCCGAAGCGATGGTCGCCGAGCTCGCCGAATGCCAGAAAAACAACGGAGGGGAATGGGTAGCTTCCATCCCCGAAAAATATCTGTACTGGATAGCGAACCGCAAAGCGGCATGGGCGCCGCAATATACCATACACAAAACCTTCATGGGCCTCTTGGACATGGCCCAGCATGCCGGGTGTGCGCAGGCGCTCGAAATAGCCGAATCCTTCGCCAAATGGTTTTTGCGCTGGACCGAGAATTTCACCCGCGACGAATTCGACGACATACTCGACGTGGAAACCGGGGGAATGCTCGAGATATGGGCGCAGCTTTTGGAACTGACGGGCAACGGCATATATCTGAAACTCATGGACAAATACTATCGCGCGCGCCTTTTCGACGCGCTCATAGATGGGGGCGATCCGCTGACAAATATGCACGCGAACACCACGATCCCCGAAATCATAGGCTGTGCGCGGGCATACGATGTGACCGGGGAGAAACGGTACCGCGACATAGCGGAGGCATATTGGGAATGCGCCGTGACGTTTCGCGGTTCATATGCGACCGGCGGCCAGACCTGCGGCGAAATATGGACGCCCATGCAGAAGCTCGACCAACGGCTCGGGGAAAAAACCCAGGAATACTGCACCGTATACAATATGATGCGACTCGCGGAATATCTCTTTCGCTGGACAGGCAAGGCGAAATATGCCGATTATTGGGAACAAAACCTGTATAACGGCATAATGGCGCAGTCATACTGGAAAGGCGAATTTACGCACGGGGCCGTGTCCGATATGCCGCACAGCGGGCTATTGACATATTTCTTGCCGCTCATGCCGGGCGCGCGAAAGGGATGGGCGAGCGAGACGCAGGATTTCTTCTGCTGCCACGGCACGTTGGTTCAGTCAAACGCGCTGATGAACCGGGGCATATATTATCAAAACGGCGATGCCCTCTATGTATGCCAGTATTTTGATTCCGAGGCGAGAATCGGGCAAAACGGCCAAACCGTGAGCCTACGCCAGACGCGCGATTCGCTCGCGGGCAGCTCTTTTTCCCATCCCGACTGCCATGTCGCGCGCTTTTGGATTTCCGCAGAAAACGAAGCGAAGCTGAATTTGCGTTTCCGCGTCCCCTATTGGATAAAGGGAGCGCCCTGCATGTACATAAACGAAAAGAAAGCGGAATGCGCAACCGACGAAAATGGATTTTTGGACGCCGGGCGGATTTGGAAAAACGGCGACACGATCAAACTTGTGTTCCCCATGGGCATCGCCATGAGCGCAATACCCGGAAACGACGACCTTGTCTCGTTTAGTTACGGGCCGATGGCCCTTGCCGGCCTGTGCGACGATTCGCGTTCGCTGAAGCTGCCCGAAAAACCCGAAAACCTGCTGGTCCACGACAATGAGCGCGAATGGGGCAGCTGGAAAAACAATTTTTGCACCGTGGGCCAACAATTCAACACGCGCTTCGTCCCGCTCAAGGAAATCGGCTATGAACGATATACTGTGTATTTTGAGGCGAACATGTCGATATAGGAAATGTTTTCCTTGGATTTGTGGTGTATAATAAAGATACCGCGGTAAAAAGAGGAAAGCAGGGCAGCCGATCATCATGCAGGAGTTTATAAAATCTTCGCTTAGCTACATTGAGCAAAATCTGAAAACCGATATAACGGCGGATGAACTCGCCGGGATGGCGAATTATTCCGCCGGGCATTTCTGCCGCCTGTTCGCTTTGGCGATGGAATCGACCGTTGCGAGCTATGTTTTAAAAAGGCGTTTGGACCATGCTCTCGCCGAAATTTCAGCGGGCCGAAAAGCTATCGGCGTGGTGCTGGAATACGGCTTTGACACCTATGCGGGGTTCTATAAGGCATTTGTGAAGATGTACGGCTGCTCCCCAAAAAAATATTTAAACATGTGCAAAAAATCGGAGGTATCTATTATGCAAACCACAGATGAAATCAAAAATATGCTCGGCAGCTGGGATATTCCGGCGGACTTGAAAATCGAGGATGTGACCCATACCGAATGGGAAACCAAGGAAAAATCCGAATGGAAAACCTGGCAGGTCGGCGACCGCCATTACCTAAAAACAAACGAACGCTCAAAAATGCTATGCAACATCAAGATAGCGAAAGCGTTGAAGCAACAGGGGCTTTCCTCGGAGTTCCTGCCGGTGCCATTGAAATCCGGCGAAGATTATCTTGACTGCGGGCAAATTTTCCTGCTCGTCCGAAAGATGGGGGAGCCGCTCAACCTCCGCCCGCTGACCGACGACGAAATCGGGCGCCTGGAAAACAACGAGCTGCGCGAGCGGCATGGGTTTTTGCTCGGGCAGGCCATAGCCAAACTCCATAAAGCGTTGAAAACCGTGCAGGATGAGGTGAAGCCCTACGAGGGAAATCTGTACGAGCAGGGGAAAAATGCCATCCCGGCGGTCAAAAAACACGATATGGGAATCGGCGATGCTTTTTTCGACGATTATATAGAAACTTTCGGCGAGCTGAACGAAAAGCTCCCAAAGCAACTCATTCACGGAAACCTCTGCGGGGACTGCGCCGTTTACGAAGACGGCGAAGTGGCGGGCTTCAAGGGCTTTGAAGCATACAATCTGTCTTTCCCGAGGATTTATGACATAACCTGGGGAGCCGGGGAAATAAACGCCCAGCCTGAAATCGGGAAATATTTGAAAACACTGACGGATATGCTCAAAGGCTATGACAGCATAAGCCCGCTGACCGCAGAGGAAAAGCAGTCTGTCTACTACGTCTTATGCGCCACCTATCTGAAAGGCTATGGATACTTTGCCGAGACGGCTGAAACCTCTGACTTGATGGCGCGCGGCGACAGGGCGATGGTTTTCCTCGCCGATAATAAAGAAAAATTCATGGACCTTTTGTAGACAAAATCAAAACAAGCAAAAAAAAGCGGCCGCAATCCCCCGGCCGCTTCTTTTTCGCCAATTTCATTTGAAGCGGTCAAATTCGGTTTTCCATTTTTCATGCTTCATTTCGTGCTCGCCGTAGTGGTCCGCTTTTTTTGTCATTTGCAAAGGCGCCATGTCGCGCTCGAGTATGAGTTCGTCCAAAAGCTTGGCGGTGAGCCGCTGGCGTATTTGGGCATATGCGGGATCCTCGTACAGGTTTTTCGTTTCCCGGGGGTCCGCGTCAAGCTCATACAGTTCGCCTTTGCCGGAACCCGCGTGGTACACGAACTTATGCCACCCGCAAATCAAGCAGTGTATGTCGGGCCAGCGTTTGTCTTTTGAATTTGCGAAATGGACGACCATCGCGCTGTCCCGCGCCTGCCCCCCGTTTCCCGCGAGCATATCGTGGTGCGAGACCCCGTCGGCGGCAAGCGCCTCGGGCGAAATCCCCGCGCTTTCCAAAATCGTGGGGACCGCGTCGGTCAGCGAAAGCAAAAAATCCGATCTTTTCGGTTTGTATTTCGCCGGATAGCTCACGATATACGGTATGTTGATGAACTCCTCCCAGACAAACCCGCCTTTTGCCATCATCCCGTGCGCGCCCATATAGTCCCCGTGGTCGGCGGTAAAGACGACGATGGTATCGTCCTCGATTCCGCATTGTTTCAGCGTATCCAACATTTTGCCGACGTTTTTGTCTATCAGGCCAACCGAGCCCCAATAGGCGCGCGTTATCTTGTATGCGTCCCCGGGGTTTTGCATGAAGTGGCCGCCGCCGTCATATGGGGCAAACTGCTTGAATGCGGGCGGGGACTCTTCCCTGTCGCGCTCTCCGGCATAGGGAGTGATATAATCGGCGATCTGATCGTTTGAGAGGCCGTCGTACATGGAGAACCACGGCTCGGGCGGGCATATCGGCCAGTGCGGGTCGGGGAAGCTCGCAAAGCAATAGAAAGGCTCCCCGCTTAGAGCCCGTTCCTTTATATATGCACAGCTCCTTTCGCCGACATAGGTCGAGGAATACGCTTCTTCCGGCACGTCGTTTTTGTACACGCCCTGTCCGCAGCTCACGTCGATTGGCCTCATGTTTTCGTAAATGAATTTTTGGATATGCTGCGGGTGATTCTCGCGCAGCCACTCCCCGTAGTGCGCGAGGAGCGGATTGGAGTGCCCGAGTATCATTTCGAGCGTCTCGAAACCGGCATACGGGCCATTCCAGCTGTTCCATTTGTCTTCGCGCCAGTCGGCGATGCTCTCCCGGAATCCGGTGTTCTGCTGCGAGGAAAAATGCGGCTTGCCCACGAAATGCGTGCGGTACCCGTTTTCTTGGAGAACATTCCCGATTGTCAGCTCGTTTTCGCGCATCGCCGTGTTGTGCAGGGTCGCGCCGTGGTGCTGCGCGGTTTTGCCGGTTATCATGGTGACTCGCGAAGGTATGCAAATCGGGCTCTGGCAGTAGGCGCGTTCATACAGGACCCCGCGGGCGGCGAGGCCGTCTATGTTGGGGGTGCAGACGAGATTATTGCCGTAGCAACCCAACGTGTCCCGCCGCATTTGATCCGCCGTGATGAAAAGTATGTTTGGTTTTTTCATGTGAAATCCTTTCGTCCGTTTCGCTTCACGATGCGATCTTTTTTTTTGATTATACGACTTTTTCGCGTTTTTGTCAACATTTTTTTCGCGTTTTTCATTTGGGGCGTTTCCGTGTTTTTAGACATTTTTTGAGTTTCCCTGTTGACTTTTGCGGAAAAATATGATATAACAATTGCAAAACATGGAGCGAACTCTTCATGCTGCCGACAAAATCGGAAATGTTAAAGAAAAGGAAGACAATATCATGACAGAAACGGAAATATTGCAAGAACTGAAAAATTTCGACACGCCGACGATCACCAATGTAGTGGCCACCTACCCCGAAAACAGGGAAATATGCTTGGGCCTTTATGAGCCCTGGGAATCAGCTTGGTACACGGACGAAACGCTCAAATGCCTGTACCCAAAATTGGGGCGAATCGCGGGTTATGCCGTGACATGCGTTTTCGGAATGCCCACGCCCGGCTTTAAAAGGCTCTCTTTCGGCGATGTTTTGCGCGCGGTCGGCAATTCCCCGAAACCTGCGATATTAGCCATAAAAAACAATTTGCCGGAAAAATACAAGAAGAAATTCGCCGTGAGCGGCGGAAACATGACCACAGCCATGAAAATGGCGGGAGTTTTGGGGGTCATATCCGACGCCCCGGTGAGGGATATAGACGAGCTGCGCGAACTCGGGGTGCAGTATCTCGCGACCGGGGCAGTCGCCGGGCACGGCGATTTTGCCGTCCATGCGGTAAATGTGCCCGTGAGCGTGGCCGGCATGGACATATGCCCCGGCGAGATGATCCATATGGACGAAAACGGCGCGGTGAAATTTCCGAGGGAGCATCTGTCCGAGGTTCTCCAAAGGGCAAAAAAACTTTCGGAAATCGAAAAAACGCGCATGGACAGGCTCAAAAACGCGGATGGCATCGAAGGGATAATAAAGATCATGTCAGGCGATGAGGAGAGTTAGGGGGGATTAGCGTGAAACTGCATTTTTTGGGGACCGGAGCCGCCGACTGGGACATATCGAAGCCTTCGCGGGATATGGACTACAGGCGTTTTTCGTCGCTTCTGATCGACGGCGTACTGCTTCTCGATCCGGGGCCGTGCGTTTTCGAATTCGCCGAAACTTTCGGCTATGGAGATTTGGCACATGGCATACGCCATATCGCCAACACCCACCGGCACGGGGACTATTACTGCGAGGAAACTGTAAAAAAACTATGCGAAAACGGTGCGAAATATCATGAGCTGAAGCGCGGCGAGCCAGATTTGATCGGGGGCTATGCGCTCACGGCTTGCGAGGCCAACCACGGGACATGCGCCGTGGCGAACCACATAGCGGTGGAGGACAGCGAAGGCAAGAAGCTGTTCTATTGCTGCGACGGCTCTTGGTTTTTGTATGATACATATGAAAAAATATGTTCGTTTAAGCCCGATATGCTCATATTCGACTGCACTGTCGGGGATGCGGAGGGCGACTACCGCATATTCGAGCACAACAACATACGCATGGTTTTGGAAATGGCAATGACGCTTAAGCCGCATTGCGGCCGCTTCATGGTTTCGCACATGGCGAAAACCCTGCACGGCACCCACGAGCAGCTATGCGAACGGCTGATGCCGCACGGCATCGTCCCCGCCCACGACAACATGGTCGTGCAGCTTTAACTTTTTTAAAAGCCGGCAGTCCGGCCTCTAAGTACATTAATTTTTTTTCGGATTGGGAGTTGGCATTCAAAGCGATTTTAGAATGGCCGACTAACGGTGCTAAGAAACTGTTGATTATCGACGAATTCCCGTATATGTGCAAAGGAAATTCGTCAATCCCGTCAATTCTGCAAATATTATGGGATGAACAGCTTAAAAATCAAAACGTCATGATTGTTCTGTGCGGCAGCGCGATGAGTTTTATCGAGAAAGAAATATTATCGGAAAAGAATCCGTTGTACGGGCGCACGACCGGAATTTACAGATTGATATTATTACTCTTGACGCTAAATCAAAGAATTTTCGCTGTCGGATATTATGGCGTGACTGATACCGGAGAACGAACTTTTAGAAACGATAGTAAGTATGCTGGAAAAGATGGGTAGCTTTCAAAAAATCCTGACTTCACATTTTTGTCATGCCGTGCGGAATGGGATTTTTGATATTCGCAAAAGCAAAAAGGGAGACGAAACCCAGTTTATATGGTATAATGGTAATCAATCAGGCATCCCCAAACATGGTTTTTAGAGGTTGCCTATAGTTAGTCAACCGCTGAAATGCGTTTTCATTTCGGAATGATACGGCAGGTTCAGAATTTCATTTATGAATTCTCTCGCCTGCCTGAGCGACGACGCCCATTTGTCCATCATCACCAGTTCCTCAAGCCATTCAATGCGACCGGTACGGTATGCCTCAAGTTCCATTTCGACGGGTGCAACGCGGTCGCGCAGGATATACGCAACGACTGTGCGCGGAAGCGGGTCTGTTTGAATAGGATATACGCCGTCTTTCTGACACAACGCCTGAACTTCCACCGCGAAATCTTCCGGCACTCCGGGAACCAAGCCACTTCTGTTCAACAAATTCACGAATTTTATTTTCGGTATGTTGCACGCTATTGATTCGACAAGGGGTATTATCAAATCGTCGCTGCCGTCGCCGAGAAATTCTTTCACGGAGCGGTCAGGTTTTTTTGCCAGTTCTATAATATCCGCCGCATTTTTTGCGACGCTGTTGAAATATCCGTTCCAGCCGTCCATGGGATCGTCTGCGCCGTAACTGCGCTCAACTTCGTCGTCTGAATGATACCACCACGGCCAGCTTGCGCCCGTCCAGTTCAATGTGTCGCCGATGCCGATTACGCCGTGACGTTTATAAAAATCATCGTGTATTTTGCTGAACGGCATAGAATCGCCGGTTTTGCGCCGTTCTTCAATCAAATCAAAAAGATTTTTATCTTTCAGATAACCGCTGTTAAGCCATACGAAATGGTTTACGCCGGGCATTTGGAAAGTTATATCCCCGTAATCATAGCCAAAATTCTTTGCGATATGATTTGCATGGGAATATCCGTGACACAGCCCGACCATTTTTGCCTCCGGGTATTTGCGCTGTATGAGCGTCGTTCCCGCTACGACGGGGTTAGCCACCATCAAATGCCATGCGCCGGGGCAGTATGTCAGAATATCCTGCGTCAGCGATTCAAAAAGTCTGAACTGGTAGAAGTTGATCCAAAATGCCTCGTCGTACATGATGTGATAACTGCCACCGAATTTGAAACCGTGTTTTTCGGCTATCTCAAAACCGTCTTTCAGGTGCCGGTGCGGAGCGGCGAGCGCGGTGTTTACAACGAAACCCGCGCCTTTTAATGATTCAACACGGTCAAGCGTTTTTTCAAAATGCATATTGCCGCCGATTTCTTTTGTGTAACGGACGCAGAGTTCATAAACTGCGTCAAGGCGTTCTTTATTTATATCCATCAGGCTTACTAAACTGCCCGAAAGATACTTTGACGCGCATACATCGCGGACGAGTCCTAACGAAAAACAACCGCTCCCCGCGCCTATCAAACTTATTTTTAACATAATATTTTCTCCGCTTTTATTTAGTTTTTGTTTTTATAATAATATTTATCAGTATCTGCCATAATCCCATACGGTTTCATAAAATGCAACAACATTCTCAGCCGGCATACTCATATCTATCTGACCTGACGACGATGCCGCAATCAGCCCCCCGCTTTTTCCCGCTATATTTATCAGCCTTTTTGTTTCCGCCGCAACTTCGTCAATGCTGCCCAACGCCAACACATCAACAGCATCCATGCCTCCGACAATAGTAATTTTATCGCCGTAATCGCGCTTGATATCAGCGTAGTTCATGCCCGCGCTTGTTTCCACCGGGTTCAAGCCGTCTATTCCGCAATCTATGAGATTCGGCAGAACCGACGTAACATCGCCGTCGGAGTGGAAAAGTACGCGTATATCGCGTGAGTGAAACAAGCCGCATATCTCCGCGAGCGCAGGGAAGTACAGCCGTTCAAGCAAATCGGGAGGGTAGAACAGCCGATTTTTGTACGCAATATCGTCCCATATTATCGCCACCGGCGAGATTTCTTTATATGCAGTCGCTTGCAGCCGTTCAAGTGTCAGAATGTTGTCGAGGCGCATTTTTTTCTCCACAAGTTCGGGGTAGTCAGCATACGCCAGCATTCTCCTTTCAGTATTTCCGTATGGAAGCGCAGTACACGCCCACGCAGTTATATAAACCATATCTCCCGTGTAAGGCTCAAGCGAACGGGCATTTTCGACAGCGTCTTTTTTCGCGTCAGGCTTGGCTTCACCTATACGGCTTTCACACTGCTCTATCTGCTTTTCAAGTTCTTCTTTTATTTTGCCGTCGGAATCAGTCAGTAAAGATTGTGACGGGGCAGGTATATTCCATGACATCCAACGCTCAACAATGGTTTTTGAGCCGTCGTCGTTTATTATCCTGCCCGGTTCACGCGGCAAACCTCCTAACGGATGACATAAGTCAAGGCATTTTGCGCAGGCGGCGATATGATGTTTGTCGCTCCGTAACGGTATGGATTCCGCTCCGAAATGATTGAACACGCCATCGTGTATGAGATAGTCAAAAATCGGCACTCTGTCGGGGATTTCACCGTTCAGTACAGCTAACACCCGCTCTTTTTTTGTTAAGCTTGCCATGTTTTTTCCTTTCTGTATTCGTAACTATATCAATTGGGGGGAAAATCGAGATAAAAGAGAGAAAAAATATATTCATGCTTCTATTTTATCCTATTCCCGACTTTTTTCAGTTGCTTTCATGTGAATTTTTCGCAAACTTTTTTCCCCCTCCCCTTCAATTGAATTGTTACAAAATCTTTACGAGATATTATTACAAATAATAATAGGCTGTGATATAATAAAAGGGCAAAGAGCATGGTAAAAGTGACAAGCTCCCACGGACTACGCTAACGGTAAGAAGCGGGGTCTTACTGTTCAAGATTCCTAACGGAATCAGATTACACAAGCTAACCCCGTAAGTCCTACGGTTTTGATTTATGTATTCAAGCCATGACAAAAATGGGCACGCCGAAAATTTTGGATTTATGAAAAAGCGGGGTATAAAAATATGCAGGCAAAAAGATTGCCGCAAGGCGGCACGATAGGGATATTCTGCCCGAGCCATGTAGCGGACATGGAGCGCTACGATAGTATCGTCGGCGCAATGGAAAGGTTTGGGTACAGGGCGAAACTCGGAGATAATTTCGCCAAAGACACTTACGGCTACGCCGCAAGCGCAAAGGAACGCGCCGCCGACCTCAACGATTTGGTCGCGGATGATTCCGTTCAAATGATATTGTTTTCCGGCGGCGATAGCGCGGCGGAAATCCTGCCGCACATCGACTACGAAAATATCCGCCGCAATCCGAAGTTTTTTAGCAGCTACAGCGACGGCACTTCGATATTGAACGCCATTCATTCCCGGACGGGGCTGATCACATATTATGGGTTTGGAGCGGGACAATTTTCCGATTTGCGGTATTACGACTATATGCAGTTTTGCTCCCACTTCGTCGAGGGACACAGCGCGGAGAAATTCGTTTGCGACAGCAAATGGAAAACCTTGCGCGGGGGAAACTGCGAGGGCACGCTGATCGGCGGCTATTCTTCGCTGTTCGGGCTTATGCTCGCCAATAAATATTTTGGCTACGACAGCGCCAAAAAATATTTGCTGTTTCTCGAAGACCACGAAAAATTCAGCGATGTCGGCGCGGTAGGCACATATCTCGCCTTTATCGGGCAAAGCGAATTCATGCAGAGCGTGACAGGATTGATTTTCGGGCATTACTCTGTCAATGTCCCCGATGATCTGCTTGGCTGCCTCGAACGTTTTGGAGCCGGCCACAATATTCCCGTAATATATACCGACGATTTCGGGCATGGGACACGGCACGC
>Ga0082212_10001193_pt1 | contig 38191 bp, 36 predicted proteins | sample TergutNt197P3_FD_71548 | JGI IMG/M metagenome (GOLD analysis project Ga0082212, IMG submission 71548) | Neocapritermes taracua P3 segment gut microbial communities from Petit-Saut dam, French Guiana - Nt197 P3 | ecosystem: Host-associated > Arthropoda: Insects > Digestive system > Gut ...
CTGCGCCAAATTGCAGAATAGGGGTAACTGTTGTTGGAAAACCTGCAGCAACGGTAATTACCTCATCACCGCGCTTTATTGCACGATGTTCCAACAAAGGAGATGTTAGTGCCATAAAAGCTACCAAGTTGGCTGACGAGCCGGAGTTTACCAGTGAACAATAAGGAATCTGAAGATATTCAGCAAGCTGCTGTTCAAATATATCGGCATAACGCCCCGAAGTAAGCCAGAACTCCAAGGAACTGTCAACAAGGTTAACCATCTCTTGTTCATCAAAAACTCGTGAAGCATAAGGGATGCGATCCCCTTCCTTGTAAGGCGGCTTTTGCATGAAAACTTTGTAGTATTCTTTTACACTGTCAAGGATTTGTTGAGATGCCTGTTCTTTAGTCATGGATTCAAACATAAGGCTTCTTTATCAAAGAGAGAATTTCTATATTTATTATAATTAAAGGAAGGATTACTATTTATATATTAATGTAAAACAATAATCATAAATTTGATTTGCCATAACAATCGCATTTTTTGCAATTTTATCATCAACAAACAACTCGTTAGGATATCGAACTGCAACTCCGTATGGATTTAACCTGGAGCAATAATCTAAAATATTAGAAAATGAATTGGCCTTTGTCATACACAGCTTACATAATGCAATTAAATCATGCGATTTTAACGATTCAATACCAGTAAAAATGCAATATGCTTTCAATGCTTTTTCAGCACATTGCTGACAATGATAACATACAATTTCTGTTTCTTTTGGATAAACGTCCTCAAACATATGCTGTGCAGTAATTAAATCGCTTTTTGAGTATTTAAGCCATTCTTTTGAAAGATCAACTACGTTCATAAAGAATCACTCCGCTTTGCATTATTGTTCTTTCAATTACTGGTAGCTTGCTTCTTTCATTAAAATTAGTCCGGTAATTCGCAAGAACATCTACAGGAACATAAGATTCATTTTTTGCTAAGTTGGAATAAATATTTTGTAAAACTAAAATTGGCTTTTCAGTACCGTCTTTTAAAACCACAAAAATATCATAATCGCTTTTTTTATTTGGAACACCATAAGCATAAGAACCAAACAATATAATTTTTTCACAATTCTCACCAACTGTATGCAAAATCGTATCCTTAATTGAATTAATAATTTCATTCATTTAAAAAATACTCCTTTATCTGTTCATTGACACAAGCAAGCCGTTCTTCGTCTGTCTTAGACTTGGCAAATTCCACCGTTTTCTCTACTGCTGTTTTTATGTCCCAGCAATGCTTCCATTTTAGCACTGTTTTCGCTTTCGAGCAATCCAGCTTCAGAAAATTTGCCTCGTGAGGGCCGCCGTCTCCCTGGGCCCGCCATGCCGCACCATGTCCCCAGGAAGAACAGAACAGCTCTGCCAGCTGCCCTGTGGCAACACAGCTTTCGTCGTCAGGACCAAAATTGTAGGCGCCTTCTATGCTTTTATCTCCATGCTGTTTTTCTGCCAGAAGCAGATACCCGGAAAGGCAGTCCAGCACATGCTGGTAAGGGCGGACAGAGTTCGGGTTTCTGACAATTATTTCTTTCCGTTCGCTTGCCGCCCTGATGCAGTCGGGAATGATTCTGTCTTCTGCGTAATCGCCGCCGCCTATGACGTTGCCTGAACGTGCTGTTGAAACAGCAGGAGCGTTTTCTTCCGAAAAAAACGAACTGCGGTAGCTGCATGCTGCCAGTTCGCTGCATGACTTGCTGTTGGAATAGGGATCATAGCCGCAGAGGTTTTCGTTTTCCCTGTAGCCCCAATGCCATTCCCTGTTCTCGTATACTTTGTCGGTGGTAACGTTGACGAACGATTTTACGGACGGCGCCAGCCGCACTGCCTCAAGGATGTTTACGGTTCCCATTACATTGGTTTCGTAAGTGGCCGCCGGTTCGCGGTAGGAAAGCCGCACGATGGGTTGTGCAGCAAGATGAATCACAATGTCGGGCTTTGCCCCGCATGCCGATTTGACAAGCATGTCCCTGTTTCTGACGTCGCCGGCTATTGAATGAATGTCCTTTTCTGTTTTTGTCTGGGCAAAAAGCGACGGCACGGTCGGCGGCTCTAAAGCATATCCTGTTACTTCCGCTCCTGCCTGCAGAAGGATCCGGCACAGCCAGGTTCCCTTAAAGCCCGTATGGCCGGTAAGAAAAACTTTTTTGTTTTTGTAGAAATCAAGCATTATTTCAGCCAGAGCGCCCAGGGAGCGGTTCCCTTTGCCCACATATCGGTTAATTCGTTTTTATCGCGCAGGGTGTCCATAGGGCGCCAGAAGCCGTGGTGTTTATATGCGTTTAATTTCCCATTTTCAGCTAAGCGTTCTAAAGGCCTGCGTTCCAGTATTGTTGCGTCTCCGTCTGCCAGGTAGCCAAACACTTCCGGTTCCATGACGAAAAATCCGCCGTTTATCCAGCCTTCTTCGCTTTCTGGTTTTTCTTTAAATGATTCTACGGCACCGCTGTCATTGATTTCCAATAAGCCGAAACGCCCGGAAGGCTGAACGGAAGTTAACGATGCCAGTTTTCCGGCAGTTTCATGACAGCGAAGAAGTTCAGGAATGTTTACATCGCTTACCCCATCGCCATAAGTCAGCATAAATCGTTCATTATTCAAATAATCCTTTGCCCTTAAAAGCCTACCGCCGGTCATGGTCTCCGGACCTGTGTAGAGCATGGTTACTTTCCAAGGCTCGCTTTTTATGTTGTGAAATTCAAGAGAGTTTGATGACATGTCAATCGTCATGTCGGAGTACCGCATATAATAATTGATAAAATAGTCTTTAATGACGTGCGATTTATAGCCCGTGAGGATCACGAATTCATTGAATCCCCAGTAAGAATATGTTTTCATAATATGCCAAAGGATCGGCGACTCGCCGATTTCAATCATCGGTTTCGGGCGTAAATGTGATTCTTCGCTGATCCGCGTGCCAAAGCCGCCCGCGAGAATTACTGCTTTCATCGTTTAAACTCCCAATGTATTCATATTGATTATCGTTATTTTACTACATTTTGAAACAACTGTTTATACGAATATTATAGCATTAATACTATGAAATGGCATATGCTTAGTTCTAATTTTCATCGATTTTATTTATTGCCATTTTATTGGAGGGTGATGCTTATGATTACTTGGTCGGAGCTAATGGCTTTCGTATCAATGATCGCAGCTATTGTTACCACAGTGGTTGTTTGCCTGAAAAGGCATAATAAGTAGTCTGAGCCGCACAAGGCGGCTCAGTACTATCCGTTTTAGGAACTGACCGCCACATCAAAAGCGGGCAACTCCTTTATCAGTATTTTATCATATACGAACTATTATGCAAGGCTATCCGTCTTTATTATCTGTCTATATTATCCGCAAGTAGACGTCCGTGAGCAGCCCGATATAGATCTCCAACGCCGACTTGAGTTCCGTCTTATCGCCGTTTTGCGCCAGCTTCATCTTCACTGTCTGGAAGTCGGTCGCGATCCTGCCGATGGCGGCGTCGGCGTCCGCAAGCAATCGCAGCCCTTCGCCGTCGCTTTTATCGATGCTTTCGGCGGCGTCATCATCAGCCGGCCCAGCGCTGCCCGCGTCCCCCTCCCCTACCTGCGCCGGCGCGTCTGCTTTCGTCTTTTCGTATGTGCCGTCCTCGATGCTCGCCGCGACCGCTTCTATTTCTTCCTTGGGTAAAGACGATAACCCCTGCAGATCCCGCTTATTCAGCACCGCTTCGCCGGCGAGGATCTTTCTTTTTGTCTCCGGCGACGTCTCCCCTATGGCGTCGATGGCGTTGGCGACTTTAGCGTCGCGGGTGATCGTCTTTGGCGAAACGCGATATTGCCTGGATAAACGCTGCGCCGTAAACTGATTCGGAGGTTGTTGGTCATTTTGACCAACAACCTCGCTATGCTGATTTTTCCCCTTCGCGTTCGTCAATATTATCTTATCCGCCCTGTAGTGAAGGCCTCGGAAATAGCTCAGCTGTATCGGCGTCAGGTTACGCCTCGCCACTTGCGTCGTAATGATCCAGATCAGCGCGTCCTCCCTGGAGGCGAATTCTTTATCCGTCGTGTTGAAGGGGATGTCGTGCTTCGTACATATCTCATAACGGTTATGCCCGTCGATGAGGACGCCGTTCCAGAGGATAAGCGCGTCCCTGCAGCCGTTTTCGATGAGGTTTTCCTCAAGCATCTCATAAGTCTTCTCGTCCAGCGCCGGCAGCAAACTTTTAAACTCTTCGTCGATGATGATATTCTTCATAATAACCCGCCCCTTCATCGTTGATCAGGCATAAGCCTCCGCTACCATGATAAAGGTTAAAGTTACTTGAATGTCAAGCGCCGGGTCCCGGCTATTCTTATATCCGGCGTATAATTAGGGCTGGATGCTTTACTGTCCGATTTGCGTAAGGACATGATTTGGAAACGATTTATATCTGGATGGCGTCGTCAGCGTGATTTAGCGAACCGCCCGGATGATTTCTTTATATCATCGAGAGCGGTATATAGAATCCGTGCATAAGTTCATTTTATGTATATATTTATGCATAATTTAATTCTATGTATTATTATATGCAATTCTTTTGCTTATGCACTAATTAATGCATATTTAATTGACATCAATAACATTTCATGTAATAATACTGATAAACCATTTTTATGTAAAGAGGTGGGTTATGCCGCTGCTAGTTTTTAATTATAAACCTTCTTTTGCCATCATAGGAGATATTGTTAAATCAAAGGAGCTTCCTGACCGTAAAGCCATACAGGAAAATTTAACAAAAATATTAAGCGAAGTCAACGAAATATATAGCCAAAGCATAGGCTCCAGATTTATGATTACTCTCGGAGACGAGTTCCAGGGTTTACTAAACGATGGTTATCATGTAATAGATATCATCGAGAAAATTGATCGCGAGATGTATCCGGTCAAGATTCGGTTTGGCGTCGGCGTAGGTGAGATTCTTACAGATTTCGAATTTGATACGCCTTTATCCGCTGATGGTCCTGCGTATTATAACGCAAGAAAAATGATTAATACACTAAAAGAAAATGAAAAGAAAAACATGGAAGCAAAATCTGACGTCTGTATAGAAATTGACGGCTACAGCGATATCTCATTATTAATCAATTCAATTTATGCATTGAACTCATATATTAAGTCAGGATGGAAACCAAAGCAACGAGAAACGATTAAAGCGCATATAGAATGCAACGGGACGCAGAGAATCACGGCTTTAAAGCTCGCCGTAAACCAATCAACTGTCCAAAGAGCGTTAGATGCCGCAGGGTTCTATACCTACCAAAACGCGTTAAAATCTATCAAAAGCATATTCTCTTGTATTGGAGAGTCACAGGATGATTAATCCCTTACTTTGTTTCTTCATCATTACGCATTTCTTAGGCGACTTCTATTTTCATAGTGACCGTCTCGCACAAAAAGCGCGTGATAGCTATCGTCATCTCTTGATTCATAGCGTTTACTATACGCTCGTGTTTATAATCTGCCTTTTACCCTTTTGTTCAATCCCCGTTTTCCTTGCGACGTCTGTCTTAGTGGTTTCCCATTTTGTTATCGACAGTTGCAAGTTCCTTCTTTCAAAGAGAGTAAAAAATGATAGCCTTTTATATTCTGCGGATCAAATCGCGCACTTCTTATCAATAATCACCGTTATGTTGATTCTGGCTAACTCCGGCTATACATTGAAACTGCTGCCGATACTTCAAAACTTACCGACGTTTTTTGCTATAAACTTGGAAACGTCCATTAAATGGCTGATATTGATATTGGTAGTTCATAAACCAGTCAATGCGACAATTAAACAGCTTACCGCTAAATATAGACCCGCTATAAAAGCCGAGGAAAGCGCAATCAGCGCAGGCGCTTTTATCGGGACGCTTGAAAGATTGATAATATTATTACTACTAAGCGTCAACCAGTATTCAGCCATCGGACTTGTTCTTACAGCAAAATCCGTTGCAAGATTCGACAAAATCGCTAAAGAACAACAGTTCGCCGAATACTATCTCTTAGGAACGCTATTAAGCACATTATTTGCTATTACAATTTATTTATTGCTGGAATGAAAAACCGATAGCGTCGGTCGACTCCTTTGACAGACCCGCCTGTGCGGCGAAATCCGGCCACAGGGCGACCGCGTCTTTTACTGTGCTCAACGACTTCCGCGCGTATGGGATCTCGTGTCTCTCGGCGAAGCGCGAAAGATCCTGTATGCTTACGTCGGCGAACTTCCCGCCGATACCCATGAGATGCTCTCTCAGCCATATGTTTTTTGAATTGTAGGCAAAGGTGACGTCATATGCCGGCGCCAGGCTCCATTTGCCTTGCGCGTCCATCAGGAAAGCGAAGTTTTTCGCGTGGTCGTCGCAGTTCATCGTGAGATAGTTAAACGCCATCCTGCGAAAAGCCTCGGTCAGCGCTTCTTCCGGGAGCGCCAGGCGGCGGATGGCCGCGAACAGGGAATCATATAAATTAGTTTGGATCAGGTTGTAATCGATGTGATCCATAGCGCATAGGCTTTGCATGTGTATCTTGTCCGACAGATTCCCGGACGCCGGATCCGCCCGGTCAAACCGTTTTGTCATGAAGTGGGCGCGTCCTTTTTCGTGGAGTAGCCGGGTTTCCGTCATGTGTATATCCGCCGCTTTCGCCATAAGCGAATACGCGTATTCGATCCTGCCATAATCCTGAGAAATGCCGGGAAGCGGGTCGTCCCCTACGCCGTCAAATTTAAGCAGCCATGATTCCTTCCCTTTCTCGGGTCGCTGTCCGGCGCTTATGGCGCCGGAGACGGGATCGAGGTTGACCACAGCCTTTGCCCGCGCGCCGCCGGCGCTCGTCCCGACGGAAAGCAACTGGCGAAAGGCGCGTTTTGCCTTGCTGTCGGTTCCCACATATCCCTGGATCGCGTCCCTCGCCGCGTTGATCAGTTGGGAAAAATCCAATACATCCGGTTCTTTGCCGATAGAACGCGCGGGACGGAACTCCAGGGCGCCCATCGCCCTGTCGCCGGTATACGCCAGGCGATCCAAGGCGGTGATTTCATCCCTCGTTATCCCTTTTTCCGCCAGTTTCGCGTCGATCAAGCTGTTTCCAAACCGGTCCGGAAGCGCGTCCGCGATAGCCGCGGGCAGCCTGTGCCAGGTGTTTTCATCCAGGTTATCAAAAGTAAAGACGCCGGGCTTCAGCGGCAGGTGCAGGGGGCTGATCGAATAACCGTTCCGCAGCCAGGAAGGGGCGTATTCGAACGCGTAATACGGCCTGCCCCGAGCATCCGGCGCGACCGCCCCGACGGTTTTTCCGTAGATTCGAACTTCTATGGCTTCCACATGGGTAAACGGCATGTGTATTCATTCCTTTGTCGATCTGCGGGAGACGCGTTTTGGTTCCACAGCCTGTCTCCTCGAGGCTCTCAATGCCTGCATGGGGCTGATTTCATGGCTCTTCCCGGCCCACTCCATGATAAAACCGGTTTCGTCGATTGCCTTAAGCACCTTCAGCATCGTCGTGACTGTTGACCCGCGCCCCAGCTCGAGCGCCCTGACGGATATGGGCGAAAGGCTAGCCCTGGCGGCTACTTCCTCGAGGGGCAGCTTCTTCCGAATCCTGAGGCGGCGTATCGTTTCGCCTATCGTCTTTTCATCCAAATCCATATCCCCCTCGTTCTGTCATATTTCAAATGCACTATCTGGATTATATGCGTATTAATAGCACTTGTCAACAGACATTTATCTATCTGTTGACAAGCATTTTTGTTTTAACAGTAGTAAATATATGTGTTTCGATTAGTTATTATTCGTCCTGCCATTCATTCGTATTTCAATATCGCTTATCCCCTACTTTATATGGAGCTCTTCCAGTATCCCCCCGGAGACTTTGTCGATCTCCGGATAAAGTTTATATTTGCGGATACCGACGTCATGGACGTAGTCGACAAAATATTTATAGTTTCTGTAGTTGATCGAGATTTGATAGACGAATTTCTGGATACTTGGGATTCCTTCTTTCGTCAGCATATTAAGATACTCTTTCTGAATGTGGTTCAAATCAAGATGGTTGAATGATCTCGATTCGGATTTAAACTTGCTGTACATGCTGTAAAAGGTGAACACACCTGATTGAGCGCGGAGCCGGTTATTGTTCGGCTGTACGATAGCGGCCAGGGGATAGTCATCATGATCGTACTTGCGTTCATAACCTTCAAACTGATTATATCTCTTAAACTCATCTTTATTTTCATTACTCTTCGACAGCAGCGGTATCGGATAAGCTTCTTCCGGATGGTAATAATCCCCTTTATGCAAATACTCTGTTAACCTTTGCAATCTCCTATTCTTCGCATCGTCATCCGGCGATATGACTACGTCGCGATACAGATTATACAAAATCGGATTGAAGATGATGATGCTCGCGTTTTCCCGCGGCTCTTTTTCCGGCGCCTTTCTCGGATCGTTATCATACTCGATCCAGTCCTCGATGGCAAAGAATAACGCCGAGTTAAAGTCTTCGCTCCAGTCCAAAGCTGTGCTTAACAGGCCATAATGCTGCGCCAGGGTGATGAAATCGGTATTGCCATAGTCGGAAACGTCTATCATCGTACCGGCCCTCGCTTTGATCAGATCGATTTGGCTGCTGATCAGGCGCATTACGCCGTTTTCACTCTTTTGGTATTTCTTAAGAGGATCATATTCCGGGTTGTGATATTCCGCCTCTGCATCGTTCGTCCGGAGGATAGTGGGTAAAAGATCGTTCGCTTTGTTTTGTCCGCGAAACCAGATTGGAGCCGTATGGGATAACGGGCTTACCGCTTGTATCGCTTGTTGTACGCGCTCTGATAAGTCATTTGGTAAGGAAGCGGGTATCGCCGCCGCGTTAGTTCGCCGCCAGAACCATGGTTCGCTATGTTTGAAACTGTCGCTTAACGGGGTAGCAAGCTCGGGTTTATCATATCTCTGGTATGCTTCCATCATTTCTATATTGAGATCGAAGCGTTCGCCGACTGTCTCTTCTCCCCCGCGTTCAAACAAATTATAGTATCTCTGATAAAACCCGCTCAGCCTCGCGGTTTTTGGCAGAAGGCTTTCGTCAACACTCCTTACCTGCTCGCCGACGATATGGATATACTTCATCAGATAAGGCTGGAATGGATATACTTCATCCAGGAAGGCGTCGTAATCCTCCATGATTCTGTGTTTCAATTTGCTTTTGTGTTCTCCCTCTTCGCTATCTTGACTGTTTTCAACGAAAAAACTGTTGAGATAATCCGATAACCGCTCTTTCAGTTGTTCCTGAATGTCGTCCGTTTTCACGCCCAATAGCCAGTCTATGATAAGCCCGATCCGCAAGCTGTTGTAATCGATATCATGGTTTTCATATTGATAAGACAATAAATCGCATCTGATACTGTGTATTTGCCAGAGATACTGCCGCAGCTGCTCGGCCCGGTCTTTTCCCCGCATTACAAACGTTATGTCGGACAGATCCGGCGCCAGTTCTGAAAACGCGGCGATGTATCTGCTGAGACCGTTTGTTAAACCCGATAGCCTTTCATAACCGGCGCCGGTAAAGGTTTGATTCAGTAACGCGCGGAAGTATTCAGCTTTTTCCGTTTTTTGATCGTATTCTCTGATCCATGAGAATCCGGGTATTTCCTGGCTGACCGGTTCTGTGTCGTTTACGATCAGATCGATCAGTCCTTCAAATACATCGGCGTAAAATTTTACGATGTAGTTGCTTGTGATAAAAGGGGCGCCGGACATCAGGTCAAGGCTGTCATTCAGTAGTATGGAGCGGAATTGTTTCGACCATAATTGCAGCGTTTGATATTCCCGCTTGATCGCCGAGATAATGAATTGATTCATCCCGCTTGCCACTGTTTCAAAATGCTCGCGATAGTATTGGATGATACCGTTCGCGTCCACGATGTCGAACCGCCCGTCCGCTGTCATCAGTACTTCAAACACTTTTTTCAGCATGATCAGGCAGATGACCTCTCCCTCAGCCTCGTTTCTCTTAGCCCGGTCGAGAGGAGCGGAATAATGAAATATCTCATGAACCAATAGGCCCGTATATTTAGGCATATTAGATAAGGCCTGATAAGGAAGCGTGATCCGCAGCAGAAAGGCGGGGTTTCCATCCGACGTGGACCTATATGAATTGGATTCTACGATAGGCCCCATTCCAAACCGGATGACAGGGATGAGAAAGGGCTGTTCGCTGCCCTGCGCCCGATTGAAGCTATATACGATATCAATAACATCATAGACCATACCGTAATAAGCCATCAATATTTTATGATACGCGCCGGTGTTATACAAATGCGTCTGTTGTTCGGCGAAATATAGCTTATCGATCTGATTGTCCGTATACATCGCTTGATTGATCGCATCTGTAATCTCCCCGAAATCTTGGTCAAACAGCCTTTTATGTTCGATATAATTTCCGTCTTCAGTGCATTTTTTCGCGCTTTCAACAATCGCGTTGATCGCGGTTCTCATCTGCATCCCCAGATCCGTCCGGACTGTTTTGTTATGGAGAACGGATATACGGGCATAGTCCTTAAGCAGCCGGTACAAGGTAAACCGGATATAAGCGGTATCGGTCCTGTCAGCCAGACGTTTCTCCGGGATCAGGTACCCCTGAATAACTTCATATGTCTCTTCCGCATGATAAGGGAGCGTTAGCGAATTGCTCCCCGCGGCCTTATGTTCGTTTCCGGCTGCCGGATATGATAAGGCGGAGAAGAAAAATGTAGCGGATTGAACAACGCCTTTTGAATACTCATCATTTTCATAGCTCATGATCCCTTGATTAAAAAACCAGGAGAAATCAGCGGGCAAAGCGTCCGCCCGGCACCGGATCACGACGTCGTATTCTCCGATGCCGGATGATATGGAAGCCTCCGGATCCTTTTCCTGTATCGTCTTTTTAACGATTTCATCCACATAGCGTATTCCATCCTGATTCCTTATCGTAAAGCATATTTCCGCCGTCGTATCGCCCCAGACAGGCGGGTGCGTTGAATTCGCCGCGGTGAGGATAGAATAGGCGTTATCAGCATAAGCGTTGCCACTGGGATTTCTTAGCCCCTGAATATACCGGATCAATTCCTCAAATTTGGTAAAATCGTCCGAGCGGGCCAGAACGCACAAATCCTCGGTCCCCAATACGCCAAGCGCTGCCGCTTCTATCCCGCCCATCAGTTTTAGTTTTTCGCTTATACTGGTGCTGATGGCTTCGGCGCATTGTCGTATCCCGCGTTCCCGCGAAGCGGTATTGAGATTCAATATGGTTATGCAGCCAAACCGATTGACGCCATCGCTCTGCGGTTCGTCAAATCTTGAGCTAAACTGTTTTTTTATTCTGTCCAGAACCGATTTGTCGTTGAACTCGTATGAATACAGGAGCAATTGTTTTCTCGCGCCGTGAAAATCCGCGTTCTTCGTCGCGGCTGTTTCCATCATTTCCTTGAAATCTGTCGCCTCATGCAGCTCTATCCGGTCAAAGTAACCAAAGGAAAATGTTTTATTATACGCGGAAGGCTCATTAGTCCCTACAAATTGCTTAAGTAAGCATAAAATATATCCGTGCAATGTCGGTTCCTCCTGTTATAGCAAAGTCATTGAGTGGTAAAGGGCCAACAGAGGTTTTTCCAAACGCGGACAAAAAAACGCAGTCAAACATTCGTCGGTTCAACTGCTTTCCTGCTCAAAGCATAAATGGGGGTCGCGGTGTTTTGCCCATATTGTTAATTATTATTCGTCCGTTTTGATCCGCATACGTTTTTCTCTTGCCATCAGCGCGCCTACGCCTGTGTATAAAACTTCAGTTTTTTTGATCCATTGCGAAGGCTCGGGGATGATATAAAACGAGTTATGCTGGTTCTCCATCCTGGGGTAATTCTTTTTTGGTAATACGAAATCGATCTGCTTCATTTTATTACTCCCAAATTAAATAATATAACATCCGCTGCATTTCATGTCCTTTTTGAACCGAAAATGCAGCGAACCGTCCTTTTATTTCCATCATAATAACACATGTCATCGTAAATGCAATATGTTTTTCGTAAATTCTTCATCAGGGAACTATTTAATCCGTTCGTCGGCTCCTTATATCCATATTTTATCATACACAGACGCTTACCGCAAGACGACGTTGTTTTGGCGCCCCCTATTAGTCGTCTTCCTGCATGTTTTCTATCTTCCTGGCGACTTCCCTGCTTATGTTCTTGCCGCCGCCGGGGCCCGGCATCTCGTCCCCTTCCTCGTTGTTGAACGGCCGCATCAGCTCGTTCCACATCTCATTTACATATTCGACTACCTCGAAGTATTTCTGCGCGATCATGGATACCGGTATCTCAAGCCGCTCGGCGAAGCGGTTCATCTTGTTCCATTCGCCTTTCTCGTAGCAGATCACCAGGCTGAAGAGGTCCCCGGCTAAGCCTTCCCGTTTGGTCAGCCCGGTCTTCATGGCGTCGGATACGGGCAGCTGGTCCAGGGCGTCTTCTATCTTGACGTCCAGCAGCGTCCCCAGGGTGGAGAACATGCCCATGAGATAGCTTTCCGAACGGCTGAGGGGGAAGCCTTTCACCAATGTACCCAGCTCCTGGCAGAAGTTAGCCCGTTGGAAGGAAACCTTGATCAGCTCGTCGGAGACGCCGCCGCTGTCGGAGTTGAAGCTCAGCAGATAGACCCATTGCTTCAACTGTCCCAGGCCAAGTATGGTAAGGGCCTGCTGCACGTCCTGTACCGAGTTAGCCAGGGCAAAGTAGGCTGAGTTAACCATCTTGAGGAGGGAATAAGTCAGGGTGACGTCCAGCTCGATGATGGAAGCGATCTCCTGCATGTCCGGCTCGTCCCTGGTGATGGAGACCATCAGGCGGAAGAAATTACTCTCCAGGTGCCCCGTTTCCCGCACTTTCGACGAGACCATATTCGCTATGCTTTCCCCCTGCATGAAGTCGCATTCCAGCTCGATCGCCCTTTTTCTGGCTTCCGGCGTGTTGACGTTATACGCGGCCACTTGCTTGTTGAAACGCTTGGCGATGCTCACGCTGGTGGCGATATTATCGCTTTCCGGGTTGGAAAAATCCACCTTGAGGATGCTGATGGAGCTCAGTATATTGAAATACCTGTTGTTGAACTCGAAGTCCGACAAAGCCAGGCGGTAGCCCTGCTTCTTGTAGCGCTGGATGATCATCTGCGCCACCGGATGGACAAGCACGTTGTCCTCGATCTGGATCACCAGCTTGTCCTCGACAAATATCCTGGGGATGTTCTGCATGAGCAGGTTCGGCGTAAAGGTCAGGAAGGCGTCCTTCCCCTCCAGGAAATTTGAATTGTCGATCTGGGTAAAGAATTTCGCGATGGCGTTCGCCACCCTGTAATCCCTCTGATTATACAGGGTGCTACTGTCCTGATGGTACAGGATCTCGTAAGCGACTACCTTTTCGTTCTTATCCATGATAGGCTGGCGGGCTATATACGCGTCCATTTAAGCTTCCTCCTCTCGCTTGCCTTTCTCAATGATGACCGCGTCTTCTTCCTCATCGAAAAATCTAAGCGACTGTTTACTTTTTTATTACTTATTAATTACTTATTTAATTTCTCTTTCTTTAAAGGATGGTATCTTCCGACCAATGGATCCTGACCTCGTCGCCGTTTTTCAGTTCCAGCATATAAGGGGCTTCCCTGCCGTTTACGGTCTGGATCAGATCGCCGTGAGGGTTTTTTGTGTCGATTTTCGCGAAGGAGAACATATCCACGAAGCAGTGAGGCATGCCGTCTTCTTTCGGCTTCAGATGGATTGCCTCGCCGTTCAGGTAGACCAGAAGCTCGTTCGCTTCCGGGGCGGACGGGCTTGCCTCAACCGGCTTTGCCGCGGCGGGCTGCTGCTGTCGCGGTGGCGACGATGGCGGCGGGGGCTGTTCCTGCTGCTGTCGCGATGGCGACGGCGATGGCGGCTGCTTCTGCTGCTGTCGCGGTGGCGACGGCGGTGGCTGCTGCTCATCCTGCTGACTGCGCCGTGGCGGCTGTGGCTGCTGCTCATCCTGCTGATTGCGCCGCGGCGGCTGTGGTAGCTCCTGCTCGTCTTGCTGACTGCGCCGTGGCGGCTGTGGCTGCTGCTCATCCTGCTGCCGGCGTCGCAGTTGCTCATTTCTGAACAAGCCGGACGCGGCCTGCCTCGCCTCGACCGGCGCCTTGACCTCCGCCATTGCCGGCTGCGATGCCTCTGCTTGCGAAGCCGCCTGCGGCTGCGCAACCTGCGTCCGTACCGCTTCTTGCGATGCCGCTGCTTGCGGCGCCACCTGCGTTTGCACCGCCGGCTGCGGCGCCGCGGCAGCCGCCAGGAACATTTGTTCGTCGGCGAATCTGGTCTCCACCATGTCCCCGTCCATCAGGATATAATCGTCGGCCTCGCCTTGGCCGTTGATAAATATCTCATACATATCCAGGTCGATTCCCAGGTCGTCGCACAGATCCCCCACCGTAAAGATCGTTTTATGCCGTATCACGTCCATGGAGCGGATGTTTTGCCCCGGCGAAGCGGGACGGCCGTTGACCAGGGCGATATAACCCGCGGGATAGTTCACGCCGTTTACGATAACCGGCACTGGGTCCTGTTTACCTGCGGCTTCCTCCACGGTAAGCAGGGCGTCGTTCCCCGGCGCCGCCGGTTCGAATAGAAGCTGGTCGCCGGGGGTCACCATATCTCCCAGCGTACAGGTCCGCCCGTTGATGGAGATCGCCGAAGGCCCGGGCAGCCCGCCCCTCAGCGAGCGGCGCTCCCCGTCCAGGTCGTAGATCAGCGAACGGCCCGCCTTCCCCATGATCTGGCTGTATTTATATCCGGCTAACTGTAGGGCGTCCAATACGGTCATTTCCCATACGCCCAGCATCGGTACCCTTTCCCGGTTGACCGTGACGGTGAAGGACTCGTCCTTCTCTCTCTGCACGGCGGTGATGGCTATGCCCAGCGGCGTGGCAAACTCCGGCCCGAAGATATCATCCCCGGAGGATACCTGCTTCCTCATATTGGCGCTGCCGCCCACCACTACCCTGTTTTCCTCCATATCCAGCGCCTGTGCCACCATGGCGCTCAGGCCGGGCAGCCGGCTGCCGCCCCCCACCAGAAACACAGCCGCGGGAGGTTTTTTGTTGATCCCCGTTATCTTCTCGCTGATTACGCCCACCAGATGGTCGACGGCAGGTTTTATCTCCCGGTATAACGCGTCGCCCGCGGTTTCTACCGCGAAGCCCAATATGTTTTCATAAGTGAACGGCTCCCCGCCGCCCAGCCTGCGTTTCAACTCCTCCGAGGTCTTGAAATCCGCCAGGCAGGCCTCCATGATCGCTTCGGTGATTTCGTCCCCGGCCACCGTAACCATCGTATACGCCGATACGCTGCCTTTCTCGCAGATGGCGATATCCGCCGTACCCGCGCCGATGTCTACCAGAGCCAGATTCAGCTTTCGGATATCCGTGGGGATGACGGCGTTGATAGCCGCGATAGGTTCCAGGGTGAGCCCCGCTACCGTGAGCCCTATCCTGTCCATAGTGGTGCTCAGGCTTTCCACAACTTCCCTGGGTAGGAACGTCGCGATGACCTTGACCGCCGCCCTGCCGCCTTTATGGCCGATCAGGCTGGAGAAATCATAGTCGTCCAACGTATAGCGCACCACCGAATGCCCCACGCATAGGAAGGAATCCTCATGATCCGCTTCCTCTTTCATCAGGCTCTCATGGATAGATTGGATGGCTGCGAACTCCATCTTCGCCACCAAGGGCGCGTCTATCTCCTGATTCTCGGGTATCTCAGCCTCGTGTACGGCTTCGCCGGTTTTCAATACCCGGCCCGCGGCGGCGATATAGACCTGGCTCAGGCTGTGGCCTATCTCCCTCTCAAGCCGCTCCTTTACCTTGCGGGCGATCTTTGCCGTCTCCGCTATATCCTCGATCTGTCCGTCCACTACCGCGCGGTTTTGGTGCTCCTCGGCGGCTACGGCGTCTATCTTCAGCGTATCTCCCGTCATCCGGCCGATGAGCCCGATTACGCTGCGGGTACCGATATCCATGGCGAATATATGTTCGCCCTGATGCTCCGATACCGGCGCGCTTGACTCATCCGCCTGCTTATTGTCCGCCCGCCGCTTTATCTTTATCGTTTTGCCGGAAAGCGCGTCCGCGCCCGCCTGCCTGAATGTCTTATTCATACCGGGGAACCCCCTTCCCCCTGAGCCGGCTCCGGTGTCTCTGTCTCGCGCCGGGGATATGTTTCCACAAAGTCGTCGCCTTCATACCCGTCGCTGTCGCCGTTATAGCCTTCATCGTTTCCGTTGCCGACGTTTCCGCCAAAGACGCCGCCGTCGCCATTATCATCGTATCCGTCGTATCCGTCGCCGCTTCCGTCGGCAGCTCCGCCGTACGCCCGCGGCTCTCCCGCCGCTTCCGGCCTCATCCCGGCTTCCATGGGCACGTCCAAAGGCGTGAGTATCCTTCCCCCGCTCCTGCTCCCGGCCAGTCCGGAGGTAGAAGCCGCCTGACCCAGGACGCCGGCCTTGATACGGTTGGCGGTTTCCATGATCTGCACGTAGATCGTCGCCACCACCTCATAGAGCTCTTCGGGGATGCTTGCCCCCACTTCGAGCATACACAGCATAGAGGCGGCGCTGTCGTCCCGATACACGGGTATGCCCCGCTCTTCCGCGATATTAATGATCTTTTCCGCCACCTCTCCATATCCGGATGCGATGACTACCGGCGCCAGATCCTGTTCCAGATTATATTTCAGCGCCACGGCTTTCTTTTTTTGCGGCATGCCTACCGCCTTTCCTGATTCAACGTTTCGGTCTTCATATACCCCGATCCTCTATCCAGTATCCGCTATTATATATCCGTTACCCTGTATCCGCTCCGCTATCTTATATCTTATATCCTCTATCCCGTATCCGTGCCCCTATATCATGATATCCACGCCCATGCGTTTGTAGGGCAGCGTCTTGAACACTTCCATCAGCGACCGCGAATGATCCAGCGTCTCTATCTGCATCCGCCCCAGCCTGTACGGCGTATCCATATTTCTCATTATCGCGGGCAGCGAAGTCATCATGCCGGTAAACTTATCCTCCAGCCCCCCCGGGCAATGGAGCGACAGGTCGATGATCCTGTCCCTTACTTGAAGCTCCACCTCGAAGCGCCCCAGCACCTCCACGTCCACCACCATGAGGATATGGATACGCCTGCCCGCCTGCACGCCCTGGGCGCCGTTTTCGTCGTCGTAGGGATTGATCCATATCTCCGCGAAAGCCTTCACGTCCTCCAGGTAAGCCGGTATCACGAAATGAAGCAAAGGCGTAAAGTTGCACGGGGAGGACAGCAGGCTGTGCAGTATCTTGTCCACCTGGCCCGCCTCGCCTTTGCCCGCTTCCTCGTCCGCGGACTGCCGCTGCAGCATCTCGATGAGGGCGTCCATCACCTTCGAGGTGGTTTTTCTCGCCGCCACCGCCGTAGCTTCCTGCTCGGGCTGGAGCGGCCTCGCCTCCGCCTTGGCCTTCGCCTCGGCTAAGGTCCCCGCCGCCGCCATCACGCCGGCTTCTTCGTTGTCCGGCGTCGTCCCGGCGACCGTCTCCGCCGCCGCTTCGCTTCGCGCGCCGTACCCCGCCTGAGCCACAGCCGCCTCGCCATCCTGGACGTAAGCCCCGGCCGGCGGCTGCCCGGCCGCCTCCTCAAGCGCTTCCTCCGCCCTGCCCGGGCCCGCCTCGTGCTCCTGAAAAAAATTCATCAGGGATTCTACATATCTGGCGAAAAGAACCCTGTCCTCGCCGCCCAGCTTCTGCCAAAGCCCGCCGGCCGCTTCATGGAAAAACTCCATGCTGTCGTTAAACCGCGAAAGGTTATATATGGTGATGGAAGCCATCTTCTGCAGCTTGGGGCTGTAGAGGACGCTCTCCTCCACTTCCTTTAGAATCTCCAGGGCTTCCCCCTTCAGGGCGGCGAAATTCTCCCCGCTGCCCGCCTGGCGGAACTGGTAGGCCAGTATCTCCAGCTTCTGAGCCAGGCCCTTGCTGGGCTCCAGGCTCTTGGACAGATAAGTCAGGCTGTTTGCCACCGCGTCCAGCACATCCTCTTTAATCATCAGGTTGTTGATCGAACGCATCAGGTTCAGCACCGATCCCTGTATATCGGATTTCGGCTGGCTTTCGTTGCTGAGCTTCCTCAGAAAGTCGAAAAACTCCCCGCGAAACACAGTGGACTCCTGTTCCTGGCGGATCAGCTCGTCCACGATGGCGTCGTGAGGCATCAGCAGCTCATGGAAGAGGTTTTCGATCTCCTGGGTCAGGGTCATATTGTTTTGGGGCAGCAGTTTGAAAATTTCCTCAAGCATGAAAATATTCTTCAGATAGGTGACCGTGACCCCCGGATCCTTAAGCAGGTCGAGCAGGATCTCAGGGCTGTCCGATTCTTTCAGAAGGGTATTGTTCTGCGCGAGTATGTCTTTCTGATTGTACGGCTTCAGTATCCTGGTCAGATCATGAAGCTGAAATGGCGAAGTGGGCTCTAAAGCGGGTTTCGGCGCCACCTGCTGATTTTTATTGATTAACGGCGTGGTTATCTTAAGGATATCGGCCAATATCTATCCCTCTTTCAGACTTTTCCTTATATACTATACCATATTTATCGGAGTTTTTGTTAAAAATTATACATTTACTATTAACATTCAGGTTAAAAACGGATATAATTTATGAGGAAAGGGCGCATTATGTCTCTGCGAAGGGACGCGCCTCAGGCATTTGTTCTTATTAATGATAAACAATAATAAATACTAAGATTAGAAGGTGACGAAATGAGCGCAATCGATCCCGGTATGGAAGCCTTGTTGGAGACTTTCATTTACGAGTCAAATACGATGCTTGAACAGTTGGACGAAATCCTGCTTGAATCCGAGCGTGCCCAGAATATCAATCAGGAAAACATTGACAGCATATTCCGGATCATGCACACCGTCAAAGGCTCCTCAGCCATGATGGGTTTCTCCGCCATATCCGGTCTGGGCCATGCCGTGGAAGACGTGTTCTTTATCCTCAGGGAAGACGCGAACAAGCTGGGTCCGGTTTTCAGCTCACTTTTTGACCTCGTCTTCCAGAGCTCAGACTTCCTCAAACGGGAGATCGAACGGGTAAGCGACCCGAACTATGAGGAAGGCGACCCTTCGGATATGGTTAAGCAGCTCCACGCCCTCTCCGCCGTCATGAAGGGCGAGGCGGCGCCTGCCGCTGCTGCGGCAACCGAGGCGCCGGGCGCGGCCCAGGGCGCGGCTTCCGCCAACGCCTACGAGGGCTTCCGGAAGATCCGCATCCACTTTGAGGACGAGTGCCAGATGGAAAACATGCGGGCTTTCATGATCCTGAACCAATTGGCTAACTGCTGCGACGAGATCGATTCCGTGCCGCCCCATCCGGAAAGCGACGCTTCTTTATGCGCGGAAATCATTAGAAACGGCTTCCTTATCATATGCAAGCCTACGGATAATCTGGACGACGTAGTCAAAGTGGTGGAAAGCTCGTTAAATATCAAGAGCTATGAGATCCTCAGCGACGACGAGGACGTCTCGCCGGCCGCGGCAGGCGGCGCCCCAGCGGCCGCTGAAGGCGGCGCGGCTGACCCTCAGGCGGCGGCCGGAGCGGCTCAGACTGCCGCGAAAGCGCCCGCGGCGGCTGCCGGCGGCAGCGGCGCGAGGCAAAACCTGATCAGCGTCAATCAGATCAAGCTGGACACCCTCATGGACCTGGTGGGCGAGATCGTCACCGCAGAATCCATGGTCGCCAGCAATCCCGACCTGCGGGGCCTGAAGCTGGACAACTTCACCAAATCCACCCGGGAGCTGAGGAAACTCACCGACGAGCTCCAGGACGTAGTCATGTCCATCCGCATGGTACCCCTCACCGGCACCTTCCAGAAGATGAACCGCATCGTCCGGGATATGACAAAGAGCCTGGGAAAGAAGGTCGAGCTGGTTACCTACGGCGGCGATACGGAAGTGGACAAGACCATCAACGACACCATCGGGGACCCCTTCATGCATATGATCCGGAACTCCATCGACCACGCCATCGAGCCCCCCGAAGTACGCGTAGCTCTGGGTAAGCCGGAGACCGGGCAGGTTTCCATCAACGCCAGAAACGCCGGGGGCGAGATCCTCATCGACGTCGCCGACGACGGCAGCGGGCTGGACGTGGAAAAAATCATGGCTAAAGCCAGAAACAACGGCATGCTCACCAAACCCGAATCCGAGTATACCGATAAAGAAATCTTTAATCTCATCATGCTCCCCGGCTTTTCTACAAATACCGAAGTCACCGAATACAGCGGCCGGGGCGTGGGCATGGACGTGGTGAAAAAGAACCTGGAAAAAGTCGGCGGCGCCGTCTCCATCAGTAGCGAAAAGGACAAAGGGACGACCTTTACCATCAAGATCCCCCTGACCCTCGCCATCGTTGACGGCATGAATATCTCCGTAGGCGACACCACGTTTACCCTCCCCATCACTTCCATCAAGCAGTCTTTCAAGATCACCGATCCCAAGCAGGTCCTGCACGATACCGACGGGGCGGAGATGATACTCCTGCGGGGGGACTGCTACCCCGTGGTCCGGCTCCATGAGCATTTCATGATCGACACGGAGAAAACCGACGTCATGGACGGCATCATGATCCAGGTGGAAAGCGGCAACTCCATCGCCTGCCTGTTCGCCGACGAGCTGCTCGGCGAGTACCAGGTCGTTGTCAAGCCATTCCCCACCTTCTTTAATAAATATAACCTGAAAGAACTCGGGCTTTCCGGCTGCAGCATCCTGGGAGACGGCAGCATCTGCCTGATCCTCGACGCAAACAGCCTGGTCAGCAACTTATAAGCAGAGGTTACATCGCGAAGCGGAAGGCATGAGCGACATGCGCGCGAATGCCGACAGGGTTTGGGGCAGAGCCCCATGTAACATCAAGCAAATATGCATAGGAAAGGATGTGCTACGAATGGACGAAGTAAACGCCACCGCCGTACAGGACGACCTCACCGGCAGATATCTGACCTTCGATATCGAGGATACCATATACAGCCTGCCGCTGACCAGCGTAATCGAGATCATCGGCATACAGCATATCACCCACATCCCCAACGTCCCCCACTACATCAAAGGGATCATCAACCTCCGGGGCAAGATCGTCCCCATATCCGACGTCCGGCTGAAGTTCGGCCTGGACGAACGCCCCTATGACGACAAGACCTGCATCGTGATCGTCCTGATTAACGATATGAACGTCGGGGTCATCGTTGACCGCGTGGCGGAAGTAGTCAGCCTGGAAAGAAGCAACATGGCGCCCCCTCCCCTCTCCGACAAGCGACTGGGGGACAGCTATCTTGACTCGATCTCCACGCTGAGCGAGAAAGTCATCATGAATATCGACGTGGTGAAGTTTTTCCAGGCGGATATGGCGGAACTGCTCGCGCCGGAGGAATAGGTGTTATATGGATAATCGCGGTGCAAACTTATTGATTAAAATCACCAACGAGGAATTCAATCAACTGGTTAATTTTGTTTACGACAAGTACGGCATCAATCTCTCCAAGAAGCGGCAGCTGGTGGAGGGCCGCCTTTCCCATACGATCAAGGATCGGGGGTTTTCCAGCTTCAACCAGTACATGGATCTCCTGGTCCGTGATAAAAGCGGCGACGAGATGCTCAACTTTTTGAACAAAATCACCACCAACTACTCGTATTTCGCCCGGGAAACGGATCATTTTGAGTTTCTTCTGGAGTTCGCCCTCCCCTTTCTGGAGAAAAACCGCACAAGGGAGCTGCGTATCTGGAGCGCCGGCTGCTCCGCAGGTCAGGAAGCGTACAATATCGCTATGACTATGGATCAGTATTTCGGCAGCAAAAAAGGCATGTGGGATACGCGTATCCTGGCGACGGACATCTCCATGAACGTCCTGAACAAAGGTAAACAGGCGATCTACTCCGAGGACAATATCAAGGACCTGCCTAACCAATGGAAGACCCAATACTTCTCGCGCCTTCCCGACGGCTCTTACCAGGTCACGGAAAAGATCAGGAAAGAAGTCATCTTCAGGGTCTTTAACCTGATGGACCCTATGGTCTATAAAAAACCTTTCGATATCATCTTCTGCCGCAACGTCATGATCTATTTCGACGCGGAGACCAGAAACAAGCTGGTGGAGAGATTTTACGACGCTACGGCCCAGGGCGGCTTCCTGCTTGTGGGCCATTCCGAGGTGCTGGATAAAGGCGCCACCCGCTACCATTTCATCCGCCCCTCCATCTATCAGAAAACATGACGCGATAGGACGGTTCCTTTCGCGCCATTAGTGCAAAGGTGATGATTATGCCCAGTACGCTTCCCGCCATCAAAGTCTTAGTCGTGGACGATTCGCTGCTTTTCCGTATGAAGATGGAAAGCGCGTTAAACGAAGACCCCGGCATACGCGTCGTCGGTACCGCCGCCAACGCTAATGAGGCTATGCAGAAAATCACTCAGCTCAGGCCCGACGTCCTCACCCTGGACGTGGAGATGCCTCAGATGAACGGTATAGATTTTTTGAAAAAGCTATTGCCCGGGCATCCCCTGCCGGTGCTGGTTATCAGCTCCCGGCCGGACTTCGCTTTCGACGCCGTAGAAGCCGGCGCCCTTGATTTCGAGAAAAAGCCCGTTGTCAACGCCCCCGGGGATCTGGATCAGTTCTTCGACACCATACGAAGCAAGATCAAAGCCATATACAGGAGCAAGGTGCGCGGCGCCCGCGCCCCTCTCGCGCCTCACGCCAGGGTAGTCGCCAGTCCGTCGGTTTTCGGGAGCAGCAGGGCCATCGCCGCCATCGGCGCTTCCACCGGGGGTACGGAGGCCATCATCCAGGTCGTCAAGGACCTGCCCGCCAATACGCCGGGCATCGTCATTGTGCAGCATATGCCGCCGGGTTTCACCAGGATGTACGCCGAACGGCTGGATAAGATATGCAATATGACCGCCAAGGAAGCCGCGGACGGCGACCGTTTGGAGACCGGATTGATCCTTCTGGGCGCGGGTGAATATCACCTGACGCTGAAAAAGGACGCGAAAGGCTACTACGTCCGCAGCCAGAAAGGTGAAAAGGTCAGCGGCCACTGCCCGTCGGTGGACGTCCTCTTTCAGTCCTGCGCCGAAGAAGCCGGTGCGAACTGCGTCGGCGTGATCTTGACCGGTATGGGCGCAGACGGCGCCAGGGGCATCACCCAGATGCACGACAAAGGTTCCTACACCATCGGCCAGGATCAGGAAAGCTGCGTCGTTTACGGCATGCCCATGGAGGCTTATAAACGGGGCGGCATAAGCAGGCAGCTGCCTTTGTCCCAGATTGGGCAGGAGATATACAACCAACTATCCCGCATGCGCTAAGACTTGTCTTTTTTGATTCAGGCTGCGCCCGCTTCCTCTATAAACAAGACTGCGGCTTTTTTGCCGCAGTTTGTTCTATTAATTCTGTTGTGCAAATGCATAGAATTATCCAATATCTATCCGAATCTGCTTGTCTTCCGGTATCTGGGCGAATTCGCAGTCGTTGGCGTAGGTTCGCTCCGGCAGCAGGATCAGCACATGCACCGGCGTGTCGCCGGTCACAAACTGCCGCCCGTGGGCGACGGCGGGATTCAAGCTGACAAATGTACCTTTGGGCACAAGGAAGGCTTCCAGGGCGTCCGGGTCGGCTGCGCGTCCGGGCTTGCCGACGTAGATCACCGCGTCGCCGTCGATAGGCAGGATACCTTCGCCCGTATACCGGTGGATTTCGGCGAAGCGGATGACCGGATCGCAGGGCGCGACCCGGGCCACCGACGCGGCGGCCTGCATATCGCGGGACAGATTCAGCCTCGCCAGATCGGGGTAGAATTCATTGGAGCGCTCCTCCCCCGGGCGCAGCGGAGCCATGTCTACAAGATCGTGATAAGTCCCGTAGTATCGAAACGCCTCCAGCGACAGCGCTTTGACTTCAATTATCTTCATATACGCCTACCTCCTTATTCTATAGTCAGCCCGGGACGTCTTCGTCCTTGCGCGCTTAGGTTAGCAGAGTGGGGCCCGTAGGGCCGGTATGGCTGTGAATGTCCGGGCTTTCAAAGACCGCGCCCTTGATATAACGCGCGGCTTCCTGGAGCGCGCGCCTGTATTTGCCGTATACGCCGCCCACATGGTGGATATACGGCCCGAAGATGAGCTTCTCTTCCCAGCGTTTCCAGTCGTCCGCTTCGAACCAGACATAGGTGCCTGTCGTCTCCGGCCCGTCTACGGCGCGGCCTTCGCCGCTGAACAGATAAAACTGATCGTTCAGGTCGTCGAAGCGAAAAATGGTGATATCCCCCTTCTTCAGCCGCCAGGTCTCGTTGCCGCCCTCCATGCGCGCGGCGCAGTCCGGGTCTTTCAGCGAGTACGGGAACGGCCCGCAGTGCCAGAGCAGCTCCGCGTTGTCGTTGCCCGGATGCCTGATGGTAAGGTCGGCGAAAAACGGCGATTCCTCTCCCAGCGCCACCGCTTTCAGGATAGCCAGGGTCACCGCGCCGTTTACGTCGGTCTCACATGAGAGGGGCGTACCCATGTCGGCAAGCTCCCCGACAGCCAGGCAGGGCATAGCTTTTAGCAGGGCGCCGAAAGCCGACCAGCACTCCACCGCCCCCGCGGCGCAGTTGTTTTTCTCCAAAAACTTCTTCAGCGCGACAACCAGGGCGGCCGTGTTCTTCGCGTTTTCTTCCGGCAGGGAGGAGAAATCGATCCGTGAGGCCACTTCGGCGTAATAGGCGGTAAAGTCGGAGTCCCCGTCGGCGACAAGCTTCTTCGCCAGATCCGCGACCTGTACCGGCGCGATGGGCACAGTCAGTATGCCTAGGTCAGACAGCAATTTCACCTCGTCGGATATCACGGAGCCGAAGCCCGCCGGGCGGGCGCCGATCTTGGCGACCCGTAGGCTCTTCAGCGTTTTCATCACCGACGCCACCCGGACGAAGGTCTCGAAGCCTGAGCGGAACTCTTCGCTCTCGGTCTCGCAGTTATATATATAACTGAACTTCACCCCGTAGCGCATCAGCACCTTACTGCAGGAAAACATCCCGCACTGGGTATCCCGCCCTCTGGCGCCGGGTATATTCGGCCGTTCGTCACGGGCGCCCCACAGCAGCGTGGGTACGTTCAACGCGGCGGCGATAGCGGAGATTACCAGCTCCTCGCCATAGTCGCAGTGGGGGATAAACAAGGCGTCTACCCCGGTCAGCTTAGCCACCGCGGGCGCTACGTCGGACTCCCGGAAAGCGATACCGTTTTCACAGACCTCGTCCAGGACCACCAGCTCGACTTTATCCGGTTTCACCGAACGGATGACCGCCATGAAGCGCTCCTTCTGCCGCTGCGCCTCTTCCATGCTGAGAAAGGCCCGCTTGGTCGGCGCCACGCCGATTTTAATTTTTTCAAACATGATCCAGCCCCCTTTTATAATACTCTACGCGTTCGTCGATATCCGCGTAGTCGATCTCCCCCGTCTCTATAAAGCGCATCGCCGTTTCGAAATCGGGGATACCCGCCCGTCCTCCGGCGCGGGTACACTTGATCGCGCTGACGGCGTTGGAGAAATCCGCCGTCTTCTTCCCGTCCCAGCCCCGTAGCAGCCCGGCAAGAAACGCGCCGTGAAATACGTCCCCCGCGCCTAAAGTATCCATGACAGGCACACTGTAAGCCGGTAGGTTGAAAAAACCATTCCCGTCCATACCGACGCAGCCCTTGTCCCCGAAGGTAAATACCACGATGTCCGGCCCCATACCCCGAACCTCCGCGCAGCTCTTCTCGTAGTCCGCGCTGTCGGGAAAGAAGTCGTGATAGACGAATTCACTGGCGACGAAGGCGTCCACCAGACCGATATGCTCCCGCAGTCCCTCGTGGGGGTGGTCGGCGTCCATCACTACTCTCGCGCCGCTCTCCCTGGCGATCCGCGCCGCCGGTATATTGGCGCCGGAAAGATGCGCCAGAAAGAAAAACCGCGCCGACCTCACGATTTCCAGGTCTATACCCGCGTCCTCCCCTGTCCGGGAAAAGGTCCCCGGTTTAAAAAGGATGCTTCGCCCTTTCGTCTCCTCGTCGCTCATCACCACCGACAGCGCTGTGCTGCCCGGCTTGATCTCCATGCGGCTCACGTCTACCCCGTGCCTGACGAAGTCCTCGTATATGGCGCGCCCGAAGCGGTCGTCGCCCAAGGCGCCGATCTGCATGCATTTCGCGCCCAATCGGGCGGCGGCGATTATCCCGGTAGAGACTTTACCTCCCCCCTGCCAGGTGTAGTCGTTGAGGCGGGCGCCTCCGTTTGGCCTGGGTAGTTGGTTTAGGTGTATCGCGAAATCCATACACGGATTCTCGATACCGATTACGTCATACACGGCGCTCCCCCCTATATCGATATCCCGTCCGGATTCAGGAGCCTGATCTTGGACGCGATAAAGCCGATCATTTTATCCCCTATACCCTGGATGGCGCCGAAACCGCTGATGCGCCCCTGGCTTCCGTCATAAACTTCTTTCGAGAAGTTATAATAAGCGCGGTCATACTCGGTGGCGATATTAAACTTTGATATACCCAGCTCCACGGATCGCCGTATCTGATCGTCGGGTATGTCGGAGCCGCCGTGCATAACCAGGGGGACGTCCACCCGTTCCCGGATAGCGGCGATGCGCTGGAAATCCAGATTCGGCTTCTGCTTATACGCGCCGTGGGCGTTGCCGACCGCTATCGCCAGGGAGTCGCAACCCGTGAGCTCCACAAAAGCCGCGGCGTCGTCTACCTTTGTAAAAAGATCCGTATCCGTAAAGTCGTTGAGGTTCGCCCCGCTGCCCACATGCCCCAGCTCAGCCTCCACGTCCACGCCGAACACCCGCGCGGCTTTGACGACTTCAAGGGTCATGGCGACGTTTTCGTCAAACGGCTTAGCAGACCCGTCCACCATCACCGAGGGGAACCCGTCCCGGACGCCGGCGACGGCGATATCGGCGGCGCTGCTATGGTCCAGATGCACGGCGATGGGGACCTCAGATTTACGGGCCAGATCCGTGGCGATGTAAGCGACGTATTTCATTGAGATATGCCTGTCGAAGCCGGGGAAAAACTGTACGATGACCGGAGCCCGCTCCCGCTCGGCAGCCCTGACTACCCACAGAATGGTCTCATAGTTAAACACGTTTATCGCCGCCACGCCGTATCTATGCTCCGTGGCGTGCCGGAGCAATTCGTTGACTTTAATCAGCGCCATAAGACGCACCTCGCTTTCTGGAATTGCCGCGCGCTTTGTCACAGCATAGCAAATTCTCCTGTATTTATATAGAATCCTATCATAATTCTCCAGAGACAACAAGGCCGCGGCTTCATCCGCCGCGACCCGTAGAAATTCGAAACATTATACCTGAGGCGCCGCCAGAAGCTATAAAGACGCTATCCAAGAGGCGCTGGATTTTTTGCTTCTGGCAAGGCAAGCGACGAAAACCGCGAGGGAGCGTACTTCAGATGGTACGTGACCGAGTAGGTTGAAGATGCGGGCGCCGCCAGAAGCGAAAAAGACGCGCCTCAGAAGACCCACTCGCCTTTGGTGGCAGACTTAATCCTCATCGAGCCGTCCTCCGCCGACAGGAGCAGGGTGCGGCCGAAGTCTTTGCCTGTATCCTCCGCGATGATGGGTATGCGCTGGCGCAGCAGCTCCATTTTCACCGCTTGGGCGTTTCTCTGGCCGATATTGGCGATGGAAGAGTTGCTCAGGCCCGAGAACATGGTCGCCCCGCCGGCGATCTTCGCTTTCAGCAGCGCCCTGTGCGCTCCCGCCGCCTCCATCTTATGGATGAGCATCTCCACGGCGGTGTCCGCGAATTTCATCGGCTGGCTCGCTATATTTGGCGCCTGGGCCGCGGAGGGCAGCATGATATGGGACAAACCCGCCAGTTTCCTGCTGGCGTCGTAAAGGCAGATACCGATACATGAGCCTAAAGCGTAGGTCACCAGGATGTCGGGGGCGTGGGCGATATTCAGATCAGCTATACCAACGGTAATCATAATTCTATATTTCCAATCCCAGTTTTGTCATAATATTATTTAATGATTCCGCTTCCGGGAGCATGAGGATGTGGCTGGACGACTTGATGTCCCCTTCCTGCTTGTCGAACTCATCCTGGATGAAGATGATTTTATCTCCCATATCGGCAAAATAGATCGCCGGTACGCTGAGGATAGCGCCCACCATATCCACGCATACGTCGGGCGGGGTGATATCGATCACCAGCCCCGTCAGGGAGGCGATGGCGTTCACATAGGAAGCGGCCATGATATTGCCCACTTCGCTGATGGCTGAAGCGCTGAACTCGTCCAGCGCGCCGACGTTTTCCAGTTCCATACCGGTAAGGGTATTGATCACCATATGGGCAAAGTCTTTATGGAGCAGGAACATGATCATGCCCGAAACGTCGCCCTTCAGCGAGAGCAGTAATCCCGCCATGAGCTCCTCCGGCCCGCCTAACTCTTCCGTCACCTGAGTATAGTCCAATACCCTGACTACGGGTACGGATATGTCCACCTTCCGGTCAAGCATGGTGGAAAGGGCGGAGGCGGCGTTTCCCGATCCGATATTGCCGATCTCCCTCAGTACGTCGATATGGATATCATTTAATTCGTCGTAGTTGCTCACTCAGGTTCAGCTCCTTTTCCCGCGCTTTCATACGCGGGCTTATGGTTGACTAACCGCGATCTATCTTCTCAGTGTGTTGACGATTTCTTCGATCTGGTCGGCTGTGGTGACGACTCTGGCGCTGACCTGATACGCCCGCTGCGCCCTGATCATCTCCGTCATGGCGTCGGCGAGATTTGTCGTGGACTGCTCCAGGAAGCCCTGCCCCAGCTCGCATACGCCCTTCGTATCCCTGGCCGCCTTGCCCGATTCCTCCGATTCCAGATATCTGGTGGACGACACGGGCGACAAGGCGTGCGGGTTCGTGAAGCGGAATATCCCGATCTCCTCCTTCAGCGCGTCGAAGTCATAGGTCCCCGTTCCGTCGATCTCTTTCAGCTCGATCCGTCTGCCCCGGGCGTCCAGCACGTAAGCGCCGTCGGCGGTGGTCAGATAAGCCCGCCTACTGCGCAGCCCTATGGCGAAAGCGCCGTTTCTGGTGAACTCCCGCCTGCCCTCGTTATCCACCTGGAAGTAACCGTCCCCCATGATGGCGAAGTCCAGTTTGCCCCCTGTGGTGACAAAGGCCCCCTGATCCGAGTGGAGCTGGGTATAGGCTGCTTTCGTCCCGACGCCTTTCAGGAGCTCCGGAGCTGATTTGGTATTCATGTGGACATAGAGCAGATCCTCAAAGTTAGTGGTCTGATGCTTATAACCCACCGTATTGACGTTGGCGATATTATTGCCGATGGTATCCAGCATCTGCTGATACGCCATCAATCCCGAGGCTCCCGCGTGAAATGCCGTTTTCATAATAAATTACTCCTTTATACCGCCGCTATCGTGGACGCGGCCCGCCTGTTCAGCGAATCATACATCTGCAGCGCGGAGCTGCAGGACTGAAACGCCCTCTGGGTTTCGATAAACGTAGTCATTTCCCGGTTGTAATCCACATTGGACTTCTCCACGACGCCCTGCACCAGACGGTATCCCTCCGAGGCGCCAAACACCGCGCCTTCCTGCATCTGATACATCCCGTTGCTTAAGCGGGTCATCTGCTCCACATAAGGCGGCGAGACGACGGCGAGTATCCCTATCCGCCTCCCGGCCTCATTATTGATCGTCCCGTCGGGAAGCACGGTAAACTCGGCGTTTTTCACCTGGATGGGATTGCCGTCCTGCCCCAGTACCCGCCCGAACCCGGGAAGTATGAGATAGCCTTCCACATCCATGTTGAACTGTCCCCCCCTGGTCAGGAACGGTTGTTCGCCGTTGCCCTGTACCACGAAGAATCCCGGCCCGTCGATGGCGACGTCGAATGGGAAGCCCGTATCCTGGTATATCCCCGAGTGCTGAAGGGTCACTACGTCGTCCACCAGCGTGATGGGGCTGGCGCTGCCGATGAAGGTCCGGGAATACGCTTCCTTACGAATCATTAATTCGTGTTGAAAAGTTGTAAAAACCATTCGTTCAGTCCGGAAGCCCGGCGTATCCGCGTTAACGAGGTTATTGCCGATTACGTCCAGATTTCGTTGCTGGGCAAGCAAACCAGACGCTATCGCATAAAATCCGCTGTGCATTATTCCTCTTCCTCTCCGTGTAGATATTCTACCATAACTTTCCTCAGTTTGACTAGAGCCTGGGAACGGATAAACGATATCCTCTGCTGGCTGACATTCAGCACTTCGCCGATCTCCCTCAGATTCAGGTTCTCGAAATAACATAAGGAAACGACTTGTTTTTCTTTTGGCGAAAGATCATCGATGGCCGCCGCCAGTACTTTTTGCAGCTCCCCGCTCATCATATCCCGGTCGACGCTGTCGTCAGGCGGGTCATAGACCCGGCTGCCTTTAAATGAACCGCCCTCATACGGCGACGTCAGCCCTCCGCCCAGCATCAGTTCCTCGAAGGATACCATATCCGCGGCGGCGATCTCCTGAAGGTTGCGGTTCAGCTCCTTGGGCGGTACGTTCATGTACTCGGCAAGCTCCTGATCCGTCGGCTCCCGCATAAGCTGATTGCTCAGTTCCGTCTGCGCCTGGATAATGCTCCTGCGCGCCGCCCTTACCCGGTATGGCAGCCAGCTGTGCTTCCGCATATAACTGAGCATAGCGCCCCGGAGATGTTTATAGATGAAAGTACTGAAACTGGCGCCCCGGTCCGGATCGTATCTCTCGATGCAGTCGATGAGGGTGATGACGCCCTGGTTAAAAAACTCCTCCTGCGGAATATTTTGCGGCAGCATAGACCGCATATTGATAATGGTGTGCCTGATTGCCGGGGCGTAGTGCATGACCAGTTGATTCCGTATCCCGGGGTCCTTTGTCCGCTTATACGCCTCCATCGTTTCTACGGGGTTTTCTAATTGCTCATAAGGCGATTGTTTTTCCGGCAACGCGCCACCCCCTTAGATAGCGATCGTTCCCAGGGATTGGATCTGCACTCCGCTGTCTATATCGTTGAATGATAGGACCACGACCTCCGGGTTAAACTGATCCAGCAGTTTTTTGAAATAAAGCCGCACCACCGGCGAGGTGAGGATGATGGCGGGTTGTACCACCTGTTTCATCTGGTTGATTTTTTCGTTCGTCGCGGTGATGATCTTCTGTATCGTATCGGGTTCCAGGGCCAGATAAGCCCCCCCGTCCATTTTCTTTACGCTATTGATGATGATATTTTCCAACTCCCCGTCCAGGCTCATGACCTTCATCTGACCGGCTTCGGAGAAGCGGTGGGTGATGGTGCGCTTCAGGGCTTGTCTGACATATTCTGTAAGCATATCGTTGTCCTTAACCACCGGGCCGTAATCCGCCAGGGTCTCCAGTATGGTCTCCAGGTCGCTGATGGGTATGCCTTCCCTGAGCAGGTTTCGCAATATCTTTTGCAGCTCCGTCATGGTTAATACGCCCGGGATGGTATCGTCCACGATGATCTCGTTCCGCTGCCTGAGTTTCTCCACCATCTTTTTCACTTCCTGCCTGGTGAGCAGCTCGTAGGCGTGGTTGCGGATGATCTCGGAGAGATGGGTGATGATGACTGAGGTGGGGTCGATGAGGGTATATCCCGCCATCTCCGCCTTGATTTTCTTGTCCTCGCTGATCCACTTCGCCGGCATGCCGAAAGCCGGCTCGATGGTATCTATGCCTTCGACGGCTTCGTCCTCGGTGATCTCCGCCGGCTCCAGGGCCAGGTAGTGGTCGATGAGTACCTCCCCCTCCGCTACCGTTTCCCCTTTCAGTTTGATTTCATACTGGTTGGGGTTGATCTGGCTGGAGTCTTTCAGGCGCACCGATGGGATAACCATGCCCATTTCATCTGCAAACTGCTTGCGGAACATGACTACCCGGTCCATGAAGTTGCCGCCGCTGTGCTCATCCACCAGGGGCAGGAGGCTGTACCCAAACTCCATGCCGATGGGGTCTACAGTCAGCAGATTATACACATTGTCAAGGTTCTTATAGAAAGCGACCTCGCTGGTTACTTCTTCCATGACAGGCGGGCCTTCCGCTACGGGGGCCGGCAAGGCCGCCCTCTGCTGCCGCATGAGTACCACGCCCAGGGCGATGAGTATGGCCGAAGTCATGCCCACCTGTATCGGCGGGAAGCCGATCAACGTCAGCAGGGTCATGGCCGCGCCGGAGATGATCAGCGTGATGGGCTGGGTGCGGAACTGCCGGACCAGGTCCGTATTCAGATCCGCTTCCGCGGCGGACCGGGTAACCAGCATACCCGTCGCTACCGATACCAGGAGGGCCGGTATCTGCGCCATCAGTCCGTCGCCTACGGTGGCGATGGAGTAGATGTTGGCGATCTGGCCGAAGTTCCCTTCATTATTTAACGTACCTACGATAAAGCCGCCGATGAGGTTGATGAACACGATGACGATGGAGATGATGGCGTCCCCTTTGACGAACTTGGACGCGCCGTCCATGGCGCCGAAGAAGTCGGCTTCCTTCTGTATCTTGACCCGGCGGACGCGGCTTTCCGCCTCGTCGATAGCCCCTGTGCTCAGGTCGGTGTCGATAGCCATCTGTTTACCGGGCATGGCGTCCAGGGTAAACCTCGCCGCCACCTCGGCCACGCGCTCTGCGCCCTTTGTGATGACGATGAACTGCACCAGTACGATGATGAGAAAGATGACGATACCGACGACCACGTCCCCGCGTATGACGAACTGGCCGAAGGTCTTGATGACCTCGCCCGCGTAGCCGCCGTTTGACAGGATCATCCTGGTGGAAGCCACGTTCAGGGCAAGCCGCAGCAGCGTGGTTACCAGTAGGACGGACGGAAACACGGACAGGTCCAGCGGTTCCCTGATATACATGGTCATCAGGATGATGACGATGGATAAGGCCAGATTCAGGATGAACATGAAATCCAGCACGTGCACGGATAGCGGCACGATCAACAGGGATACGATGACCAGTACGAATACGGCTACTACATTGTCAAGAAGGGCTTTCATCGATTCGATTTACTCCTGAAGGTTGAACTGATATATCTATCCGGGTACTACACGCCCGCTGTGGTGGCGGCTTCGGTTTGCGCCGTTCCGGCAAGCCCGGCGCCGCTTAAGGCCGATCCCTTGCCGTCTCTTTCGTTGATATCGTAGACGAAGGCCAGGATTTCCGCTATCACCTGATAGAAGGCTTCCGGTATCTCCTGGTCCAGCTCCACTTCCTCAAAAAGGCTCCGGGCCAAAGGTTTGTTTTCCATGACGTATACTTCATTGTCTTTCGCGATCTGTATAATCCGCAGGGCCAGGTGGTCTAATCCTTTTGCCGTAACCACCGGGGCCTGGTTGATATCCGGGTCATATCGCAACGCCACCGCGTAATGGGTCGGATTCCGGATGACTACGTCCGCGGAGGGTACGTTTTGCATCATGCGCCTGCGCGCCGCCTGCTCCCGCCGGGAACGCTGCCGCGCCCTGATCTGGGGGTCCCCTTCCGTCTCTTTGTACTCGTCCTTTACTTCCTGTTTGCTCATCCTCAGCTTGCGCTCAAAGTCCCACCATTGATAGAAGTAATCCGCGGCGGCCAGGACCACAAACACAGCGCCGGCCTTCCATACGATAGCCAAAATCAGATTACCGGTATACGCCGCCACCGCCGGCACGGTCATGTCCATCAGCCTGGGCAGCATAAAAATGGCTTTCGACAGTTCGCTGTATATGATGTAAATCAGGATGACAATTTTAAGCGCGGATTTGATCAGCTCCACGACGCTCCTGAGGGAAAACAGTTTCTTGATCCCGTTGATGGGGTTGAGCTTTTCCCATTTGAATTGCAGCGCTTCCGTAGCGAAGAGCATCCGGGTCTGGCCCATGGTGATTATGGTGATGGATACCATAGCCACAAGGCAAAGGGGCAGGGCGGTGACGGCAAAGAGTATACAGCCTTTGACAAAGTAGCTGACGACGTCGGTTTGACTGATGCTGTCCACCCTTGCGCCCATGGTGAAGAAATCCACTGTGTTTGACTGCAGCCTCAGATATATCCCGGGGATCAGCATCCGCAGGGCGAAAAAGATGATCAGCAGGGTAAAGATCATATTGACTTCCTGACTCATCAGGACGTTACCCTTTTTGCGTTCCTCCTGCTTTCGCTTAGGAGTTGCTTTTTCGGTTTTTTCGCCTTCGCCCGCCAGCCTAACCACCTCACTCCTGCTTGTCTATTTCGCTTCCGGCCGCGCAGCTTTGTTGTCTATTTCGCTTCCGGTCGCGCGCTGTCTACATCATTGTGCCGAGCGCCCTTTCCATCTGTTGAAACAGGGTCTGAATGTATCCGTCCATGAAGTTCGCCACCGGTACGGTGAAGACGAACAGAAGGATGAGCCCCATGATTACCTTTGCCTGAAAATGGATGGAGAATATATTGATTTGCGGCACAAGTTTCATCAATATCCCTATCGTTATCTCCACCGTGAATGTGGCTGCCAGAAACGGCAGCGTGAGCCTTATCGCCAGATTTAGCGTATTGATGAACAGTTCGACGATGAAGCCGCTCAGCCTGGGCCCCATCACCGCCCCGCCCAGGCCGATGATATCGTATGACGCGGCTGCCAGGCGGATGAGTACGATGTGGCTGTTTGTGGTGAAGATAAACAGCACGAACATCAGGTTAAACAGGTTGCCGGAAAGGGACATCTGGATGTTGGTATTGCGGTCGAACACCTTCGCCATGGATAAGCCCAGCCCCAGATCGATGGCGTCCCCCGCCATAAACAGCAGATAATAAAAGATTTGAAAGATCAGCCCCCAGGCCAGGCCTACCAGCAGTTCCGCCCCTATGGCCAGTATCAGGGCCATCGGCTGATCCATAGGGCCCATGGTGTCGACCAGCCCCGGCGCGATCAGCAGCGACAAGCCCAGGCTCAGCGCCACGGTAAACTGCGTAGGGATATTCCGCCGGTTCAACAATGGATTAAAGAGGACGACGCCCGCCATGCGGCAGAAGACCAGGATATACGCGGTCAGTTGTTGGGAAGTAAACGCCCAGCTCATATACGCGCCTTACAACAAAAGGATGCGCTGGCACACGCTGACGAAGAAATCAGTCAGGTTAGTCAGCATCCACGGTCCCAATACAAGCAGCAGAAACGCTATGCCCACCACCTTGGGCACGAAGGTCAGGGTTTGTTCGTGGATCTGGGTAGCCGCCTGAAATATGGCGACGAGAAGGCCCAGGAGCAGGCTCACCAGCAGCAGCGGGGCTGCCAGCTTCATCACCGTCCATAAAGCGCTTCTAAGAAAAATTACCACGTCGCCCTGAGTCATAATAACCCCTTATTAACGCTGCGCCGATAAAACATATTTAGCGCAGCTTTGGCTGATCCAACATGGGGCTCTGCCCCAAACTCCATCGGGATTCGCATGTTTACCGCTCATCCCTCCGCTACGCGCTTAGCGCTACTCTAATCCAACCCGACCGGCAGCCTGTATCTGCACCTCAACGAAAACTTTTGCCAAATCATTTACTTCAATCACTCACGTTAGTAAAAAGTACCTAAGTTAGCGAAAACTTTTTACTAACGTGTCCATGATAAGCGTCCACCCGTCGACCACCACAAATAACATTAGCTTGAACGGAAGCGAGATCATGGACGGCGGCAGCATCACCATACCCATGGACATCAGGGTGCTCGCCACGATCACGTCGATCACAAGGAAGGGGATGAATAACAGGAAACCGATGACAAACGCCCTTTTCAATTCGCTGAGGATAAAGGCCGGGATCACCACATGCATACCGAGGCCTGTAAGCGTGTCCGGCGTCACCTCCTGGACGAGGCTCTCGTCGTCAGCGAAGGATAAAAACAGATTCAACTCAGGCGCCTTGATTTGCTTCAGCATGAATATCTTCAGCGGTTGGGACATATTCTCCAGGCATTCCGCCTGGGAGATCTCGCCGTCGAGGAAGGGCGACACCCCGGCGTCGTAGATCTCGACGCCCACGGGCCACATGATAAAGAAGGAGAGGAAAAGCGCTATGCCGACGATCACCTGGCTGGGCGGAGCCTGGGCGCCCAGGGCGTTGCGCAGGAAGGAAAACACGATGATGATCCTGGTGAAGCTGGTCATCATGATCAGGATCGAAGGGATCAGGGTGATCAGCGCGAGAAATATTAATAATTGCAGCGGCCCTAATACGCCGTCTTCCCCCTCGGGCCCCAGGTCGATATTGAGGATTGCCGCCTGGAGATCAGAGTCTCCGGGAACGGTCCAGGCCATGATCAATAGTACCGATAGGATAAAAACCGTTATTTTAATGCTTGACCGCCTCATGACAACACCTTAATCGCGATTTTCAGGTTTTTTGATCCTGCTTTTAAGCAGACTCAAGAAATCCGTGTTTTCCTGTACCGGCGGCAGGTCGGCAAACCTTTCGCTATCCAGTTCGGCCAGCGTCTCGATCTGCTGCGGGCTTACGCCGAGAAGCAGGACTTTCCCTCCTGCTTCTACAATCAGCAAAAAACGATCCCGGCTCAGCGCCAGTTTATCGATGACCCTCATCTCTCTGGAGAAGGACGCCTGTACGGAATAGTGCTTCCCCATGAGCTTCGTGACATAATAAGCCGCCACGAAGATAAAAAGGATAAACGCGCAAATGCCGATAACAGAGCCGAAAGCGGCAAGCCCATCGTTCAAAGAGGCAGCACCTTCGATACGGTTTGCACGATTCTTTCCTGTTTAAATGGTTTGACGATAAAGTCCAGAGCGCCCAGGGTAATGGCTTCCATGACCATGGATTCCTGACCCATGGCTGAGCACATGATCACCTTAGCTCCGGGATCCGCCTGAGAGATCGCCCTGAGAGCCTCTATCCCGTTCATGTTCGGCATGGTGATATCCATGATGACCAGATCCGGTTTTTCGGCGCTATAAAGCTCGACGGCTTTCGCTCCGTCTTCCCCCTCGACAAAATCCGTATAGCCGGCTTTCGACAAATGGTTTTTTATCGTCATCCTCATGAAACCGGCGTCGTCTACAACCAAAATCTTATACATCCTGTTACTCCTCCCGGATTTATAATCTACTAATTATACCACATATTTTAACATAAATGGGTTGTTTTCATCGGTTTCACACACGACCGTCCAGGGAATCCATCAAATCTTTCGTCCCGACGATCTCCGTGACCCTTACGCCGAAATTATCGCCGATGACGATGACGTCCCCGTAGGCCAGAAGCTGGCCGTTAACGATGATTTCCGCGGGCGCCCCGGTTTGTTTTTCCAGTTCCAGCACCGTGCCTTGTCCAAATTCCAATATTTCCCTTATTTTACGTTTGGTCTTGCCGATCACGATAGACACTTCCAGGGGGACGCCCATCAGAAGATTGATATTGCCGCTGCCCGCGACAGCCTTTCTTATCTGATCGGAAAAATCAGGATATTGGGGCATTTTGACGTTTAACTGGCTCATCGGTGTGACCATCCTTTGTCCTGCGTTCATGTCCGCCTCATACGGCGCCTGCTGCACCGGCTGATACTGCGGCGGCGGCGGCGGCGGTGGCGGTGGCGGCGGTGGTGGCGGCGGTGGTGGCGGCGGCGGCGGCGGTGGCGGCGGTGGCGGCGGCGCGGCTGCCACGGGCTCCGGCACGATCGCCGGCTGCTCCATGACCGGCGCGGGTTCCGCGGCTTCCGGCGCGTACCCCTGCACGGGCGCCGGCTCAGGCTGCGGTTCCGGCGGAGCCGCGGCTTCAGGTATAGGCGTCGGCTCAGGCGCCGGTTCTACCGGCAGAGCTTCCATTATCGGTGGCGGCTCGGCTGCCACCGGTTCCGGTTGCTCTTCCTCAACGACGGGCGCATGTGCCTCCTCCGCGGCGGGTTCCGGTTGCGCTTCTTCGGCCGGCGGCGCCGGCGACGGAGCGGGCGGCGTCATATCCGCGTCCTCGGGCATGACGATGGAAATGATCTCACGGGCCAGCTTGATGGACA
>Ga0082212_10001194_pt1 | contig 38188 bp, 33 predicted proteins | sample TergutNt197P3_FD_71548 | JGI IMG/M metagenome (GOLD analysis project Ga0082212, IMG submission 71548) | Neocapritermes taracua P3 segment gut microbial communities from Petit-Saut dam, French Guiana - Nt197 P3 | ecosystem: Host-associated > Arthropoda: Insects > Digestive system > Gut ...
CCCGCGAACAGGCTTGGCAGGCGATAAATACAGGTATCGAACTTGTAAAAAGCTGCGCGGAACAGGGCTATAAAATCATTGCCACGGGCGAAATGGGCATCGGCAACACGACCACGTCCAGCGCAATTACGGCGGTTTTACTCGGCCTTTCCCCGCAAGAGGTGACGGGCCGCGGAGTCGGGCTTTCCGACGAGGGACTTTCGCGTAAAATATCGGCCGTAGAAAAAGCTATTCTTGTTAATTCTCCGGATAAAAACAACGCACTTGATGTGCTGCAAAAACTTGGCGGGTTTGACATAGCGGGGCTTGCGGGCGTATTCATCGGCGGTGCCTTTTGTCGTATTCCAATTGTTATTGACGGTTTTATCAGCTCTGTCGGCGCGCTTTTAGCGAAAAATCTCTGTCCGCGCGTTACGGATTTCATTATTCCAAGCCATGTTTCCGCTGAACCGGCGGGAAGCGCGATTCTAAAGGCGCTGGGGCTGGAGCCTTTCATAACGGCCGATATGCGCCTCGGCGAAGGAACAGGCGCGGTATGTATGTTCCCGCTTCTTGATATGATCCTTTCGGTATATCACACCGCGTGTACCTACGCAGATATTGGAGAAAAAACAGTAAGTTGAAGTTTAGAGGCAACTGCATTTTGAACCACTGATGGACACGAATTTACACGAAGAGTGTGCCTTCTTCGCCGGTTTCGCTCACGCTGTTCGCTTAACCCGGATATTTCAGACCGATTCTACTATGTCGACGCAAGAGGACATGTCTGTCTACCGAGATTCACATTCCTAACGGAATGCGTATGGGTAAGTTCATTTTTACACGTTGCGCATGTTTTGTCTCATGGACATATTGCGTAATGTGCCTTCGTCTCCAAAACTGCGCGCGCCTTGTATCCACGCCCTCTTGCGCCGCCGCGTTACGAATCCGTATGAAATATCCGGGTTAATCGGCGGATTTAAGGCGTTGTTTCATAAAAATATTTTCAGGCCATATAATTTATAATCAGGTGTTTTCGTAAAATCTGCAGTTGTATTTTACTGAAAATAGAAGTGTAATATTTGTTACCAATTGAGACGCCGACAGTATGCCAGATATTAAACAAATCTCTGGTTTGCGAAACTACGGTGAAGCAGTGCGCGGTGTTGCCGTCGGATCTCCGGTTTTTTTAACGAAAAACGGGCATGGACGCTATGCCGTTCCGGATATTAACGAATACAAAGAATATGGAAAAATGCCTGCGTGGCGGAAATTGAGATTGGAGTTGGCCAATGGGCGTAGTTCCGGCGAAGCAGGTAGGGGAACGCATTAATATGGGCGATGCTTTTATGACCGAAGTCGTCAATAGCGGAAAATATTTATGAAACCGCTGACCGCTGAGCTTGCTCTCCAGTTCAACATTTATTCGGTTGCGTTTCGCTGCCCAGGCGAATCAGCTTTAAAGGAAGAAGTCCGATCCGCACGTTCTCTCTGCGTGTCAGTCCGTAAAACCTTGCGTCGTTATCTGGGATGTCCGGAATGAAACTGCTCAGATCGCTTGGAATTGCGATATCCGCTTATTCGATTATTCCGGTGCCGCGTTTTGACTGGTCTCGGGAGAACATGCGGTTTTCCCTCTGCTTCTTACCTGTAGTGGGAGCGATTGCGGGACTTCTGCTGTTTTTATGGCGGCTCTTTTGCGAATTCATGGGCGTGGGAAATGTTTTTTTCGCAGTCGGAGCGACCCTGATTCCATTGCTGCTTACAGGCGGCATACACATGGATGGTTTCTGCGACTGCGTGGACGCTCTTTCATCGCGCCGCGACAGAAAAAAAATGCTGGAAATAATGAAAGACCCGAACATAGGCGCGTTTGCCGCCATGTGGTGCGCGGCCTACCTGCTTGCGGTTTTCGGTCTTTATTCCGAGCTTGGGAGCGCCGCGCTGATCGACGCTGTCGGCTGCGGCTTTGTTCTGTCGAGAGCGCTCGCGGCGCTTTCGGCCATATTGATACCAAACGCTGGAACCACGGGTTTCCTCGTTTCATTTACCGGGAACGCGCATAAAAAAGCCGCAGTCATTTCGATGAACGCGACTGTTCTACTTGCATCGGCGGCCATGATCATTTCGAGCCCGCTTGCAGGCGCAATGGGCGTTGTATTTGCGGTCGCGTCTTTCTTTTTGTATCGGAACATGATCGTCAGGAAATTCGGCGGCGTTACCGGCGACACCTCCGGCTATTTTATACAGATATGCGAGCTTGCGATACTTGCGGGTGTTTTTTCCGGACAGTTGTTATTAAGAACGGGTTTTTAACATGAAGATTATTTTTGTGCGGCACGGCAAAACACAGGGCAATCTTGAAAAGCGTTATATCGGCAGAACCAACGAACCGCTTTGCGCGGACGGCGTTGCGCAGGCCGAGGCGCTTTTTAAAAGCGGAACTCTGTCGCACCCGGATGCACTGATTACAAGCCCCTATCTGCGCTGCACGCAAACGGCGGAAATACTGTATCCCGGCATGGCTTATGAAATTAACGACGATCTAAGGGAATGTGATTTCGGCATATTTGAAGGAAAAACGCACGTCGAGCTTCAGGACAACAAAGAATACACTGCGTGGATTGAAACCGATTGTTTGCACGATATCCCCGGCGGTGAAAGCGTAAAGGAATTCAAACAACGCTGCCGCTCCGCGTATATTGAAAGCCTCCGGAACAGGCCCAAAGACGCGACCGTCGCGTTTGTCATCCACGGCGGCTGTATTATGGCCTTACTTGAACATTTTTCGCGGCCGCAAAAGAGTTTTCCGGAATATTACGTAAATAACTGCGAAGTCGTTCAGTGCTCATTCGACGGCGCGTTTATCAAAATATAACCACAAAGGAATATAAAGCCCCACCCTTAGTTTTCTTTGTGTTCTTTGTGGTGAAAAAATGCCAGCCGGCGGCGTTCGGACGTATAAAGTTTCAATAATGATTACGTGAGGCACTGCAATGAAAAAAGTTCAGTTTTTTATTATTCTCACTGTATCGCTGTCACTGTGCACGTTCCTTTTCATATCGTGCGGTACTGGAACCGGTGATATTAAAAACGTGATCGTGCTTATCTCCGACGGTACTTCCGTGCCTGTATTGACCCTTTCACGATGGTATCAATGGGGCGTTCTTGACGGAGACACTCGCCTGGCCGTGGATCCATACCTGAGCGGACTGGTAAAGACGCACAGCTCGGATGCCGTAATCGGCGACTCGGCGCCGACGTCTTCGACATATTTTACCGGGTACTGGTCACGCGCCGGATTCGTAAGCACCTATCCAAATCAGACGCCCAACGACATATATCCGACGGATCCCGCCCGTGCTTTTCAGCCATTGGCAACAGTGGGCGAGGCGATGCGTATTTTGCAAGGCAAATCCGTAGGTATTGTCGTTACCTGCGAGTTCCCGCACGCCACACCCGCCGATGCCATGTCGCACAGCGGCGGCCGATCCGATTACGGCACTATAAGCAGCATCATGGTGCATAACGGAATTGATGTCATGTTCGGCGGCGGCACAAGATACATAAGCGATGCGCAAAAAGAACATCTTAAATCGACCGGAACGGAGTATATAGCAAACGATCTTGACGCCTTCCGAGGTTACGCTGGCAACAAGCTGTGGGCATTGTTCGGAGATACTGCGCAGCCCTACGACATCGATCGCGATCCGGCAAAGACGCCTTCGCTCGCCGAAATGACCGCCAAAGCCCTGGATATGCTGTCGCGGAACAGGAAAGGCTTCTTTCTTATGGTGGAGGGAAGCAAGGTAGACTGGGCTAATCACTATCACGATGTAATCAGTTCGGTCACAGAATTTCTCGCGTTCGACGCCGCCGTCAGAGAAGCCATAGAATTCGCTAAAAAAGATAAAAACACCCTCGTCCTGGTTCTTGCGGATCACGGCACCGGCGGTATCGGCATCGGCGGGCCAAAAACGAATTTCAATTACAATAGCCTGCCGCTTGAGTCTCTGGTAGGGCCTTTACGGAAAATCAAACTTACCCCTGAAGGACTGGCTCAAAAAATAAATTCCGACAGAGTCGCTTCGGAGAACATCGGGGCTTTCGTCGAGCAATACACCGGCATAAACGATCTCTCCGAAGAAGAAACCGCATCTATTCTTTCAGCCGGCAACTACTTCGCAATCGACATTCCGGATGCGGACAGACGACGGCGGCCCCAATTGGAAACGGTTTTCAGAAACATAATATCTTCACGCACCGTAATCTCGTTCACAACGTCGGGACATACGGGAGAGGATGTCTTTCTTGCGTCTTACCATCCAAAAGGGCGAATTGCGCGCGGACTTTTAGACGGCATTGAAATCAACAAATATCTTCTCACCGAATTGGGATTGACGGGCGAGTTGGATCGCCTTACCGATCAAATATTTTCGCCGCACACAGGCGTATTTGAAGGAATGAAGTATGAGATAGTCCATATTGGTGACGGTGATGATTCGGGAACGGTTACGCTAAAGATCGAAGACGGCGCAAACAGCCTGTCTATTGACGGCAATACCAACATCGCCATTATTAACGGAAAGCGTGTGGAACTTCCAAGCGTGGCGGTTTACATGAACGAGAATAAAACTTTCTATCTGCCGCGGAATTTGCGCAGCCGGCTTCAATAAATTTGCATGAAGGAAAAACCACCGTTAAAGGAAACGCTGATTTATTCGTTTTATGGAGTGCGGCGGCTTGCCGCCGCGAGAACTTGCTACCGCGCCGGACACGCAGGAGTTGACGTTGCAAACGACAGAGGCGTACAACCTGATGTGGTTATCGTAACGTTGCCGAGTGCGGCGGCAAGCCGCCGCCATGAAAGCGTGAGCAAGTACCCGCACTCCATAAATCAACGTTTCCTTAAACTTTGCGATCTGATAGTCATAGCTCTTGCGGTAGCCTTGACCTGCTTTTCCGCCTGGTCTATATATCTGACGCCACGGAACACCACAAGGGTATTAATCGAGGGTCATGGAAAAAGATGGGTTTTTCCTCTTGATGCAGAGGAACGCATTGCGGTTCCCGGCCCCCTGGGGAATACGATCGTGAGAATACATGACGGACAGGCCTGGGTGGAATCGTCGCCATGCGACAACCAGATTTGTGTGGCCGCGGGCCGCCTGCATAAACACGGGGAATTTGCCGCCTGCCTCCCTAATATTGTTTTTGTTATGATAGAAGGACGCGATGATCTTAAAAAACCAGATAGCGTTGCCTGGTAAAACCGGAGGCGCCATAATACGGCCCGACGATCTTAAGAATTATGAAACACGAAAAACCATTGCCCTTCTTGGGGCTTTTTGTCTTTTTCTTTCAACTATCGAGTACATGATTCCCAAACCCATGCCTTTTATGCGCATAGGCATTGCAAATCTGCCCCTCATGCTCGCCCTGGACATTTTTCCTTTGAATGCTTTTCTGGTTCTGGTCTCCATTAAGATTTTGGGGCAGGCGCTGATTACCGGGACGCTGTTTTCATACGTTTTTATCTTTTCCCTTGTTGGGACTTTGCTATCAGCCCTGTCCATGTATGGACTCCGGCGGCTTATGGGACTGAGTCGAATCAGCTTTATCGGGGTTGGGACAATGGGAGCCATGATTTCAAACATCAGTCAATTAGGCATGGCATGGATTTTTATTTTCGGAAACAGCGTGTGGTACATCACTCCAATATTTCTGGCAGCCGGGATCATAACCGGAATTGCGCTTGGGTATTTTTGCGAGCTTTTCACCCGCCGCTCCAAATGGTATAAAGCGCGCATGGCGCGGTGATATTCGAATGAAGCTCTTTAGCCGGTTCCGCTCCGGGCGGAGAAACGCATGCGAGGAGCTTTTCAGCGCCCGCGCCTTATGTATAGCCGGACTTCTTGCCATGCCCGCCCTGCTTTTTAACCCCGTCACTCCGTTGAGATTTGTCCAGTTTCTTTTCTTCTGGTTTCTATGTTGGCTCGCGGGCAAAAAAAATAACCCGTTTGCGACAGTCCTGGTTTTTACGGGCATTGTGGCTTTTAACCTTATAATGCCTTATGGCCGGGTTTTGTATTCCATCGGGACATTCAACATTACCCTTGGCGCATTAATGACGGGGATTCACAGGGCCGCAACCCTTGAGGGACTTATCATGCTTTCCCGCCTTGCAATCAGACCCGACCTGAAAATTCCCGGCGGCTTCGGGGCGCTTGTAGGCGAATCATTCCGGTTTTTCGCCGGCATCATAAATTTGATGAACTCGAAAAAGCGCGTGACCAGGAAGAACCTCATTGAAGATATCGACCGGCTCATGATTGATTTGAGCGGCGATGGGGCGCTGGATGCAGCAACGGCGCATCCGCTCTCTGCATCTTCCCCGCAACCGGATACGGAGATTCAAACTCCGGAATATCCGGAAGCGGTTCCCGCCGCGAGGACAAAGGCATCGGGGGTTATTATTCTCGCAATCGTGGTAATCCTGGCATGGTTCCCATTGTTTCTGACGCATTTTTTGTTGTGAGGAATTACCCGGTTTTTGTATATTATTATTAATATTGAACCACGATATGGCATTAGCACGGCATTGGAGGCGTTATGAAAAAAAGCCTGATGTTGTCATCTGTAATCCTCTTTGCGGTTTTGTTTATTATCGCTATGGCGGGCACGGCTTTAAGCGCCCGGGCTCAAACCGACGATATCGCGACATTGAAAGCCCGAGCTAAAGCGTTGATTGATGAACAAAACTATGTCGAGGCGCTCCCTCTCTATGAAATGCTGGCAATCCAGGCGCCGGACGACTCGATTGTATTTCGAAATCTTGGTCTTGCGCTTATTGGATTGGCGGCAAATACCGATAATCCGGACAGAAGCCGACAGATCCGCATACGCGCGCGAAACACATTTATCATCGCGCGCGATCTCGGTGATGATTGGCCGTTTGTTAAAGAAGTTATCGAATCGCTTCCACTGGATGGAAGCGATTCCAGGAAATTTTCCCAAAATATCGCGGCGGATGTGGTAATGAAGCACGGCGAGGCGCTGTTTGCTTCAGGCAAACTTGACGATGCGTTCAAGGCTTATCAGGAAGCGCTTATGCTTGACCCGCTTTGTTATTTCGCGGCATTGTTCTCGGGCGACACAAAACTGCACACGCAGCAATATGACGAAGCAGAAAAATGGTATCAGCGCGCGATATCGATTGATCCTTACATTGAAGCGGCCTACAGATATTCCGCAACTCCTCTTATGAAGCAGGGTAAGTTCGATCAGGCTCGCGACCGATACATCGAGGCTTATATCACGGCGCCGTATAATCGTATGGCCATGAACGGATTATTGCAATGGGGGGAGGCTGCAAAGACGCCGCTTGGCCACCCCAGAATTGATGCGCCAAGAACGACGGACGATCCGGAGGGGAAAAGAAACACGATTATTACTGTAAATCCCGGAGCGGATGACGGATCAATCGCATGGATCGCGTATTCGGCGGCACGTGAAGAATGGGAGAAAACGAAATTTGCAGAAACCTATCCCAATGAAAAAGCATATCGTCATAGTCTGGCCGAAGAGGCGGATGCACTTCGCCGCGTTGTTTCAATGGCGAAAACCATAAAGGCGAAAAAGCTTGCCGATCAGATAGCCATGATTGAAAAGCTTGATAATGACGGCGTGCTTGAGGCGTATATTCTGTTGGCGATGCCTGATCAGGGCATTGCGCAGGATCATCGCGATTACCTTGAGAAAAATCGTGACAAGCTCAGGCTGTATGTTGCAAAGTACGTAATCGGCGCGGGCGGAAAGTGAGTGGTTTTGGTGGGAGCAACAGGGATCGAACCTGTGACCCCCTGCTTGTAAGGCAGGTGCTCTCCCAGCTGAGCTATGCTCCCGTCCCCCAAAAATCACCGGTGAATAATACCTGATGAATAAAAAAAAGCAAGCAGGATTCCTTGGGTACCCGACGTAAAAATTTTCAGACATGGAAACGCTGGCGTCATTGACGGTTGCCTCGGCATGCCTGTATCGTTTAGGAAAACGCTGATTACTTGCCTGTGCGGGCGAATCGCTGCGTAGCGCGGTCGACATATTTCCGTATATGCCGCGGTTCCTGCGCTCCGTGCGCTTCATCCCGCACAGATAATTAATCAGCGCTTTCCTAAGGAAATGAGGCCGGTTATTTCGTCGCTTTTACATAAATTCTCATCGGTGCGGGATATCCTTCCACCGTGATCTTCAAATTAACAGGATCAAGAAAGTCCGAAAGGCTTTTTATTGGAGCCCATAAGGTAGCTCTCTGCTCCGCGGGTTCCAGGTATTCACTATAAAAACACTCGATGTTCTTAAAATTGGCGCGCCTCAACCAATTTATAAGACAGGCGGCGGTTGGAAGAAACCAGATGCCTCTGCAACCCGCATATCTTCCATCGGGACACAGGGCAATCGGCTCGTTTCCTTCGATACCCTGACATTCTACAATTAACTTTCCTCCGGTACGAAGGCTCTGATGGATATCCACCAAAGAGTTTACAGGATCCGTCAGATGATATAAAAGCCCAAGACAAAGCACCGTATCAAAAAAATTATTGTAAAGATTTATATATTCAATTCCAAAATATTCAAAATAAAGCGCTGGATTTTGAAGATATTTTTGAACGAAATTAAAATTGAATAAATATTTGGCATAAGTATCGAAACCAACAACCAGCCTGGGATTAAAATGAGCCAATCTATACATGTAATAGGCATTATTACACCCTATATCCGCAATTTTACGTCCTTCTATCCTGTCAATGCTTGATACTATGCGATCCCACTTCAGATCAGATCGCCATTCGGCGTCTATCTCCGTACCAAATAATCGAAAAGGACCTTTCTTCCAGGGGATCAAAGCCTGAAACATCCTCTGAATTGATTCAAGATCGGCAGGGGAAAGCTCATCCGCGCTCCCTACGCTTACAACGGGCCCGCTTAAATCGACATGCGATGTTTTAAACGAATCGGGCAGGCCGTCATAAGCCGCCGCCAGAGATTTAAGTCTGAATTTTCGAGATAAACAGGTCTTTTTTTCTCGAAGCTTAATTATTTCAGCGACATTTAAGTTAGAGCTGTATTTATGGATATAATCATCAAACATTTTCTATCTTTTGAGCAATAATTGACATAAAATTATTCCACTTCATTACAGGTTCTACCGTCGAAAATCCCGCGGATTCAATAAGCTCAAGCTGCTCCTTCCAGGTCAGCGGAATCAGCACATTATCCAGCGCGGCCTTCTTTCGCTCTATCTCCGTACGGGAATAACCGTTCCTGGTCTTAAAGTTCTCATACAAACTGGTTTGAAGCTTCATAAAGTCGGTATTGGCGGATGTAACTTTATCGGAAACAGTAATTATACCTTGGGGAACAAGCCCGGAATAAATTTTTTCAAGAAGCTCAAGCCGCCGGGTGATTGGAATAAACTGCAAGGTATAATTTAAAATTACAACTGAAGAATTATGATAATCAAAATCCAAAGCGCTTTCATTAAAGAGTTTAATATTGTGAAACTCAACAAACGATTCCAATTTTTCTCTGGCTTTTTCAAGCATAGGCTGAGATGTATCTAAACCAACGAGCGTAGCAGGATTTTTCATAATCCGCGCAATTGTCTGCAGTGTAGTACCAGTGGAACACCCGACATCAACTATGTTTGTCCCTTCCACGTAATTAGCCGCACTCATATAGACGGTGCTCTCGGTCACTTCTCTATACAAAGGAACTGAACGCGAGATCATATCGTCAAAAACCTGGACGACAGCTTCATTAAATTCAAATGGAATGGAATAATCTTCTCGTTCGAACAAACGATCGCGTTCAGGTAATCGCGGGCGATTTTTTAATGTTTCATTGGTCATTATAGTAACGAGTATTATGCTTTCGCTCTCCGCAAAATGCCGTAGGGTGGAACCTTTGCGGGCGCTGTTAATCGTATTTTTTGTTGGGCGTGACGGGCAACCTCCAAAGTATTCCCCTCCTTATCCCACATCCGGCTCACGGTAAAAGACCAAGGCTTTTCTTTCGGAGCCAGTACTTCCAATATATCACCCAGTTTAAAATTGTTCCGCTGTTCCACCCAAGCTATATACTCTCCCTGCGAATTGCCCGGCATTTCCCTGGCTCGTCCTTCTTCCGGCAGTCCTTCAGTCTGCAAGCCCAAGCCAACAAAATCATACTCCTGTCCAGGATGCGACGATTCCAGATTGTGCGCTCCGGCTCCGGGTTTACCCGGGAAAAATCCGGCCGTATAACCCCGATGACTGATTTTTTTCAACTCCGCCAGCCATTCGGGCAGATTCGCATGAAAAGCCGCCTCCCCTTCATCCCATAAGACGTCAATGGCCTCCCGGTAAACCTTAACCGTACCGGCCACGTATTGTACGCTTTTCATCCGGCCTTCAATTTTATAACTGTCCAGGGGAACCTCTCTCAATTGTGGCAAATGGGGCAGTAAGCACAGATCGTGGGAATTAAAAATATACGTCCCCCGTTCGTCTTCTTCCAGCGGAAAAAATTTTCCTGGCCGCTTTTCCTCCGTCAAACCATATTTCCAGCGGCAGGGTTGGGTACACGCGCCTCGGTTGGCATCCCGCCCGGTCAGGTAATTGCTGAGCAGACAGCGCCCGGAATAAGACATGCACAAGGCACCGTGAATAAAAATCTCCAGATCGCCCCGGGTTTTGGCGCACACTACCAGCAGTTCTTCAAAAGTAAGCTCCCGTGCCAGAATCACCCGTTTGATTCCTTGCCTGAACCAATAATTCACGGCATACGAATTCGTGCTGTTTACCTGGGTGCTCAGGTGAATGTCCAGATGCGGCGCCACTTCCAGGGCCAAAGTCATGACGCCAGGATCGGAAACAATAATTCCGTCCACCTTCATATCTGCCAGTTGCCGTAAATACGCCGGCAGATCCTGAAAATCTTCCTCATGGGCGAAAATATTCACCGTGACATAGATTTTCCGGCCTGATTTATGGGTCAAGTCCACGGCTTCCCATATTTCATCTGCGGAAAAATTCCCCGCGTAAGCCCGCAGCCCAAACATGCGTCCGCTCAAATAAACCGCGTCCGCTCCGTATACCAAAGCATATTTCAATTTATTTAAATCTCCCGCCGGAGCCAGTAATTCAGGTTTACGCATTATTAATCCAAAATAAAATCGGTTGAGCCGACAATGCGATAGTTTTCATCAACGAGGATGAAATCAACGCTGGCTGTCGGGTATATGTTCCGGTTATCAAATACAAAAACCGCCTCCACTCCTTCCAGCGATTCGACAAGTGCCTTGCCCTTTTCGTAGCCCATAATGAAGACTGCGGTGGAAAGGGCGTCGGCATCCATGGAGATGTCGGTAATAATCGAAACCGACAGCAGCCCGTTGTTCACCGGATATCCGTGCGAGGGAGAAAAAAGATGATGGTATCGCACCCCGTCGGCAATAAAATACCGCTCATAAACTCCCGATGTTACCAGGGTTTTTTCTCCTGTCTGAACAAATCCTATATAATCGCCACGGGTATTAAATGGGGCCTGAATACCTATTCTCCAAGGGCTCCCGTCTTTTTTTTCGCCGACGGTCAGGACATCGCCCCCAATATTTATCAGCGCCCGGGGAATATGGGCCTTTTTGATGATCACCGCCGCTTCATCAGCGGCGTATCCTTTCGCAATGCCGCCCAAATCCAGGGCCATCTCCGGTTTTTTAAGGAAAACGGTTTTATTCTCACGGTTAAGTTCAATATCACGCCAGTTTATAAGTGGAAGAACCCGGTCGATTTTCTCCCAGACCGGAACCACGGGATTTTCTCCGCCGATATCCCAAAGGGCAACCAGCGGTTCTGCGGTAGGATCAAAAGCGCCTCCGGAAAGTTCCGCGTAATAGACCGCCCTTTCTATTACATCAAACACATCGGCATGTACCTCGACGGCCTCCATTCCCGCGGCTTTATTGATTAGATTTACATCGGATCCTTCCACAAAAACGCTCATCCAGCTTTCAATTTCCCGGAGCCGCGCAAAAACGTCATGGTAAACCTGTGGCGATCCATTGTCATAGAGAGTGATGGTGCAGAGCGTCGCCAGCACAAACTCCGACCGGAACTGAACAGGTTTTGAACAGCCTGAAAGAAAAAGGGCGACGATACCGGCAAAGAAAAACAGCAACTTGTTCATAATAAAAGTAATCAACGATTTTCCTGAAATAAACGCTCCCTGTTTACGCTAAGCAGCGCCGCCGTCAGTGAAGGATCGACGAAACTACGTTTCGGTTTCACGCGTACCCGCGATTTTGAGCGTACAGGAGCGTCTCACCCGCACAAAACCCCGAATCATAACAAAATAGAGCGTTTTTGCTCAATATAATAGAGCTGATTTGCACAACTCATTAAAGGAAAATATTTATTAGATCAGAGGGTGATAGAGGCAGCCCTGCCTTTCCGCTCAAAAACACTGTTATTTTTCATTGACAGGGCGTAAAATCAAGCTTTTCGCGTGGCGCGGGCGGCTTTCACGCCGAAAAGATCGACATAACAAATGACGAATGAATAATCGGATAAAACAATACACGCTTGTTGATTTTCTTAAGGAAACGCTGATTAATTGCTTTATGGAGTGCGGCGGATCGACGCCGCCTTATGCGCGGGAGCTTGCTCCCGTGCCGTCATTCAGAAACAGTGAACCCGACAAGCGCCGGAGGCGTGTAACGTGATGAGGTTGTCGTAACCGCCTCTTTTGTCGACTGCGACGGCAATCCGCCGCTATGAAAGCGGAAACAAGCTCCCGCACTCCAAATAAGGGGGTAAAATGAATAATTTTCAGCTAAAATGGGCGATTCCCGCAACATTGCTAATTACGGCGCTGGTTTTTGCCGGCTTTAGCGGGGACGGTTCTGCGCCCGGCGTCAGGACGCCCGTCTGGAACGGCACTTATCGCACCGAAGGATTCGGCAATAATTTAACCACTCCTATAAGCGTGGAAACAACTTTTGCAGATAACGCCATCGTTGACATATCCCTAGGCGCAAACGCGGAAACCGGCCCCATTCTGGATACGGTAAAAACTCTTTTTATCCCTCGCATTATCAAAGAACAGTCCATTGGAGTGGACGCCGTTACGGGCGCCACCATGAGTTCGGCGGGGGTAAAAAACGCGGTTGCCGCCGCGATTAACCAAGCCGGGGGAAAGGCCGCGGAATGGGACATTTCATCGCCACGACCAGTTGGAAACGGTGTTAACGCAGCCTACGAAGACAGGATGCCGCTCCGGGACGGAATTTATTACACCGAAGGATTCGGTAATAATCTGGCTACACCAATTAACGTAGCGGCGACCTTTGCGGATAACGCCATCGTCGGCATATCCATCGGGGCAAACGCGGAAACCGGCCCAATACTGGATACGGTAAAAGCCCTTTTAGTTCCACGCATTATACAGGCGCAGTCCATTGGCGTGGACGCTGTTACAGGCGCCACCATGAGTTCAATGGGCTTAAAAAACGCTCTGTCTGCCGCGATTGATCAGGCCGGCGGAAAGGCCGCGGAATGGTACGTCACGCCTTCAAGGAGCAATAAAACAATAAGACTTCCGGAAATATACGATGTGATCGTTGTCGGCCTTGGCGGCTCCGGAATGGCGGCGTATGTAATGGCCGCGGAGAAAGGCGCGACAGTATTCGGCATTGAAGCGGCCGGTAAAATCGGGGGAAATTCCGCAACGGCGGGCGGCCCCATGTCAATAAATTCCACTCATATTGAAAACCTTTATGACTGGCCTGATTACGCAGGGCCGGTGGAAAACCATATTAATCGCTGGCGAACAGATTATGCCGATGCCGCTCCTTATTCAATGCAGGGCGGAACCGCGGGCGGAGCGAAAATGGACGTTGTGGAACTATTTTTACGGCAGTCCGGGCCGACGGTAACATGGCTGGGCGGGGCTCCCTATAATTTCAATTTTGCCCGTCCTTCGGCTCTTAGTCCTGGTTCCGCGGTCGTCACCAATTACGGCAACGATCAATGGATTCCCGCACGTACGGGTCAATCAACCGGCCGGGCAACGCCGGCTACTTATGAAAATGACGACTACCTCGATCTGCACAAGACCACGATGTTTACCAGGGCCATTGAAGCGGCTAAAGCGAGAAATAAAAAGAACAACTATAAGCTTGAGCTGCGCGCCACGGAACTTAAACTGGAAACGGCAGGCGAACCATACAAAACGGTAACGGCTTACTACCGTGACGGAACAAAATACCTGGTTCGCGGCAAAAGCGTCATCCTCGCAACCGGCGGTTTTATAGGAAACAGGGAGATGACGACGGAGCATTACGGCGCGGCACTGAGAGCGGAAGCGGTTACCACCGAAGCCGGCGACGGCATTAAAATGGGCGTATCTGTAGGCGGCGGCACTTACAACATCAAAATGCCTGCAATGGTTCATATAGCTCAGATGCTTAATATCGTCCGTGAAAGAATTGATCATCCGGCCGTAACATCGGCGGTAATAGACGGACAATGGAAAGCGACGCTCACGAGCATCCTTTTAAAGGGTGACAATCTTGTTGTGGCTCAAAAAAGAGGACAGGGCGCCGACTACACCGGCAAACGTTTTACTGCCGAAGGCGGCGCCGGCTTTGGTATAGCCTTTGACAACTGGAGAGCGGGTGGTTTTTACGCCGCCGTTTTCTCGGATGATGAAATTGAAAGAATGAAGAACGCCGGCGCGAAATTTGCGGTTGATAACAGCGGCTCGTGGTATTCCCTGCCGCAGGGGGCTCCAATTCCAGCGGGCAAAGCAATTCCAAACATATGGGATATTATCGAATGGGGCGTAAAAACCGGCAACGTGAAAAGGGCGCCTTCAATCGCCGATCTGGCGGGACTGCTGGGAGTCGACGCGGCAACGCTTGCGCAAACCGTTGATAGTTACAATGCCTGTGTAACAAACCAGGCGGATACTGAATGGAACAAGCCGGCTTCATTTCTTGCGACTAAGATTACCGCCAATCCGAAGGCGGCGGGCGGCTATACCGCCATCCTGGGTGCGGGATACCACTATGGCACTACCGCCGGACTTGATGTCGACGTAAACATGCAGGTTTTGGCGGCGGGATCCACCGTTCCAAGGACTCCGATCAACGGTCTCTATGCCGTCGGGCAGGAGTCCATGGGCGTACTTTTCCATCCTGAAAGAGCGTACGCCACTTACGGCGGCGTCGCCCAGGGATGGGCCATAACGTCGGGACGCATTGCTGGAGAGCGCGCGGCCGCTAAAGCCGCCGCAATGTCCAAATAGCTTGACTTTTCGGCGAGTTTTGCTAAAGTTTAGTCTTCTTCCTAAAGCAATCGGCTTGGGATAAGATTGCGCAAATTAATTACACGGAAACAAATATCGAAACATGAGTAAAACCACCCGTTCTTTGGAGAAAGCCCGGCCGGAAACACTTTCCAAAAAAGCCGCTTCTGCTAAAGTAAAAAAACTTGAAAAGAAATCACCTGCCGCTTCAAAGAAACAGGCGGCAAGCGGAAATTCCAAAACTTCTTCCATTCATACTGTTCGTAATTCCGGAAAAAAAGCGTCCGTGCGCGTGGAACCGGCGGCTTTGGTAAAATCCACACCGGCTGCGGCGGCGCAGACTTCTAAAATTACCGCCAGGGTTTCTAATAAAATTACCGCCATGATTTCCAATTCCAATGAAGACACGCCGTCGCAACTGCTTCGCCGGACAAAAACGACGACTTCCGCCTTGGCGCAACTGGAAAAAGGAATTGAGGCGATTCATCGGAAGGATTTCAAAAAAGCCCTTACGGAACTGCAATCCCTGATCGAAAAATATCCGAACGAAGCAGAAATTACCGTGCGCGCCCGCAGTTATCTTGATATTTGCAGGCGAGGTGAGGCGCGTCGGACAAAAACGCCTATGACCCATGACCAGTCATACGCCCTGGGAATTTTCGAACACAACAGAAACAACTACGACAAAGCCATTGCCTGTTTCCGCCAGTCGCTTGAAAGATACCCGCGCGCCGATTATATCTACTATTCCATAGCGGCGTCGCTGGCCTTGAAGGGGAATGTTGCCGAGGCGATTGAAAATTTGCACCAGGCGGTGAAGCTGAACGATAACAGCCGTGTTCATGCCAAAAATGATCCTGATTTCGCCGTACTGGAAGGCAATAAGGAATTTCTGGAATTGATAGGCATTTCCGTTCCGCATCAGGGCTAATAAAATCGTTCTCATGAACCACTGTAAAAACTGCGTCCACTGGGTAGACGAAAGTCTTGCCGGCATTGAAACCAATCGAGACGGCAAACCGCACATTTTCATGGGGTGCAAAATCCACGGATTGATTGAAACAATCGAAACCCGGCGAAACTGTCCGGAATTTGTCGAAAGCGACAATCTATATGCCATCTGTGACGTTTGCAAAATTACGGTTCCAAAGGTCTGCATATCCATGGGAGAATGTGCCAACTGTACGGATACAGACCTCTACTGCGTCGAATCGTGCGTCGGCGGAAAAACGCGCAAATGCTGCACGCATTTCGTGCGCCTTAGTATCGAAGGGATACCGCTCATAGACGAAGAACATAAAACGGTATTCGATCTTTTCCCGTCAATAGGTATGCCGGACACGGAAAAATAGTTCGTCCGGGTCAGGGAAGCGCTGATTAATAACCGTTTTCTCAATAAAATTTGTTATTATATAAAGCTTCGAGAGGATGAACCGATTTGCCTGAACCGGAGTCTTATTCTTGTGGATTTGCCGCAGTATAATCTCCATAAAATATTCAGGTTAATGAGGAGGGCCATTTGCGATACTCAAAATTGATGAAATTTGCAGTCACTGTGATGATTGCGCCGGCTTTGCTGTTTCTAACAGCCTGCGGTGAAGATAAAAACGTAAACGACAGAACCGTAAGAATCTCGATTTCACCAACTACGCAAAGCGTGGATTCGGGCGGCGATGTTGAACTGACCGTGGATGCGAGAAATACGGCGATAAAATGGCCGGAACCGGGTGAGATTGAAGGTTCTTTCACCATCATAAGCGGCAACAAGGTAAAATACGTGCCGCCTGTAACCGCGGGAACATACAAGTTTAAGGTGGCTGCCGAAGCCGATTTATCAAAGACCGTAACGGCGAACATCACGGTCGTTTACGCCAACCCGGAGATCACGATTAATTATCCGACTTTGGACGTCAAAGTCGGAAAGACCATCAAGTTTTCGGCGGAGGTAGATATACCATTCGGCCAGCCGAAGTCGCAGGATCTGTTGTGGGAGGCATCCGGAGACTGTGGAGCGATAGACCAGGACGGCTTTTTCAGCGCGGCGAGATCCGGCGACTGTATGGTAAAGGCTTCGCTCAGGACTTACAATAATAGAAAGATAACGGAATCGGTGACTGTAAAGATTACAGATCCCACACTTGATGATATTTTGGAGGATATGGTTGAAGTAAGGAGCGGATCATTTAACATGGGATGCGCATCCGGACAGGGAAACAACTGCCATTCCGTAAATGTGAGCACTTTTTATATTGGAAAAATTCCAGTGACGCAGTTCCTGTGGAAGCAAATAATGGGAATAAACATGAATTCGTCCCACAATTCGGCCAATAATCTGCCGGTGGAAAACATAAGCTGGAGCGATATAGAAACGTTTTTAGAAAGACTCAATGACAGGACGGGTAAAACTTATCGCCTTCCGACTGAAGCGGAATGGGAATACGCGGCGCGAGGCGGCAGTCAAAGCAGAGGGTATTTGTACAGCGGGAGCAATACGCTTGACGATGTGGGGTGGTATTCTGAAAACAGCGACGGCAAAACGCATCCCGTGGGGATAAAGCAGGCTAACGAGCTTGGTATTTACGACATGAGCGGAAATGTCGACGAATGGGTAAGTGATTTGTCCGGTACTAACAAGGGCGCCCGTGTCGTTCGCGGCGGAAACGCCTGCTATGACGAGGGCTTCGCAACCGTATTTTCACGCGGCGGCTGGCCCACCGAAAGCTCCAACATCTACCTCGGATTCCGTCTGGCTATTACCTCAAGGTGAATAACCTAAAACGAATATTTTCTTCGACAATGAATGGGGCCGTCCTCGGCCCCATGTGCGCGCAGCTCAAAGAAGGAATTCACGCTTTCAAGCTATCCGGCGCGAGCGGAGGCGCAAAAGCGGCGGCACTTGCCGGCGCGATCATCGCGGAAGCCCGGCCATACGCCGTTTTTACTCCATCAGACGCCGAAGCCCGAAACCTGGCGGAAGAAATACGTTTCTATTGCGGCCTGCTTTCATCTTCGCCGCCGGAAATTACATATCTCCCGGGGTTTGAAGTAGACCCTTATCGCGGCCTTTCGCCGCATCCTGAAATCGCCTCGGTGCGGGCGCGCGCCCTGCGGCAACTGCTGAACGACGACCCGGGGGTGCTGGTGACTTCAGTCCGGGCCGCCGCGGCTCGCCTTCACGCCCCTGAACGTTTTCTTAATTACTGTCTGACGCTGCGACGGGACGAAGAAATGTCTCCGGAAATGATATGCGTCCACCTGCGCGAATCGGGATATGTTGAAGACGACCCGGTGACCGATCCGGGGGAATTTTCGCTGCGCGGCGGAATCCTGGACGTTTTTTCCCCGAACATGGAAAAACCCGCGCGGCTCGAATTTTTTGGAGATGCGATCGAATCTATTCGCTTTTTCGATCCTGACTCACAGCGTTCGGTCGAGGAAATCCGCTATCTGGAAATCATCCCCATGCGTGAATATTGCGTCCGCGAAAACGCGCTGCGGGATTGGGCTGAAAAAGCGCGCGATTTTTGGAGTCCTCCTTTTTTGAAGCATATCGAGGAAGAACTCTCGCTTGCGCGGCACGGTGAGCCGTTTTCCGCGTTTGAATTCATGCTTCCTTCTTCCGACCCGCTGGATAAAACCCTGTTCGACTACCTGCCTGATTGTCGCGTCGCCATTATTGAACGTGATAGTCTGGAAACGTCCCTTGATAAGCATAACGCAGATCTTTTCGAACGATTTGCCGACCGCGTGGAGTCGCAAAAAGCCGTTTTGGAACCAAAGCTTCTTTACATTGAAACCGAAGAATTCCGGACACATCTCGAAGGGTTCCCACGATTGGAAATCGAAGAACTCGGCATTTCAAAAACCGTCGCCGATCCCGTTTATTTTTCTTCACAGACCGTCAGAAAATACCACGGTAATATCCGCGAACTGATCGGCGACATCCGGAAATTCAATGAAGCCGAAGAAACAATCGTTTTTTTGTTGTCCAGTTCCGGCCGCGCCGAACGCATCCACGACATCCTGAAAGAGTATGAAATCCCGGCGAGGCTTTGTATATACGATGAACGCGACGCTGATGAACAGGCGGCGACAGCGGCGCCTCGAATTTCGCTCGGAATCGGCGGTCTTACGCAAGGCTATTTCCTTCCGACGGAAAAATTGCGCGTCCTGACTACTCCGGATATTTTCGACGATACGGACGCGGCTTCCGGGCTGAAAAAATCAAAATCCGCCCGGCGCAATCCTTTTCTCTCCGATCTGCGCGATCTGAAACCGGGTGATTATGTGGTGCATGTCGATCACGGCATCGGCCTGTTTAACGGCCTGGAAACAATCAGTCGCGGCGATGAACAGAAGGAATTCGTGCTTTTAACCTATCATGGCGGCGCAAAGCTTTATGTACCGGCGGAGCGTCTCGACCTGATTCAGAAATACAGCGGAATGGGAAGCGGCCAACCCACGCTGGACAGGCTTGGCGGTACAAGCTGGGAAAAAACCAAAAAACGTATCCGCAAGTCGATGCGCGACATGGCCGAAGAACTGCTAAAACTCTACGCGCAGCGTCAGACGGTTTCCGGTTACGCCTTTTCTCCGGATACATCGTGGCAGAGGGAATTTGAGGACGCCTTCGAATTCGAGCTGACACGCGACCAGGCCGACGCGCTGGATGCGGTGAAAAACGACATGGAAGCGACTCGCCCGATGGACCGGCTGCTGTGCGGCGACGTCGGTTACGGCAAGACGGAAGTCGCGTTGCGAGCGGCTTTTAAAGCGATCCTCGACGGCAAACAGGTCGCGCTGCTTGCGCCCACAACCGTGCTGGCGTTTCAGCATTACAATACCCTGATCAGTCGTTTCACGGCCTTTCCGGTGCGGGTTCAACTCCTTTCGCGCTTCCGCAGCCCTAAAGAACAAAAGCAAATTCTTGCCGATCTGGAAGCCGGGCAGGTTGACATGATCGTCGGTACGCACAGGCTTTTATCCAAAGACGTGGCGTTCAGGGATCTCGGTCTTATCATCGTCGACGAGGAACAGCGTTTCGGAGTCGCGCACAAGGAGCGTTTAAAGGCGCTGAAAACGCAGGTTGACGTGCTGACGCTCACGGCCACGCCGATTCCGCGTACTCTGAATATGGCGCTGCTCGGAATGAGAGACATGTCGACGATTGAAACGCCGCCGAAGAACCGGCTGGCGATCCAAACTTCCGTCATGAAATACAGACCCGACGTGATACGTTCCGCGATTGAGATGGAACTGGCACGCGCCGGACAGGTTTACTACCTTCACAACCGCGTGGAAACCATTCATTCCATCGCGGCGCGTGTGCAGCAGTTTGTCCCACAGGCGCGGGTCGGTGTTGCGCACGGCCAAATGCACGAGCGCGATCTTGAAAAGATCATGTTGAAATTCGTTCAAAACGAGATTGACGTGCTGGTTGCCACAACCATAATCGAAAACGGTCTGGACATTCCCAGGGCGAACACGCTGATTGTGGATCGCGCGGATCTTTACGGCCTTTCGCAGCTCTATCAATTGCGCGGGCGTGTGGGACGCAGCGACCGACGCGCATATGCCTACCTGATGATTCCAGCCGAGGAAACGCTTACCGAAGTCGCGCGCAAGCGCCTCGGCGCAATCCGTGAATTCAGCGACCTTGGCATGGGTTTTCGCGTGGCGGCGCTCGATCTTGAAATACGCGGCGCCGGAAACCTGCTCGGCGGCGAGCAGCACGGACACATCGAGGCGGTCGGTTTCGATCTTTACTGCAAGCTCCTTGAACGCACCGTTGAGGAACTGCGCGGCGAAACGCCCGAAGAAGAAATTTCTACCAGTATCAATCTCAGCCTCGACATACGCATCCCGGAAGATTACATCTCCGACGCCGGGCAGCGTCTGCGCCTGTACAAGCGCGTTTCATCGGCCGGCGGGATCGATGAACTTGACGCCATGCGTCAGGAAATCACGGATCGTTTCGGCCGATATCCCGAACCGGTGGAAAACCTGTTCCGTTACGCCCGTTTGCGCCAGGAAACGCTGGCGCTGCAAATACACTCCGTGGAAAGAAACAAAGATCGGGTATTTATGCGATTCGCGGACAGTTCAAAGGTGGATGCGGAAAAATTACTAAAACTGGTTATGAGCGACAAACAGGCGACCTTTTCGCCGCAGGGCCTTTTGACGCTGAACACACCCGACCTCACGCCTGAAAAACTTTTCGACGCCATACATTCGCTGCTGGATAAAATACGGTTGTGAAGGCGGTATATTGGTATTTTCTATGTCCTATACATGATTTGTGCCGACATTATGCACTCCGGCACTTTGACGCGCCGCGTTTACTTTCTTTTCGTTCCCGGCGTTTCCCTGGTTTCATCCCTGAACCTGTACGACGATTCCACGGTTCTGACATCTTCGTCCGTCAGTGAAAAGCGTTTTGCAAGAACATCCAGCGCGCTTCTATCGGCTTTTGTGATCACTCCATCCTTTATAAATACTTCAAACTCTTTTTTATACTTATCAATATTGTTCTTACGCTCCATCTCCTGATCAACTACACGCCAAGCCTCATCTTCATAAAGATCAAACATTTCCTGACCGTAAGAATCGACCAGCCTTTTTTGATCTTCATCGCTTACCACTTCCTGGTTGCTCAGACTGGCGCGGACGTAGGCGCGGAAATTTTTTTCTTCATCGATATCTTCGGCCGCGGGCCGCTTCATCGCCTCGCGCCGGGCTTCAGCCGCAACCTGAGCCGACCGGGTTTCCTGCTCCAGAATCTTTCTATCCTGTTCGGCAAACATCACGTGCAATTTGGCTCTTCCCAAATTATTTTGCGACCTTCGATGCAGTTCGACAAAGTTCTGCATATACTTTTCCTGCGGATCCAATGTCGTGGCCTGCCTGTGAAGTTCCGATGCCTTGTCCAGCTTGGAGTCGGCGTCCTCAAGCCGTGACACATCGAAATCCCTGAGCGCAAGCCCTACATAGGCGACCGCCATGTTGAAAAGACGGTCACCCTCGGTATCGGCTCTCTTCATTTTGGTGGATTCCCATGAGTTCAGAGCGCCCTGCCAGTCCTTATACCTGGCATTATTTGAATCTTCAACGAGCTTGTTGCCGATGGAAAGTTCATCGTCACACGCAAGGGACAATGTCACATCTTCGTAGGTTTTGTTATATCGGACGGCAAATTTTTTCACGGCGCTCGTAATCAACAGGTTCATGATTTCCTGCTCTCCCGGCACCGGATTTGTTTCGGAATTCGCCGGCCCGGCGGCAAAAATCGCGCCGATGGCGCCAAGCAACGACGTTGACGAGCCTGCTTCCGAACTGGAGCTTGAGCCGGAAACGGGTTTGCCGTTGACGGACAATTCTATTTTAGACTCATAGGATTCCACGGTGTTTAATACGGAATCTACCAGAGTCCCGGAAGAATTCATCACTTCGACACGCCAGTTCATCTTGACGCTTGCTTCCCAATATTCAACGGGAACATCTCTCTGTTCGTATTTATCAGTGCAGCTTTCCTTCCCGTTTTTGTCCGTCTTGCAGTCCTGACCGACCACGACACGTCGTCGTTCGGTTTTTTTGTATCGCTTGATATCCGGCGTAAAAGAATCGATAAAAACCTTGAAAACCACTTCAGGGCTGTTGTTATCAATCGTAAAACTCGCGGCAAGCGTCCGTTCAAACTCCTGGCGCATACCGTTTCCATACGCCCTGAGCACCCTCGGTATTTCGGTGATTACAACCTGAACATTTCGCTCGGCAATACGGAAGTCAGGCGGCCGTGGAATGGAAAGAGTCGTGTCAACTATCCGTGAATTAAGAAAACCGCAGCGGAAATTTCGGGCAGACAGCGCCGGTGAAAACATTCCAAACACAAACAATATGCCCAAAACGGTTTTTAATTTCATATCAAGCCTCCGCTAGGAAATGCTGAATAATTTGCTTTATGGAGCGCGGCGGCTTGCCGCCGCTTTTATCGCGGGAGCTTGCTACCGCGTTGATCAGACAGGAACCGTTTGCGTAACAAGCGACGGAGGCGTGCAACGTGATGTGATTATCGTATCGTTGTTGAATGCGGCGGCAAGCCGCCGCTATGAAAGCGGGAACAAGCTCCCGCACTCCATAAATCAGCATTTCCATAAGGTCATAAGGTGAGCATAGTTATTAATCTGGAGTTTCGGTATCCGGCGTTCCGGCGGATTTCGACAGGGAGCTGATAAATCGGAGGAGAATCAGCGGGGTGTCGTCAAATTCAATTCCCAATTTGACTACTTTTCCAACCCCGGATATGCCGATACTGTTTCGTTTAATCGTCCCCGAAAGAGTCAGCGGCGCGTTCAGGATGCCTCCCGATCCGAGAGATACCGTGACTTTTCTTCCCCACTTATTGATACCCTCGTCGGACATAAGAACCGTCGCGGAAAGAAGCGTACCCCCTTGTGACAGGTCGAGCATTTGCGCGTCATATTCCTTGTCGTAGTATTTCAACCGACACTTCAGGTTCACGGAAATGCGCGCCTGCCGTCGGTTGTCCTGTAATATCCGGCTTTTTACCATTTTTCACAGTTCTTTTCTTTTTTAAATAACTGAAAATTATCTTTCAGAAGTCACCCGCTCCCAACTCAAAAAACACTATGATTTTACACGATTTCAACGTAAAACTTCGGTAAATATGGCAATCTTTCAGCCGAAACCCTCTGCGTACATATTTCCGTTTCAGGCTATTGCCGCGCAGCCCGCCGCCGCATACAATGCCGAACATGGATAACTTTCAGGTTCTGGTAAAAATCGCCGGCGGAAACTGCAATCTGCGTTGCCGTTATTGCTACTACCGGTCGCATTGCGTGCTCGGCGAAACCGGCCTGCCGGACGATCTTCTGGAAATTTATATCCGTCGGCACATCGAAGCCTCGCGTGATCAGACCATCGGTTTTTCGTGGCACGGCGGCGAGCCTGCTCTTTACGGCCTTGACGGATTTCGAAAAATCGTGAGTCTTCAGAATAAATATTGCCCCCCGGGACGACGCGTTCTCAACGGCATCCAGACAAACGGCCTCCTGCTTGACGACAAATGGTGCGCGTTTCTTTCGGAGGAACAGTTTGTTGTCGGACTCAGCCTTGACGGTCCCGAACATTGTCACGACCGTTACCGCTTGACCCCCGCCGGAGAGCCGACGCATCGCCGCGTCCTGGAAAGCCTTGCGTGTCTTAAACAACACGGCGTTACGGTGGAATGTCTGTGCGTCGTCCATGCCGGAAACGCGCAACAGCCGAAAGAGGTCTATGAATTTTTCCGTTCTCTGGAGATTCGCTGGCTGACGTTCCTGCCGCTTGTAGAAATCATGCCTGACGGAGCAGTAAACGAAAGCACGGTTTCCGGCGAAGACTGGGGAGAATTTCTATGTACGATATTTGATATGTGGCGCGACGGGGACATCGGCGTCATTCAGATTCAGCTTTTTGAGGAAACCGCACGCGTGGCCTTCGGCGTTGAACGGTCGCTTTGCGTTATGCGCAAAACCTGCGGCGGCGTTCCGAGCCTTGACAGCCGCGGGAACCTTTACTCCTGCGATCATTTCCTGCAGCCCGAAAACCTTCTGGGAAATATCCGCGATTTGACGCTTACCGAGATGCTGAATTCCAACAGGCAAATGAGTTTCGGCCGGGCAAAATTTCAGCGCCTTCCCGCAAAATGCCTCAACTGTACGGTTCTCGACATGTGTAACGGCGGCTGTCCGAAAGACCGTGTTTTGCTAAGCGAAGACGGCGAGCCGGGGCTGAACTGCCTGTGTTCCGGCTTTCACCGCTTTTTCCTTCACGCGCGCCCTTTTGTCCAGGCGCTTGCCGAACTTCACTCAGGTCAACTATCCTCGGAAAGGCCGTAACCTTCCTTTTCCTGATTTCCCGTCGGCTCGACATGAACCACGATATCATAGACGTTCACTATCCGCTTCTTGATGTTTTTTTCAACCTTGCGGGCAATCCGGTGCGCTTCGATGACGGTCTTTTCCGGTGAAACTTCAATATCAATGTCGATGTCCCAAAGGCCGGCAATCCGCCGCATTCGCACCCTGTGTGGATTTCCCGCTTCATCAACCGATTTTACCGCGTCAAAAACCATCCGGTAAAAAGCCTTGTCCGATCCGCCGTCCATGAGCTCGGTATTTACTTCAGTGAAAATACCAAGCGCCGTTTTTATTACCCAGAGGCCCACTAAAACCGCCGCCCACGAATCGATGACGCCTATATTGAAGAATATGGAAAATCCAAGCCCCGCCAATACCCCTGTTGAAAGCAACACATCGGCGGTCATGTTTTTCGCGTTCGCCCTGAGCATGGGGGAATCGGCCTTTTTCCCGAATACATGCTGCAACCATGCAAGTATCAGTTTTCCCACGATCGAAACAATCGTCACGACAAGCGCGGGCAGTGAAGGAGCTTCCCTTTCCGCGCCCCAAATAATATCCCTGCCGGAACTGAGGACGAGCTGCGCACCGGCAAAAAAAAGTATGCAGGAAAGCAATGCCGTCGCTACCGTTTCCGCCCTGCCATGTCCCCACGGATGGCCTTCGTCCGCCGGACGGGAAATGATTCGCGCCACAATCAGGCTCATGACGGCGATAAGCACATCCACCGAGGAATCAATACCGTCGCCGATTACCGCAAGACTCCCGGCGTAAATACCCGTTGCAATCTTCATAATCGCAAGCAGGGTGTTTCCGGCCAGCGCAACAAGCGATGCGATTTTGATAATATGCGCCTTGTCGTTTATGTCATGGTTCGTTGAATATTCCATCGGTCGGAATAAAAAGCCGGAGACCCCCGCGCCATTTCATGCGCGGCATCCTCCGGCTTCCTTGCTCGGTGTTAAATCTATAGATACATAGTCTTCAAATCGCGGATGTTATCGGAGATGTTGACGTAATTTGCGCATTTCGCGTTGCAATCGGAGCAGTTCGCGCAGTTTTTCAGGCCGACGTTCGCCGCGATTTCATCCAGCGTGGCACGTGCGTGAACAAAATTGCCGTATTTTGCAGCGTACATGTGCGTCCTCATCAAAGTCGGAATATCGACGCCGTTCGGACAGGTCGGCCGGCAATTTTCGCACTGCTGACAGAACTGGACGGACGCCTGCAGGTTTTTTTCAGACAGAAACTTTTTTTCTGCATCGTTGAAATCGAGTCCGTAGGCGACGGAAAAATCTTCTTTCATGTGATCAAAATTCGTATATCCCGGAATGGCCGTGGTAATCTCGGGATTGCGAAGCACCCATTTCAAAGCCGCCGTCTGGTTCACATTCCCTGTTTGTCCGCGTCCGGTAGCCTGGGTCTTCATTGCAATGACTCCGAAGCCCGCTTTTGCCGCGTTTCTTATAGCGTCAAACAGCGCCTTATCCTGTGCCATCGTAAAATTGCACGAGATTGTCGCCGCATCATAAATACCTTCTTTAACGGCGACGTTAAGAACATTGTCCATGCCCTGATGGTGAGAAATGCCGACATAGCGCGCCTTTTTCAACTTTTTCATTTCCGCCAGCGCTTCTTTAATGCCGGAATCGGTCATTTCGTCAACCGACGGGCTGTGCAGAAGAAAAAGATCCACAAAATCCATCTGAAGCGCGTCAAGGCTTTTCTGCAATTCTTCAAGTATCCCGTTTTTTCTCTGTTCCGGCGTCGACGATTTTATCGTCATCCCCTGCGGCAAGCGGGCTTTGGTCTGGATGCAAACATCTTTGCGCGCGCCCAGGCTTTTGATAACGTTGCCGACCATCCTTTCGTTATTGCCGTTCTGATATCCTCGTGCCGTATCGAAAAAACGAATCCCCAGCTTGTAGGATTCCTGCACGACGGCGGGATTATCGGCATTCATAACGCCCATGCTGACAATAGGAATTTCGATATCGGTTTTCCCGAGTTTTCGTTTAATAATGGTTGTCGATTGCGCGGCGGCGACCATGCTCGCCGGTAGATCAATCCGATTGAAAGCCGGTGCCGCCAACGCCAACGCGCTCCCGGACAAGAAATTTCTTCTACTTAAACTTTCTTTAAACGCCATGATATTTCCTCTCCTTTTATATTATTCCAATTAGTAAATTACGTATAAGTTACTAAATATGTTTCTCAAATTATAATTGACTTTGTAAATTATGCCAGACAAAGAACTGCTCTCGCGCGCTTCATAAAAAGCGGACAAATTCTGGCGGCGGCTCCGTCTGAAAAAGCATAGTCTTTTCAGTTACGGGATGCTGAAAACTCAAATGGAAGGCATGAAGCCCGAGCCGTTTCAGCGGATCTTTCGTGCAGCCGTATGCCCGATCACCGACAATCGGATGTCCCATCTCCGACAGGTGAACGCGAATCTGATTTTTGCGTCCCGTTTCCAGTGTAACTTCCAGTGAACTGACGTTGCGAATTCGCCGCAATACGCGAAAATGTGTAACGGCGAGTTTTCCGTGCATCCTGTCATCGGTCGAACTCATCCGCATCAGCCGATTTTCCGCCAGATAGCTTTGAACGGTTCCCTGGTTTTTATTTACCAGTCCTTCGACAATCGCCCAGTATTTTCTTTGTATGTCGTGCCGCTGAAAGATTCCCTTCATCAGCGACTGCACACGTTCGGATTTTGCAAAAACCAGAACCCCGCTTGCGAATTTATCCAGGCGATGAATGACAAAAAGTTTATTGCCCGGATTGCGCTCTTTCAACCAAGCGCGAAGGCAGGCGTAAACGGTGCGCTCGCGTTCGCCCTCCGTTGCGACGGTCAGCAGGTTGACAGGCTTATGCACGACGATAATATCATTGTCTTCAAAAATAACTTCCAGACCATAGGGGAGTTTCGCCGCAACATCAGCCGCGCCGATTTCCAGATTGTCGCCCTGTTCGACGGGATGTCGCGCGTTGACGCAAATTTTGCCGTTCAGGCTAATTCGTCTCTGTGACAGCATCTGTCGCAACGTTCGCCGCGCGGCGCCGGGGACAAGAATTTCCAGCGCTTCCAGAAGTGATTTTTGAAGCGTTCCGGAATTTGAAACGACGGCTTTCACTTAACGGCTTTCCATAACAGGTCGGAAGGAATCAACCCTGATTGCAAACAAGCAGTTTCGTTTCGTCGGCAAAACGCACGGTGATTTTGTTGGGCGGAACAAATGCCTGTACGCACCCCAACCCGAATTTTGCATGTTCAATCCAGTCTCCCTCACTGAAGTTTCCCGACATGGCATACTTTTTATGGGGCTTCGAGGCGGCTTCGTTCATTATTTCTTCCCAGGACTGCCGCGTTTTTCGTGTTGACGGCTTTTTGGGGGCTTTCTCGCTCTTTACCGCCGTTTTGGCCACAGGCTTTTCCGCGCGATAGTTGTGCTCGCCGCCGCAGGTGTTGCACTTGACACGGCGCGGCTTGGCGCCAACCTCGGCGACGACGACATGGGCGAGAACCATCTTGCACTTTGTGCAATAAGCATCTATATCATTTCCACTTGCAATGTTGTTCATAAAGCTGACTATATCATACTTTTTTGCAAATTTCTAAGCAAAAACGGGCATCCGGCGTAAAAATTTCAGAAAAAGGTTGCCCAAGGAATGTCGGCGTCCTCTCCGGCGGGAAACAATATCTCAAATTCAAATGCCGTATACCATTAAAAGTATCGGGATTGCGCTCCAAAAAGTATTATTCCGATTACCATAAAACCCTTAAGAAAGCGCTGATTAATTACCTGTGCGGGCGAATCGCTACGTTGCGCGGTACTCGTAACCTCGACATATTTCTGTATATGCCTCGGTTCCTGCGTTCCGTGCGCCTTGCGCTTCATCCCGCGCAGACAATTAATCAGCGCTTTCTTAAGCATGAGCCTGCCGGTAATTATTTCATCCTTAATCCCGAAGATGAAAACGAAAAAGAACATACCCAAAAAAAATAATGAAAAAACACCGAAAAGAAAAATCTTTTAAAACGCCTCCTCCGGATTGCCTGGATTATATTTAACAACATACTTTTTATTGGTTTTTGGATAAACATGCGCGTTGGCATCCGGAGTATGATGTATGAAGTATTCATTTCCATTGACATTATGTTTTAGTACCCAGGTATAGATATTTTTATCTCTGTTTTTTACGGCAGTTGCATCTGAAATGGATGCGTTTGTCAGATAAAAATCCCTGGTTTTGGAGTTATATTTTACGATACCGTAAATGCCTGAAAACAAACACAACAATGCTATGGTGCCAAAGATAAATACTACAATTTTTATCCCAGGAGCGTTTTTTCAAATGATTTTGACATTTACTCACTTTAACTCTAATAAGTTACGAATATGGATAGACGGTACCGGCACAAACCTTTACGATCAAGCCGCACCATTAATTCAGAAGTTGGCCCGGACGTCACACTCCATTTCGTTCAAAAAACGCTACTCTTTTAATGGATTCCGTAATAGAATCAAGTTTCGTCCGCTACGCGGGCGGTTTTCGTACCGACAGAGTCAACAAAGGAGTTTTTATGATTCGCAAGATCCTCGGCATTGCGCTATTTCTTTGCAGCGCTTCATTATTTCAAACGGAGCCGGCCATAGCCGCCCAGGCGGCAAAGGGGTGTACGCGGGCGACGCTTCAAGCTGCCGTTGACAGCTATATTGCAGCCCAGCAGGCGGGTAACCTGTCAAAGATGTCACTGGCTTCCAATGTGAAGTACGTTCAAAACTGGGGGGAGGTCAATAAGGAGGAAGGCCTCTGGAACAGTCCTTTACCTGTCGCTTTCCATCGCAGCATACTCGATGTCGATGCCTGCCGGACATTTACTGAAGTAATTGTCACCGAGGGCAATCAATATGTTATTGGAACGCGCCTGACGGTCGAAAACGGCAAAATCTCGGAAATTGAGAGCATGTATACAACAAAGCGTGATTGGCTTTTTAACGCCGAAAACTATCTGAAGTACTCATTGGCGGAAGACTGGCGAATCCTTAATGCCGATGAGCGCGTTGACCGCAAGACCCTGATCGCCGCCGGGGACGCGTATTTCGATCATTTTTCGGACAGGAGCGTCCAGGTACCCTGGGGAACTCCATGCGTCCGCCTTGAGGGCGGAATGTACACCGCAAGGAACATCGACGACCCGAATAACAACTGCAATCTGGGATTTCCTATAGACATGCTGCCAATGAAAGACAGGTCTTACGTGGTCGATGTGGATATGGGAACTGTAAACATATTCACGCTTTTCGGTAATCCTCCAGGCGCGCCGGATTCTCATACATATAGGGTGGTAAACGGGAAAATCCGGTACATTCATACCCTGTCGTTGACCGTTCCCCGCGTCGACCCCTGGGATATTATGGGCAGGCAGCCTGAACAAAAACCGAAGAGCAATCCGCCTGCAAAGACGCAATAGAGGTGGCGCATTTATGCCGAGAGCGAAGACAAAAGCGTTTTTAAGTGGACGGGAACGGCAAGCTTAAGGCAATGCTGTATTTCGTCAACGGCGAGCCATTACGATTGGGCGATATGGAAGTTATTTGTCTTCTATCGACTGTTCGACTTTGGCCATTTTGCCGTCGGCCAATTCTTTTGAAATGAAAACCATGCCGCACACAGGACAGCGCGGAACCTCATGAGCGAATGTCATATTCATATAAGAAAAGAGCTTTTTCTTCGGCGCAAGCGCGGCGCCGCATTTAGCGCAGATCCATTCGCCCGGTTTTTGCAATACGTCGGTTGTCACTTGTATCACCAATTTATTTAGGTAAACGCTGATTAATTTTTTATTGCGGGAGCAAACTCCCTCTCTTAAAGCGGCGGCTTGCCGCCGCAATCCATATTTTAATCCACGGTACCCGAAAAGCGCATACGGTGGCTCCAGACATCCGTGACCGTGTAGACGTATTTCGCTTCGCCGCCGCCGCGCTTTACATATTGTACCCAGATCGTAACAATCTCTCCGCCAAGGCAGCATTGGCGCAGTTCACCGCCGTCTGAAGCGCCGCCCGGCAGTACAAAAACCTCGCCCGTACGTTCGGCTTCATATATCGCTTTTTTAACGTCGTCCGCAAGGATCAATCGCAGGCTCATATCGGCGGCAAGCGGAGCCGATATCTCCACTCGCAGGGCGTCCCATGGGTGCGCTGCCGGTTCAAAAGATTTACCTTCGTATAGTTCCATCAAGGCCGCCTTTGCGCGGATTGCGTTGTCGCGCTGCTGTTGCAGGCTTTTGCCTGACTCCGGCGCGTCGTCCGTCCTGAATACAAGATCGAGAATATGAGCGTGCGCCTTGCCCGCCAGAGCGAACGTCCCCGCGCAGTTCGCGCAATAAACCAGATAGGATGCTTCATCGGCCGAAATCCTGTGATCAACGACCATATTATAAAGCTCCGGATTTGCGGTACGCATATGCCCTCCGAAACCGCAGCAGCGGTTTTTGTCCGGCAATTCAGTGAGTATCGCGCCTCCATCGGTGGCGAGTTTCTTTACGGATTTTTCCATCTCCGGAAAATCCCTCGCCATGCATGGATCGAATACCGAAAAGGAACCTTCCATATTTGAACTTAAGCCGCTTTCCGCGAGTATTTCATAGAGCGAAATTTTTTCGATCTCCGGCAAAAATTCGCCGAACAACTTCATGCAATATGCGCAGGCAAACACGAAAACTGGCTTTCCCGCGGTTTCCCATTTTTCGCGCAGGCCTTTAATCAGTGTCTGAAATATTTTTTCTTCTCCGGCCCAATAAGCCGGCGCACCGCAGCAATCCAGAAGAACGCCCGCTCCATATCGCTCTTTCAGAAACGCGGCCGCGTTTTTTACCTGTAAAGGCGACCGCGCGCCAAGTTTGCATCCCGGAAAAAAAACATACCGCGCGGCCGTGGAATAACTCGACGATGAGAAATACGCTCCTTCAGTCCGGTGCCATTCAAGATCGCGAAGCCAGAAGTCATGAAAGACCTTCGGGTGTTTGCCCGTTTCCGCGCGGCCTTTACGCGCCATAAAAAAGAGTTTTTCCAAATCCACGCCGACAGGGCAGATCGATCTGCAATGACCGCAAAGATTACAGGAATAGGTTTCACGCGTAAGCGTACTGCAAGAAAACGGGGGAGACGACGAAGTGTCGGCCCATGCTTCAATGGCGATTTTTTGCGGCCTCTTGCTGTAACGTCCGAGCATTTCACAGGCGTCCATGCACACGCGGCAGTCGCATTTCATACAGCGTGATGCTTCAAGTGCCGCTTCTTCTTTCGTATAGCCTTCTATCGAATCCGCCGGTGTAACGATCGGCTTGTGCGGCTCGCCGTTATGGTCAACATAGTGTTTTTCCGGCCTTACAGTATCCGTCGCGCCGCCGATAGCATAAATTCCAGATGCCGCGGACTCTCCGTTCGGCCATTTGCCCGTTTGCAGCCAGGTTTCGACGGCCTTTGAAAGCTCTATACCGTTCGCAACGGCGGACACGGCGTCGAAATCGGCGTTCATCGTCGCGTCATGGACGTAAGAAAAACCCGTAAGCGCAGGATCGTCCAAACCGGAGATCTCGCGGTCATATACAAACTCTGTTTTTACTTCGGAAAACTGGAGTCGTATTTCCTCCAGGAAATATTCGTATTTCGGATGTGCGGCCCAGGTTGGGAGCGCCTGATTGCTGCGCTCAAACACCGTTACCGGATAAGCTTTCTGCGACAAATTAAGCGCCAGCGACAGTCCGGCGAGCCCCGCGCCGATTATCGCCACACTCTGATCTTTCGGCTGGATACGGTAGGTTTCCGGCTTACGGCTTTTCGTAAATTTCACGGCAGCAGCTTCGACGGCGCGTATATCCACCGGATCGTCACCGACGAAAAATATTTTGCCGTCGACACCAATAGCGGCACCGGCTTTTTGGATGGGATCGCCGTCTTCCCGGCCCGTGCCCCTCTGACATTCGGCGCGGCAAGGCGCTTCGCAGAGTTCGCTTACTATGGCCGGAAAGACGGTTGCGTTGCGGTAAAGCTTGTAGGCAAGCCCCCATTTGCCATCTTTGGCGCGGGACAAAAACGTCCTGACGTCAAAGAAAAACGGACAGAAGTGAGAGCACGACGCGGGCTCCTCGTGAAAGCACCGCGCCGTGATGATTGTTGTTTCTTCCTGTTTCAATTGTTAATGCCCGGGAGGTACTACCGGGTTGTCTTTAACGTACTGCAATTCTTCCTCAAAATCCGAACCGAGGAAGTATTTCGGCGGAGTCAAATCTTCGCCTTTTTGCAGTTTTTCCCATCCGGATTTCACTTTGTCAGGCGTTGCCGGCAGGTCGTAAACGCGTACACCCGTGGCGTTTTTAATTGCGTTGATAACCGCCATGTGCTGCGAACACTGGAAATCCTCGGAGCAGCCGCAGGAGCCATGCGGGCCGGCGGGACGCGGATTCTCAATAAAGATCAGGTTTATATCGTCCGGAGTGTCCGTAGCCGTAGGCACGCCGCAGCCGATTATGTTCCCGTATTTCTTTTCAAGGTGATAGTCTTCCGACAGCGCGAATCCTATTGAGTGCGAAATTCCGCCGTAGCCCTGGCCTTCGACAGCAAGCAGGTTGCCGACGACGCCGACGTCCGCGACCTCCGTGAAGCGCAGAACCTGAGATTTTCCCGTATTTACATCTACTTCGACGAGGCAGGTATTGACCGCGTACATATAGGTCGGGTTTTTCTCGCCGTGACCGATGTCGGGATGGAGCCCGGGAGCCAGACCGGCATTAAACTGGTCGTAGTGACCGATGTACTTGGTCGGGATGCCTTCGGCGACCATTTCGGCGTGGGTGCGCCAGGTGCCGTCTTCCTTCTTCATGGCATCCATCAGCTTGTTGGCCGCGTCGATTGTTGCGTTCCCGTTCATGTAGTGCGAACGGGACGCAGCCGCGAGACCGGAGTCCGGACATCTGAGGCTGTCGTTCATTACGAGTTTCACCTGCTCGGCCCTGACGCCGAGAGGCTCAAGCGCCTTGACCGCATGCGTCAGAGCGCCGATGTCTCCGCCCTGTCCGACGTCTTCCCATGTATTGAAGTGGGTAAAGGTGCCGTCCGCATTAAACTCAAGCGCTATTTCGGACTGGTCGTGTGAGCCGATCGTGACGATGAAACCACCCATGCTCAAGCCGACGCCGACATGCCGGCCTTCCTTTTTCGCGGCTTCGGCCTCGGCCTTGTACTTATCATAAACCGGCTTGATCTTTTCAAGCATGGCCGGATAGTAATAGTCGTGGTACGGGCAGCTGTTGATTGTGAGGTCGCCCGGACGCGCCGCGTTTTTATAGCGGAATTCCCAAGGATCCATGCCTATGGAATCAGCCGCCATGTCGATCATGGCTTCCGTGGCCGTGTAGATCTGCGGAGAACCAAAACCGCGATATGCCGTATTGAATGCGTGGTTTGACGAACCGCCGCGCGCAAGCGACTTGAAGTTCGGGATGTTGTAACCATGGAAACCGACAGACGATAGGTTGGTGAAAATTTTCCAGCCGACGACGCAATAAGCGCCGTGGTCGAGCGCGACATCGTATTCGGCGGCCTGGATCTTTCCTTCCTTATCGACCGCGATACGGCCGTTTGTGAAGGTAGCGGAGCGCTTTCCGCTGTTGTGGTTGAACTCATCATAGGTCATCGTCATCGTAACGGGGCGTTTCAGCACCATAACCGCTGCGGCGGCCAGGGCCATCGCGTTCGCCGTCGTCGAATAACCGAAGGAACCGCCGGTCGGGTTCATGATGATACGGAGTTTTTCCTTATCAATCTTGAGCGCATTTGAAATCTGGTCGCGGTTTTCGCCGATGGCCTGCGACTTGCACTGGATTGTAAGATTGCCGTCACTGTCATAGTAGGCTTGCAGCACATCCGGTTCGATCGGGAGATGCGGTTCATGTTGGCTGTGGAAAGAGCCTTCGGAGATGATGAGGCCGTCTTCTTCAAAAACTTCCGCCGTGTCTCTGCCCTTGAATACCGGCTGTTCAAGGTAAAAATTCGGCAGGGCTTTATGAAGCTGAATGGCGTTCGGCATGAAGGATTCAACGACGTTTTTGTAAGAAGGCAGAGCTTCAAGATCGACTTTGACGGCTTTAGCGGCGGCCCTGGCTTCGGCTTCGGTTTCCGCGCATACGAGTGCCAGAACGTCGCCCCAGCGGTTTGCGACATCGCCGCATATGATCGGGAACTCCGTAATGCCTCGTCCCTTTGCGCGGGGCAGCATCGACGGTTCATCAATATTGTTCGTACCCGGCACGTCTTTCGCAAGCATGATCTTTACAACGCCCGGCATCTTCTCGGCTTCGCTGATGTCGATGTTTTTGATCTTTACGCGCGCGGCCTGGCTGTAAGTCTGGTTGTATATCCCGACGAGATGCAGCGTGCCTTCCGGCATTTTGAGGCCCATGTCGTCGCCGTAGTCCGTAAGACCTGTGACTTTTCCGAGCGCCGCCGGACGCGGACGTCTGCTTCCGTAAATATCTTTTTCCGCGGCTGAATCGTATGTGATGTCGGCCATGGTTTTTTCGCCGCGCATCACCGCCGCGGCCGCCATGACGGCGTCAACGATGGGTTTGTAGCCCGTGCAGCGGCAAATATTGTTATTTTTCTTAAACCAGTTGCGTATATCCTCACGACTCGGCGAAGGGTTTTCTTTAAGCAGCGCGTAAGCCGACACGATGAAGCCGGGCGAGCAGAAGCCGCACTGAACGCTGCCATATGTAATAAATGCCTGCTGCAGCGGATGCAGCGAGTGCGGAGCGCCGATTCCCTCAATCGTAAGGATATCGGCATACTCCTCGACTTTCGAAACCTTGCGGGTGCAACTGCGTACTGTTTTACCGTTAAGCAACACCGTACACGCGCCGCAGACGCCTGTGCCGCATCCGACTTTAACGCCGGTGAGTCCGATCCTGCGAAGTGTTTCCGCAAGAGTATCTTTCTCCGGGTCTACGACCGCGAAGCGCTCGACGCCGTTGATGTTGAATGTTCTTCTCTCTAACGCCATATTTTGTCTCCTCTTTAGAAATGCCGGCGTCGAACCTTTGCAGGATTTTCCGCATCGTTTCTACGCCACTATCGCGCGGATTGAAAACGAATAAACCGTCTCCGTCACATACGAGTACAGATTTTACTTTGGAACCCGGTAAAAGGGTAACGTTTTTTGAATAAAATGAACTTGTCGTGATATGTTTCTTTTGCGATGGACGACAGGATTTTTCAAAGCATTTGCGCCGGTTGCGGCAGGGCGGTTCCCGCGCGTTATATCTGCGCGGAGGGACGCGTATATATTGAAAAACATTGCCAGGAACACGGCGATTCCCGAGCTCTCGCGGCGGAGTCCGCGGAGGATTTCGATCGTTGGTTCGCCTCGACGTCCGTGACGGTTCCGCCTCGCGTTCCGATTACAAAGGGTACTCGCGGAGTCTTTTCAAACGGAACTATCAACACGGAATGTCCCGCACACTGCGGTCCCTGCGAAAACCACCTCATGACGGCCTGCTGCGTTTTGTTGAACGTCACGCGGCGCTGCAATCAGCGTTGCCATTATTGCTTCGCCGAAGCGACAAACTCTCTTGACGCTCCGCCGGACGATAACTCTGATCCGTCTCTTTCTGAAATCGCCCAATGGCTCGATCGCCTTATCGAACTCGGCGAAGAACGCAAGTTCAATATACAGATTTCGGGCGGAGAGCCTACGGTGCGTCCGGATCTGCCGGAAATCATCCGACTCTGCGCGGACAAGGGATTCGAATATATCCAGTTGAATACAAACGGCCGCAAGCTCGCGGAAAGTGCGGCATACGCCGAAACGTTAAAAAGCGCCGGGCTGACAACGGTGTTTCTGCAATTCGACGGTACGGACGACACGGTCTACAAAAGGCTGCGCGGAGAATCCCTGTTTGCCGTCAAAAAAACGGCGATCGAAAACTGCGCGTCGGCCAAACTTCCCGTGACACTCGTACCAACCATACTGAAAAGCGTCAATCTTTCGTCCGTAGGCGAGATCGTCGGGTTTATGCTCAACAATTTGCATGTAGTGAAAGGCGTGCATTTCCAGCCCGCGAGCTTTTTTGGCAGGCGGCCTGACGAGCGAAATGCCAACGGAGATTTTGACGAGCGCGTCACGATGTTTGCGGTCATGGGGGAAATCGAAAAACAAATGGAAGGGCGAATCAAAAAGTCCGATTTGGCTCCAATCACCACAGGTCACCCGCTCTGTTGTTTTTGCGCCGCATATATAAAAGAACCAAACGGGGCATTACGGTCGCTCTCAAGCGGGGGCTCATGCTGCAGTTCTAACGATGCTGCGGAACTTCGTTTCGACCCGTTGGAAATTATTCGGCGCGACCGCGACTTTGTCCTAAACAAGTGGAGCACCCCATTGTCTTGTTGCTCAGAAACACCGCCCTCGTCATTGCGAGGAGGGGAGCCCTTTAGCCCGACGCGGCAATCCAGCGTACAATCTGCTCTTTCTGTATCTCCACATACGCCATCCTTCGACGAGGCAATCGCCATTTTCAAAGCAAACACGTTCACAATCTCCGGGATGGCTTTTATGGACGAGACCAATCTCGACGCCGAACGGTTGCGCCGTTGCCGCGTCCAAGTTTTTACCCCGGACGAACGTCTCGTCCCCTTCTGCGGGTACTATACATGCCAATGATACGTCCGGGCGGGGAGACCCTCACAAAACGTGCGATTGATCTTGCAAAGATTCCGGGGGGAGCAAGAATCCTTGACGTTGGCTGCGGCGAGGGTGATACTGCCGCCTTGCTTGCGGCGGAGTTAGGGTTTGACGTTATTGGCGTAGACTCATCGCAAAAAATGCTAGACAAAGGCAAGGCTCGTCACAAAGGACTCGACCTTCGCCGAATGGAAGCA
>Ga0082212_10001195_pt1 | contig 38185 bp, 31 predicted proteins | sample TergutNt197P3_FD_71548 | JGI IMG/M metagenome (GOLD analysis project Ga0082212, IMG submission 71548) | Neocapritermes taracua P3 segment gut microbial communities from Petit-Saut dam, French Guiana - Nt197 P3 | ecosystem: Host-associated > Arthropoda: Insects > Digestive system > Gut ...
TACAACCCGAAGGCCTTCTTCCTTCACGCGGCGTTGCTGGGTCAGGGTTTCCCCCATTGCCCAATATTCCCCACTGCTGCCTCCCGTAGGAGTCTGGGCCGTGTCTCAGTCCCAATGTGGCCGTTCAACCTCTCAGTCCGGCTACCGATCGTCGCTTTGGTGGGCCGTTACCCCGCCAACTGGCTAATCGGACGCGAGCTCATCAAGGGGCGATAAATCTTTGGTATACACGGGATGTCCCGTATATACGTCATGCGGTATTAGCACCGGTTTCCCGATGTTGTTCCCCACCCCTCGGCAGATTGCTCACGCGTTACTCACCCGTCCGCCACTAGGCCGCGCACAGCACTCCGTGCTGCTTGCGACAGTTGACAGCGGACAGTTGACAGCGGACAGTTAGGGGTACGTTCTCACGTCCTTTAACTCTCAACTTTCAACTTTCAACTCTCAACCGCGCAGCACGCAGTGCTGCGCACGCCCCCGTTCGACTTGCATGTGTTAGGCACGCCGCCAGCGTTCGTCCTGAGCCAGGATCAAACTCTCTGTCAAAACACAGTTAGCTTGATTCCAAGCTGTTTTCTCAAATTCGTTTCGGCTCCGCGCGGCTCCGCCGCGCTAAGCCTCCCGCTTCGTTTTCTTACTGGCTTCTCAGTTACGTTGTTTAGTTGTCAAGGTGCGGGGTTTGCGTTCCTCTTTTTGAGAGACGCTTGATTAGTATAGCAAAGATGAACGCCCTTGTCAACAACTTTTTTCAAAAAAATCGAATAAATTTTTAAGGGCCGTCAACCCCTTGCTATTGCTGTATTTCCTTCATACTCCTCTCAGCCTTTTCCCACCCGAAACGAAACGCCGTCTTGACCGGCCGGTCGATTTCATCTGCCAGCTTCGCATACCGCTCCACGCAGATACTTACCAGACAGGCGTTTGAACTCGAGGGACTCCAGCATGACACGGCCAGCTTTTCCAACATACTGAACGCGCACTATTCATGGAGGAACGGCCTTACCGAGACGGCTATGTCCGGAAAAACGTTTGCCGGATCGCTCAATCCGGAGACCTGCGCCCTTGGCTCCTGGCTGAGAAGCGAGGACGCGAAGAGTGTTAAGGACCCCGAGATCCTCGCGCTTCTGAAAAAAATCGACGCGCCGCACGACTTTATCCATCACAACGCCGCCGTCGAGGCGGCGCGGGCCGGACAGTACGGCAAGGGCTTCGCCGTCGTCGCCGAGGAAGTCCGCAACCTCGCCACCAAGAGCGCCGAGGCGGACAAAGAGACCGGGACGCTGATCGTCAACTCTACCGAAAAGGCGGAACTGGGCGCGCGGATCGCCGACGAGACGGCCGCCAGCCTGACCGAGATTGTGACCGGCATTAACGAGAGCAGCCAGATCGTCAACCAGATCGCCAAATCCTCCGAAGAGCAATCGGCCGGCATCGCGCAGATCAACAAGGGCGTCGAACGGCGGCGGGGATTTCGGAAAATATTAAACTGGTAAGGGCCGGCTTGAAAGCCGGCCCTACTGATATTACCCGTCCACCGTCTTCATCATCCTGTCGGCAATGCGGACGGCGTAGCAAAAGAGCGCGTACCCGGCGGCAAGACAGCCGACCGAAAGGATCGAAGCGGCCGCCCAGACCGGAACCAGCATTTGCAGCCCGAACGCCGCGAACCCGATGGCGGCGGCTAGGCCCATATCCAGCAGCAGAGCGAGGACCGAGTTGAAGTTCTGCTTGATCGCCTCGGCTTCGCTGTTCCATTTCCGCTTGGGCTTCAGCGCGTCGGGGATAACGGCGGCTGACAGCATCGGGAAGGCGGTACACAGGCCCGCCGCCAGGCCGAAGACCGCTTCCTGCGCCTTGAAGCCGGCAAAGAGCATCAGCGTCGCCAGCGACAGCGCCGCGCCGGCGGCCGTCAGCGCAAAGCCGCCCAGCAGCCGCGCCGCCAGCTGCGTCCGCGCCGGGACCGGCGCCGTCTGCGAGAGCCACAGCATCTTGCCCTCGCGGGAAAAGCTGGTCGAGACGCTGACCGAGCCCATCAGCGCCGTCAACATCACGACGGCGGCGGCCAGCAGGGAATAGACGTCGCCGCGCTTCTCGCCCAGCATCGCCCCGATCAGAGTTTCTATCCCCCCGAGCGACCCGCCGCCCGGCCCGAGCGATACCACGGCAAACATCAGCGGAAAGATGGCCACGCCGACCAGAATGTTCATCGCGTAGACCGGGGTGCGCAGGATCGTCTTTATTTCCTTGGAAAAGAACGCCTTCAACGCGCCGCCCGTTCTAACGGCGTCTTGCTTATAGCCTTTTTTCTTCCCCCTCGGGGCTTCCAGCTGCGCCAAAACGCCTTTATAATAGAGGCGGCGGCTCAAAAGCAGGCATATGGCGCCTCCGGCCACGGCCGCGGCGATAATCCCCAGAAACCCGAAACCGGCCTCCGCCGCCCCGCCGGCCAGCGCGCGCGCGCTCCACAGCGCGGGCGGGAAGTAGCCCAGCATCGTCTCCAGCGACCGGCGGCTGTCGAAGAGGATCTCCATGATCTTGTCTTCGTCGCCGAGTACGATGGCCATCCGGCCGCTCAGCATCGCCTGCCCCACCGTCATCCCGAGCACCAGCGCGATCCCAAAGATCATCAGCAGGGTATCGCGGCGTTTGGTCAGGGCCATCAAGCGGGTGAAGAGCATCGAGATCAGGGCGGCAAACGCCATCGGCACCGAAGGGAGCAGCAGCCATACCGGCAGGGTCCGCAAAACCAGCAGCAGGAACGCCGGGGCCGACATACCGCTCACGGCGCCGTAGATGATGACCGGCGGCCACAGGAAGACGGCCATGATCCCCAGTTCGACGCCGTACGCCATTGAGAATTTTGCCGCGAAGACCGACTGCTCGCGCAGCGGCAGCGCCGCGAATGTCTCCGCGTCCTTCGCGCCGAAGACGAGCGAGAGCAGCGTCAGCGTCCCGAAGACCATCACGACGACCATGCAGATCAGGACGATACTGCCCATCACCGGGATCAAAACGGCAAGCCCGGTCGCTTTTTCCGCCTCCGCCGCGGCTTTCATGAACGGATAGACGATCAGGCTGTATACAAGCAGAACGGCCCCCACGGCGTAGAGGATGAGGAACCCGAACCCGAGCATCTTGGCCGTCTCCCTGCCGGACCGCTTGCGGCCCTTGGCGCTTACGGAGGATAGGGAAAGCTGCATCCGGACGTGCAGGCGGAAAACCCGCCAGTATTCACGGGCCGCGCTCATAGCGCCGCCTCCGGCTCGGTCAGTTCGAAGAAGATTTTTTCCAGCGTCGTGTCTTTCTCGCCGGAGCGCAGAGACTCCATTGTGCCGACCGCCGCCAGTTTCCCTTTATAGATGATCCCGATCCGGTCGCACAGCCGCTCGGCCACCTCTAAGATGTGCGTCGAGAAAAAGACGGTGTTGCCCTCGCGGCAGTGGGCGCGCATCTCCTCTTTCAAGGCCAGCGCGCTTTTAGGGTCAAGCCCGGTCAGCGGCTCGTCCAGCAGCCAGAGAGGCGGCTTGTGGATCAGCGCGCCGGTCAGCGCCAGCTTTTGCTTCATCCCGTGGCTGTACGAACGGACCAGTTCGCCGGCCGCGTCGGCGATCTCGAACATGGCGAGGTATTTCTCGATCCGCTCACGGCGCTCCTTTTGCGGGACGCCGTAGACGTCGCCGATGAAGTTGAGGTATTCGATCCCCTTCAGCCTGTCAAAGACGTCGTGGCTGTCCGGCACGTAGCCGATCAGCCTTTTGGCCTTGACCGGCTCGGCCAGCATATCCGCCCCGCCGATGACGATGCTTCCCTCGTCCGGGGTCAGGATGCCGGTTATCATCTTGATGGTGGTGGTCTTGCCCGCGCCGTTCGGCCCGATGAATCCGAAAATCTCCCCCCGCTCCGCTTTCAGGCTGAGGTCGTTCACCGCTTTCACGCGCCCCCGCGCGTAGCTTTTGGTTAGGTTTTTAAGTTCGATCAATCTAGGCCCCTCCTTCTCCGCATATTGTAAATCGTATTTACTAAAGTGAATTATGGTTACGATTATACCATATCCATTCACGGCGCGCAAGGGGTTTTTTTCCTGTTTTGAGGAAAGATTCCTATCGCCCGTTATTCCGCTTCCGATGCGTAAACCGAATCCAACCACCCATTCACCATGAGTTATGCACATTATCCACAGGGTTATGCACAGCCCTTATGTCAACCGCGCCTACTTTTTACAAAAACTTCATCAATTCGACCTCCCTTTTCGGTTATAATGAAAAGGTACATAAATCCCCTGAAAAGGAAAAAATGCCGGCAGGCAAACGGAGGGATAATCATGACACAAAGAAACGCGCTAATCATTGAGGACGACCGCAACATCGCGGAACTGCTGCGCCTTTATATGGAGAAAGACGGCTTTTCGGTCCGGGTGGCCGGCGACGGGCGCGACGGGCTGAGGCTGTTTGAGGACGACCCGCCGTCGATCGTCCTGCTCGACCTGATGCTGCCGGGGCTGGACGGGTGGGAAGTCTGCCGGGAGATACGGGCGCGGGGCCAAACGCCGGTCATCATGATTACAGCCAAGACCGAAACCCTGGACAAGGTGCAGGGGCTGGAAACGGGGGCCGACGACTACATCGGCAAGCCGTTCGACATGAAAGAGGTGATCGCCCGCGTACACGCCGTTCTCAGGCGGTCGGAGGGCGGCGATAAGCCGCGCCGCCTCACCTTTGACAACCTGGTCATCGACATGGAGTCGTTCACCCTCTCGGTCGGCGGGCAAATGGTAGACGCCCCGCCCAAAGAGATGGAACTGCTGTATCACCTGGCCGCCTCGCCCAACCGCGTCTACACCCGCAACCAGCTGCTGGACGAGGTATGGGGCTTTGACTACTTCGGCGACAGCCGCACGGTGGACGTACACGTCAAGCGCCTGCGGGAAAAACTGGAGGGCGTCTCGGCATTATGGTCGCTGAAAACGGTCTGGGGCGTGGGTTATAAATTCGAGTCTCATGCGTAAGACGATCTTTGTGCGTTACTTCCTGCGCTCGGTCATTTTGCTGACGGTCAGTATGATGGCGCTGACCGCCGCGTTTGTGGCCGGCGCGTCCCGCATTTTGTCCGCGCAGCAGGAGAGTAAAATGTATGCCGCTGCCCAGCGGGTGCAGGACTATCTGGTCCACCGCGTAACTTTTCAGGGACTGCGGATCTCCTTTACGGAGGATATCCGCAACGTCCTGCCGCTGATGGCTGATCTCGGCGATATGCACATCAGCATCCGCAATACCGACGGGTCGGTCGCCCTCGACTCCGGCGCGTCCCGTTCCGACACAGCGACGACCCTGTCCGTCCCGCTCGTGATTTCTGTAATCACCCTCTCCGGACCGACCGAAATGACGGTCGGGCATGTGGTGGTCAGTTCCTACCCGAACCGGCGGCTAATGTGGGAGTTTTACCGGAGCAGCGCGCTGATGAGCATTATCATCGTACTGCTGTCCGGCGTCACGGCCTATTTCTCCGCGCGGAGGCAGACCAAGCCGCTGCGGCAGATGGCCGCTTGCGCCCGCAGCTTCGAGCGCGGCGATTTTTCCGCCCGGGCGGACACGGAGGAGATGCAGGACGGCGAGGTCTATGATCTGGCGCAGGCGTTCAACGGCATGGCCGAGACTTTGCAGCGCGGCGAGGAACTGCGGCGCGGCTTCATCGCCAATGTATCGCACGAACTGAAAACACCGATGACCACCATATCGGGGTACATCGGCGGGATCTTGGACGGGACGGTTCCGGAGGACAGACGCGGCGAGACGCTGCAAACCGTGCAGGAGGAGGTCATGCGGCTCTCAAGGCTGGTCGAGAGCTCCGCCAGCCTCTCCCGTCTGCAAACAGGACAGCTGGAACTGCATCCGCGCCCGTTTGACGCCGCCGAACTGTCGCTGCGGGTCCTGCTGGGCTTTGAGCCGCGCATCGAGGAAAAAGGGCTTTCGGTGAAACTGGACGTACCGGAGCCGGAGACGCTCTATGTATACGCCGACCCCGACTCGGTCACGCAGGTGCTGACCAACCTGCTCGACAACGCCGTCAAATTCTCCGCGCCGGGCGGGGAGCTGAGCCTCTCCGTCCGGACGTCCGCCGGCAAGGCGCGGGTCTCGGTGGGCAGCCAAGGCCCCACGATCCCGGCGGAGGATTTGCCGTATGTCTTCGACCGCTTCTACAAAGCCGACCGCTCCCGCAGCCGCGACCGCACCGGCTTGGGGCTGGGGCTGTTTCTGGTGCGCAGCATCCTCAACGCGCACAACGAGAGCATCTCCGTCTCCAGCAAAGGCGGGCGCACGGTGTTTTGCTTCACGCTGACCGAAAGCCGGGAACCGTGAGGGCCTGTCGCCGTTTATCTTCCCGGCAATTCATTGTGCTTGATATTATTGAACGTCGTAATGCTCTCCTGCCGCGTATACAATCCCGTCGGGTTGAAGTTCCCACCCGAACCGCTCATGATCCCGTTTGCGCGGACAAAGCTGATCCCCGGATGCGCCCAGCTGGCCGCCGCGCTCATATCCCCAAAGTCAGCGGCCGGGGGATTGCTTACGTTGGCCCCGATGGCTTTGCAGGTATTGGTAATCATCACCGCCGCTTCCTGACGGGTGATCTGCCCGCTGGGGTTAAACTGCCCCGGCTTGCCGTCGGCGGGGGCGACGGAGCCGCCGGTGACGCCGAGTTTATAGGCCGCCAGGATCGAAGCGTCGGCGGTGTCGCTGAAGGTATGCCCCGCCCGTTCCGGGAGCCCGCGCTCCGCCACGATCACGCCAATCGGTTTGTTAAGCGCGTACTCCACCCACTTGACCGCCATCCGGCAGAATTCCCCGCGGGTGATGTTGGCGCCATAGCTGCCCTGTATGTCGGCGGGAATGAAGCCCTTGGCCAATCCGCTTTCGATATGGGGAACCGCCCAGGCCGCCGCGCTGTCGAGAGAGCCGGAGGAAGCGCCGACGGTTATCCACATTGCGGGGCGGAAATGCCTGCCCCCGGAGCCGACGCGGACAGTGCCGCCGCCGAACGAAATATGGCCCTTTTCACTGACATTGGCGACAGTTCCCCCGCTCTGGCCGGATGAGCGAAGAGTCCAAGTGACAGCCGTGTTGCTGTTCCAGGATATTGCTATGCGAGCGGCATTATATTCGTCGTCTATGCTCGTAACCGCCCGTCCGTTCGCTCCGGTCGGTCTGTTTGTTAACTGCCCGCTGTCGCCGAAATATTTCACGGCTTCCTCAATGTTTAACAGGAATATTTTGTCGTTCGTATCATTGCCGCCATTGGTTCCCAGCCACGGGTTGTTGTTGTTCACGACTTTCGTCTCGGCAATTTTGGCTCTGTCGGCTGCGGAGAAGCTGTTGTAAAACTCCCCGTTTAGGTATTTCCGCAGGTCGCAGTTCTCCCACGTCACCGTCTCGTTTACCTCATGATAATTTTTTGTCCCCACCGTACGATCGCTTATGATCAGCGCCTTGCCGTCTTTCACGTCCAGTACCCGCCAGTCGTACCCGCCGAACGGGATGACGTCGCCTACTTTCACCGACGGGGAGGGCGCGGGGGCTGATTTTCTTACATAATACGGCTCGAAAGGACCCAATTCATCTACGCCGAAAATATAGGTTCCGTCAAAACCCCATACCATTTCATTCGCTAAATTGATATTGCTTGCGGCAGAAGGAGCGTCTACCCATACGCCTCCGCTCTGGTAAATGGTTCCGTCAGGTCTTGCTGTCCATGTATAAATAGAACTTAACTTTTGCGCTACGGCAGGAAAGGCATTTTCCAAGTAGACTTTATATTCTCCGCTTTCTTTATATACTCTCATGTAGACAATGTCCAGCAATTTGGGATCTGCGCGTTGCGTTTCCCATTCGCCCAGCACATCGTCAAGGTTTACCGGAGCCGCAAACGCGGCGGGGACGAATGCGGACGCCAGCGCAAGGCAGAGTACCAGCGCGAGGACTTTCTTCGTTCTTTTCATTTATAGGTTCCTCCTTCAAATTTTGGTTTTGGATTTCTTATGCGCTTTCCTCCGGGACGTCGGGCGGGCCGTCTTCGGGGATGAAGACGTCGCTTAGTTTCGCGAAGTCAAACGCTTTCATCTCGTCCTGCTCGGACTGGCTGGTGAACACATTCCGGGTCTTCGCGTTCAGCATCATGCACTGCCCGTTGAAGTGCGCGCCCTCGTCCATCTTCACCGTCTGGGCGGCGACGCGGGCCTCCACATGGGCCGTCGAGGCCATATGCACCGTGGTGTCGCAATAGATGTCGCCCTTGACAAACCCGGCGACCGTGATCGACCCCGCCCGGACGTTTCCGTTGACGCTGCCGGTCTCCCCGATCATCAGATCCCCGCTCAGGTTTATCACGCCGGTATACTCGCCGTCGATCCTGACCGGTTCTTTCCCCGTCAGCATACCGGACTCCAGCTTGATGCCGATCCCAATGACGGTATTATACGCGGGGGCGCTTTTCTTGCTCATCATGACAGGTTCCATCCTCCCGTTATCGGCTGATGACAACTCGTTCCGCTAAGTATGTCCCACAGGGACATTATATCCTCTTTTCCGGAAGGGCGCAAGATAAAACCCGCAAAAAAAATGGAAACATCCGTTAAAACATTCCTTGCGGCGCGATGTTGACAGGATATTCTCATTCGTGTATAATCATTGAGTCAGGTTATATTTTGGGGAGGCCGCGAGGATGAAAATTAAAAGCTTGGGACTGAAGCTCTCGTTAATTGTATCGCTGATGATTGCGCTCATGATTGTACTCGTCGTTTTCATCGTGACCGTGAGAACAGACGCGCTTGTGGCAAGACTGACCAGTACGGAAGCCAAAGCCGCCAACAACACATTCGCGGAGCATATCCATAATCTCCAGAACGAAACATATATGCGCGCTCAAATGATTGCGGATTCACCGGATATCGTCAACTCAATTCTCAACGGCGATGAAAGAGAGTTGAAGAAGGATCTTGTCAATATGGGAATAGGCTTTGACGTCGTTACCTTATGCGACGCAGACGGGACGGTCCTAGCGCGTATGCACAATGATACAAAGGGCGATAATGTGCTGAACCAGACGGCGCTTTCCGTCGCGCTGAACACAGGAAGCGGAATGTCAACGATTGAAAAGGGAAGCGTTGTCGGGCTTTCCACCCGCGGGAGCGCCGCGATCCGCGACCACGACGGCAATATCATTGCGGCGGTTACTTGCGGCCACGATTTATCCCTGCCGAAATATGTGGACGAAGTCAAAGATTCAAACAATTGCGAAGTGACGCTTTTTGACGGCGACACGCGCCTGAGCACAACCCTCGTGGATGAAAAGGGCGAACGGGTTGTCGGATCAAAAGCCGGCGACGCGGTGATCGAACAGGTCATACGCCAAGGGCAGGACTATGAAGCGCAGCTCCCGCTGTTCGGGAACGAATATGCCGTTTATTACTCCCCGCTGATTATAGACGGCGAAACGATCGGAATGCTGTTTGCCGGCGTAAACATTGACGAGACGCTGGCCGAGCAGCAAAGCACAATTATGATGGTATTGACAACGGCCGTCTCGGCGGGGGCCGGCAGCGTAATACTGGTGTTTATCGTGTGCCTGTTTATGGTCAGCAGGCCGCTGAAAAAGATCGGCGCGTTTGCCGACAAAATAAAGGTAGGCGAGTTGGGCCTTTCGTCCGATTCCCTGTCTACCATCAATGTGCGGTCGTCCGACGAGGTAGGCGTCTTGGCGCGGACGCTGGAAGAAGCCTACGGGCAGCTAAAGGGATATGTCGGAGAGATAAAAGGCAAAATGGAAAGCATCTCCAGCGGAGACCTGACGGTTGAAAGCAGATATGATTTTCACGGGGACTTTGACCTGATAGGTACGTCTATCAACCATATCATCGCCAATCTCAACAACACGATGGACCATATCTACAACTCCACCGCGCAGGTATCCACCGGCGCGAAGCAAGTCGCCGACGGATCCCAGTCCCTGGCGCAGGGTTCGACGCAGCAGGCCGCCGCCGTAGAGCAGCTGTCCGCTTCCATCACCGAAATCGCGCGCAAGACAAAAGACAACGCGGAGATGGCCGAACGCGCCGCCGCGCTCGCGGGCGCCATCAAGCAAAACGCCGAAAAGGGCAGCCGGCAGATGGATGAGATGACGAGCGCCGTCAAGGATATAAACCAAGCCAGCCAAAGCATTCAGAAAGTTATCAAGGTCATTGACGACATCGCGTTCCAGACCAACATCCTCGCCCTCAACGCCGCCGTGGAGGCGGCGCGGGCCGGTCAGCACGGCAAAGGCTTTGCCGTCGTCGCGGAGGAAGTGCGCAACCTCGCGTCGAAGAGCGCGGAGGCGGCGAAGGAAACCGGCGCGATGATCGAAGACTCGATGGAGAAGGCGGAGCTGGGGTCCCGCATCGCCGGGGAAACCGCCGCCAGCCTTGCGGAGATCGTGCAGGGCATCAACGAGAGCAATCAGATCGTCGAGGAGATCGCGCGGTCAAGCGAGGAACAGGCGTCCGGGATCCTGCAGATCAACCACGGCATCGACCAAGTGGCGCAAGTCGTCCAGCAGAACAGCGCGACCGCCGAGCAAAGCGCCGCCACGTCGGAGGAAATGAGCGGACAGTCGGCCGTGCTGGAGAATCTGATTTCGCAGTTTAAGCTAAAGGATGGTCATGAAGGCCGCGCTTTGCCGTCAAGGCGCTGAACGCGCTTGACGATTTACAAAAGGGAGAATATCATCCAAACAGCGTGGTCTGCGCCGTTTCCGGCATCTCGCCCAGCGCCCCGGCGGCCCGCAACGATTCGATGTGCGCCTTGGTCACCGGGCGGCAGCGCGCGTTCAGATTGTCCTCGGCCAGGAAAGGCCCTTTGGCCCGCTGCGTGACGATGCTCTGCGCCGCTTCCCGGCCCAGCCCCGACACGGCCGTCAGCGGTACGGCGACCTTTCCCGGCCCCGGCGTTGAGAAGTGAAGCGCGTCCGAGGTATGGACGTCCATCGGCTCAAAAGCAATGCCCCGCCGCCGCATCTCGTATACCGCTTCGATAACGACCGCCTTGTCTTGGTCGGTTTTTGTCGCGTCTTTGTCTTGCTCGATCCGCCTGACCGCGAGTTTCAGCGCGTGCGCGTCCTTGCTGCACAGTTCATAGTTGAAGTCGTCGATCTTCAGCGTGAAGTAGACGGCGTAGAACGCCTCGGGCCTGTGCGCCTTAAACCAGGCGATACGGGCGCTCATCATCGCGTAGGCGGCGGCGTGCGCCTTGGGGAAGAGGTATTTGATCGCCTTGCACGACCCGATGTACCAATCAGGCACGCCGGCCAGGCGCATTTCGCTCTCCCATTCGGACGTCAGGCCCTTGCCCTTGCGTACGCTCTCGCTGACGGACAGGCTCTGTTTGCCGGGGATGCCTTTGGAGACGAGGTAGAGGGTGATGTCGTCGCGGGCGCATACGACCTCGCGCAGCGTGGCCTTGCCGTCGTCGATCAGCTTTTCGGCGTTGCCGCGCCAGACGTCGGTGCCGTGCGACAGCCCGGCGATCCGCACCAGTTCGTCAAAGGTGGAGGGCTTGGTCTTTTGCAGCATCCCGCGCACGAAGCGGGTGCCGTATTCCGGGATGCCGACGGTGCCGACCTGGCCGATCAGGTCGTCGTTTTCAAACCCCAACGCCTTGGAGGAGGAAAAGAGGCTGATCGTTACAGGGTCGTCCAGCGGGTTCGCAAGCGCGTTTTCACCGGTCAGCTGTTCCAGGCGGCGGATAAAGGTCGGGCAGTCATGGCCCAGGATATCGAGTTTTAGCAGATTCTCCTCGATGGCGTGATAGTCAAAATGGGTGCATACTGTCCCGCCGCGCTTGTTGGCGGCGAAGTGGACGGGGCAGAAGTCATAGATCTCACGGTCCTGCGGGACGATAATCATGCCGCCCGGATGCTGTCCGGTCGTCAGCTTGACCCCCTCGCAGCCCTTCGCCAAACGCCGAAACTCCGCGTCGGAAACGGCCAGTCCCTGATTTTCAAGATATTTGAGTGTATAACCCTGCGCGTTCTTCTCGCCGATGGTGGTGATCGTCCCGGCCCGGAACACCTTGTCCGCGCCGAACAGTTCGGTGACGTGCGCTCCGGCCCGTTCGTGGTAGTCGCTGGAGAAGTTGAGGTCAATATCAGGCTTTTTATCGGCGTCAAACCCCAAAAAGGTGGCAAACGGGATGTCGAACCCGTCTTTTTCCATTTTTGCCCCGCAAACAGGACAGTCTTTATCCGGCAAATCAATCCCGCAATGTGCTCCCTCCGGCGCTGACGCGCCACCTCCCTCCGAGAGGGAGTCTTGCCCCCCTCCGGAAGGGGGGCGCCACGAAGTGGCGGGGGGCGTAAACTCGCTGTATCTGCAGCCGGGGCAGCGGTAATGCGGCGGCAGGGCGTTGACCTCGGTGATGCCGGCGAAGTACGCCGCGATGCTGGAGCCGACCGAGCCGCGCGAGCCGACCAGATAGCCGTTCTCCATACTGCGCCGCACCAGCTTTTGCGAGATGGCGTAGATGATGTCGTAGCCCTTGCGGATGATCGAGCCAAGTTCTTTTTCCAGCCGCTCCCCGATCAGCGGCGGCAGTTCGTCTCCATACAGGGCGCGGGCGCGGGCATAGGCCATCTCGCGCAATTCCTCGGCGCTCCCCTCAAGGCGGGGGAAATATTCGCCCTCCCGCACCGGGACCACGTCCTCCACCGACCGCGCGACAGCCTGCGGCCCGGCGACGACGACCTGATAGGCCGTCTCTTCGCCGAGATAAGAGAACTCTTCCAACATCTCGCCGGTTGTTTTGAAGTACAGCGGCAGCGGTTCGGGCTGTGACATGTTCATATTGGCCTGCAGGATGTCGCGGTAGACCTCGTCCTCCGGATCGAGGAAATGCACGTCGCCGGTGGCGCAGACGGGCTTGCCCAGTTCCCGGCCCAACCGCACGACGGCGCGGTTCCACTCCCGCAGTTGCTCGTCGTCTTTCGCGTGGCCGTCGCGGACTAGAAAACGGTTGTTGCAAAGGGGCTGTATCTCTAAAAAATCATAAAACGAGGCGATTTTCAGCGCCTCGTCCCACGGCAGATCCTTGCGGACGGCGCAGAAGACCTCCCCGCGCTCGCAGGCCGCGCCGACGATGATCCCCTCGCGGTATTGCTTCAACACCTCCCTCGGCAAGTGGGGGCGGCGCTTGAGGTGTTGCAGATGGGCGATCGAGATCAGCCGGTAGAGGTTGTGCAAACCGGTCTGGGTGCGGGCGATCAGGATGATGTGATTGGCTCGCTCTTTGCTGTCCGGCGGAGCGAGATAGCCCTCGCAGCCGTACAATACTTTGACGCCGTATTTTTTCCCGGCGGCCATCGCGTCCGGGAACGCGTGGCAGATACCGTGGTCGGTGACGGCGACAGCGGGATGCCCCCAGCGGGCCGCCGTCGCAATCGCCTCGGCGACCGGCGTGACGGCGTCTTTCTCGCTCATTTGCGTATGTAAATGCAGTTCCACCCGCTTATCCTCCGCCGTGTCCTGCCGCAACGGCGCTTCGGCCGGTTCCGCGCAGGACGCCGCGAGATACCACTCCTCTTTCTCCATCGCGGTATACGATTCCATCTCCCCGAAAACCGTGACATGCCCTTTCGCTTCGCAAAGGTCCTTGATCCGTTTTTCCAGCCCCTGCGGAACCTTACCCTTTTCAAAAACGCACCGTACGCATACGGAACCTGTGCCGTCGGTGACGTAGAACTCAAGGATGACGGCCTGCGTCCAGCGGTTTTGCAGACGCATCCGGCGTTCGCGGGTCTCCCCGAGCGCGAAGACGCGCCCCCGGAGGCAGGCTTTGGCTTTTTCCCGCGGCAGTATGTCGATGTCGGTGACCGCCATGCGGGACGGCTTGCCGAACAGGACGCCTTTGCCTTTGCGCGAAACCGCCCCGTCCGCTTCGCGGCCACCCCTCCCCGGAGGGGAATTGGGGACGCGTCCTCTCCCATTCTCCTCCGGTGGAGGAGTACCGCCCGCAGGCGGGGAGGTGGTTTCCCCGGACGCAAATAAAACCGCCGCCTCCGACAGCCCCATCCGCTCGCGTATCCGCCGTCCGGCGTCCGCCGCCCAACCCGGCGACGGCGGGGAACCTTCCAACTCCACCGTCAGGCGGTTTTCCTCCCGCTTAACGCGCACCGACTTTATGGCAGGGTCAAACGTCCCGTCTGGCAGACAGGAAGGGAAGACCTCGGAGAATTTCTTGGCTTCTTTCAAGGCAGAGACTCCTTATACCAACCGATACAGGTTTTGAGGATTCTGATACAACATATGATGGGCCAAAGACACCGCCCGATCAAGGGTTATCGAGCCGTCACAGACTTTCCCGGCAAGCGCTTTTGCCATCACTTGACGGGCCAGTACCAGATGGCCGTATATTTTTTCCACGACGGCATAATCGCCGCCGAAACCGATGATCTTGTTGCCGGGTACCGTCTCCAGCATTTCGGTCAGGGCCTCGAGGGCGAAATGAGGGGAGATGATGTATGTCCAGCACATATTCAGCCAGACATTGCCCCTTGATTTGCCCAGCATGATAGCTTCCCGCACATAGGGATAGCCCACATGGTAGAGGTCAAATTTTACATCGGGATAAGAGTCAAACATATGGATACCATGGGACGGATTTAATTGCCGGAAATCATGCCAGTAGCCGGTGTGTACGCAAACCACCAGATCTTGCTCCCGCGCTTCGCGCAGCAAAGCATCGAAATAAACGTCGGCGACAGGGTTTTCCGGCGGAAGCCAATGGTTTTTATCTTTGATAACCCGGGCCAGCGTTTCTTCGGCGTCTGACAGGGAAGGGCATGACATAGGAAAAACAGAGAACTTGACGCCGACGCTCCCGTTTTCCTTTGCCTTCCGCACATGGCGGCGCGCCGTTTCCATAAGATCGTCAACGTTCTTAACCTCCATGCCGACATGGCCGGCGCTTCCGGCTATATCGCCGTAACAGCATAGGTTCCAGATCGGTACGGAAACGGGCGTAAGGAGCGGGTCGTTCGGATAATTAAACAGTTTATTGTTCTCACGGTCTTGCCCTTGATTCAAACAGGTTTCGATGTTGCACGCGTCCCGTAAAACGCGGGTATAAAGCCCGGGCTTATGAAAATCCTTGATTTTTTGCGTAAGGGATTCGATATTGCCGTCGGTAACGGCGCTTTCCCCGTAAAAACGCTCCATGGCGATATGCGCCGAACGCACATAGGTGGAGTTGGAAATCATTTCGTAGTACGGTTTGAACTCCCGCCAGCGCTCCATAAGGGGCGCGCCGGAATCAAAGACATACGCAATTTTTTCCGGTTTCATTCCGGCGGCCGCCAAATCAAAACGGCAATAATGGCGGAAAAACAGGAAGGCGTCAACGTCGAGCTTCAAGCATTCGCTTTCAGGGTATAAATGCTCGTGCGCGTCGATCACGGTCATTTTTTCAATGTCCGCATGGATGGCTTTTGTGGCGTCTTCTAAGCGTGTCATATACACTCTCCTTCCTCCAACATCCGCGCTTCCCTGACCACTACATCAACAATCTCCGCTTCGTCAACCTTCCCCGCGACCTCGCCCTTACGGAACAGCACAGCCTGACGACGGCCCGCCAGATCGTCCGCGCCTCCGGCAACTCCTATATCCGCTTCCCTCGCCTCGCCGGGACCGTTGACCGCGCAGCCCATCACGGCGACCTTCAGCGGCGCCTGAATGTCCGACAGCCGCTGTTCCGCCTCTCCCGCGACGGACGCCACGTCAAACCCGCGCCGGGCGCAGGCGGGGCAGGAGACGATCTCAACGCCGCCCTTCCGCAAGCCGACAGCTTTCAGCAGCGCGATGGCGGCGCGGACCTCCTCCACAGGCGGCGCGGTCAGCGACACCCGGACGGTATCGCCGATCCCGGCCAGCAATAACGCGCCGATCCCGGCGGATGACTTAATAATGCCGCCATAGCTTGTCCCGGATTCGGTCACGCCTACGTGCAGCGGCACATCACACCGCTCCGCCGCCATCCGGTTGACCGCGACGGTATCCGGCACGTTGGAGGCTTTGAACGACAGGCAGACGTCGCTAAATCCCATATCCTCCAGCATATATACCTGCTCCAGCCCCGAGCGCAGCATCGCCTCGCGCAGGCCGTGCTTTTCGATCAGCCCGCGTTTGACCGAGCCGCCGTTGACGCCGACGCGGATCGGGATCTTCCGCTCGGCGCAAGCTTTTACCACCTCGCGCACCCGCTCCTTGGACCCGATATTGCCCGGGTTGACGCGCACCTTCGCCGCGCCGTTTTGAGCGGCGCGGACGGCCAGCTTATAGTCAAAATGGATGTCGGCCACGATAGGGATGGGGCTGCCTTTGACGATCTCCCGCAACGCCTCCGCCGCGTCGCCGTCGGGAACCGCGACCCGCACGATCTCGCACCCGGCGGCGTGCAGGCATCGGATTTGCGACAACGCCGCGTCCGCGTCCCGCGTGTCGGCGTTGCACATCGACTGCACCGTCACCGGAGCGCCCCCGCCGATCCGGACGCCGCCGGCGTTGATCTGCCGGGTCACAGTCCGATCAGCCTCCGTATATCGTTATAGAAGATGAAAACCATCAGCGCGAACAGCATAACCATCACAGTGCCGTGGATATAGCCCTCGATCTTGGCGTCGAGAGGTTTTTTGCGCACCAGCATCAGAAAGGCCGAAATAAACAGGAATACGATCCGCCCGCCGTCCAGCGCGGGGATCGGCAGCAGATTGACCACCGCGAGGTTGACCGCCACCAATCCGGCCAATTGCAGCAGCTGACGGAACATATCTCCGACGCCGCTTTCCTCCTCGCTGATGATCTCGTTGACCACCCCGCCCATGCCGACCGGTCCTATCAGATCGCCGGCCCCAGCCGCGCCGGAAATGAGATCGCCCAGCGTGAGCCATACCAGCCGCACGAAATCAACCGTAGACGCGGCCGCGTGCCAAAGCGCCCGGGGAACCGTCAACTCCTCATAGGCCACGACGGTGAAGCCGAACTTTGTCCCGCCTTCCAACTGCCGCGTCGCGCCCTCGACGGTGAATTTTTGGCCGTCCCGCTCCAGTACGAAGGTATAGGGCTTGTCGGCGTTGCGGTCGAGGAAGATATGGAAGTCGCTGAGATTATAGATACGGCGCCCGTTGATCGAGTGAAAACGGTCGCCGACCTGGATCTGGCCGGCGTAGGGGAAGTCCGGCTCCAGTTTGTAGACGTCCGGCATCGCGACATGACTGACCGAGAGATAGAGGATGAGGAAAAAGAGAAAACCCGCTAAGAAATTCATCAGCGCGCCGGAGATCAGGATAAAGATTTTCTGCCAGATTTTTTTGTTGCGGAAATGCGACGGGTCGTCGCTGGCCTCGTCCTCGCCCAAATCGCAGAAACCGCCGATCGGGAAAACGCGCAGGGAGAATTTTGTCCCTTCCGCTCCGCCCTCTGTTGTTTTCTGCCGCTTGAAGAAAACCGGCCCCATGCCGATGGCAAATTCGCGCACGCGTACGCCGCACAGCCGCGCCGCGAGATAATGCCCCAACTCGTGTACCGTAATCAGCACGCCGAGGATAAGGAGCAGAATAACCGCGGAGATAAAACCGGACAAACAATCACCTACAATGTTCCACCGTTTGCAGAATCTCTTCCACGGTGGGGTTTGGGATAAACGGAACGCTGTCCAAAGCCCGCTCGATCCGCTCGGGGATCTCTAAAAACCCGCATTCGCCGCGCAGAAACGCATCGGCCGCTTTCTCGCCCGCGCCGCATAACACAGCGCCCATATTGCCGCCCTCTCTGGCGGCCCGTTCGGCAAGGGCCAGACAGCGGAACGCCCGCCGGTCGGGTTCGGCGAAGGTCAGCGAGCCCAGCTTGATAAGATCGAGTTTGGCCGCCGGGCAGGGCCGCCGCTCAGGGTAGGTCAGCGCGTATTGGATGGGAAGCCGCATATCGGGCGGGGCAAGCTGCGCGAGTATCGCGCCATCAGTATATTCCACCATGGCGTGGATGATACTCTCGGGATGCAAAACAACGCCGATTTTTTCCGGCGGCAGACCAAAGAGGTGAACCGCCTCGATGACCTCCAGCCCCTTGTTCAGCAGCGTCGCCGAATCGACCGTCACCTTCGGCCCCATCCGCCATGTGGGGTGCGTCAGCGCCATCTCCGGCGTGACCGAGCGCAGCTGTTCCGGCGTAAACCCGCGGAACGCGCCGCCGGACGCGGTGAGGGTGACCAACGTGACGCTGGATCCCATGTCCGTGTTACGCTGCCGCAATGGATCAGCCTTTCGCCCGCTCTCTAGGCACTGAAAAATCGCGCTGTGTTCGCTGTCCACCGGTATGATGCCCCGTTTCGCGGTATTCGTTACCAGCGTTCCGCCGCAGACAAGGCTTTCCTTGTTGGCCAGCAGCAGACGCTTGTCCGCTTGCAGCGCCGCGAGGGTGGGGCGCAGCCCGCCGGTCCCCGGCAGCGCGTTCAGAACCGTATCCGCGCCGGGATACGCCGCCGCTTCAAGAATGCTCTCCGCGCCGTAACGCACTGTGACCGGCGTGTCGGCCAGCGAAGTTCTCAGCGAACGCCCCGCGTCATCATCGGCCGCGCAGACCAGTTCCGGCAGAAACCGCCGCGCCTGTTCTTCCAGCAACGCGGCATTCCGTCCCGCCGCCAAAACAGCCGGGCGTATCCTAAGCGGCTCCATGACCTCCAGCGCTTGGCGCCCGATCGAGCCGGTGGCCCCTAACAACGAAAGCGTCATACATTCACTTCCAGAACAGGAAGCAGCTTTAACAGTATCTCCACCACCGGCGCGGCGAACAGCAGACTGTCAAAGCGGTCCAGCACGCCGCCGTGCCCGGGCAGCAATGTGCCGAAATCCTTGACCCCGGCCTCGCGTTTGACAAGGCTCATCGAAAGGTCGCCCAAGATCCCCGCGGCGGCGCCCAAGACGCCGCAGAGCAGAAGCCGGGGGATGGAAAACGTATAGAAATGAAACGGAAACATTTCATACAAATCAAAGTACCCGGGAAGTATCTTCAGCAAGACGGCGCCGTAAACCGCCGTGCCGATCAAGGCGCCGATCATCCCGCCGGCCGCGCCCTCAACCGTCTTCTTGGGGCTGACCGGGGTGAGTTTGTGCTTGCCGAACAATTTGCCGGCAAAGTAAGCAAACGTATCATTCAGCAGCGCGGCGATAAACGGCAGGAGAACGAATATCTTGTGGATACGAATGAGAGATGTAAAGGAATAAGGGATCAGCAGCGCCGCGGCGGCGATGATGGCGATATGAGAAAAGTGAATCTTCTCATGGTCGGCGACCGCTTCGGTGAAGAGCAGGACCAGCAAGGCCAAAACCCCCGCGAAAGGGACGTCTACGCCCCGCTTGCCGATAAACTCGTTAAACGAACTGGAGCCGCTGAAATGTATCAGGACGGGGATGCCGGCGGAAAAGACGGCGGCGTAAGCCGTCAGCCTCTTTTTCGGGACAAAGCCCGTGCCGTCCAGCAGTTCCCATACCGACAGGGCGGAGATAAGGGAGACGGCCGCCGCCAGCACCCAAGCCGGCGCGAGAAACAGCACCAGCGGGACAAGCGGCAGAAGCAGAAGACCCACAATGACCCTCACGCGCACCTTTACAGCCCTCCGAATCTTCGGTTCCTTTTCGCAAAATCCGACAGGATGGATGTCAGTTCTTTTGTGGAAAAATCAGGCCACAGCGTTTTGGTGAACACCAGTTCCGCGTAGGCAAGCTGCCATACCAGAAAATTCGACAGGCGCGACTCGCCGCCGGTGCGGATGCAGATGTCGGGATCGGGGATAAACGCCGTATCCAGATGGCGCGAAAAGAGGTCCTCGGTGACGTCCTGCTCCACCGTGGCGGACGACAGCTTCATCAACTCGCGGGTGGCGCGCACGATCTCGTCGCGCCCTCCGTAATTGACGCAGATGTTGCACCGGCACCCTTTGTACCGCGACGACACCTCTTCCGCGCGGGCGATCATCTCCCGCAAGTCCTCCGGCAGCGGATCCATGCTGCCCAAAAACTTCAGCCGTACACGGTCCTGTTCCATCGTCTCCAGCGATTCGCCGATATAACGCCGCAGAAGGTCGTAAAGTTCCTCCACCTCCTCCGCCGGGCGGGAGGCCCTGTTTTCGGTGGAGAGGGTATAGACGGTCAGGTTCTGGACGCCTATATCACGGCAAAAGGTGGCGACGGTGCGGAAGGTTTCCGCCCCGGCGGCGTGCCCGGCTTTGCGCGGCAGGCCCCGCCGGCGCGCCCAGCGCCCGTTGCCGTCCATAATGACGGCGATATGGGCGGGTAATTTATCCGGCAATTTCAAACTTCCATCAATTCCTTTTCCTTTTTGGCGGTAAGAACGTCAATATCCCTGATGGCCTTATCGGTCAACTCCTGAAGGTCGCGCTCGACGTCGCGCAGGTCGTCTTCGGTGATCTCGCTTTTCTTTTGCTGTTTTTTGTACAGATCGATGGCGTCCCGCCGGATGTTGCGCACCGCGACCTTGGCCTCCTCGCCATACTTATGCACCAGTTTGGTCAGTTCTTTGCGGCGCTCCTCGGTGAGCTGCGGAAACGCCAGGCGGATGACCTTGCCGTCGTTGGTCGGATGGATGCCGAGGTCGGACGCCTGAATGGCCTTTTCAATGTTCTTCAGCGCCGACGCGTCCCAAGGCTGTATGACCAGTATACGCGGCTCCGGCGTGGAAATCGACGCGATCTGCCCGACCGGCGTGGGGGTCCCGTAATAATCGACCGAGACGCGGTCAAGCACGGCGGCGCTGGCGCGTCCCGCGCGGATCGTCGCGTAACTGTGGCCCAGGACCTCCAGCGTCTTCGCGATCCTGCCCTCTATTTCGGGGTAACTGTCCATGGTGACCATCCTTTCATCTTGTGTTACCTGACCAAAGTGCCTACTTTTTCGCCCATGACCGCCCTGTGGATGTTCTCCGGATCGGAGAGGGCAAACAGCAGCACGGGGATGTGGTTGTCGCGGGAGAGGCTCGCCGCGGCGGCGTCCATGGCGGCTAAGTTGTCGCGGAGGAAGTCGCTGGGGGTCATCTCGTCGTACCGGCGGGCATTGGGGTTTTTTTTCGGGTCGTCGTTGTAGACGCCGTCCACATTTTTGGCGAGCAGGACGATGTCCGCTTCGATCTCCGCGCCGCGCAGGACGGCGGCGGTATCTGTCGAGAAAAACGGGTTTCCCGTCCCGCAGCCGAAGATGACCACCCGCCCCTTGGCGAGGTGGGATATGGCGCGGAGGCGCACATACGGCTCGGCAAACGCCCGCATCTCGATGGCTGTCTGCACCCGGACCTCCACCCCCCGGGACTCCAGCACGTCGGCCAGCGCGAGGCTGTTGATGGCGGTGGCCAGCATCCCCATATGGTCGGCCCGGGAACGGTCCATCTTGTCGGCGCCGTCTTTGGCCCCGCGCCAGATGTTCCCCCCGCCGATCACGATCCCGATCTGTACGCCGGCGTCGCGGCAGCGCTTGATTACGTCGCAAATGCGGCCGATCACGTCAAACGCCAGCGCCTTGTTTCCGCCGCCCGCGATCGCTTCCCCGCTGATTTTAATCAGCACCCGCTTATACAAAGGCGCGGCCATAGGCTCCCCCCTTTTCCTTTCTGCCGATCCTTATTATAACACGTTGGGAAGAAAGACGCAAGCGTTCCGCGCGTTGCCAAAAAAGGAACCAAAGGCGAATCAACATATCGCGTCTGTGTTTGGCTGTAAACCCACATATTGGGGCGGGCAAGTCCTGTTTTTGTGCATTCTGCGCTTTTTACGCAATTTCTCCGATTCATTGGACAAAATGGGAAAAAGCTATTGACGAACAGGCTGATTGGGAGTATGATGAAATAGCTTGTTACCATTTTGTAACCATTGGCGAAAAGGAGCGACCGGACCATGGCTCAGACCGTATTGGGGCGCTTGCCGTCAAGGCCCTATGCCCGTACGGGACCGACCGTTGACCCTATATGCCGCGAAGCCTCGCGCCTGACGGCGCGCCAATACAGGCTCGCCTGCCGCCGCGCCGGACGGGAGATCGTCCTCGCCGGTTTTTCCCGCGTGTTTGCCGTCATCCTCTCCGCCTTGTCGCTGACGGCGGTCCCGTTCCGGGCCGCCGCCGCCGCGCTGGTTTATGCTTTGGCCGGATGCGCGGCCCGCGTCCGCTACGCGAGGCGCGGCGAGTATCTGGCGTCGTCCGAGGCGATGGCGCGCAAAAAACAGAATCACGCCCGCGTCAACACGGCGCTGGCGTTTGTGGCCGCCGGGATCCTGATTTTCGCCGCGTCGATCTACAGGGTCGGCCTTGAGGTCATCCTCGACGGAGAGAGCATCGGCTATGTTGGCAGCCAAAGCGTTGTGGAAAATACCCTCGCCGCCGTTTCGGAGCGGGCGGGGGAGATTTTAGGCCGCCCCTTTACCATTTCGCCCGACATCATCTATCAATTTTCCGTCGTCAATAAAAATAAAATCTATGACAGCGAGGGCATCACGTCGGGGCTTCTGAGCGGCATCCCCGACATTGACCGGCTGTCCGTTCTTCTTGTGGACGGCGAGCCGGTCGGGGCTGCGTGGACGCCGTCCGACCTTCACAACATTTTGGATGAGATTCTGGCAAGGTATCCGTCGGACGGACAGGTGTCCTTTTACCAGAATGTGTCGATCCAGAGCCAGCTGGCCCCGGTTTCGCTGCTGCGCACCTCAGACGAGTTGGCCACGGCCCTGACGTTCCCGAGGCGCGAAGGGAAGCCCCTGTTGTCCGTTCAGGTCATCGAATATGATTCCGAGATGCGGGTCGTTCCGTATGAGACGGAGCATATCGACGACCCGACCCTCTGGCTCGGAGAAACCAGCTTGATTACCGAAGGCGTTGACGGCAAGGCGTCGGTCATGGTGAAGCGAACGCTGATCGACGGGTATCCCCCGGAAACCGAAGACACCGGCAGCATCCTCGTCACGGCGCCGGTCACCGAGGTTATCGCCGCCGGGACGCGCACCCGTGACGCCACCGGATCGTTTATCCGCCCCTACCACGGCAAGATCTCCTCCCGTTACGGGACGCGCAAGCTGTTTGGCCGGTATGAGATGCACTACGGCGTCGATTTCAGCGGGCCGCGCGGCGACCCCATCTCCGCTTCCGACGGCGGCGTGGTGGTTTTCGCCGGAACCAAGCCCGGATACGGACTGTGCGTCATTATCGACCACGAAAACGGCTACAAGACAGTCTACGGGCATTGCTCGAAGCTGCATGTAAAGGTCGGGCAGACAGTCGGGCAGGGCGAACATATCGCCAACATCGGCAGCACCGGCCGTTCTACCGGAAACCATGTCCACTTCGAGATACAGGTTAACGGCGTGGCGAAAAACCCGATGAATTATTTGGGCGGTTAGGGCCATTCCTGCATGAACCAAGAAAAATAGGACACGCTAAAGTGTCCTATTTTTTGTGTTCAGGAGGGCTTTGCATGACAGCGTCCAAACGCACCGACCTCGCGCTGGAGGCGCGGGAGCTGATCCAGGAGAGCGCCGAAACGACAACCGAGATCGACGGCGTGATCGCGCGGGAATATAAGCGCCACGGCTGCCCGGTCACAGCCGTGGAGATCACCAGCGAAGCGGGGGAGCGGGCGATGGGCAAGCCCGCCGGGAAATATATCACCGTGGAGATGCAGGGGCTGATGCGCCACGAGCAGGACGCCTTCAAACGTTCGGTGCAGGCCATTGCCGACGAATTGAGACCTCTGCTGCCGGTCGGCGGGATGTATGGCGTCTTGCTGGCGGGCCTGGGCAATCGCGACATCACGCCGGACGCGGTCGGCCCGCTGGCGATGCAGAACAGCATCGTAACACGGCATCTGGTCGATAAAATGCCGGAGGAATTTGGGCATATGCGTCCGGTCGCGGCCATCTCGCCGGGCGTGCTGGGTACCACAGGCATGGAAAGCGCCGAACTGATCCTTGGCGCGATACAGCACGCCCGCCCCGGCGCGGTCATCATCATCGACGCGCTGACCTCGCGCCGCCTGTCGCGTCTGTGTTCAACGGTGCAGATCGCGGACAGCGGCATCGTCCCCGGCTCCGGCGTGGGCAACGCGCGGGCGGCGCTGAACCAGAAGACGCTGGGCGTGCCGGTCATTTCGGTCGGCGTACCCACCGTCGTCGACGCGGTGACGCTGATGGCCGATCTGACCGAGCAGGCGGGCCAGCCGGAGCCGGACTGGGATCAAATCTCCAAGTTTTCCGGCGGTTTGATGGTCACGCCGAAAGAGATCGACGCCCAGGTGGAAACGCTGGCCCGCGTCATCGGCTACGCCGTGTCGATCGCGCTCCATCCGGAGATGGACGTGGACGATGTACAGGGGTTTTTGAGTTGAAGAACCAATGGATATACGTCGCTGGACGTCATCGCGCCGGCGGCGTCCCTCTTTGTGCCGGAAAGGGGATTACCCCTGCGGCGGGCCAAATATGACAGCCATCGCCGCCGTCAGCAGTACCACGCCCGCCGTCAGCACAAACAGCGCGATTAGTCCGGCCCTCAGCCCCTTTGTCAGCGATCGCTCCTTCCGCCCTTTGGCAAACGAAACGGCCGAGACCGCGGCGACCACGAGACAGGTGGCGAATAGGGGGTCCAGCAGCAGGCGCGGCAGGACGTTTAAGTTGTCAAGCATGGTCTCCCTCCTGTAGCGCGTCCGCCGGCCGGGTGACGTCCCGTATCCATTTCTTCCGGCGGAAGCGCCAAAAGGATACGGCGAGTTTCCAGACCTCCTCAAAGACCATCACGCAGAAGACAGCCAGCGCCCCTCGCCGGAACACCAGCCCCGCCAGCGCCGCCAGCGGGACGGCCAGCCCGTACATAGAGACGATGTCGATGATCATCGCCGCCTTGGTATCGCCGCCGCCGCGCAGGATGCCTACGATGACGGTGAAATTAAACGACCGCGCCGGGGCCGCCACGCAGGAAATCAATAGCATCAGACGGGCGAGCCGCTCGGTGGCCGCGTTCTCAGCGAAGAGCGGAATCAGGCGGGGCGACAGGACAAAGGCGGTCAGCGCCGCCAGCAGGGCGCCCGCCACGGCTCCGACCAGAAGGGCGCGGCGCAGCAGGGCTTTGCCCATCGCGTACATCCCCTCTTTCCGGCCGGAACCCAGTTCCTTGCAGATCACGACGGCGATGGCGTGGCCCACGCCGAAATACAGCGCGGCGGCGACCCGTTCGATATTGAGGGCGATGGCATAGGCGGCGACGCCGGAAGCGCCGGACGGCATATAGCCGAGGATGACCGGGAAGAGGGAAAACCCCAAGCCCCACAGCGCTTCGTTGCCGATGACCGGCAGGCAGATGCGCAGATAATCCCCCCAAAGCACCCGTCCGGGGCGCAGCATCAGACGGGGACGCAGGGTAAAGCGGGTATCGCGGACGGCAAAGAGAAAGGTGACGGCGATCTCCAGTACGCGGGCCAGCAGGGTGGCCGCCGCCGCGCCGCGCACCCCGAGTTCGGGGAACGGGCCTATGCCGAAGATGAGAAGGTAGTTCAGAACCGTGTTGACTGACATCGACATAATCAGCACGTTCATCCCCATGCGCGGATTTTCCATCGCCCGTTGGGCGCCGAGGATCATCATCACCGCCGAGTTGAGCACCATCGACGGCGCGACGATCCGGGCGTATCCGGCCGCCACCGCCGCAATGGAGGGATCGGCCGTGGTCAGCGACATCGTCTGGACCGGGAACGCCGTAATCACGCCGCATACGAGCAACGAAAACGCGCCGCCCAGCGTGAAGCCGATGCCAAGCAGCCGGTTGATGGCGTCCTTGTCGCCCCGCCCCCAATATTGCCCCACCAGCACCGTCATGCCGCTCTGTACGCCAAAGATGAACAGGCTGATGACAAAAAACCAGGTGTTGGCCAGCGTCAGGGCCGCAAGTTCCGTCTCGCCCAGCGTACCGACCATGAAGGTGTCGATCAGCATCAGCGAACTGTTGACAAGGTTTTGCAATATGATCGGGACAGCCAGCTTCAGCAGGCGGCGGGTCAGCCCCGCTTGTCCCATATTTTTTTCAGCGGTACGCAAACGCCTGCACCTACAATCCCGGCAATCGCGGCCTCCGCGAGTCCGTTGGTGACGACGACGGTGGCGAGGATCCCCAGCAGAGCGCTGTACGCGACGTCGTTTACGGAGGCGTAGTCTTGGCCGAAAAACAGATATATGCCCCCTAAGACGAGGACTGTCGCCGTCAGCCCGCCCAACACGCCGCCGAGGGCGCAGGAAAGCGCGGGCTTGACATGTTTTCTATCGCACAGCGCATATACGGCGCCGGCCGCGGCGCCGGCTAGAATACGCGGAACAAAACAGATGACAAGGCTCCAGCCGTTGCCTTGCAAATCACCGGCAGAGTAAAACGGGGTGAATACGAACGCAACCACGGGGGAAGGCGGCATCAGCGTCCAGACGATAAAGCTGAACAGACCGGAAAAGAACCCCATCAGCGCGCCGGGTTTCGTGCCGAGCAGGATGGCTGTGACAATGACCGGAAGATACATCAAGGTCGCCACCATCGGGCCGACGGGGATGGAGCCGAGCGGGGTGAAGCAGACAATGGCCTCGAGGGCGAGCAGGATGGAAAATTGAGTGAGAACTCGGATTTTGTCGCTTTGGGACCGGCTATTGCTTTGCATGGGATATTCCTCCTTGCTGCTGTTCCGTTAAGGATACAGCGCAATTACTATATGTACGGGGCCGCGGCCCTTATACATCGGCGTTCTTTTCGTAGATCAGGCGCAGCCCTTCCAAAAGCAGCGCCGGTTCATGGCGCGCCTCGCGGCGCATATGCGGGACGATCCGTTCGCTGAGGCCGCCGGTGGCAAAAACGGCAAAACGCTGTTTCGTCTCTTCCTCAACCCGCGCGATCATGCCGTCCAGCATCGAGGCCGTGCCGTAGATCGCGCCGGAGCGCATACTGTCAACGGTGTTGCTCCCGACGACGCGCCCGGGCGTGTCAAGGCTGATTTTGGGCAGCTGGGCGGTCTTCGCGCTGAGGGCCTCCAGCGAGGTGTTCAGGCCGGGCATGATGGCCGCGCCGGCAAAGCGGCCCTTTTGGTCGATGACGCTCATCGTCGTGGCGGTCCCCATATCGAAAATGATGATCGGCGGTTTCACGCTTGCCAAAGCGGCCACCGCGTTGCAAACCATATCGCTGCCCAGCTGGGCCGGGTTGTCGATGACGATATCCAATCCCGTTTTGACGCCGGGGCCGACGATTTTCGGGTCTTTGCCGACGATCAGCCGGATCCCGCCGCAGAGGCCGTCGGTGACCGGAAGCGCGACCGAACTGACGATTGCCCCGGTGATCCGCTCCGGCTTCAGGCCGTGCAGCGACAGTATATCGCGCAGCAGTACCGCCCATTCGTCGGCGGTCCGCCAGTGCGCGGTATGCGCCCGCGCCTCGCAGACCAGACGCGGGCCGTCGAAAACGCCCGCCAGAATGTTGGTGTTGCCCATATCAAGCGCCAGCAGCATACGTATCGCCTCCCCGCCGCGTGATACAGAGTATATGCTATGCCGGGGCTGTTTGTCAATCTATTTTGCCCACGGCGCCGTCAACGGTGTACTGGATATGAGCCACACCTCTTATGAACTGTAAATGCTGTTACCCCAGTATCCGCCTTTTTTTCTTGCGCGGGGGCGAAAACCGTGATATACTCATACCATGATTTCCCGATGAAAGGAAGGACGCTATGCAGGACAGAATAAAGGAGTATGCCGCCCTGATCGTCCGCGTCGGCGCGAATGTGCAAAAAGGGCAGACGGTCGTCGTCAGCGGTTCGGTTGATAACGCGGGGTTCGTGCGGATTCTGGCGGAGGAATGCTATGACGCCGGCGCGCGCGAAGTGGTGGTTCGCTGGAAAGACGACGCGCTGGGCCGGATGAAATATCTCCGCGCCGACGGCGCCGTCTTTGACACGCTGCCCAAGTGGCTGGTGGAGTTTATGAACGGCTACGCCAAAGAACAGGCCGCCTTGATCGGGATTATGGACGATGACCCCGAACTGTTGCAAGGCGTCGATCCCGACCGTCTCCAGCGGTGGGGCCGCGCCTCCGGCGAGGCGCTCAAAGAGTACATCGACGCGCAGATGCGCAACAAGTTCGCGTGGTGCGGCGTTTCGATCCCCTCTCCGGCTTGGGCGAAAAAGGTCTTCCCGGGCGTCGGCGAGCGGGAGGCCGTCGAGAGGCTTTGGGACGCCATATTCAAGTCCGTCCACGTCGGGGGCGGCGACGCCGTGGAGATCTGGCGCAAAAAGGTGGAAACCATGGCCCAACGCGCCGAAACGCTGACGAAATTTAATTTTGATAAGCTGATCTACAAAAACGCGCTCGGCACCGACCTCACCGTCGGGCTGCCGGAGGGGCATAAGTGGGTCGCCTGCGGCGACAAGGCCCGGACCGGCTTCCATTTTGTCGCCAATATGCCCACCGAGGAGATTTTTACGCTGCCGGACAGAAACAGGGCCGACGGCGTCCTGTATGCCTCCAAACCGCTGTCGCTGAAAGGCAATATGATAAACGACATCGTTTTCACCTTCAAAGCCGGCAGGATCGTCGGCGCGAAAGCGTCTTCGGGACTGGATGTATTGGAGAAGGAACTTGACCTGGACGAAGGCGCGCGGTATCTGGGCGAGGTGGCGCTGGTGCCGTATGACTCGCCGATCAATCAGATGGACATTCTGTTCTATAACACGCTGTTTGACGAGAACGCGTCCTGCCATTTCGCGTTCGGCAAAGCTTACCCCGCGTTTCTTGACGGCGCCCTGCCGGAGGACGAGCAAAAGAAACGCGGCGCGAACGATTCGTTCACCCACGTCGATTTCATGGCCGGCACCGAGGATTTGACTATCACCGGCGTCACGAAGGACGGCAAAGAGATCCCGGTTTTTACAGGCGGAAATTTCGCTTTTTAGAAAAATCTAGGGTCACCGGTGATCCCTTCGGGACCGTCCGCGTCTTGCATCAGCTTGTTCCAATAGACTTCGATCGGCATCGACGGCTCGCCGTCGGTCGAAAACACAGGGCGTTCAGGCAGCATGAAACCATCTCCTTTTCGCCCTAGTGTGCGCACAGCCAACCCCATCTATACAAGGGAGGGAATCGATATGACAGACAGAGAACTTCTTCTGGCGGCGCGGGAGGCCCGCAAAAACGCGTACGCGCCTTATTCCGACTTCGCGGTGGGCGCGGCCCTGCTCTGTGAACACGGGCGCGTATACACAGGCTGCAACGTGGAAAACAACAGCTACCCGGCGGGGTGCTGCGCCGAACGCGTCGCGCTGTATTCCGCCGTCGCGGCCGGCGTGCGCAATTTTGAGGCGATCGCCGTGACCGGCTGGCAGCGCGACGTGGAAGGCCGTCCCTGTATGCCCTGCGGCATCTGCCTTCAAGCCCTCTGTGAGTTTTCACTCAATATGCGCGTCATCACCGGCACCCCCGACGACATCCTTGTCTTCCGGCTGAACGAACTGCTTACCCACGGGTTCGGCGCCTGACAGGCGCGGCACCTTTATCCTTCGCTTGCATATGCTATAGAAGAGTAACAGCGAGGGGGAAATATGAATGGTTGTTCCTTTCTTTGGCGGCGAATGCGAGCCTATGAAGCTCCACCGCAACACCACGGAGTTTCTGCCCCTCCGCCATTGCTGCGACCGCCGGCATTCCTGCCGGCGCGGATGGGACGATCCCTGCCGTTTTGACCACAAGCGCCGCGAACCGTTTGAATTGCGGCTGCGCATCCCTGACGAGCGCACCGCCTTGGTCGAACTTCTTGACGACGGCGAACAGGTGCGTAAAAGAAGCGTTTGCCGGAGTGGAACGCTGCGCATTTCGATGGAATAGTTATGTCAACCCACAGGAAATTGTTTCACGTGAAACATCATTTTTCCAAAACGGCCAAAAATCCCCGCCTGTCGGCGGGGATTTTCTGTTTATGCCGGTTAATTGTTGTAATACTCCCATAATTTCAGCATCGTGGTGATGCTTTCCTCCCGGGTGAAGGACCCCGCCGGATCAAACCGGTTGCCGTCTTTACCGGACATGATCCCCTCGCCGCGCGCCAGCTTGACGGCCGCCAGCGCCCAGTCCGCGACGGCGTCTTGGTCGGCGTACGTTTCACCGCTCTCCGCTTTCAGCGGTTTCTCCAAGCCCAGACCGGCGACCCTCGCCAGGATCAAAGCCGCTTCTTGCCGCGAAATCCCCCTGTTCGGCGCGAAGTTGCCGCCGCCGACGCCGCTGACGATGCCAAGGCCGCCGATCTTGCGGATGCTGACGTCGCCGCCGTCGTCGTCAAAAACCCTCCTTGACGCGATCGGCTTTCCGTTCAGCGTCTCGATCAGCGCGGCGGCCAAAACGCAGAACTCGGCGCGGGTACAGCCCTCCGCATATCTGTCTTGCAGCGATTCCGGCAGGATGCCGCGGCGGTAGGCTTCGCCGATATTGTCATAGGCCCACGCGCCGGCGGTATTGAGATTGGGAGGTTCTTCGTCCGATTCAGACTCTGTCTCCGGCTGGGGTTCCGGTTCCGGCTCGGGAACGGGCTGCGCCGTGTATCTCTCATCCGGCATCCGCCCGTAGGCCGCGAACATTTCCCGGACCAATTCGGGGGAGAACCAGCGGTTTTCTCTCCGGTTCAGCAGCGCCCAGGACTCTTCGCCCTTGGCGGCGCCCGTCTCCCCCACGCTCCACCATGTGACGGGGATATTCAACTCCGCCGCTTTGCCGAAGTAATGCTTCACCCACTTCAGGCGTTCCTCGGGGTTGCCTTTGTCGGACACGGCCGTTTCCCCCAACAGAACGGGTATTTTTTTTGAGATAAACAGATTGTTCAGCCTCGTAAACAGACGGTCCACGCTGCCTGTGTCGGTATATACGGCAACGTTGCCCCCCTCGTTCGCCGGGGCGCAGAACGGCCACGGGACATAGGCGTGGATGCTCACGAGGATATAGTCGTCGTTTGGGGGGTGGATATAACTGTCCGCCCGGTCGGCCGACGCGCCCGCCGTCGGCAGCATCACGCAGCGCCTTTCATTGTTGCCGCCGCTTTTCCGGATGGTTTGCAGCGCCGCCGCGTTCAGCAGGTTGACGCCGTCGATCAGCGCGGGGCTAAAACTCCAATTGTCGCCGTGCGGCTCATTCATCACCTCGAAGATCAGCCTTTCGGAGTATCCTCTAAACCGTCCGGCGATCTGCGACCACACCGTGGTCAGGTATTTCTCCGCCTTCGCGTGGTCCCCGCCGTCCATCAGGGCGTAAAGTCCGTCCTCGTGATGCGTGTTGAGAATGATGTACAGCCCTTCGTCCAGCGCCCATTGGACGCACTGCTCCACCCGGTCCATCCAATCTTTATCGATTGTATAGTCCGCGTCAATATGCCCTTCCCATGTCACCGGGATCCGCACATGGTCAAAGCCCTTATCCGCGACTGTTTTGAAAAGAGGGGGCGCTATCCTGATCTCGCCCCAGTTCGTTTCGGTATTCAGCCCGGTGGGGGCGCCGGGCCAACTGGCCTTCGCGTCCAGCGTGTTGCCGATGTTAATCCCCAGTTTCAGCGTACGCATCATATCCCATCCGGTTACCGGCGTAAAGGTATCCGCCGCCGGGGCCGCCGGAACCGACGCCGCCAAAAGGGCCAGCGCCAGCGCGAGGGAGAGGAGTTTCTTTTTCATGGCTTTCTCTGCCTTTCCCAAACAAACGGGACTTAAAACAGCCCCGTGATTTTTCCGTCCGCGTCTATGTCAATCTTCTCATAGGCCGGGACCGCCGGCAGTCCCGGCATGGTCATAACGTCGCCCGTCTTGGCCACAATAAACCCCGCGCCAGCGCTGACGCGCAGTTCTCCTATCTGTATCCGGAATCCCTTCGGGCGGCCCAGCTTCTTCGGGTCGTCCGACAGGGAATACTGTGTTTTGGCCACGCAAATGGGCAGACCGCCGTATCCCATCGCTTCCAGTTTCGCCGCCTGCTTCGCCGCCGCCGGGGAAAGGTCGGCGCCATCGGCCCCGTAGACGCGGGCCGCGATGGCGTCCAGTTTGCCGGCCAAAGGCAGTTCGAGCGGATAGACGGTTTTCAGCGGTTTTGGCTCCGCCGCCAGCAGTGGCAGCACCGCCTTCGCCAACGCTTCCGCTCCCTCGCCGCCGCGTGAAAAACCCTCGTAAACGGCGCAGGGCGTCCGCGCCGCCCGGCAAGCCGACGCGACCGCTTCTAACTCTTCGTCCGTATCGGTAGAAAAACGGTTCAGCGCCACGATGGCGGGCAGCCCGTACAGTTCCGCCACATTTTTGATATGCGCGAACAGGTTGTCCGCGCCGCCGTGGTGCCTAAACGCCCGCGCTGTCGCCACAATTACACAGGCCGACGGGTTCAGCCCGCCCGCCCGGCATTTGATGTCAATGAACTTTTCCGCGCCCAGATCGGCGCCGAACCCCGCCTCTGTCACCACCACGTCGCCCAGCGCCAGCGCCGCGCGGGTGGCGATCAACGAGTTGCACCCGTGGGCGATGTTGGCGAACGCGCAGCCGTGAATGAGCGCCGGCGTCCCCTCCAACGTCTGTACCAAATTCGGTTTCAACGCGTCTTTTAACAGCGCCGCCATCGCGCCCTGCACCTTCAGATCGGCGCATCTGACCGGGTCTCCGCCGCGGGTATAGCCGATCAGAACGCGCCCCAACCGTTCCTTGCAGTCAGCCGCGTCGGTGGAAAGGCACAGGATCGCCATGATCTCGCTCGCCGTTGTGATGATAAAGCCGTCTTCCCTTGGCACGCCGCCGGTCAGACCGCCCAGTCCGACCATCAAGCCGCGCAGCGCGCGGTCGTTCATATCCATGCAGCGCTTCCATGTGACGCGGCGCGTGTCGATGGCCAGCGCGTTCCCCTGTTGCAGATGGTTGTCGATGGCTGCCGAAAGGAGGTTGTTGGCCGCCGTGATCGCATGGAGGTCGCCGGTAAAGTGCAGGTTGATGTCCTCCATCGGCACGACCTGCGCGTACCCGCCGCCGGCCGCGCCGCCCTTGACGCCGAACACCGGCCCCAACGACGGTTCGCGCAGACAGAGTACGGTTTTTTGGCCCAGCCGCTGCAACCCGTCGGCCAACCCCACGCTGACAGTGGTTTTTCCCTCGCCCAATTTTGTCGGCGTCATCGCCGACACGAGGATGAGGCGGCCTTGCTTTCCCGTTCGCGGCAGCCCGGTAATTTTCGCCTTGTCTCTTCCGTACGGCTCCCATTGATCCTCCGTCAATCCCAGTTTACGGGCTATCTCAGAGATAGGCCGCGGCTTTGCGCTCTGCGCGATCTCTATATCGGTCATGTCGTCTCCTCCACTGCCGCCGTGATGGTATTCTTCATCAGAATCGCTCTCGTCATCGGCCCGACGCCGCCCGGCACCGGCGTTATGTATGACGCCACCGGCTCCGCTTCGGCAAAGATCACGTCGCCGGCCAGCTTGCCGTCGGCCTTTTTGCTGACGCCCACATCGACGACAGCCGCGCCCGGCTTGACCATGTCCCCGGTAATCAGCCCGATCTTGCCGGCCGCCGAAATGAGGATGTCGGCTTGCCGCGTGAAGGCGCCCAACTCAGGGGTGCGGCTGTGGCAGACGGTGACGGTCGCATCCCGGCCCAGCAGCAGCTGCGCCATCGGCTTGCCGACGATATGCGAACGTCCCACTATGACGGCATGTTTGCCTTTGAGTCCGATGCCGTAGCGGTCAAACAGGGCCATCACGCCGGCCGGCGTACAGGGCAGGAAATGCGGGCGGTCGAGTGCGATTAGCCCCGCGTTTTGGGGGTGCAGCGCGTCGACGTCCTTGCACGGGTCAACGGCGTAGGCGGCGACGAAAGGATCGATCCCCTCTGGCAACGGCTGCTGCACCAAAATCCCATGCACGGCATGATCGACGTTAAGCCGCGCGATCTGCACCAGCAGCGCCTCCTGTGTGGTATCGGCCGAAAGCCTTATGACCGTTCCACGGATTCCGCACTCCTCACAGTCTTTTTGCTTGTTTCTCACATAGACGGCCGAGGCGGGGTCGTCGCCCACCAAAATAACCGCGAGTCCTGGCACGATCCGTTTCTCCCGCAAACGCTCCGCACGTTTTAGAGCCTCACTCTTGACTTCCTTCGCCAGCATTTTCCCGTCCATCAGGACCGCCATCGTCTTCGCCCTCCTCTTCCGTGATTTCCGCCTCTTCCGGATTCTCCGCCTCTTCGGGGTTTTCCGCCTTTTCAGACTTCCTCGATTGGCGGTACGCCTCGTATTCATCCCGCGCCGCCGTCCATTCGAGCAGCGGCTTGTGCTTTCTCAGCAGCGTCATATAGAACAGCAGGACCAGCGCCGCGATACAGGAGAGGATCGCCAGCGCCTGCGAGACCATCCATCTGCCCAGCATCAGGTTGAACTCGGTGGAGCGCATCCCTTCCATCAACGCCCGTCCCAAACCGTACCACGCGATGTAGACGGTAAACATCTGCCCGTTATACGCCCGCTTTTTCATCATCAGCCGCAGCAATACCAGCCCGAGGAGGTTCCAAAGCGACTCATACAGAAAAAGCGGATGCACCTCCTGGCTGTAGATCCGCATCCGCCATGGGAGGCCGGTCGGCTGCCCGTAGACCTCGCCGTTGACAAAGTTGCCCCAGCGCCCGACGGCTTGTCCGATCAAAAGACCCATTGCGCCAAGGTCCAGCATCGACCCGACGCCGATATGCCGCACCCAGCAGAAGAGTGCCGCCGCCGCGACCGCGCCGATGATCGCGCCGTAGATCGCCATGCCGCCCTGCCAGGTATAGAGAATCCGCAACGGTTCGTCCCGGAACTCCGCCCAGTTGAACGCCACATAGTAGAGCCGCGCGCCTATAATGCCGGCCGGCACCGCGAAAAACAGCATGTCTAGGATCTCATCGTTCTTGATGCCGAAGTGCTTGGCCTGACGCGAACAGTAGGCCACCGCGAGCAGCAGGCCCGCCATGATAATCAGCGCGTACCATGTCAGCGCGAAACTGCCGGTGAAACGGACGATCGCGGGGTTGCGCTGAAATTCTAAACCGATGCCGGGAAATCCGATCATATGGGCGACGCCCCCTTTATATTATGTCACCTGCCCATTATACACCATCCCCCTTCCCCCGGTCAAGCGCTTCCAGCAGGATCCGGTAAAACCACGCCGCCGCGCCGGTGTAGTGGCTCCAGCCGCCCCGCCCCAAATGCGCCGGATGCCCGTAGACGTCGGCGGCCAGAACGTGCGGCTCGGCCTTGTAGACGGCGGCGTCATGCGTTTCCGGCAGCAGCATCTCCAGCAGTTCTAGACAGCGCTTGCGGTCGCCGGTCTTCAGAAAGGCCATCGCCAGCCATATGGCCGCATGGGTATACTGTCCTCCGTTTTCCCGCACGCCGGGGACATATCCTTTGATATAGCCGGGATCTTTGGCCCCGCGCCCCGAAAAGGGAGGCTCAAATAGCCTGATGATGCCCGATTCCCTGTCAACTAGCCGTGTATAGGCGCTTTCCAGCGCTGTCTTCACCCGGTCTTCCGGCACTGTATCTCCAAACAGCGCCGAAAAACTCTGCGCCACCGAGTCGATCTGGCATTCCGCGTCGTCTTTTGAGCCAAGTGTGGACCCGTCGTCGTAATAGCCGCGCAAAAACCATGCCCCATCCCACGCGGTCCCGGCCGCGGCGACCAAGTCCCCCGACCATGCCGTTAGCCGCTCTGCGTTTTTCATATCTGCCAAACTTATGCACACCTGTGCAAAACGCTCGGCCGTATGCGCCGCGAACCATGTCAGCCAGACGCTCTCTCCCCGCCCTTTATGCCCGACAAGATTCATGCCGTCGTTCCAGTCGCCCGCACCGATCAGCAGAAGATTATGCGCCCCTGCCCCACGTTCCCGAACTTTCTCAATGGCGCGAAGGCAATGCTCATATACGCTTCCGCGACACTCTGTTACTGCCGCGCTCTCATAGCGGTCGTCCTTGCCTTCTTCCAGTACGGGGGAAGAGAGATATGGGACTTCGACCGACAGCAGCGAGGCGTCCCCGGTGCGCCCGGTATACTCCGCCACGGTATACGGCAGCCAGAGCAGATCGTCGGAGCAGCGCGTCCGCACACCCCGGTCGGAAAATCCGCGCTCACGGTTGGCCGGATGCCACCAGTGCATTACGTCGCCTTCTTCATATTGGCGCGCGCAGGCCCGCAAGATTTGCGTCTTGGCATGGCGAGGCTCGCTCCGCAGCGCCGCGCAGGCGTCCTGGAGCTGATCGCGGTATCCGTGCGCGCCGCCGCATTGGTATTGCGAGGCCCGCGCGAACAGACGCGTCGCGATGATCTGATACAGCGCCCAGCCGTTGCCGTAATGGTCCAGCGCCGCGACGCCGCTTTCAATCTTGACGGGGCACACCGCCCCTTCCCAATAGCGTCGCGTCCTTTGCAGCGCCTCTTCCGCCGCGTTCCACCCCGTCAGAGCTCTTAGCAGCGCGATCCCCGGGCCGTTCCGCGCCGCGCCCATGACCAGCACCGCACGGCCCTCCGTCCCAAAAGACAAGGCCAGCCGCCCCGCCCGCGCCGGGAGATTGATGAGCGCTCCGGACGCCGCGATGACAAAGGTCTGCGGCGCGTATGCCGTGTTGAACGGGTTTTCCACACAGACGGTCTCCTCCCCGTCCGAACGGACGGTACACAGGCGCCCGTCGGAGGGGATAACGCCCATGACCGGAGTTGTTTCCAGCATAATCTCGCCGTCGCCGGAGGTCTCGATCATCGTCACCAGCGCATTCCGATCGGGCGGGACAAATTGCGTGGTTATGACGGATACGTCCCCCGCGCGCTTCTCCCAGCGGGCGTAGCCGAAGCCGTAGGTTATATCGCAGGACAGTCCATCGTCGGAAGCGAACAGGCCGGTCTCCCCCCCGCCGGCCGTGACGGACAGCTTTATGCCCCCGTCTATGGCCAACGGGTCGTTGGTCCAAGGGGTAAATTTATTTTCCCGCGCGTTTTGGAAGGCGATATAGCCCGCGCCCGTTTCGGTGACCAGCGCGGAGAAATTGCGGCTGGCCAGCGTGTGGCTCCACGCCAGCGGCGGCAATTGGCCATTTATGGAGAAATGGAACGCGCCGTCCGGCCCCCAGCGATACTTGACCGGCGCCGGCGGGACAGATTCCGTGTTTCTCATAGAGAGCGGGCGGGGTTCTTCCTCCTTTTCACAGACTTCCCCGGACACTGCCTCCAGCGGCCCGCTGGAGAACGCCCTGAGCAGCGCCTCCTGTCCCGGCGCCAGCGCCTCGGTGTCAACGGCGTGGACGCCGCCCTTCCGTCCGGCGGTGTGTTCGGCGCGGCAGGCCTTCAGCGTCTCCATCAGCACCGTCCGCGCGGGGCGCCGGTAGTCGCCGCCGTCCCGCAGCAGGATGGCTAAGTCGCAGGAAAAACCGCACAGCGAAAGCCAGCGGTGCTGCCGTATGACGCGCGACGCCCGCTCCCACTGCGCGCTGTCGGCGGCGGAAATCAACAATAGCGGCAAATCGCCGGAAATCCCGATCGCCCAAAGCGGACACTGCCCGCTTTTTACGTCCGGGTCAGGTTGTACAAGAAAATCGTGCTGCGTCCGCTCTCTGTTTGTGTATACCATGGCCGACAGCCATTCAAACGCCTCCACCCGCTCCGACGGCGTCAGGCCGAGCGCAAGCGCCGCGTCGTCCGGCATGGACGAACCGTTCACGCGTTTGAGCGTGCGCCGCGCCGCCGCGGCGGCGTCGGCCGCCGTCGCGGCACAGGCTATGGCAAAGCGCAGCACAGCCTTGCCGCCCGGCGCGATTGTCACCGGGACGGTCGCGTACACGCATGGGTCGATAGGCGGCAACGTGCCGCCGCGAATGTCCGGGTCAGGTTGTGCGGGCGGGTCGTGCAGTGCCCGCTCTCGGGGGGAGGTTCCTCTTCCTGCCACATTTTCCCGCGAGGTTTCGTAGCGCACGTCCTCCCCGTCGCAGGCCAGCGCGAGCCACAGCTCGCGCCGTCCGGCGCGCGGGCGGCGGCGGATCAGGCAGACGCCGTTTTCCTGATCCGCGTCGAGAAA
>Ga0082212_10001196_pt1 | contig 38185 bp, 36 predicted proteins | sample TergutNt197P3_FD_71548 | JGI IMG/M metagenome (GOLD analysis project Ga0082212, IMG submission 71548) | Neocapritermes taracua P3 segment gut microbial communities from Petit-Saut dam, French Guiana - Nt197 P3 | ecosystem: Host-associated > Arthropoda: Insects > Digestive system > Gut ...
CATTTTTTCCCTGCTATGTTGAACAAGTCGAAGTATGAACAGTTTTTGTCAGTCGAACCTGTGATAGCTGATTGTTACCATACGCAAGACAATGGGTTTTATAAATTGATAATTCCTAATGCAAAAAGAGACGAACTTCACTCGGCCTTTGAACGATTGAATTTCTCCGCGTTGAACTTTACCGACAGCCGTTCTGTGTTTCAATTCTATAATCTGGCGCGGTTGTGGGAACATATTGAAACGGTGATTGCCGCCAATATCCCTCTTTTGCACCTGGCAACGGAACCTCTATCGGCAGGTGAAACTTATTGTGAAATTACCGGGAAAGCGTTTTTCAATGAGCTTGCTGCAAAGCCATTTAATTATAATTTCAGGACGAAGTATGCCACCAGTTTCGGTGGAACTAACGGATATATTTATAATCGCATTCAGGTACTATCCGATTTAAAAACCTTTATCGGAAGTGTAAAGTAGTGTTATTGTCGATTTCTGACATCGCATAGTCGGCAGAACAAGACGAGGAAATGTATGCGTTCTTGTGTGACAGCGGTTTTGATGGCATCGAAATTGCGAGTCAATATTGACATCGGAACAATATTATAGAGAATAAGGAGCCTGTTTCGCTTACAGCTGAGAATCTTGACATTATAAATCATGTTCATATTTCCGAACCGAGACTCGTACCGATTGGGCGGCGAGATATTCATCAAGAAATATTTGCTATGCCTTTTAACAAATATGTGTCAATTGATAATTTTTTTTTATGCTTTTTGTTTGACAACTCTATTGAACAGACTTATACTGAAAATGGCGTTTTAACTTTCATTAACGAAGGAATTGATATGAAAGACACAAAAACCATGGCCTGCATAAATATGTACGGCATTTTGGGCGGTCTGGAGGATCTTTGCAAGTATTCTCCGGAGGCAAAAAACCTGGCTACCGGGAAACCCATAGCTGTTTCTTTTGCGGTAAAAGACGGTCCTTCTTTAACGCTGCGTTTTGAAAACGGCAGCTGCAAGGCAGAACCGGCCAGCGGTCATTGCGATATAAAACTCCCGTTTTCCAGCTGTGAGAAATTCAATGGAATGATAGACGGAACCGTAACGCCCATTCCCAGCAAGGGTTTTACAAAGCTTGGTTTTCTTACCAAAAATTTTATCAGTCTTACAAAGATACTGGAAAACTATCTCAGAGCAAAACCGGAGGATCTTGCAAAAAACGATTTCTTCGAGGCGAGTACAATCATCATGTTTAATTTGATTTCTCAGGCAGTATCTCAGATTGGAAACTACGACAAGATTGGGCGTTTTACCGCATCGAATATTGTGGACGGTACCGTTGTGCTTTCCATAGGCGGTACAATTCGGGCGGCTGTTGTCGTAAAGGATCATCAACTGACCACCACCCGCGAGATACCGGAACACTACCACGCACTTATGGAATTCGCCGATATAAAACTTGCCCGCGATATATTTGAAGGAAATGTCAGCACATTGGGCTGTATTGGTAACGGCCTTATTACCATGCGGGGAAATCTGGGCATGCTGGATAATATCAACCGCATTCTGGACAGGGTAGCCGTCTATTTGGCATAGCAAAAAAGAACGTAAGGAGTAGGTATGGGATTTCCAATAAATAAATATTCAAAAAGCATGGAAGAATATAACCGTGCGCTTAAAGTAATACCGTCGGGTATCTATGGACATCTGGGCCCGGCCGAAGGATGCTTTGTGCCGGTTTCTGCATTTCCGTTTTTTTCTGAGCGGGCAAAGGGTACCTATTTCTGGGATGTGGACGGCAACCGTTTTATCGACTATATGTGCGCATACGGGCCGAATGTTCTGGGATATAACGACGAAGAAGTGGATGCGGCAGCGGCAAAACAACGCGAGCTGGGCGACTGTATTACTTCACCCTCGACAAAGATGATCGACTTTGCGGAAATTTTGGTAGACACAGTCGCCAGCGCGGACTGGGCTTTTTTTGCCAAGAACGGCGGCGATACTACTACACTGGCGGTAATGACTGCCAGAGCTTTTACCCGCCGGAAGAAAATTGTTTTCTTTAAAGGTTATTACCACGGCGTTGCCCCGTGGACTCAAAAAGTAGATTATCCGGGTATCCTGGAAGAAGATGTTGCCAACAATATCTATGTACCCTTTAATGATTACGAAAAACTTGCCCAGGTGTTTGAAGAAAACAAAGGCGAGATTGCCGCGGTAATTTCCCAGCCTTATATGCACGGCAACTTTACAGATAATGTATTACCGGCAGATGGTTTCTGGCAGAAAGTCAGAAAACTCTGTACCGATAAAGAGGCAGTGCTTATTCTTGACGATGTACGCGCCGGATTCAGGCTGGACCTTGCCGGCAGTGATCACTTTTTTGGCTTTGAGGCGGATCTTATCTGTTTCTGCAAGGCTCTGGCAAACGGTTACAATGTCAGCGCTCTCTGCGGAAAAGAGTTCCTTCGTAATACGGTAAGCGGTCTGACCTATACGGGAAGCTATTGGCTTTCTGCAGTTCCCTTTGCAGCAGGCATAACCTGTATTGAAAAGATGAAACGCCTTGAGCTTCCCAAACTGCTTCACGAAAAAGGAACGAAGCTTAAAGACGGGCTTGTCGCATGTGCAAAAAAACACAACTACGATCTTCGTGTTACCGGAATGCCTGCACTCTTCTATTTACGCATCGCCAACGATGATTCGTTAATGCTCCATCAAAGATGGATTGCCGAAATGGTTAAACGCGGAATTTATCTTACCAATCATCACAACCATTTTATTAACTACGCTTTGAGCGATGAAGACATACAAACTACTATTGAGGTGGCAGACGAAGCGTTTTCTGTGTTGTAATGATTTGAGTAGCTTTGTACCATACTTAATCACATGAACGATTATCCTTCAATATTGCTGGTTTTTGCCGCGGGGTTTCTTTCGTTTCTTTCCCCCTGTGTGCTTCCCCTCATTCCCTCTTATTTGAGCATTTTGGGAAGTGCAAAACCTCGGAAATCCATTCTGCTTGTTACCACTGTTTGTTTTGTTCTGGGTTTTACAGCGATCTTTATTGTTTTAAGCATCATAATGTCTACCACGTTTTTATTGATGGGCGGAGTGTCTGTTTACATCAGGGTTATTGCGGGAGTTATTGTGATCATCCTGGGGTTGAATGTTCTTTTTGATTTTATTTCCATTCTTAATTATGAAAAGAGATTTCGCTTAAAGGGAAAATTCCAGGGCTTGCCGGGGGCTTTTATTGCGGGAGCAGCCTTTGGTGCAGGCTGGACTCCCTGTATAGGCCCTATCCTGGCCGGCGTGCTTTTTCTTGCCGGACAAAGCGGTAAGGCGGGTATTGCCGCTTTGTACCTTGGCGTATACTCCCTGGGTCTGGGACTTCCCTTTTTGCTGGCAGCCGTTTTTTTTGATCGTTTTCTTGTTACTTCCAAATGGTTCCGTAAACATCTTTCTGCAATTCAAAAGATCAGCGGTATTTTGCTCATCATTATTGGCGTTCTTATATTAAGCGGGCGCTTTTCTGCGCTGAATATTATTTTACAAAGATGGCAGTATCAGTATATTAACTGGGCTCAGGACAAGGCTCTACCTTTAAGGGTTTTGGCAGATTGGTTAAATTCATAACCGCCAAAGCCGGGAATTCCGGGATTTTACCTGTCTTTTAGGAGCGCCTCAAATGCAGCAATGATCTTTGGATTATCCCAGTATATACTCCCTACAACTTTGCTGACGATTTTTCCCTCCCGGTTTATGATAAAACTGGTAGGAATGACTGAAATACCATACTTTGAGCCGAGCTTTCCGTCTTCATCCAGCGGTACCGGAAAGGTAAACCTGTTGTTTCGGATAAATTGTTGTACAGTGGCCTTATTTTCTTTCAAATCGACAGCAAGGATTTCCAATCCCTGGCTTTTCAAGCGCTGGTACAGGGTTTCCATGGAAGGCATTTCTGCCCGGCAGGGCGGACACCATGTGGCCCAGAAATTAAGAATAACCACTTTTCCCCTGTAGGATGAAAGAACTGCGCTCCCCCCGTTTAACAGGGGCAAGGTAAAATCAACCGGATCCTGCTGTTTGTTGAGGAAGTTTAACTCTGCATCACGAAATGCTTTTTCAATTTCTGTGGAAATCTGGGCTTTTGCAGGCTGCGGAATCAGAAAAATCGCAACAATGACCCCAACAACAATAAAACCCCAGAGAAGACTTTTTTTTGAAAAAACTCTGTTTTTCACGTTATTCATATTATATCAGATATACCTGGCTATTTATACATAGGCAAAGCAGCATTTTCTTGCCATTGATTATTTTTAACTTTTCTGTAATAATTACAGTTAATAATTTTAGAAAATAGGAAAGAAAATATGGAAAATAATGAAAGAAAAAGAGTCATTTTGGCAATCGATGACAATGTACAGCAACTTACGGAATTTAAGGTATTTTTGATTCCAAAATACGACCTTAGAGTCGTTAAATCCGCTTCCGAAGCTATGAGTTTTCTGAACAAGTATGAATCGGATATTATTTTGCTGGATATTGAAATGCCGAACATAACCGGCTTTGAGTTTCTTGAAGATATCAGAAAAATACCCAGCTATGTACAAGTGCCAATAATTATTGTCAGCGGAAATACCGGAGAAGAATTTTTTACACAGGCCAAAAATTCCACTGCTGCAGAGGTTCTGTCCAAGCCGGTAAAACAAGAAGCCTTAGTGGAGGCAATTGAAAAGCATTTGTCATAATAGTCTGAATTTTCAGGCTTTTTGAGGATATTTAGAAATTAAATACCGCCTAATATTATTGAGGGGGAAAAATGGACAATACAGGTAAACTTACTCCGGTTATCGGGATTAACGAAGAAAAATGTATCAACTGTTATGCTTGTATAACCGCTTGTCCGGTTAAATATTGCATGGACGGTTCGGGGGAAACGCTTACAATTAACCATGATCTGTGCATAGGCTGCGGACACTGTATCCCTACCTGTACTCACAAAGCCCGGGAATTAATAGATGATACGGATCGCTTTTTTGCTGATCTAAAACAGGGGGAACCGATAGTAGCTATTGCCGCTCCGGCTGTGGCTTCGGTTTTTCCCGGCAATTACCTTAGAATAAACGGGTTTCTTAAATCATTGGGGGTTAAAGCGGTATTTGATGTAAGCTTTGGAGCGGAACTTACTGTTGTTTCTTACGTTAATTACATCAAGAAGAAAAAACCCCGTATGGTGATTGCTCAACCCTGTCCGGCAATCGTCTCTTACATAGAACTTTATCACCCAAATCTGGTACCCTACCTTGCACCGGCGGACAGCCCTATGCTGCATTCCCTTAAAATGATTCGTGAGTATTATCCGCAATTCCAGAATTTTAAACTGGCGGTAATTTCTCCCTGTATTGCAAAGAAAAGGGAATTTGACGAAACCAAATTGGGGGATTACAACGTTACCATGCTTGCTCTTAAAAAGCATATTGAACAAAACAATATTAATCTTGGCAGCTTTCCGGAAGTTGAATATATCGGAGCGCCGGCTGAGCGTGCAGTAACATTTTCGGCTCCGGGAGGTCTTCTTGATACTGCCGAACGGTTTGTACCGGGCATCAGGAGAAACACCAGAAAAATTGAAGGGGTCGAAACAATTTACCATTATTTAAGGGGCATTTCTCATTTGCTGGATACACCGGATATTGAATTCCCTTTACTTATAGACTGTCTGAACTGTGAAATGGGTTGCAACGGCGGCCCTGGTACAGGAAATATCGGAAAAAACCTGGATGAACTTGAAAGTCCGATTCGCAAACGCAGTGCAGAAGTGGAAAAACAGATTAATCCCAAAAAGCTGGAAAAACTGTACGTAAAATATCACAAACTTTTAAACCGTTACTGGAAGCCTGATTTGTATACCAGAACTTACAAAAACCTTTCCGGAAATTATACCCTAAAAAGGCCCAACCCGGATGAGTTAAAAGAAATTTACAAAAGTATGAGAAAGTTTGGTGATGAAGATATTTACGACTGTACCAGTTGCGGTTACGGAAGCTGCAGGTCGATGGCCACGGCAATTTATAATAAACTCAACAAACCGGATAATTGCGCCAAATACAATCTTGCACTTCTTGAAGAAGAGAAAAAAACCACAGTGTATATCAACCAGCAACTCAAGGAACATATCAGCCGTGCCCTTGATGTAATCGAAGACATCAATAGTCTCGTAGAAAAATTGAACTCAAGTATAAACTCACAGTCTGAATCGGTAAATGAATCCACGGCAGTTACGGGGAAAATGGTAAACTCCCTAAAGGGTACTTCCGAGCTTTCGCGGCAAAAGCGGGAATCCATAATGGAATTAATTGATAATGCTGCCAAGGGTCAGGATGCAATGAAAGAGACAATTCAGGCAGTCCAAAGTATTTCAGAGTCGGTAGACGGTATAGCGTCAGCAATTAAAACAATCAGCGTTATTGCATCCAACACCAACCTCCTTTCCATGAATGCCGCCATCGAAGCTGCTCATGCCGGGGAAGCCGGAAAAGGCTTTGCTGTTGTAGCGGATGAGATTCGCCGCCTGTCAGAGAATACCAGGGAAAATTCGCGCAGTATTTCACAAACATTGTCAAGCATTATCGAAGGGATCAATACTACTTCCAGACGTTCTGCCGATACCGGTAATTTGATTAATGGTATGTCTGAGGAAATAAATGGCTTTGCCAGTACCATGACAGAACTTATCGATACCTTAAGCAGGTTGTCTTCGGAAAGTTCGGGAATTACCGGCGCGTTGGAAAATCTGCAGCAGAATAGTTCCATAGTTAAAACAGATTATGCTCAGATGTTGTCTTTAACAGACAAGCTTCGCTATGACATTAACTTCCTGGCTGCTCTGTCGGCAGATATAGTTAAAGCTATAGAGGAAAACGATCATGAAATAATTGCCAAATTAATTTCTATGGATATTAACAAAGAAGGTGAGCATCAGGCAGTAAATTGAGGCTCCCCGCGGCAAGTCGCGAGGTATCTGTCAGCGTTACATAATCTGCCAGGGAGCCTCGTTCGATAGGAAATTTATTATACCGTCTGGTTTAATACCATACACTCTCATGTTTTGATTCCTTTCAACCGTGGCAAGGCAGCTGCTTTGCAGCATTAGAAAGTGGAGTATTAAACCAGACTTTCGAATAATTATCGTTAAAAACCGAGGCTGATCAAGGGTTTACGGAAACAGCGGAATTTTGTCATTCCAGTGAAGGTTTAATAATTCTTCCAGCTTTTGTATACGAAAGCCCTGAAAATCCGGGTGCTTGTTATCTTCATCAAATAACACGCCTGTTCCGCCAAGGGCTTTGTAGCCTTCCAAATAGAACGGCACATCGTCGACAAGACAGCAGGAAGGGGCAGTAACTCCCAACTCATTAAGCACATTTCGGAATACGGCAGTATCTGGTTTACCTTTAAGTCCGTTTCTTCTAATATCAAAAATTAAAGGAAAAAGATCGGCCACTTTAAGTTTATCTAAAATTCTGTTTGCATGTTCAATAATTGAATTAGTCAGGATAGCAAACGGAATGTTTCGGGAAGAAAGTAAAAGCAGAAAACTGCGGAGGGCCGGATCCGGCGGAAGAGTATCCGCTTCGTGTTCAGGGTGTATACATGTAAAGTAATTTTCCATATCTTCGTCATTAAGGCCCTCTTCGGCACGCAGCCATTCCAGGGTTGTGCCGTATCCGCCTTTTTTAATCTGCTCTTTCCGGCGGGCCCATGCTTCTTCTCTGGGAAGTTTCAGGTATTCGGCAATATAATCATTAACACGGCTGCTTACCGCGTGTTCCAGTCCCCAATGAGAGGAATAAAGGGTACTATCCAAATCAAAAAGGATGTATTCTATCGAAGGATGCATAGGTTATCTTAACAGGAAAAGGGCTTTAATGATAATAGTGTTCAGTTTTAAAAAATAACTATGGATATTTTTATTTTTTGGGATTATACTATAACTTAATTGGAGGATGTTAAAATGTGGGAAACTTTTATTGATTCCATTGGCATTTCCGTTCATTTGCGGGAAGTTATAGGTATAATTGGTACTTTATTGGTTTCCGCCAGTCTTTGCATGAAACGCATAAAAGGCCTGCGCATTGTTAATCTTATTGGATCTGCAATTTTTATTTGCTATGGTCTTTTAATTAGTTCTCCTTCCATTCTGCTTTTAAACGGTTTTGCCATAATTGTAAATGCATATTATCTTCTCCAGATAAAGTACGAAACCAACAGGACGGATTTATTTGACATACGATTTATTGATTCTCTTGAAGATGATGAACTACAGCGCTTTGTTCGTTTCCATGGAGATGATATGCGCCATTTTGTTCCTTCCTTTAATCCTGATTTAAAAACCGGTACTCTGGTTGATGCGGAATGTTGTTTTATCCTTCGGGAAACCCTGCCGGTATCTCTTGTTGCGTATAAGCGGGGAGAAGACGAAGAGATTACAATAGTTATGGACTATGTGGTTAATGCCTACAGAGATTTTAAAAATGCCCAGTTCTTTTTCTCCAATGTTGTTAATCGTATTGCCGGTCCAGGTTCGGTGTTTCTTGCCAAAGGTGAAGTAAAAGAACATACCAATTATCTTAAGCGTATGGGGTTTATTGAAACCGGCAAAGAAGGAAAGATATCGTATTTCCGCAAAGCAGTTTGAACGGAACCTGGTAAGTTTTGGACTCAGATAGGCCTATAAAGCTGAAAAATTGTAAAGAATGATTAAGCTGAGCGATTCTCCTGCAGATATTGAAAAGGCAGCTGATATTCTTAAAAGCGGAAGGCTGGTTGCATTTCCGACCGAAACGGTTTATGGTTTGGGCGCCGATGCTTTTAATACCTTTGCCCTGGCCAGGGTTTTTGAAGTTAAAGGCCGTCCCCGTTTTGATCCTCTGATCATCCACATTGCAAATCTTGATGCTCTGGAACGTATTGCCTGTATTGATGGATTTGATTCACAGCGCAGGAAACAGCTGAACCTTCTTATTGATTCTTTCTGGCCCGGTCCGCTTACTCTGGTTCTTCCCAAGCGCAGGGAAGTTCCGGATTTGGCTACAGCCGGGCTGCCTACCGCCGCAGTTCGTTTTCCTTCCCACCCAATTGCACGGAATTTGATAACGCTTTCTACCGGAGCAGTAGCAGCGCCCAGCGCCAATCCTTTCGGCCGCTTAAGCCCTAGCAGGGCAGAACATATTATCGATACATTGGGGAATTCCATTGACTGTATTATAGACGGAGGTCCCTGTTCGGTCGGAGTAGAATCCACAGTGCTGGAACTTCTTCCTGTGCCGCGCCTTCTTAGGCTTGGCGGTATCAGTATGGAACAACTTGAATTACTTATTGGTCCTGTGGAAAAAAATAATGCGGAACTAGAATGCGGCCCTGTTAAAAAAGAGCAATTCGCAGCTCCCTCGCCAGGCATGCTGCAAAGTCACTATGCGCCGCAAACACCGCTTTTCCTACACAGTCAGAAAGCAATGACAGTACTTCCTTATAATGAAAAAGAAGGGTATCTTTTCTTTTCTGCAAAGAACCGGGAATCATGGAATTGCCGGACAATTGCCGGACAATTGCCGGACAATAACAAACCGCAAACAATCTTAACGCTTTCCGAAGAAGGAAATACGACGGAAGCGGCGGCGAATTTATTTGAATACCTTCATATTCTTGATAAATCAGGCGTTACTTGTATTCATGCCGAAACATTACCAGAGGAAGGAATCGGCGCAGCGGTAAATGATAGACTGCGCAGAGCATCTGTAATTCACTGAAAATCCCAATTTATCAGGCTGAATATATCGAAATGAATTTGTTACCTTCTTCCGTTAAATCTGATATTTAATTAACTGACAAATGGGTCATATTATATGGTTATAACAATCAAGTTCTTGCGTATGCTTGTTGACGGTGCATCCTCGCTCATCCTTCTATTTTTGCAAGTACTTTTTCCCGGTTCCGTTTAGCAATTTCATGTTCGGGATTAATTTCCAATGCCCGATCTAAATCGGCTAGGCATAGTTCCCACTCGCTTTTCCGGTAATACGCAACGGCCCGGTTATTGTAAGCGCCAAGGTGATCCATATCCAGCCGAATAGCCTCGGTAAAGTCTGCGATTGCACTATCTGTTTCTTCCATGTCCAGGTATGTATCACCACGTGTAGCCCAATAAGCGGCATTCTGGGGATTAAGGCGGATTGCTTCGCTGATGTTTTCCAAAGCCTGTTCATGCTTCCCAAGACGGGAATACACGATGGCCCGGTTAGACCATGCGGGGGCATATCCTTCGTCAATTCTGATCGACTCATCGTAATCCCCAAGTGCCGTTTCATTGTAACCCAGATCCAGATACAGCGTACCCCGGTTGTTGATGGCCAAAGCATAATCCGGTTTAATCAGAATTGCACGATTGTAATCGGCCAGGGCTTTGTCATATTCCTTCAGATCGAGGTATACATTCCCCCGGTTGCTGTATGTAATGCAATCGTCCGGGTTAAGACGGAGCGCTTCGCTATAATCGGCCAGAGCCGCCTGCAAATCGCCTTTAAGTTTATAAGACAGGCCGCGCCCTGCATACGCGGATGCATAATCAGCCCTAATCCTGATTGCTTCATTATAGTCTTCGATACCCTTTTCGTAATCGCCCAGCTTTTCACGGGAAAGGCCCCGGTTATGCCAGTATTGTTCATCGTAGGGCCAAATACGGATCGCCTCGCTATAGTCCGCGATTGCCTCGTGGTAGCGGCCTTGATCGTGGTGATCCGCCCCCCGATCATTAATATCATAGGAAGTCCACATCGGGTCGATCATTGGGGCAGGCGGTGGCCGCTGTGCCGGTTCCCCTTCCGGGCCTCCTGTAAAAGACCATCCACCGTTTTTATAAAGATAGGTTCCCGCTTTTTTTCCGTTGTTGGCATAAAATGCATCAAAGTCGTTGTCAAACGAAGGCTCGCCCGGGGTGGCAGATAACGAAACATTGCCGCCTATGGTAATAACGGTTAACTGATTGCGGTAAAACGCACGCCTGCTGATAACGCCGACAGCCGGCGGAATAACAATACCGGTCAGGCGGTTTTCGCTGAAGGCATATTCACCGATGACGGTAACACACTTGCCGATGCTTACATTGGTAAGCTGGTTTCTGGAAAAAGCGCTTTTACTGATAAAGGTCAGACTGTCAGGGATAATGATGCCGGAAAGCCATTGATGATCAAACGCACGCTCCCCTATATAGACAATGCTTTCGGGCAGGCGGACATTTCTGACCCCGTTGGCCACAAACGCATCACTGCCAATGTAGAGCAGGCCCTCGGGCAGAACAATGTCCCTGAGCAAGCTTCGAAAAAAACATTCTGCGGCAATAATGCGGACACCCTGCGGGACGATAACACTGGCAACCGGGCTTCTGGAGAAAAGCCCGGTATTAAGCGCCCGTACCTGCCTGCCGTCTATCACTGCGGGAATAACCAGGTCGCCGCCGGGCCCCTGGTATCTTCGTATGGTTCCGATGTTATCAATGGTAAATTCGTGTTCGCTTTGGGCATAAGCAAACACCGTAATCAGCAGCGATACGATTTTCAGGAATGTTTTGTGCCGCACGGTTATCTCCGTATATTTTACCTGTCATCCAGTGTATACATGGTAATCAATGTACTGCTGTCTTTAATCGCCCAGTATACCATGCCATATACTACAAAACCATCTCCGGCGTTCTTCTTCGTGCGGGCCGTTCGATTAATTCGTATGTGGTTCCCAGTGTTTCTTCGGTATCCAGGTATGCATAGAACCCGTCCCCGTCAAGGCCGTGGCCGCCGCCTTCCATAATAACTTTAAAACCAGCAGTTTCTGCTTCGGCTATGGCTGTTTTAATGTTATCAACATAGATTCCCAAATGGTGCTGGCCATAGCCGTGCTTCTCGATAAATTCGGTAAAGATTGTTTTTCCTTCCAGAGGTTGAATAAGTTCTATACGGGTACTACCAATATAGTTAAGACCAATACGGCTTGAGTAGGTGGTGCTTTCTCCCCGGTAGATCATGCGGTTTAAAATTGCCGGACCGTAGGTATAAATCTGCCAGCCGGAAATACCAAAGCGTTCGTTGTAAGAACGTATGCACGATTCCAGGTCTTCTACCAAAAAACCAACCTGGAAGGGTTTGTCAGTCGATAAAAAAGACAACATACAATTAAACTATTCTTTTTCATAATTTTTGTAAAGAAAGCGGCGTATTTTTTTCTGGGCGTTCTTTTCAAATTCCTCGTGGCGCAGGGCAAAGTCGGCGATCTTTTTATAGACGGGAAGTCCCCGATTAATTTGCTCGATTTCTTTTTTAACAAGGGAATAAATCAATTTTTCTCCCTCATCACTTAATTCCCCTTCGCCCTTTATTGCACCGGGATGATCGGCGGACAAGGTTTCACGGTTAGGTACAACTACAGCAAATATATGTTCGCCTCCGGCTTGATTTTTTCTGCCCAGGACAAGGATTTCTCCCACTACACGGGAACCATTAAAGTACTGCTCAAGTTCTTCGGGATAAATGTTTTTACCTCCGGAACTGACAATCAGGTTTTTCTTCCTGCCGCTTATATAGACAAAACCCTTGTCGTCCTGCCAGCCCAGGTCTCCGGTTAAAAGCCAGCCGTCGTCAGTAAAAACTTCTTTGGTGGCTTCGGGGTTGTTATAATACCCCAGCATGAGTGACGGAGATTTAACAATTATTTCTCCGATTCCTTCTTCATTGGGATCCAGAATTTTTACTTCCGTGTATTTAACCGGTAATCCCACGGAAACGTTATTTTTAAAACCAGGAGTGCCCACGCTTATCAGCGGACCGTTTTCGCTCATCCCGTAACCGTGGAAGATGTTAAAACCAAGCGATTCAAAAAAATCTGCCGTAGCAGGATTTAAGGGACCGCCGCCTGCAACCATAATATTAATGCTGCTTAACCCGGCTTTTTTCCGGATAAACTTCAGCATTACCTGCCCAAAACGTACACGGCTTTTCTTTGCCTGGGCAAGAGAAATGCTTCGCAGTATATTAATTATAAATTGTACCGGAGCAGGAAGTTTTTTAAGCCCTGCCTCAAGCGCATCCTTTACTTTATCGTATAACAGGGGTACGGCGATAAGCAGCCTTCCTCCGGCATCCCGGATATCATCAATAACCACTTTGCCGACAAGCTTTTCGACGATGATAGTTCCTGCTCCGGATACCATTGGCGCCATAAATGAGCAGGTAGTGGGATATGTATGGTGAAGAGGAAGGACATTGACAAAGCGATCGTCCTGTGTAGGCTGAATGGCAAGGAGGGCGGCGCTTGTGTTGGCGATAATTCCTTTGTGCGAAAGCATTACCCCTTTTGCAAAACCGGTAGTACCGGAAGTAAAGACAATGGATGCCGGATCGTTTTCTGCAATACTTTCTATTGCAGGAAGATTTATGTCAGCGTCCTGGCCAAAACGTTTAAAAGTACCTTCGTCTTGATCTATGCATATTTTTAGTTCCGAAATAAGATCCAGTGATTGTACGAATTCTTCTTTTCTTTTTGAATAAAAGAAAACCTTTGCTTCGGTAATATCGATAATATTTTTGCATTCTTTGTCACTTACCAGATAGTCGATGGGAACGATAGTACAACCGGCAATGACCGTACCCATCCAGACGGTCATCCAGTCCGGACGGTTTTCCGCCCATATAGCGACCCTGTCCCCTTTTTGTAGCCCTGCTTTTAGCAGTCCCCGGGCTATACGGCGGCATTCTGCAGCAAAAAAGCTGAAAGACCAGCGGGTAAAATCAGTCTGCTTGGCGGAACGGTAAAAAATAGCGGTTTTTTCGCCATACTTTTTTTCTATATCGTCAAGCAGGGCAATAAAATTCGGATACGCAAAATCGGGCCAATTGGCTGTATATTCATTCCAGTTTAACATAAATTGATTATGACATAGAAAACCATTTGTGTCGAGATAAAAAATCGATTTTTTGCAACTTTTTTTGTTTTTTAGGGTCTAAATTTTCTCACTTCAGACTAAATGTCAATTTAACCGGATTATGGTCAGAATTTTTAAAATCCAAATCCTGGGTTTGTACCGAAATTAACTCGACATTCGGAGAAAGGATAAAGCCGTCTATAATATAAAATTCATGGTTTTCACGGCTGCCGTCGTAGGGCTTGTCGAGAGAACGGCAGCTTGGGGCGGAAGGATCAGCAGCGAATATCCAGTCTTCTCCAAATAAGGAATCGTCCACTATGCCAGGGGTAAAATAGTCGTTTTTTTGCATGGGGAATACATCTTTTAAGTCAGGAAAAACCTGGTTAAAATCACCCCCGGCTATGACATAATTTCCCTTGGCATATTCCGCCTTCAGGAATTCCGCCAATACCCTGGTTTGGGCTGTACGGCCAACACCGCCTGTATCGAAGGCTTCCAGGTGAAGGTTTACCAATACCAGCTCTGCGCCCGGCGGGGGAACAAAATCGCTGCTGCTGTTGTTTCCGTTTTCCTGAATGGGAAGACGTTGTACCAGCAGACAGCGTTTTAGCTGAGCGATGCGTTCCGGCCAGGAAAAGGAAGAAGGGAGGCTTATTCGTTCTGCGGTACCGCCGTAACTGTTAAGGGTAAGAAGCCCGCTTTCTACTTTTCCGATAAAGTGGGGAAAGGGGACGGGAACAAAAGGACACTTGAAATTCAGGGCAAAGGCGGAAGAGCCTTTCCAGGTTTCTGAAAAATAGTCCGCCTGATTTACCCCATAGGAACGTTTGGAATTAACATCTACTTCCTGTAAAAATATAATGTCCGGGGCAACAGCCGAAAAGTAAGCCTGAATTGCCCACATGTTTTCCTCAACATTTCTTGCATAGGCAGGACGGACTCCTTCGCCCCCATCCATGAAAAAATCCTGCTTTGCATCAAGCGAAGCATAACCTATATTCCAGGAATACAATTCTATGGGCTGAAAACGAACCGGCCGCTGTGAAAGGGCAGGGATAACCTCTACTACTTCCCAATCGTCAGGCCTATATTCTCTGGAAGAAAGCCACATAATTCCCGTTCCTGCCAGAACAAAGAGGAAAACTATAAAACCCAAAGTAATAAGAACAATTATCAGCGGTTTTGACATTTAATATGAGTATAGCATAAAACCATTGTCTTTTGGTATACCAATCAATCAAAATATCATTCGAAAATCCGGTTTGTTAACTCGCTACTTGCCGTTGGTAGCTTCATTTTAGCTCTACATCCATTTTGGATTGAAGGTTTTTCTGAATATAGGTTCTGATTTTTGTTTTAACTGCCGGATCGATCCTTTGGGAAAAGACCAGGACATAAACCTTGTCTGTTTCATCCATACGGGAACCAAAAACAATTCCTTCGGCTTTTAACAGTGTACTCTGGAGCTTAATCTGAATGTCGTGAAGCAGAGAATTTTTTCCAAGTTCCGGATCCTGGGCAAAAGCACAGGAAAGGCCGACAACACTGATATCACGAATTTCGCCGGTTATATACGTGCCGTTGCTGGGGACATTAATTGTTGTCATGGTTTCGCCGCGGGTATCGGCGCGGATATATTTACGGCGGCCTCTTGCTTCGCCGGCGTTGAGTATATCCGACAGGATTTTAAGTACTTTTGATTTATCCTGCTTGACGGGAATAAAGCCGCATTCAACATTCAGGGTATTAAGGTAGAGCTTGCGGGATTCTTCGTTATTGGTGTTGGAAAGTACCCCTATTTTAATTTCTTTACTTGCCTCATTGCCGATAACTGAACGGATCCAGGCTTCCCATTTTGCCGAAGAGATCGTTTCGTCGATACTTGCAAAAACAAAGGAATCGGGATATTTTTTTAGAATTCTTTTAAGTTTTTCTTCGTCTTTTACTGTATATACTTCGTATTCCTGCTGAGCAAGTTCGAAAATAATTTCGTTTTGAGTAAAAGCCGAAGGATGAACAAAAAAAATTTTTTTTCCTGTAAATGCGGTATTGCCATCACCCATGTATTTATGATAATTGAAATAATAGTGATTCGCAAGTGTTTTTTCTTTGCTGTAGTTTACTCAAATATCTTAATGTTTCTTGTTACCTGTTTGCCGGGCGCGGGTCTTATTGATGCCCAGGGCGAATTTGTTATGGGTACCTACTGCCGTATCGATCTTTTTGAAGACGGGAGTACTGCCCTGTACAATAAACTTTTTACACGGCTTGCGGAACTGGAAAAAATCTTCAGCGCCAACAGGGATGATTCGGAATTGGCCGGGGTTAATCGGAACGCCGGTCTTGAAGCAGTGGAAATTTCGGCGGAATTATTTACCGTTCTGGAACGGACTCTTTACTTTGCCGAAGTTACAGACGGTGCTTTTGATCCAACTGTGGGTCCTTTGGTTAAACTTTGGGGCATAGGTACGGAGAATGCCCGTATTCCGCTTGATTGGGAAATTGACGCTGCCCTGTATCTGGTCAATTGGAAAGAACTGGAATTAACAGCAGGGGCAGAAGGAAATTTACATACATCCGGGACAGCCTTTCTTAAACGGAAAGGTATGGCTCTGGATTTGGGCGCTATTGCCAAGGGTTATGCTGCCGATGAACTGACTGTAATTTTGCAGGAAGCGGGGGTAAAGAGGGCTGTTATTAACCTGGGCGGGAATGTTTATGTATGGGGAAAGAAGGATAACGGAGATCCCTGGAACGTCGGAGTACAGAACCCTGTTACCGATCGGGGAGATTATATAGGTATTCTGAAACTGGAAGGAAGTATATCCGTTGTAAGTTCGGGTATCTATGAGCGGTTCTTTACCGGAGACGACGGCAAGCATTACCACCATCTCCTGGAATTAACGGAAAACGGGCGGGGAAGACGGGGTTATCCGGCGGAAAACGGCGTCCTTTCCACAACAGTTATTGCCGTCTCGTCCATGGATGCAGATGCCCTGTCCACCTCATGTTTTGTTTTGGGTTATAGCAGGGGAATGGCTTTAGCTCTGGCCAATGGGGCGGAAATCCTATATATAGAAGAAAAAGAAATCAGCGGGAGTCCGGGAGCCATGGCAATCTTTACTGTAACCAGCCATTGACCTTTTTCCGATTTTGTGCATAATAAAAGTCCAGGTATGAATCCAGTGGACCCGGCGTCCGTTATATTCCACCGGGCGGGCCTTGGCGAGCGAAGGTTTCCCTCCGGAAGGGCGGCGGTTTCCTGAATATAGAGGAGTTGTTCTCATGAAGCGGACTTATCAGCCCAGTAAAGTAAAACGGAACCGCAAATTTGGCTTTAGGGCGAGGATGAAGACCAAGGGAGGGCGGCTTGTGTTAAAGCGCCGCAGGGCCAAGGGGCGGTACAAACTTACCGTTGCAGACGAAAAAAAACCCTATTAGCAGTTCTTCTCCGGAGGGGAGCCGTGCGGACTTTTGTTCGCAGCGTGAGCTTTCGTTTACCCGGAGGAGTGTGCCGGCTTTATTGCCGGAAAAACAAGACGGCGGCAGATTCAGAAGCGAAGAGCATCTGAAAAAAAAGGTTGAGATTACCGGGGTTTTTAAAAAAGGACGAACGGTCGGTTATTCCGGAATTAAGCTGTTTTTTTTGGCTAATGAATTTCCCTATAACCGCATCGTTATTACTTTTACGCGGAAATACGGAAATGCTGTACAACGAAACCGGGCGCGGCGGCTGGTACGGGAGGCTTATCGTTTAATGAAGGGCGGACTTAAAACCGGCTATGATTTGGTTTTTTTAATCTACCCCCGAACGGAAAGTTCTCCTTCTAAGCGGGAAGACGGACTTTCGAAAACCGCTGTGCAGCTGCAAATCCTTTTTAAAAAGGCGGGAATGATTCGCCAAGAGGCGTAATGATCAAAAAAGTCATTTTGTTTTTGATTTGGTTTTATCAGCAAGCTGTCTCTCCCTATCTCCGGCAAAGGTGCCGTTATTATCCAAGTTGTTCGCACTATGCCGGCGAAGCGGTACAGAAGTACGGAGCATGGAAGGGTTCTTGTATGGCCATAAAGCGGATTATACGCTGTCATCCATTTCATGAGGGAGGCTATGATCCGGTTTAAATATAAGGTTGCTTTTTTAAAACTGAAGTTTTAAAAAGTTTCCTGATTATTACAGGATTTTATGTGATATGGAAAAAAATACAGTATTAGCAGTTGTCTTATCTTCTGTAATTATTTTTACCTGGTTGCTTTTTGTTCAGCCGAAACTGTTTCCGCCGGAAGCGGAACAGGATGCAGGCCAGCGTACGGAAACAGAAGCTCCGGTACAGGTTACTCCGGTTCAGAGCGCACAGCCTTCCGCAGTACAGCCTGTTGAGGATGTACAAACAGAGGTACAGGATGCTGCGCTTTCCGATGCTTCAACTGAAGAAACTGCGGCGGAAACAACGCTTCCGCCGGTTCCTGAAACGGAAGAGCGGATTATTATAGAAACAGATATTATCAGAGCGGTGTTAACCAGTGCTGGCGGAGATTTGGTTTCCTTTAAACTTAAAGAACACAATGATAAGGGTGAGATGGTAGAGATGATCCTTCCTTCTGTTTTTGAAGATGGATCGGAAAAAGAAAACCATGCTTTTACCATTGCTTTCGGCGGAATTGACACCCAGCCTGCAGCGGTTAATTTTAGTGTGTCGCGTCCTTCGCCGCTTTCTGTGGAATTTTCCAGGGAATTTTCCATGGCGGGCAGTACGGAAACTTTTACTCTGACGAAACGGTATGAATTCAGAAACGGAGAATATATGTTCCAGCTTACCGTTTCGGTTTCCGGGACAGCGCCGCTTAATTTCGGCAATGCCGCCTATACTCTGGGTTTTGGCCCTCAAATCGGACCGGGTTTCCAAAAGCTGGATAACCGCTATGAATACCGCCATTATTATTCACTTGTTAATGGGAAGCGGAATAATGTTAAATTAAATACCCCTGTAGATTCCCGCTTTACCTGGGCGTCAATTGCCGGAAAATACTTTACTGCCATTGTTATCCCGGATACTTCTTACACGCTTACCTTTTCCGATAAAAGCGAGCCGGGGATCCCTTCCGCTTCTCGCATGTACTTAACACGGCCTCCTTTATCTACTGGCGCAAACAGCGATGTGTTTCATTTTTATCTTGGCCCCAAAAACCAGGACAACCTGGGCCGCTATGATACCGGGGATAACAGCTTCAGACTCCGGGAACTGGACTTTACCAAAGCTGCAAGCACAAGCGGGATCCTGGGCCCTCTGGAAACGCTGCTTAAGTGGCTTCTTAAGGTATGCTATAAACTTGTTCATAATTACGGCGGAGCGATAATACTGCTTACCCTGATGGTAAAACTTATGCTGTTCCCTCTGACCAAAAAAAGTTCGGAAGCAAGCATTAAAATGCAGGCGCTTGCCCCCAAGATTAAGGAGCTCCAGACAAAGTACAAGGGGAATCCCGCAAAGATGAATGCCGAGCTTGGTGCGCTTTATAAAAAAGAAGGCCATAATCCCATGTCCGGCTGTCTTCCGTTAGTAATACAAATGCCGTTGCTTTTTGCAATGTACAATCTGTTTAATAACCACTTTGATTTACGCGGCGCCATGTTTATTCCGGGCTGGATACCAGACCTTTCTTTGCCTGAATCGGTTATGCAGTTTGGCTCACCATTGCCTCTTGTAGGCTGGGACAGCCTCCGGCTTCTTCCTTTTATTTATGTTGGTTCCCAGTTGCTTTACGGTGTGGCTACAAGAACTCCCGAACAACAAGGTAATCCATCCATGAAAATTATGTTGTATGTTATGCCGATAATGTTCTTCTTTATACTTTACAACGTTCCTTCCGGACTTTTGGTTTTCTGGATATTTTCCAATGTGTTTACATTAATCCAGCAGGTCATATTAAATAAATATATGGCAGCAAAAAGACCGGTTGTTGTTGAAGAAGAAAGGGATACAGTGATTGCTCCCCGGCGAAAAAAGAAACGCTGAAAAATTATCAAGTGAGGTATTCATTATGATATATGAATTTGAAGGCCGTACCGAAAAAGAAGCCATTGACAAGGCTGCGGCAGAACTGGGAATTGAAAAAGATCAATTTGATGTGGAGATACTGGAAACCCAAAGATCCGGATTGTTCAAGAAAGGCTTTGTAAAAATTCAGGTACATACCGAAGCATCAATTCCTCAGAAATCAAGGAATTTTCCGGACAAGGAAAAACAAAGACCTGCAAGGTCCGCAGAAAAAAGAACAATGGCCGGTTCGGCTGATGACTTTGAAGCAGCAATGACCGGTTTTGTGGAAACGCTTATTGATCGTATGGGTTATCCGGGAAATGTTTCCGTACTCTACAGAGAAGAAAGCAAGCTTGGTCTGAAAATCGAATCGGAACATTCTTCCATTCTGATTGGAAAAAAAGGAAAGAACCTTGATGCTCTTCAGCTTTTGGCCAATATTTATGCAGGCAGGCAGGGCCGGGAAGATATGAGAATTATTCTGGACAGCGAAAACTACCGTTTGCGAAGGGAAGAATCGCTTGTACGACTGGCATATACCGTGGCAGACAAGGTGCGTGAAAACAGAAATTCCATTTTACTGGAACCAATGAATCCTTTTGACCGGCGGCTTATTCATACTACCCTGAACGATATTTCCGATGTGGAAACCAAAAGTGAAGGCGAAGGTTTGTATAAGCAGGTACGAGTCTATTACCGGGGATACAGGTGAGCTTGTTCCTAAAACTGCGAACCTTCGGTTCTGCTTAGCTTCGGAACAAGCTTTTAAAAATATTACTGTGTCTTGGTAAGAATCAGCGCAATGGGCAGATGATCCGAAAGACCGTTACCGGTACGCGGATTATACGTATTCGGGTGACCGGCCGCATTGGCAAAAGGCGGTTTAGAGAGTACACGGAAATATCCGTATTGTAAGCTGCTTCCGCTGAACAACGCAGGATTAAGCAGAAAATGATCGATAGTCTCCCAGGTATCTTTATAATAGTACGAACCCGGAACATTGTTTTGATTTTCTGTCATTTCTTCTTCCAATTCAAACCAGGGTGAATAAACCAATCCTCCGGAAGCTGTAAAAAAATTCAAGTTGGGCGGCTTATCTCCGCTTAGAACAAGAAAGTCCTGAAAATCCGATCGGGCTCCTGCCGGAGTCTTTCTTATGAGCGCCGCCGCTTCATTAGTGTCCGGAAGCAGGGCACAGGGATAAGCTGCCGCAATACGGGAAAATTCATCGTAGTTTTCGTTCAAGTCACCCATAATAACCACCGGTGTGCCTGCCATTTCTGCTTCGATTTCTGCAAGCCGCCTTACAACCAGTGCCGCTCCTGCCCGCCGCAGACTTTCGGTTTTTTTCTCTCCTTCGCGTTTGGATTTCCAATGACAAACCAACAGTACCAGCGGACCGGATCCTGTATCAACCCAAACTTCCACAACAGGCCGCGGTATATTGTCGTTTCCCGAATGGAACGAATGAACCCTGGCTTCGGTAAAAGGCAGAGCGCTCAGCACACCTATGCCAATGGGAATAGTCTGCGGAGAATCATCGTTCTGCCATATATCGGCAGGGTAAACCGGGGTACCTGCAAAGAAAGACCAGCTGTAATTTAAACATGAGCTGTCTGCCAGGTCCCTGATTACACCTTCGTTCTCTACTTCAATCAAAGCAAGAATATCTGGCTTTATTCCGCTTTCTCCTTTCAACGCCGCCGATATGTTTTGGAGCCGGGCCTGGTATTTTTCGTTATTCCAGCCGGCATTGTTTTTAAAATCGTTATATTCAAGACCATTGTCAATTCCGTCAAACAGGTTTTGAACATTCCAGCTAACGATAGTAAGATGATCTGTACCTGTTTCTGATTGTGCAAAGGAACAACCCAATAGAAGCAGAATCAGGAAAAGTACATAAAAGTGATAGTAAAAAGATCTTTTCATAGTAGCCTCCTATTGCAAACAGGGTAAAAACCTGAGTATTGCTTGTATTGATTGACAATTATTTTAATAATAGTATACAGGAGAGTGTTTTTTGGAGGGTTTTAAACCAAGAGAATAATGAGGTACAAATTTTTTCTGTTCCTGCTTTTTTTCCCGGCTGTTCTTAATGCCCAAACCTGGTACCGTTCCAATCAGGCGGGAATGGCCCTGGAAAAACTCCCTTCCCGTATGGTGGCTCTTCATAATGAATGGGCTGTTTTTGTGGAAGCTGCCGGCTATAATATGCTACCGGCCATTCTCCGCGATTACTACAATGCTTCATATGCCATGGAGCAGCGACTTCTTTATGAACGGGGTAAACTGAAACGGAGGCAATGGATCTTCCGTGACAGAGGAGGTATGACGCGCCTGAATGCATCGCTGCCAGCGGATCTTGAGTCAGTGGGAAAAGTAACAGGAGGAGAAGTACCTCCCTTTGTCGAAATATTTTCTTCCGATCGTACCCTGGCCGAAACATATCTGTATCTTGCATCGGGCGTTTACATAACACGCTATTCATATCGGATGGGGTTGTTGATCAATGCGGAAACATTTTTGGACGATACACCGCTTTGGATAGATAATTACCGTTATACCCGCCAATCGTTGCTTCGCGGTGTTGAGCGAAACTATCACAGGGCAGGGTTGTATGCAGAACCGTTGCAAGGATCAAGCAGCAAGCCGCCGGTGGTTTCTGCAAGTCTTGATCTTCGTGAAACGCCGCCTATAACCGGTTTTGTCAGCCCTGTTGTTCCTTACGATAACAGCATTACAACGGATGTACTAAGATCGGTTTATTCCGTAAAAGCAGCCAGGGTGGTCTACGATACGGACAGTCAGGGCAGAGTAATTACCGAAACCCGTTATAATGAAGAAGGCGGGACAATAGCAGTAATTAACAATGAATGGACCAATGACAGAATTACTCTAATTCGCTGGAGTTCAGGATCTGACGAGGGAAGAATCGTTTTTCGTTATTCGGGAAAAGATCGCATTTTCGAAGAGAATTACCGCAATGGTGTTTTGGAACGGAGAGTAACTGTTAATGGAGATGAAGAAATCGAAGAGATCTTTATGAACAACAAAGTAATACTCAGGGCAGTGTGGGTAGACGGACGAAAACAGTCAGAGGAAAGAGTTCGCTGATGGGCTGGGTTGGTTTTGTAGCAGGCAGGCTTGTTGCAAGAAAACGCGGCGTTCCCCTGCCGGTGTTGTCCATACTGGGAATTACTGTAGGGGTTCTAGCGTTAACGGTTATTATATCCGTAATGAACGGTTTTCAACTGGGATTTATTGAAAGTATCCTGGAAATATCTTCTTATTATGTGCGGTTGGAATCTCCTCCGCCTATTAACGAAAGCGATGTATTGATAGAAAAAATCAGAGCCCTGCCGAATGTAAACGCTGCTGTTCCCTTCAGGGAAGTACAGGCTCTGTTACGCGGCGACTGGGGTCAGCATGCTGTACTTATTCGCGGTCTTTATCCGGATGCATGGGAAGAAGATCCGGGCATGGCAGAAAAACTAATTTTCGAAGAAGGTTCGTTTGATCTCGAAGACGGCGATTCAATTCTTCTGGGTGCTGAACTTGCCGGAAGGCTACATGCAGAAATCGGAGATATGGTTCAGTTGATCTCGATAAAAAGCGCCGGTTTTGCCGGCGGAGGTAATTTATCCTCTGCTTCGGATGAAGAAGCTTCTGAATCGCTTTTTGTCGTCAGGGGAATTTTCCGTTCGGGGTTTTATGAGTTTGATTTGGGCTGGGGTTTTATTAACTTTGACAAGGCCGGAGAACTTGAAGGAGAACCCTATACGTTAGGCATTAAACTTAATGATCGCTTCCAGGACAAAAAGTTCGCCGCAGTCTTAACCGGGTTGATTGGTGAAATTGACTCCGGCAGCAGCGCCGCTGATTCACAAGCCCATTCCAAAGTGCGGACATGGCGTAATTTTAACAGGGCTTTTTTCGGAGCGCTTCGGACAGAAAAACTTTTTATGTTCGTTTTGGTAGGATTAATTTTTATTGTGGTTGGCCTGAATATTTATCAGGCGCAGCGGCGTATTGTACTGGAAAGACGTGAAGAAATCGGCCTGCTCCGGGCGGTTGGCGCCAGAGACCGGGCGGTACGGCTTGTTTTTGTTTGGGACGGCTTTATTGTTGGCATTATTGGTGCAGGTCTGGGAACAATTCTGGGACTCCTGATCAGCTTTAATATTGCTGCTGTTTTTTCTGCACTGGAAAATGCCGTTAATGCAATCCTTTACCTGTTTCAGCGCGGCGGCGGCTTTGCTGTTTTTTCCCCTGCGGTTTTTTACATAAAGGAAATAAAAGCGCGGGTGATCCCCCATGAAGTATTGCTGATTTTTTTATTCGGTCTCTTTTCCGCCCTGGGAGCAGCCTGGTTTGCTTCGGGTAAAGTCTCCCGCATCAAACCCGCGGAGGTGTTACGCTATGAATGATGACATAATAAAAGTTGAAAATCTTAATAAACATTACAAGTCAGGGACAGAAACGCTTGTTATCCTTAACGGACTTAATTTTATAGTACCAAAAGGAGCCACTGTAGCGGTGCGCGGACAAAGCGGCTGCGGAAAAAGTACACTCCTGAATATTTTGGGCGGGTTGGATAAAAGTGATTCAGGATTTGTAAATGTGGCAGGGCTTAATATTTCGAATCTTCCGGAAAAAGATCTGACAGAGTACCGCCGTAAAAAGATAGGTTTTGTTTTTCAGTTTCATTATTTATTGCGGGATTTTACCGCATTGGAAAATGTAATGCTTCCCGGTTTTATCGGGGGCATGAAAAAAAAGGCCGCCCTGGAAAAGGCGGAAAAACTCCTTGTAGACCTGGGTCTTTCCGGCAGATCACATCACTATCCTTCCCAGCTTTCAGGCGGCGAACGCCAGCGGGTTGCTGTAGCCCGCTCCATGATAAACGATCCCGAACTTATCCTGGCCGATGAACCCACAGGCAACCTCGACCCCCACAGCAGCATGGCAGTGGCGGAGTTGCTGTACCAGGCAGCGGAAACATGGAAGACAAGCCTTGTTGTAGTAACCCATGACGAAAAAGTTGCCGGGCAGGCGCAGCTTCATTTTGAATTAAGTGAAGGTGTGTTGAAGGAGGCCGGCGCTTGATTTTCTGCCATTAGCCGTTCTGAACGCATCAATTTTCCCATATCGGTGGAAGGAAGAGCACTCATTCAAACCATAACTGTCGAGGTTACCGTTAATGCACACTTTGACGTGGCTGCCGTGCCAATGTGGATGATAATGGTTTTATGATATGTAACACTGGTTAATTGATTTCCGGAAAAAGCCCAGTCACCAATTGAAGTAACGCTGTTGGGGATAGTAATGCTAGTTAATTGATTTCCGGAAAAAGCCTTGCTACCTATGGAAGTAACACTGTTGGGGATATCATACTTATCTTTTAATACCAAAGAAGAAACTAATGTCTTTTCATTATCACTAAACAGGATCAGATCTTTAACAACATAAGGACTACCCTTGGCTATACTCACACTGATTAGTGGATTATTCCCAAATACACAACCAACGATAGACTTAACACTTGCGGGGATTGTTATGTTAGTCAATTTGTTATTAAAAAATGCTTGGGCTCCAATTGTTGTAACTCCTTCAGAGATAGTTACATGAGTCAGTTTATTATTAATAAACGCTTGTGATTCAATCGTCGTTACACTTGCAGGAATGGTTACACTGGTAAAATCACGGTTGGCAAACGCTTTTTCACGAATAGTTGTAACAGGTTTTCCATTTATTCTTCCTGGTATTTTTAGGTTTTTTACCTGTGTATAACATCCTGTAATATGAATTTCTTTGCCTAGCACTTCAATAATATGAAAATCTTTTGCCTTTTGTCCAAAAACCCCAACACATACCATTAGAGTCAAAAGCAGAATGCATATAATTCTTTTCATAAAAATCCTCCTAATACTCAACAACATTTATACTTTCCTCTATATATTATTTCTCGCAAAGATGCAAAGAAGAATCAAAATTTCTTTTTCCTATTTGAGATCTCAGCGTGAGAAATTATAAATTTTTTCCTTCTTCGTGCCTCTATGTGAGGTACTTTTTGGCGTTCTCCGCTCTCCTGAGACAGGGATTTACATGCATATCACTACCAACCCTGCTCGGTTTTTTCTATATAATTAAAAATCTCTTCCGCCGGGGCACGGCGTTTAATAAGCGAGCAAAAGGTTTCGTCATGGCAAAAAAAAGTAATGCGCTGCAGGGAAAAAAGGTGCATTTTAGCCGACGCAGAAACAACAAGGATGATTGTATGTACCGGCATTCCGTCCAGAGCGCCCCAGTCAATATAATTTTTCGGAAAGGCAAGTGCGGCAAACTGTTCTTCTTCCTTTTCGACAAGCGGATTCCGCGGATGAGGCAGGGCTATACCGTTTCCGATTGCAGTTGGCATAAGTTCTTCCCGTTCAAGGATTGCCTGAAACAGTTTGTCCTTGTCCGGCGGCTTTAAGCAGTCAGGCGGTATCACGTCAATTAGGGAACGGAGCGCTTCTTTGGGATTTTTTCCGGACAATTGATAGTACACGTTGCCCCTGCGCAGAAGCGAAGAAAAGTTACATCCCTGTACCATGACTGCTTCCAGAATGGATGGCGCGGTTGCAGGAATCAATGTCAAAGCCCGAAGGATCGTAGTCCCTGCCCAGTTCATGTTTGGCAAGATGTTGTTCTCTGTCGCTGCCCCGTTCCAGTGCAGATATAAAACGGCGGAAACGCAAAGGGCCGTCAATAAAACGGGGCGGCGGAGCACCGGCGCCGGCAACACAGCGTACCCTTTCGTCAGGCTTTGCCTGATACCATGAAAGGATGATGATCTTTACCGTCCACATGGCGCCTATCTCGCAGACAAATTCACTTATTCCCTTTCTGCTTAAATCCCCAATGGTTTCACATTCAATGTTAAAATTGAGTTCTTCGTTGCTCCAGTTAAAAACAGAACGGATAAGCGCAGCCAGCTTTGTCAGTGAATACGTATCGGGCAGCACAAGACGCCGCCAGATATCGGTTCCTCCCAGACTTATCTGAATTACACGCCAGGAGGCATTTTCGGAACTTTCGGTTTTTTGCCAAAGGCCGATGTTGTTTTTGCGGTAATTGCCCAGCGCTTCGTTGATCAGGTCTTTTACATCTTCGTAGGTTTCTATCATCGAATCTACCGAGTTATCCATGGCGTCCAGTTCTTCCTGAGGCGGCATTTCATCGCTGTCGAGGTCTTCCAGAATGCTGGCTGCATGTCCCTGGATTTGGGAAAGCACAATAAACGTATGTTTTGGAAGCCAGGACGGATCCATATCGCTTTTCTGAAGTTTTATTGCCAATTCTACCACAGCAGTATGAAGTTCACCAACACGCTGGCGTATGGCGCCCATTGCGTGATCGGTAAAACTGGAATACGATTCCATAAATTCACCGAACACTTCCAATATATAATCCGCCAGATATTCTTTGTCCCGTCCGTTTAAACCAATCGTAGACGGAATAATCCTTTCCATAATTTGATCAGATAATTTTTCCAGACTCTGATGTTCCTTGTCCCCCCGGTACAGAGCATCCCGCACATACGACTGAACCACATATTCCGAAATGGGTACTCCCTTACGGTAGAGGATCTCTTCTATTACTGTTCTGTCGGGAATACTCCTTATTCCTTCCAGATCTTTTCTGTCGGGAATATCCTTGCCGGCATACCAGAAACGGGTTTCAATGCCGTAGGGAACAGTCTCGATATGATCGGTAACTTCGTACAAAAAATCTTCCAGTGAAAGGGCAGGAAGTGAGCGCATCCGCTCTCCGCCGAACCAGTACGCATAAGCAATTTGTTCTTCTGTTGAAGAACCCGGGCCAAGGAAATCAAAGGATGATTTAAATCCTTCTTCCGCTGCGGCAATCCAGTTGTCCAATTCTTCCTTGGTCCAGTCTATTTCCTTTATCCTTTCCAGTTCAAAGATTCCTTCTTTCCAGTCGAGCGTGGTTACCGCAAAACGATCCCCTGGTACAAAAGAAGATTCCCGGTATACGTTCCGCATATCCAGGGTTTGTATGGAAACTTCGGGCGGATCTTCAAATGGATCACAATTAAAAGCCGATTCGTTTTCCGGATTATCCCGCGCTATATATTGAGGGGCGTATTCTTCGCCGTAAAGCGCGTAAAACGGATAAAAGTCTTCCGGCGGACTTTCAGTTGTGGTGTACGGAATTTCACTGCCGTGCGAAATCTGAATGCTGTTCGGAATGCCGGTTCCCTTCCAATGGAAACGGAATTTTTGCGGAAGCAGTTCGGGATTGGCAAATGGAAGACAGCGGTGTCCCGGAATGAGTATGCCGTTGGCTATTTCCAGCCGTGTCGGGCTAATGACAAAGCGCACCTTTTCAAATGCGCCGCGCCGGGAAATCCAGCGTTTTCCTTCCAGCGGAAAAGCCATGCGCCTGGTTTCCAGAAACGAAGCGGTTTCTATATTAAGATGGCTGCTCTTTTTGGGCTCCACCATCCGAACGAAAGCGCAAATATCATCCAGAGTAAAAGGTTCTGTTACATTTCTGAGGAAGTCGTAGAGCGCATCTTCCTGATTAACGGTCATTACTTACTAGTATGAACCCAAAAAGAGAAATCAGCAAGTGTAACAAATAAATTTGTTACAAATTAATTTATATTCGAAGCAAGGGTTGACAGGTATGGAAAAAGTATGTATATTGTATGAAACGGAGGACATATATGCCATTATTACAGGTAAGGAATTTTCCCGCTGATATTTACGAAGAAATAATTTTTGAGGCCAAGCAGCAAAACAGGACAATTGCCCAACAAACCATTGTCTTGATTAAGAAAGGGCTTGATGAAGAAGTATCAAACCAGGAACGAGTGCGGCGGATACTTGAAGAAATAAACAGCTGGGATATTCCTGAGGACGTAAAAGCAATAGATGCCGTAAAATGGATTCGGGAGGACAGGAACAGATGATCGTGGTTATTGATGTATCCGGTGTGGTGGAGATTCTCTTACATAAAGAAAAAGCCGCTAAATTCAACAAAACTTTGCAGGGGGCAACGCTCAGAGTAGCACCCAATTTGTATATTTCGGAATTGACCAACGTATTTTGGAAGTATAATACCGCAAAAATGCGGACCAAAGACGAATGTATAAAATATATAAAAAAAGGTATCGGCTTAATAGATAGATTTATTGACAGCAAAGAAATATGGGAAGAGGCATTATCCGAAGGAATCAACAACCGCCATTCAATCTATGACATGCTGTACATGGTTACTGCACGAAGAAACAACGGGGTGCTGATAACAAATGATTCGGAACTGGCTGCGATTTGCAAAAAAAACCGTGTGCAACTCTGTTATTAAAGCGTTTTTGAAGATGAACGATTTATCCCCATAGCAAATTTAAAAATTGTTAATTGGTTATAACGCCGCCGCCCACTACTTATTGCAAATGATACACCAGCCCATTATGAATAGTCAGCACTATTTTGCAGTGCAGCTTCTTGTCCGCAAAAGGTGAGTTTTTTCCCCGTGATTTAAAGCGAGAGGGTTCCGCTATCCAAGCTGCCGAAAGATCCACAATGGCAAAATCGGCGCGCATTCCAGGGACAATACGGCCCCTGGCTTCTTTACCCCTGTCAAGACCGAGGATTCGGGCCGGTTCGGCGCTCATTAAGGAAGAAAGTTTTGAAAGGCTGATATGTTCCGGCACAACCAGTGTGGAATAACACACAGCAAAAGCTGTTTCCAGTCCGGTAAAACCTGGCGCTCCCTGTTCTTTATCGGTTTTGGTATGAGGGGCATGATCGGTAGCTATGGCGTTTACTGTGCCGTCAACAATTGCCTCGATAAGCGCCCGGCGATCATCTTCATTTCGTAATGGGGGACTCACTTTGCCAAAAGATTCCAGACCAAGAGCAGCAGCGTCTTTTTCGGTAAGGGCAATGTGATGGGGAGTAACTTCGCAAGACATCAGAGGCTTTTTCAAAACTTCAGTTTTTGAAAAAGCACCCTTAGAATTATGGTTATTGTTTTTCTTTGCTTCACGAATCATCGCCGCCGCTTCTTTGGTTGAAACATGGGCGATGTGAAGCCGCAAACTTTGTTGGCAGGCGTAACTTGCTTTTTCCCCCAGCTCAATAGCCCGCTTTGTGGCGTTGTTTTCTCCGCCCAGATCACAGTGGCAGGAAACAGGAATTCCTGTACGGCAGGCTTCTGTCATTGCTGCCAGGAACAGCGCATCGTCTGTTACATCTTTGCCATCCTCTGACAAAAGGCGTACAACCTGTGAAACATTTTGATTATCTTTTAACAAAATGATTTCCGAAAGTTCTTTTCCTTCCATTCCTTTGGTAAGAGAAAGAACGGGGTAGAGGTCTATGAGTCCCAAAGCATCGCTACGGTCTTTTATGGATTGTGCCTGTACAATAGTGTCAGTTACCGGTTTGGTGTTTGCCATACAAACAACAGTTCCGTAACCTCCTGCTGCGGCAGCCAGGCAGGCGGATTCAATTGTTTCTTTTTCCGGAAAACCGGGATCCCTGAAATGGGCGTGAAGATCCACAAAGGCAGGCATCAAAACAAGGCCGTCGTGCTGCTCAAAATGACTGCCATCCAGAACAATATCTGCATGGTGTGCGGCTCGTTCAATTTCCTTTTCTGCTATATTAAAATCAAAAACGTCATCATCTGCATTTGCTGAGTAAACTTCTTCGATAATGCCGTCTTTGACAATAATTGAGCCGCAGACATCGGTTACTTCATCAACAAGACGGAAGTTTTTTAAAACCAGAGTGGACATTTGCCGAAGTCGGTTTAACGAAAATCCGCAGCGCTGCGAATTTCGTCGCAGTATTCACAGCGGTAGGTTTTCTGCTTTGGATTACACAGGTTAAAAATATGAGGAACCTTTTCGGCAGAAGTAATGCAGCGCGGGTTTTTGCAGATCAGTACATCTTCGACTCTTTGGGGAAGTTTAATCTTGATCTTTCCGGTTATCTTTTCATTTTCAATGGTGTTTACCGTGATATTCGGATCAATAAGCCCCAAAATATCCAGGTTGATGGTAATGGTATTATCGATCTTAATGATATCTTTGCGGCCCATCCGTTCGGAGTTGGCATTTACCACAAAAGCGACGTTGTAAGGTGATTTACCCAAACCAAGCCAGTTGAAAATTCTGATTCCCTGTCCGGCCCTAATATGATCAATTACAATCCCGTTTTTAATTTGATCTACATTCAGCATATCCGCTCCTGCCTAAACTGCGCCAAGTACCGATGCCAAAAGAGCCATGCGTACATACATACCATACCTGGCCTGTCTGAAATAAACCGCCCTTTCGTCGCTGTCAACTTCGGCAGCGATTTCATTTACCCTGGGCAAGGGGTGAAGAACCATCATGTCTTTTTTTGCAGCTTCCATTTTTTCTGCCGTAAGTATAAAAAAATCTTTCAGACGTATGTAATCTTCTTCGTTAAAAAACCGTTCTTTTTGTACACGGGTCATGTACAACACATCCAAATCACCCATTACTTCTTCCAGTCGTTCCGCTTCCCTGCAAAAGATTTTTTCTTTATTAAGCATGTCTTTAATATACTCAGGAATGGTAAGCTCGGGAGGAGAAATAAAGATCATTTTTGTCCCGGAATACCTGGCAAGTGTTTTTGCAAGTGAATGAACCGTCCGTCCGAATTTTAAATCCCCGCAAAAACCGATAGTAAGATTTTCGGTTGTACCGCGAATCCTTCTGATTGTAAGTAGATCGGTAAGCGTTTGGGTAGGATGATGATGCCCGCCGTCACCGGCATTAATTACCGGTATGGAAGAAAATCTGGAAGCAAGAAGAGCCGATCCTTCTTTTGGGTTCCGCATCACTATTGCATCGGCATAACAGGAAACAGTACGTATCGTATCGGCAAGACTTTCGCCCTTGGCAGCTGAACTGGAAGAAGGCTCTGCAAAACCCAGACAACTTCCCCCCAGCCGGAGCATGGCCGCTTCAAACGAAAGGCGGGTTCTGGTACTGGGTTCAAAAAACAATGTTGCCAGGATCTTTCCGCGGCAGGAATCACGAAGGTATTCCGGGTTGTCTTCTATTTTTCCGGCAAGACAAAACAGCCCTTCCATTTCTTCCTGACTGAAGTCTCCGGGTTCAATAAGGGATCGATTTTTAAGCATGAATCAATATTAACATTAATGAAACATTTCTTCCAGAGCCTTTTGGTTTTCGTAAGTGTCCCAGGCTTCACTTAATTTTTCCGGCGTAAGGGCAGCCTGCATATCCTGAATGGTTTTTGAAGAAAGACGGAACGGAATTATTTTTTCCAGCGTTGTATCGATAAAGAGTGTATACCGTGTTGGCGGAATTTCGGTGTCTGTGATGTCTTCGGACGGTTCTATGGGACCTCCGGTAAAAACAAAGTAAAAAATTATCGGTTGTCTGAAAAATGTATGATTAAAATGGAAACTGGTAAAGGTAATTGAATCTATGGTCTTTGTTAATGAAATTTGTTCGGCGGCTGCCATTTCTTCCCATTCAACAAATTTTTCCAGTATTGCTTCCAGGTGGGCGATTTGGTCTTCCTTAATAAAAATACTGACACCATCAATATAAAGCAGATACCGGTAGTCTGTATATTCAATATAATGAAGCGAAAAACTTACCGTACCGTTCCTTGTTATTCCTTCGTCCTTGTAGATTTGGGCAAAGGAATGAAAAACCGTACTAAACACCAAAAAGCAAAGCACCAGGATTTTTTTCATTTTAGTACTCCACATTAAAATCATAGTACCCTTTACAATCTTTTTCCACTGTATCAACCGAATCAATACGGGAAAACTGCGGACCCTTTTGCAGCCAACCAAAAAAAGAGGCAAGATTTTCCGGTATTCCTTCCGCCCAGACTTCCACATCACCATTGGAAGCATTTCGCACCCAGCCGTTGATTCGCAGCCTGTGAGCTTCTCTGACGGCTGAATATCTGAACCCTACTCCCTGTACCCTGCCCTGAACGCGGGCATAAAAAGCAGATATGGTTTCACGATTTTCTGCACCCATTGTTTAAAGTTTAGACCCGGTTTTTATTTTCTGCAAGCATGTTCTCTGAATATCCGTTAAAACTGCAAAAACCCAAAATTCTACCATTGTTCGACTAAATTCTATTGTTCTTCACCTCCTCAAGACGATAAAAATTAATTCTGGCATAAGCAAAGATTAATTATAATTTTGGCTGGAGGATTTTTTGAAAAACAATAAGTTCATTTTTATCGTTTTGGCGATTCTAATCGCATGGTTTATGACAGCTTGTACAACGGGTTGGGAAGATGGAACCGTCATAATCGTCAACAACACAAACAGAGATTTTGTCGGCAGGGTATGGACAGATACCAAAGAGCTTTACAACGGCAGAATACACGCATGGGGTACGAAATTATTCCATGTTTCCGAAGAAGGCACTGTGTATACCGATTTTGAATCCAGTAATGGCGGTAAATCAAATCCATCCGGCTATATATCAAGAAACAGAACACTCATTCTTGATTTATAACCTTACAGCAATTAAAGAGAAATTATGAAAAACAATAAATTAAAAAAAGGTGGAACTGGCACTTTACTAAAAATCGCTTTTCGTAATATCTGGAGAAACAAAAGGAGAACCGTCTTTAGTCTTTCATCTGCAGGAATATCGGTATTCATTTTTATTGTACTGATGTCTTTTGATGACGGTCAGACAAAGTGCATTTACGATACAGTGCAAATATATGAAGAAGGCCACGTCAAAATAGTATCGGCTCAATATGAAGCTGAAAATGGGTATTTACCAGTACAGTATCCTGTGTCAGGCGGAAAGAACTGGAAAGAACTTGCCGCTTCTATTTACACTATTTCAGGTGTCCGCGCGGTTCTCCCCCGAATTTCATCAATAGCGACATTACAGGAAAGCACAATCAAACACGCTATACTTTGGGGACTGGACATACAGGCAGAAATGCATGCTAATCATTTTAATTTAGCGGATCGCAATAGCGATCTTAAGGAGGGACATTGGCCGGAATCCGGCGCGAACGAATGTGCTATTGGAGTCATTTTCGCAAAGAAGTCAGGATTAAGTATTGGCGACAGTATTCTGCTTAAAACTGTATCCGCTCAGTATTCTGATAAAATGTGGAATCCTGTAATTACCGGTATCTTTAATTTTGATTTTTCCAAATATGATGAACAATATATTATTGTTGATTTTGAAAGATTACAGCGGCTGCTGGTGCTTGAAGATGGAACACAATCATTGATGATTTTCGCCGATGATGAAAAGCAAAGCCCTTTTATTGCTGCTTCGGTAAAGAATATTTTAGGTCAGGACAATGTTGTTATCGACTGGAATGAAAGCCCCTTGGTTGCGGCAATAAAGGTAAATAAGTTTTTGTATATCATCGCTTATCTGGTTTTTCTGATTGTAACAAGTTTCCTTATTATCAATACAATGGTGATGATCATCAATGAAAGGATCAAGGAAACTGGCATGATGGGTTGTCTAGGCATGACTCGCGCCGAAATTGTAACCGTGTTCTTTTTTGAGTCAGTTTTTCTTGTCGCTCTCGGAGCATTCTCGGGGGTAATTGCTGGTGGAACACTTTCCGGCATATTAACCAATTTTCCCTTTCGCATGAATGATGCGTATGGAAACACCTATTCCGGTGTTCCAGTCAGTAATACCATTTTCTTCCAGTTTAGTATCAGCAGAATGGCGCAGGCCTGGTTAATGGGTGTGGTTGTCTGTTCAATCTTTACGCTTGTTCCAACATTGAAAAGCGCTTTTGTAGAGCCGATCGAGGCATTGAGGAGATAGTATGACCAGTTGATTAGTATCAATAAAAATGATAGGCGTAGACGTAAAGCGTGTGATAAAATGGGAAACGCATGGGAAATATCCAAATATTAGCCTTGTGCCGATTTTGGATCAATTATTGGAAGAAACTACAGACAGGACAGATAGTATTCTTTACCTGTACTATTATAATTTTGTAACTGGAGGTTTATAATGTATAAAAGAATGTTAGGTGAAACCATTTACAGGTTAAGAAAAGCAAAAGGGATGTCTCAGGATGAACTTGGCAAATTGGTCGGTGTAAGCAATAAAGCCGTCAGCAAATGGGAAACATACGAGTCAAATCCTGATATTACTTTATTGCCGCTTTTGGCGCAGGCTTTAGGAGTAACCGCCGATGAACTTTTAACTGATATAAAAGCCGAAAAAGACGATCCAAAGCCAAAAGAATCAAAGTTTTTTGGAATGACAGGGATGGCCATCGAAACTCCCGAAGAATATGAATTCCATTCTGACAAGAAAACAAAGAAGGATTTACCGTATATGCATATCCATATTGGTAAACATATTGAAACAATAAACGCAAAGGCAAGGGGTGTTATTGCAATTGGGAATAACGCAAAAGGGCTTATCAGTATAGGTTTATTCAGTTTTGGTATAATTAGTTTTGGTATGGTTTCATTTGGGTTACTTGCATTCGGTGTACTTGCGATTGGGATTATTGCAGGCGGTACAATTGCATTTGGCGGTTTGGCAATGGGCGCTATCGCTATAGGTTTTATATCAATGGGAGGGCTTGTTATAGGTTATTATGCACATACAGGCAGTGCTGGATATGCTATTGGAAAATATATTTTTATTCATAAAATTAATTTATGAATATATGAAATAATTGTGTACAGGTTGTACTTTGCACAATGAACCTGTCGATTTTATCTTTGAAGGAGGCTGTATGACGGTAATAAAAGCGGAAAAAGTGATCAAGGATTACGGCCTTGGAGGCACTACGGTTCATGCACTGCGCGAAGTAAGTCTGGAATTCCGGGAGGGAGAATTTTCCGCAATCGCCGGACCTTCGGGAAGCGGTAAATCAACATTTTTGCATTTGGCCGGTTGCTTGGATCATCTTACCGGCGGAAAAATGATCATAAACGGTAAAGATACGGGAGAGCTTTCCCGTAAAGAACTTGCCCTGCTCAGGCGTCATAAGATTGGTTTTATCTTTCAGGCGTATAACCTGATTCCTGTTCTTTCGGTAATGGAAAATGTTTCCTTCCCTCTGACACTTATGGGTCTGGATAAAAAGGAAATTCGGAACAGGTCGGAAAAGGTGATTGACGATGTGGGTTTACAAGGCATGGAAAACCGCCGCCCCAAAGAAATGTCCGGCGGCCAGCAGCAAAGGGTGGCCATTGCCCGGGCGCTGGTAAAAAAACCGGCGCTAATTCTTGCCGACGAGCCGACGGCAAACCTTGATTCAACAACAGGTCAGGAAATTTTAGATCTGATGCTGGCGCTGAATCAATCGGAAAAAACAACATTTATTTTCTCTACTCATGACGAGATGGTTATGAATTGTGCCCGCCGGGTAGTACGGATTCGCGACGGACAGATCGAAAGCGATGAGGTTAAGGCATGAAACTTCGTTTCATGTTCGGTTTAATAGTGAGGCCATTCGGCCGCATTATAAAGAGGTTATCATGACCTTGTCCGGGATTTGGGAGTTAAAAAAAATGGCCTTGCGCAACCTAGGCCGGCATAAGGTAAAGACGATTATTACCGTTATGGCAGTTATGGTAAGCGTGGCGATGTTTATTTTTATGGACGGCTGGATTTCGGGAATGAGCGTAGAGTCCCGGCGGAATATCGTCAATTACGAGATAGGCGCTGCAAAGCTTCAGGCCAAACTCTACTTTGAAAAAAAAGACGATCTTCCCGGTTATGAAAATTACAATAATTGGGAAACATACCGTGATATTCTTGACGATGCCGGGTATAACGCCGCTCCGCGTTTTGTGTTTCTGGGAACTTTATACACTCCGGGCGGATCGGCGCCCATGCTTTTTAATGCAGTGGATCCGGCGGCAGAGGCAAAAGTCCTGCGTTATACATCGTATATGGAATCCGGGCGCTACATACAAAGCGGCGCCATTGAACTGGTTCTGGGAACCATGGCGGCAGAAAAACTTAACGTTGGAATCCCCCAGCGGCCCCGCAGAAAAGAATTAACAGAGCTTATGAATTCATTGGCGATTAGCCAGACTGAAAAAGATTTTATCCATTCACTCTATGAGCCGGCAGGAAGCAAAGGGGAAGGCTTTGGCGCTTTTAATATTGCAGAAAAACCTCAAACCGGCAACGAACGGATGCTCCTGAAAAAAAATATTTCCCGGGCGGACATGGAACGCTATTGGAATATGCTTGCAGAAACTGGCCGTAACGATGTCCAGATTTCCGCAGTTATTGACGTCAAGGCCGCACCTGAAAAAATACGCAACGATAAATGGGATGGCGAACTTATGCCGGCTTTGGGAACCGGAGATCAAGAATTGATTAAAGCCATTTACCAGTACGAAGATTTTTTGGACTCATATCTATTAAATGAAAATACCGATGATGCAATGTTATCGCGGGTTCTGGAAATAATGATTCGCTCAGATTTTTCCGGAGCTGTCAGGCATATCAATCAATTGATTCCGGCCATTGTGGTTGGCGTGATCAATTCTCCCGATCCTGTAACCAATGCCAATACGGCATATATTCCGCTGGATGTACTGCAGGGCGAAGAAGGGATGATGCTGGAAGGCCGCATAACAGAATTGCTCATTCGGGACAAGAACGGCAAAGAAGCGGAATTGCCCGGCAAGCGAGAATCAGTCGGAACCATAACTGCCGTATTAAATAAAGGCCTGGAATCACGGGGAAAAACCCTTCCGGAAGAACTCGCAGTTTTTACATGGATTGATTATGTACAGGATTATCTTGGTTATGAATCATTGGAAAACGGCGCTACCAAGATACTGAGCATACTTCTTTTTGTACTGGCATTTCTGGGCATATCAAATACAATTTTGCTGGCAATTATGGAACGTACCAAAGAAATCGGCATGATGCGTGCTTTGGGCATGACAGACAGCCAAATGGTAACAGTGTATATGCTTGAAGCAGGTTTTCTGGGATTCATTGGTTCACTTTTGGGTGTTGCTCTTGGCTGTCTTCTTAATATTCCAATGGTAGAATACGGCATGGACATTTCCGCGATGAGCGAAGCAATGGGCGGCAGCGTAGGTTTCCGTGTTGCTTCACGATTCCGTTCCATGTGGAACA
>Ga0082212_10001197_pt1 | contig 38182 bp, 38 predicted proteins | sample TergutNt197P3_FD_71548 | JGI IMG/M metagenome (GOLD analysis project Ga0082212, IMG submission 71548) | Neocapritermes taracua P3 segment gut microbial communities from Petit-Saut dam, French Guiana - Nt197 P3 | ecosystem: Host-associated > Arthropoda: Insects > Digestive system > Gut ...
CCCCCCCGGGAGCAAGAACGACCGCCGGCGAGAGAGCCCCCCCCCCCGGGAGAACCGGCGCGCGGCCCGCTCTCTCCCGGGGGCGGGGGCTCTATCTCGCGGGCAGTAGTACGGGTCAGACCAGCTCGATCAGGTTCGCGATCGAGTCCACCACGCGCGACGGCCGGAACGGGTACTTCTCCACGTCCTGCGGACGCGTCGACCCCGTGAGCACCAGGAACGTCGTCAGCCCCGCCTCGATCCCGCCCACGACGTCGGTGTCCATGCGGTCGCCGATCATCGCGGTGCTCTCGCTGTGCGCGCCGATCCGGTTGAGCGCCGAGCGGAACAGGATCGGGTTGGGCTTGCCCACGTAGTAGGGCTCCCGCCCGGTGGCCGACTGGATCAGCGCGGCGACGGCGCCCGTGGCCGGCAGCGGCCCCTCGAGCGACGGACCGGTGGTGTCGGGGTTCGTGGCGATGAACCGCGAGCCGCCCTTGATGAGGCGGATCGCCTTGGTGATCGCCTCGAACGAGTAGGTGCGGGTCTCGCCGAGCACCACGTAGTCGGGGTCGGACTCCGTGAGGGTGTACCCGGCCTCGTGCAGCGCCGTCGTCAGCCCGGCCTCGCCGATGGCGTACGCGGAGCCGCCGGGGATCTGGTCGTGCAGGAACTGCGCGGTGGCCAGCGCCGACGTCCAGATGTTCTCCTCCGGCAGCTCGATGCCCGACGTCGCCAGGCGGGCCCGCAGGTCGCGCGGCGTGAAGATCGAGTTGTTGGTGAGCACCAGGAACGGCCGCTCCGCCTCGCGCAGCGACTTGATGAACTCGGGGGCGCCGGGGATGGCGTGGCCCTCGTGGACCAGGACGCCGTCCATGTCGGTGAGCCAGGCGTCGATCGTGCGGGTCATCGTCGTGTCTCCCAGGTGGGGGGTCAGCGGGCGTGCCGCGGCGGGTGGGTGCCGTCGTCGTCGAAGGTACCGGGCACGGCGTCGTCGCCCGATGCCGAGGCGCCCGACGTCGCCGCGCGCTTCTGCTTGCGGCGCTCGCGCAGCACCTCGACGACCATGGGGATCACCGAGACGAGCACGATGAGCACCACGAGCGCGTCGACGTTGTTCTTGACGAACGTGATGTTGCCCAGCAGGTAGCCGATCAGCGTGATCCCGGCGCCCCAGATCGCGGCGCCGAGCGCGTTGAACGCGATGAAGTGGCGGAACGGCATCTTGCCGATGCCCGACGCGACCGGGGCGTACGTGCGCACGATCGGCACGAACTGCGCGATGGTGATGGTGCGGCCGCCGTACTTGTCGAAGTAGGCCTGCGTCTGGTCGATGTACTTGCGCTTGAAGATGCGCGAGTCGGGCCGGTCGAACAGCCGCGACCCGAACACCCGCCCCAGCGTGTACCCGGTCGAGTTGCCCAGCACGGCCGCGCAGAACAGCACGATCATGACCACGGGCAGCGGCAGCGTCATGGCGTGCTGGGCCGTGAAGGCGCCGGCCATGAACAGCAGCGAGTCGCCCGGCAGGATCGGGAACAGCAGGCCCGTCTCGATGAAGATGATCACGGCGATCGCCAGGATGGCCCAGCTGCCGTAGTCCCGCAGGAACCCGTGGATCAGCGAGTCCGGGTTCATCCACCCGATCAGGGTGTGGACGGGGGCGGCGGTGGGCAGGTGCGCGGCGAGCCCGGGCAGGGCATCCGCGAGCGCAGTCGTCGTCATGGTGCCGAGGGTAGTGGGGGAGGATGCGCGTATGAGCGCGCGTCCCGGATCTACCGACCAGCCCTCCACCATTCCCGCACCGGGCACGCTGGGGACGCCGCTGAGCCCTCACGCCACCCGCGTGCTGCTGCTCGGGTCCGGCGAGCTGGGCAAGGAGGTGGCGATCGAGCTCCAGCGCCTGGGCGCCGAGGTGGTCGCCGTCGACCGGTACGCCGACGCCCCCGCCATGCAGGTGGCTCACCGCAGCCACGTGGTCGACATGCTCGACGCCGACGCCCTGCGCGCCGTGATCGACGCCGAGCGCCCGCACGTGGTGGTCCCGGAGATCGAGGCGATCGCCACGCACGTGCTCGCCGACGTCGAGGCGGCCGGCGTCCGCGTGGTGCCCACCGCCCGCGCCACGCGCCTCACCATGGACCGCGAGGGCATCCGTCGCCTCGCCGCCGAGGAGCTGGGCCTGCCCACGTCGCCCTACCGGTTCGTCGACAGCCTCGACGGCCTGCGCGAGGCCGTCGAGGCTGTCGGCCTGCCGTGCGTGGTCAAGCCCGTCATGTCGTCGTCGGGCCACGGCCAGTCGGTGATCCGGTCCGACGACGACGTCGCCGCGGCCTGGGACTACGCGCAGACGGGCGGCCGCGCGGCGGGCCGTGGGGTGCGCGTCATCGTCGAGGGGTTCGTCCACTTCGACTACGAGATCACCATGCTCACGGTGCGCTCCGTCGCGGGGACCGTCTACTGCCCGCCCGTGGGGCACGTCCAGGTGGACGGCGACTACCGCGAGTCGTGGCAGCCGGCGCCGATGAGCGAGCGGGCGCTGCACGCCGCGCAACACATGGCGTTCCGGGTCACCGAGGCCCTCGGCGGCTGGGGCATGTTCGGCGTCGAGCTGTTCGTGGTGGGCGACGAGGTGCTGTTCTCCGAGGTCAGCCCCCGCCCGCACGACACCGGGCTCGTGACGCTGGCGGGGCAGGACGTGAGCGAGTTCGGCCTGCACGCGCGCGCCGTGCTGGGGCTGCCCGTCGCGACGCCGTCGCCCGTGGGCGGCCCTGGTCAGGAGGCGTCGGCGTCGTGCGCCGTGCTCGCGGACGGGACGGGCGTTCCCGTGTTCCGTGGCGTCGACCGGGCCCTCGCGTACCCGACCGTCCAGGTGCGCCTCTTCGGCAAGCCGCGCGTCGACGGCCACCGCCGCGTCGCGGTCACGCTGGCCCGGGGCCGCACGGTCGACGAGGCGAGAAGGCTCGCGCGCCGAGCCGCCTCAGCCCTCGAGGTCGACCTTGCCTGACGTGCACGCCGTCGGCGTCGGGCCCTGGATCGGCGACTGGCCCGTCGGCCCGCAGTGGGACCCCCACCTGCTCGAGAACGGCGACGCCCGCAACGTGCTCGACCAGTACCGCTACTGGACCGTCGAGGCCATCGCCGCCGACCTCGACGCCCGCCGCGACCCCGGCCGCGCCCTCCACGTCGCCATCGAGAACTGGGCCCACGACCTCAACATCGGCTCCGTGGTCCGCACCGCGAACGCCTACAACGTCGCGGGCGTCCACATCGTCGGCCGGCGCCGCTGGAACCGGCGCGGCGCGATGGTCACCGAGAAGTACCTGCACGTGCACCACCACCCGGACGCCGAGGCGCTCGCGGCGTGGGCGGCGGCGGAGGGGCTGCCGCTGGTCGGCATCGACAACACGCCCGGCTCGGTGCCGCTCGAGGGGCGGCCGCTGCCTGCGCGCTGCGTGCTGGTTCTCGGCCAGGAGTCCACCGGGCTCACCATCCCGATGCAGGCGGCGTGCGACGTCGTCGTGCACATCACGCAGCACGGCTCGACCCGCTCCCTCAACGCCGGGGCGGCCGGCGCGATCGCGATGTTCGCGTGGGCGCTGCAGCACAGCGCCGGCGGGGAGGGCCCAGGACCAAGGTCCTGATGTGCGCCAGGGCATCTCGTGGACGGCCACCGGCATGACGGTCTGGCCACAGCCGTGGGAGGATGCCAGAGGCATATCCCCCTTTTTCTGCTTGGAGTATCAACGATGCCCATCGCAACCCCTGAGGTCTACGCCGAGATGATCGACCGGGCGAAGGCTGGCAAGTTCGCCTACCCCGCGGTCAACATCACGTCGTCGTCGACCGTCACCGCCGCCATCCAGGGCTTCGCGGAGGCCGAGTCGGACGGCATCATCCAGGTCTCCGTGGGCGGCGCCGAGTACGCGTCGGGCTCGACCATCAAGGACCGCATCGCCGGCTCGCTGGCGCTGGCCGCGTACGCGACCGAGGTCGCCAAGGGCTACAACGTCAACATCGCGCTGCACACCGACCACTGCGTCAAGAAGAACCTTGACTCGTGGGTGCGCCCGCTCCTCGCCCTCGAGGCGGAGCAGGTCAAGAAGGGCCTGAACCCGACGTTCCAGTCGCACATGTTCGACGGCTCGGACATCCCGCTGGACGAGAACCTGGTCATCGCCGCCGAGCTGCTCGAGCTCTCGCAGGCCGCGCGCACCATCCTCGAGATCGAGGTCGGCGTCGTCGGTGGCGAGGAGGACGGCCACGTCGCGGAGATCAACGAGAAGCTCTACACGACGGCTGAGGACGGCCTCGCGACCGTCCGCGCCCTCGGCGCCGGCGAGAAGGGCCGCTACCTGACGGCCCTCACCTTCGGCAACGTGCACGGCGTGTACAAGCCGGGTGCCGTCAAGCTGCGCCCGTCGATCCTGGCCGACATCCAGAAGGCCGTCGGCGACGAGATCGGCAAGGCCAACCCGTTCGACCTGGTCTTCCACGGTGGCTCGGGCTCGACGGCCGCGGAGATCGCCGAGGCGGTCGACAACGGCGTCATCAAGATGAACATCGACACGGACACCCAGTACGCGTACACGCGCCCGGTGGCCGACTGGATGCTCAAGAACTACGACGGCGTCATCAAGGCCGACGGCGAGATCGGCAACAAGAAGCAGTACGACCCGCGCGCCTGGGCGAAGGCCGCTGAGGCCGGCATGGCCCAGCGCATCGTCGAGGCCAGCCAGCAGCTGCGCTCGGCCGGTCAGAAGATGCGCTGACCTGGACCTCCAGGACAGACCGAAGGCCCGCACCCCCGAGGGGTGCGGGCCTTCCGCATGTCTCAGTCCACGCCCTCGTCCTCGTCGACGATCTCCAGGAGCTCGCCGATCCGCGTGACCTCGAGCAGGAACTTCACCGTGGGCGGCGCCCGCAGGATGCGCACCCGGTGCGGCATCCGCGACGCGAGCCTGGCCAGGAAGGCCACGCCCGAGGAGTCCATGAACGTGATGTGGTGGGCGTCGATCTCGACCGGAAGGCCCGTGGCCTCGGCCTCCGCCGTCGCCTCGCCGAGCTCGGCGCCGATGTCGGCGTCGATCTCGCCCGACAGGACGATCCTGGCGCGAGACGCGCCGACGATGAGATGGACGCTCGCGGGGTCGCCGAGCTCTGGCAGACCGTCGTGCGTGCCAGTCCCAGAGACGATGGCGGACGTCGGGTCCGATGTGTCGCGCACGATGCTCCTTTCCGCGTTCCCGGCCTCGCGTGCTTTCGGGGACCACATTACGGTTAAGTGACCAGCAGGAACACCACCTGACCCCTCTCGAGCACAAGGCGGAGGCCATATGGGCGATTTCCCCGGCCATGCGTCCGGGCCTTCCCCGGCCCTGTTCGCCGAGCTCGTCGAGGGGACCTCGCTGTGCATGTTCCTGACCGGCAGCTTCGACGACGGCCTGCCGCTGCTGTGGGTCAACGACGCGTTCCTGCGCAAGACGGGGGTGGGCGCGGGTGCGACCGCCCCTCCGGGCACCCCGGGCCGTGCCTCGCTCGGCCCGCTGGAGCGTGTGCTGGTGGACCCGGCGTCGGGGGCCCTGGCGGTGCCTGCCCTCGCCTCGGGCGACGGCGGCACCTTCACCATGCAGTGCCGCAAGGCGTCCGGTGACACGTACTGGTCGCACGTGACCTTCACGCCGCGCCGTGACGACGCCGGCCGGCTGACGCACTACCTGGGCGTGTCGGTGGACGTGTCCGAGTACGTGGACGAGCACTCGGCCCAGCTCCAGACCCTCGCGGCGGAGCGCCGCCAGCGCGCCGACCTCGACCTGATCGCCCAGACCACCGAGCTGCTGGGCGACCTCGAGTACCCGTACGCCCTGCGCGACATCGCCGAGCTGCTGCGCTCCGTGGTGCCGTGGTCGGCGTTCTACCTCAACGACGACGGCCTGCTGTACGCGGAGGGCATCGACGTCGCCGCGCCGCCGCGCGGCCGCGGTCGCCGGCACGCGCGCTACGTCGTCGAGTCCGACGCGGACCAGCTCGACCCGCAGGCGCCGATGCCGCTGCCCGGGCTGGAGGCGATCGACGCGGTCCAGGACCTGCTCGACGGCCTGGTCGACGGGCCCGTGCTGGTGCGCCTGGACGTCGAGTACCCGCCGTACTCCGCCTCGGGCTGGCTGCGCCGCGACCTGGTGCGCCGCGTCGTCGACGAGACGGGCGTGCGGCCCGGGTCCGTCGTGGTGCACGCCGTGGGCGGGCGGCGCCAGGTGCTCGGCCTGCTGGTCACGTGGAACGGAGACCAGGCCGGCGTCGGCGTGGCCGCCGACCCGTTCGCGATGTCGCTCGGTGAGCCCGACGACGTCCGCACCGTCGTCGAGGTGGTCGCCCGTCGTGCCGGCGCGGCGATCGACAACGCCCGCCTCTACGCGCGCGAGCACCGCCTCGCCGAGGCGCTCCAGCGGGCCATGCTCCCGGAGCAGGCCGACGTCACCGGCCTGGACGTGTGGACCTACTACGCCCCGAACGCCGAGCACGCCCAGGTGGGCGGCGACTGGTACGACGTGCTCGACATCGACGGGTCGACCGTCGGCCTGGTGATCGGCGACGTCGTGGGGCACGACGTCGAGGCCGCCGCCGCGATGGGCCAGCTGCGCTCCGTGGTGCGGTCGTACGCGTACGAGCTGACCACGCCGGCCGTGGTGCTCGACCGCGTGGACACCCTGGTGCAGGGCATGCGCATCCCGCGGTCCGCGAGCCTGGTCTACGCGACGCTCCGGCGCCGCGGCGGCGACGACGCCGACGGGCTCGAGCCCGACGCCGACGAGTCGTGGGACATGGAGTACACGCGCGCCGGCCACCTGCCCCCGCTGCTGCTGCGCAACGGGGAGGTGCGCCAGCTCGACGGCGCCGCCGGATCGCTGGTGGGCTTCGGTTTCGTGGAGCGGCGCACCGCCCACGAGGTGCTGCTGCCCGGCGACGTGCTGCTCTTCTACACGGACGGCCTCATCGAGCGCCGCGACCGCTCGCTCAAGGTGGGCCTCGACGCGCTGGTCGGCGCGTCCGCGCGGATCACCGCCCGCGACGCCGCCGGAGTGGGCGAGGAGCTCCTGTCGCGCCTCGCCGACGCGCCCGAGGACGACGTCGCGATCGTCGTCGTGCGGCTGCCCGACCCGGTCGCCGACGCGACGACGCCGTCGCTCAGCCCGCGCTCCCGGCGGTGGCTGCTGCCCAGCGAGCCGGCCTCGATCGGGCGTGCGCGGCACGCGGTGCTGCGCTCGTGCCAGGCGTGGGGGCTCGCGGACTCGGCGTCGGCGGAGCTGGTGGTGTCCGAGTTGGTGGCGAACGGCGTGCTGCACGGCTGGGGCAACATCTCGCTGCGGCTTTTCGACACGGGCGACGGCCTGCGCATCGAGGTCGAGGACGCCAACCCCGCGCCGCCCGTCACCACGGACGGGCACCCCAACCGGGTGGGCGGGTTCGGCATGCAGATCGTCGAGCGGCTGGCCGACTGGGGCTGGCGTCCCGCCGGGTCGGGCAAGCTCGTGTGGGCCAAGCTCAAGCAGCCGGTCCAGGTGGGCGGCTGACCGCCCTCAGGTGGCGTACGGGCTGGTGCGCTTGCGCTGCGGCAGCGGCGTGGTGCGGCGCTGCGCCGAGCCGGACTCCGGCCGGGTGAACGCCACGGCCCCCGTGATGGTGCCCTCGCACGAGTGGTCGCGGTCCACGCGGAACATCTCCAGCGCGCCGCACACCTCGAGCACGAACAGGTCGCGCTCGTCGGCGCCGCGCAGCACCGTGGCACCGCCGCGCTTGCGGCCGGCGTCGGCCAGCGAGATGAGGAACGCGGCGCCCGTGGAGTCCATGAACGTCACGCGGCACATGTCGATGACCAGCAGCTGACGGCGCAGGCCCACGACCCGGGACGCGATCTCCGGGAACTGGTCGCGTTCGGCGAGATCGAGGTCACCGGTGATCACGAGGGTCGTCGTCGTCGGCGACGTCGCGATCTCGATCATGCAGCCGAGGGTACGGCACTCCATCACGGCGGGAAGGTCAACTACGGGTAAACTGCCCACCGGCCCGGCCGACCCCGCACGTGGTGGCGCCGTGGTCCCCGTGCCATCCAAGGGAGAGGATCCCCATGCCAGCGGTCGTGCTCGTCGGTGCTCAGTGGGGCGATGAGGGCAAGGGCAAGGCGACAGACCTGCTCGGTTCCCGCGTCGACTACGTCGTGAAGTTCAACGGCGGCAACAACGCCGGTCACACGGTGGTCATCGGCGACGAGAAGTACGCGCTGCACCTGCTGCCGTCAGGGATCCTGTCCGAGGGCGTCGTCCCGGTGATCGGCAACGGCGTCGTCGTGGACATCGAGGTGCTGTTCGAGGAGCTCGACGCGCTCATCGAGCGCGGCGTCGACGTCTCGCGCCTGCTGGTGAGCAGCCAGGCGCACGTCATCACGTCGTACCACCGCACGCTGGACAAGGTGACGGAGCGGTTCCTCGGCAAGCGCCGCATCGGAACCACGGGCCGCGGCATCGGCCCTGCGTACGCCGACAAGATCAACCGGCTGGGCATCCGCATCGCGGACCTGTTCGACCCGAAGATCCTGCACGACAAGGTCGAGGGCTCCCTGGACCAGAAGAACCACCTGCTGGTCAAGGTGTACAACCGCCGCGCGGCCGACGTCGACGCCGTCACCGACGAGCTGCTGGCCTACGCCGACCGCATCAAGCCCATGGTCGCGAACACGCCGCTGGTGCTGAACAAGGCGCTCGACGAGGGCAAGACGCTCCTCTTCGAGGCGGGCCAGGCCACGATGCTCGACATCGACCACGGCACCTACCCGTTCGTCACGTCGTCGTCGGCCACGGCCGGCGGCGCGGTGACGGGCTCGGGCATCGGCCCCACGCGCATCGACTCCGTCATCGGCGTCATCAAGGCCTACACCACGCGCGTGGGCGAGGGCCCGTTCCCCACCGAGCTGTTCGACGCCGACGGCGAGTACCTGCGCAAGACGGGCGGCGAGTACGGCGTCACCACGGGCCGCGCGCGCCGCACCGGCTGGTACGACGCCGTGATCGCCCGCTACGCCTCGCGCGTCAACGGCCTCACCGACCTGGTGGTCACCAAGCTCGACGTGCTCACCGGCCTCGACAAGGTCCCGGTCTGCGTGGCGTACGACGTCGACGGCGAGCGGTTCGACGAGATGCCCGACGACCAGTCCGCGTTCCACCACGCCAAGCCGATCTACGAGGAGCTGCCCGGCTGGTGGGAGGACATCTCCGGCGCCCGCGAGATCAGCGACCTGCCCGCCAACGCGCAGGCCTACCTGCGGTACATCGAGGACATCTCGGGTTCGCGCATCTCGGCCGTGGGCGTGGGCCCGCGCCGCGACGAGATCATCCCGGTGCACGACCTGATCCACAGCCGCTGACCTGGGTCTCGACGGTCTCGACCACCGGCGACGGGCCCGGCCACCGGTGGCCGGGCCCGTCGGCGTCTCGCGGGGTCGCTCGTTGAGCCGCCCGAAACGGCCTTCCGCCTAGACTTCGCCCGTGAAGATCCTCGTCGTCGGGAACGGTGCCCGCGAGCACGCCATCCTCCACGCGCTGGCCGCCGAGGGCTCGCACGAGCTCCACGCCGCCAACGGCAACCCGGGCATCGCCGCCGAGGCGACCCTGCACGCCGTCGACCAGAACGACGGGCCGGCCGTCGCCGCGCTCGCGACGTCGCTCGGCGTGGACCTCGTGGTGGTCGGCCCCGAGGCACCGCTCGTGGCGGGCGTGGCCGACGCCGTCGTCGCCGCGGGGATCCCTGCGTTCGGGCCGTCCGGCGCAGCGGCGCAGCTCGAAGGCTCCAAGTCCTTCGCCAAGGACGTCATGGCCGCCGCGGGCGTGCCGACGGCGATGGCGCACATCTGCACCACGGTCGACGAGGTGGCCGCCGCGCTCGACGCGTTCGGCGCCCCCTACGTCGTGAAGGACGACGGCCTGGCCGCCGGCAAGGGCGTGGTCGTCACGTCCGACCGCGACGCGGCGCTCGAGCACGCACGCGAGGCCCTGGCGGCGCGCGGCGCCGAGGGGCGCGTCGTCGTCGAGGAGTACCTGGACGGGCCCGAGGTCTCGCTGTTCGTCATCTCCGACGGCGCCACGGTCGTGCCGCTGGTGCCCGCGCAGGACTTCAAGCGCATCTTCGACCTCGACGAGGGGCCGAACACGGGCGGCATGGGCGCCTACTCGCCGCTCGACTGGGCACCGGAGGGCCTCGTGGACGAGGTCGTGGAGCGCATCGCCCAGCCGACCATCGACGAGATGGCGAGCCGCGGCACCCCCTTCGCGGGCGTGCTCTACGTCGGGCTCGCGCTCACGTCGCGCGGCACGCGCGTCGTCGAGTTCAACGCGCGGTTCGGCGACCCGGAGACGCAGGTCGTGCTCGCGCGGCTCCGCTCCCCGCTCTCCGCCCTGCTGCTGGCCTCGGCGACGGGCACGCTCGCCGAGCTGCCCGCGCTGCACTGGTCGCCGTCGCCCGTGGTCAACGTCGTGGTCGCCGCGCACGGGTACCCGGGCACGGTCCGCTCGGGCGACGCCATCACGGGCATCGAGGCCGCCGAGGCGCTCGACGGCGTGCACGTGCTGCACGCGGGCACGGGCCTCTCCGGCGAGGGCACGCTCGTCGCCTCCGGCGGCCGGGTGCTCTCGGTCATCGCCGCCGGCGCCTCGCTCGACGACGCCAGGGCACGGGCGTACGAGGGCGTCGCCCGGATCGGGCTCGACGGCTCGCAGCACCGCACCGACATCGCGCTCAAGGCTGCCCGGGGCGAGATCACCGTCCCGTCGCTCTGACGGGGCGGCTCTCCCGGCTCAGAGCATCGGCTCCAGGCCGGGAGCGAAGCCGAGCAGCGTGCGGGTGATCGACTCGGCGTCCGCGGTCAGCTCCGCGACGGATGCTCGCAGGTCGGCGTCGGTGAGTGCGTGGTCCTGCTCCGCTGCCCGCAGCACGGCCCGGCGGATCGCCTCCTTGACGAACGACGCGATGGTGCCGGCGGTCGCGTCGGCCGCCGCATCGAGAGCCTCGGGAGTGAACGGGAGCGACCGCGCGTAGAGCCGGAACAGGCGCCGCCGCGCGCCGTCGTCGGGGAGCGGGACCTCGACTGCGAGGTCCACGCGCCCCGGGCGTTGCGCGAGGGCTCGCTCGAGAAGGTCGGCCCGGTTGGTCGTGAGCACGAAGGCCACGTCGGCGTCGGCGGCCAGCCCGTCCATCGCGTCGAGCACCTCGAACAGCAGGGGCTGCGGCTCGCCGTGGAAGGAGCGGTCCTCCGCGATCAGGTCGCAGTCCTCGAGGACGACGATCGCGGGCTGCATGGCCCGTGCGGTCTCCGCCGCGAGCCCGACGAACCGCAGCGTCCCGCCGCTGAGCACGACGACGGTGGTGCCGTCCGCCGCGCCGACGAGGTGGCGGACGGTGTGCGTCTTGCCCGTCCCGGGCGGCCCGTACAGGAGTACGCCCCGCTTGAGGTGCTGCCCCGCGCGACGCAGCGCCTCCCGGTGGCGAGCCACGCCCAGCACCTGCCCGGCGACTCGGTCGAGCGTGCCGGGCGGCAGGATCACGTCGCAGGCCGGGACTGCAGCGCGGCGCAGGAACGTCACTCCCGCGTTGCCGGGCGAGTAGGGGTCGCCGGTGAACGCGACGACCTGTCCTCGCAGCACCGAGTGGGTGAGCATCGCCTCGCGCACCTCGGCGAGCAACGCGAGCGTCGTCTCCTCGCGTGCACACATCACCTCGATCGCCGCCGTCTGGCCGAAGCGTGGTGACGACGTCCGCTGCAGCACGGCGACCGGCTCGCCGTCGACGGCGAACAGGTGCAGGCCGAAGGCCACGACCCGGCGTACCGAGTCCGGACCCGTCGCCGTGCGCGTGTAGTCGACCGCGCCGACCGGGAAGTGGTGGAACTGCGCGGCGCGGTCGACGAGCTCCGAGAACGACTGGTGCATCCGCTGCTCGCCGCCCCCGACCCCGACGAGCCGGCCGCCGCCGTGCGCCGCCACCACGACCTCGAGCGCGACGTCGGCGTCGACCTCCCGCAGCGGGATGATCTCCTCACGGACCACGGGCAGCCGCCGGGGGTCGGCGCCCAGGTGCTCGCGGAGCACGTCGGCGACCGACGGACCGTCGTCGTCGCCCGCGGCCTGCTGCAGCAGCTGTTGTGCGGCCTCGGCGATCTGGGTGAACGCGCGGAGGAACGCGGGCAGGTTCAGTGTCTGGGGTGCGACGTCGTCGTCCGGCATGGATGGGACACTAGGCGGCGTGACCGAGACGCGCGATGCTTTCGAGCCCACCGACGCCTTCGCAGGCGGACCCCTCGACCTGCCCGGCTGGCGGCACGTCTACTCCGGCAAGGTCCGCGACCTGTACGAGCCCGACCTGCCCGCGCTCGGCGGCGCGCACCCGCTCGGCGACGTGGTGCTGGTGGTCGCGTCCGACCGCGTGTCGGCTTTCGACCACGTGCTGCGCCCGGGCATCCCGGACAAGGGCGTGGTGCTCACCCAGCTGAGCCTGTGGTGGTTCGACCAGCTGGCCGACCTGGTGCCCAACCACGTGGTCAGCACCGAGGTCAGCGCGGAGCCGTTCGACGGGCTGGTGCCCGACGTCGTCGCCGGGCGCGCCATGATCTGCAAGCGCCTGGAGATGTACGCCGTCGAGTGCGTGGCCCGCGGGTACCTCACCGGGTCGGGGCTGGCGGAGTACCGCGAGTCCGGGTCGGTCACCGGCATCGCGCTGCCGGACGGCCTGGTGGACGGCTCGCGGCTGCCCGAGCCGATCTTCACGCCGGCCACTAAGGCCGAGGTGGGCGAGCACGACGAGAACGTGTCGTTCGACGTCGTCGCCGGCTCGATCGGGGAGCAGGCCGCCTCGACGCTGCGCGACCTGACGCTCGCCGTCTACTCGCGCGCCGAGCAGATCGCCCGCGAGCACGGCGTGATCCTCGCGGACACCAAGCTGGAGTTCGGCGTCGACCCGACGTCGGGCGCCGTGGTGCTCGGCGACGAGGTGCTCACCCCGGACTCGTCGCGGTTCTGGCCGGCCGACGAGTGGGAGCCGGGCCACGCCCAGCCGAGCTTCGACAAGCAGTACCTGCGCGACTGGCTGACGTCGCCGGAGTCGGGCTGGGACCGCAAGCAGGACACGCCGCCCCCGGCGCTCCCGGCCGACGTCGTGGAGCGCACGCGGGCCCGCTACCTGGAGGCGTACGAGCGCCTGACGGGCGCCCCTCTCCTCTAGCCCTGACACGCACGTGTCCGGCCCACCGCGGTGCATGCACCGCGGTGGGCCGGACGACATCCGAGAAGGGGTCAGGCGCGGGGCCGGTTGTACGTACGGATCGCCAGCACGTACGCGATCGCGCCGATGCCGACCAGCCAGGCCAGGGCGATCCAGATGTCGTTGCCGACCGGGTCGCCCTCGACGAGAGCACGCATGCTCTGCACCACCGCGGTGACCGGCTGGTTCTCGGCGAACCAGCGGATCGGGCCGGGCATGGTGGCCGTGGGCACGAACGCCGACGACAGGAACGGCAGGAAGATCAGCGGGTAGCTGAACGCCGACGCCCCCTCCATCGACGACGCGGTGAGGCCGGGGATGACGGCCAGCCAGGTGAGCGCGAGCGTGAACAGCAGCAGCACGCCCACGAACCCGAGCCACCCGCCGATGCCGGCGTGCGGGCGGAAGCCCATCGCGAACCCGACCGCGACGATGATGGCGGCGGTGACCATGTTCGAGACCACCGAGGTCACGACGTGCGACCACAGCACCGCGGACCGGGAGATCGGCATGGTCTGGAAGCGGGCCGTGATGCCCTTCTGCTTGTCGGTCCAGATGCGCAGCGCGGTGTACGCGACGCCGGAGCCGACAGTGATGCACAGGATGCCGGGCAGCAGGTAGTTCGTGTAGTTGCCGTCGGACTGGATGGCCCCGCCGAACACGTACCGGAACAGCAGGAACAGGGCCAGCGGCGTGATCGCCACCGTGACGATGGTGTCCGGGGAGCGCAGGATCTGCTTCATGAGGCGGCCCGTGAGGGCGCTGGTGTCGCGGAACATGGTCAGGCCTCCTTCGTGGTGGAGCCGGTGATGGCGAGGAAGATCTCCTCGAGGGTGGGCTGCTTCTCCACGTACTCGACCGTGGCCGGCGGGAAGAGCGCCTTGAGCTCGCTGAGCGTGCCGTTGGCGATGATCACGCCGCCGTGCAAGATGGCGATGCGGTCGGCCAGGGCCTCCGCCTCGTCGAGGGTCTGCGTGGTGAGCAGGATCGTGGTGCCGCCGTCGGCGAGCGCCTTGACCGTCTTCCACACCTCGAGGCGTCCCTCGGGGTCGAGGCCGGTGGTGGGCTCGTCGAGGAAGATCACCTCGGGCGTGCCGACCAGGCTCATCGCGATGTCGAGACGACGCCGCATGCCGCCCGAGTAGGTGGAGGCGCGCCGGTCGGCGGCGTCCGCGAGCCCGAACCGCTGCAGCAGCCCGGTGGCGACGTCGCGCGGCGACGCCTCGCGGCGCAGCGTGGCGATCAGCTCGAGGTTCTCGCGGCCGGTGAGGATCTCGTCGACGGCGGCGAACTGGCCCGTCAGCGAGATGGCCCGGCGCACACCGGCGGCGTCCGTGGCGACGTCGTGCCCTGCGAGGGACGCCGTGCCGCCGTCGGCCTTGAGCAGCGTGGACAGGATGTTGATCGTGGTGGTCTTGCCGGCGCCGTTCGAGCCGAGCAGGGCGAAGATCTCGCCGCGCTGCACCTCGAACCCGACGCCCTTCAGGACGGCGTTGTCGCCGAACGACTTGCGCAGGTCGGTGACCTGGATGGCGTGCATGGTGGGTCTCCTTCGTGCGTGCTGGAAGTGCGGGGGAGTGCGGTGGGTCAGACCCCGGTGAACGGGGACGTCGACTCCGGGCGGCGCACGAGGACGTCGCCGTAGGAGGTGGAGGCGTGGATCTCGGCCGTGGGGCCACCCTCGTCGGTGGCCGGGGCGGCCGACGGCGTGAGCTTGTTGCGGACGTTGCCGAACGTGGTGGACGCGTCGACCCAGGCAGCGGTGCCCTCGGGCACGCCCACCTCGACCGAGCCATAAGCCGTGCGCAGGGTGGCGGAGCCCGAGTCGAGCGAGTCCACCCGAATTCCGCCCGAGGCGGTCTTGAGGTTGACGGTGCCGCGCACGCGCCCGACGACGATCTCGCCGTGGGCGCCCGACACCGTCAGGGACCCGCCGACCGAGCCGACGGTGACGTCGCCGGCGGACGACTTGATCTGCGTGTCGCCGAGCAGCTCGCGGATGCGCACCGACCCGGCGGACGAGCGGACGTCGGCCGGCCCGGTGACGCGGCCGACCACGACGCTGCCGGCCGAGGCCTTCACGTCCAGGCGCGCGGCCTGCTCGATGGTGCCGTTGCCGGCGGACAGCGTGACGTCGACGACGCCCAGCGGCCCCTCGGTGTACAGCGGGCCGAAGGCGAGCTTGCCGCTCAGGTCCGACCCGGCGGGCAGCTCGACCGTGACGGTGACGGCGCCCTTGGGGCCGATCACCAGCCGGCGCAGCGAGGGCGGCGAGCCGATGGTCAGGACGTTGTTGGCGAACGCGACCGTCGTCTCCTGGGCGAGGCGGGCGTCGGCGGCCTTGCCGGGGTTGGCGGGCAGCACCGTGACGACGACGTCGTCGCGCTCGCTGGCGGCCACCTGGAGGGTGCCGACCACCTGGTCGACGACGACGGTGATCGGGGCGGGGGCAGGGAAAGTAGGCATGGTTGCTCCAAGGAGGGTGGGTCTGCGGGTCGGCGGGTGCGCTCAGCGCACCCACCCGGTGACGTGGGTGCTGCCGACGGCGCGCGTGACCAGGCTGGTGATCGCCTCGGCGGGGGACGGCGCGAGCGCCGCGGTGACCGCGCGCACGAGCCACGTGTTGACCGAGACGCCGTCGCGGGCGGCGGCGACCTCGACCTGGGCCTTGAGGGAGTCGGGCAGGCGGAGCGTGGTGCGGGTGGTGGCGCCCTCGTCGGCGTCGGGCAGCGCCGTGCTCGCCGGGGTGGGGAGCGGCGCGGCGGCCGCCTCGGCGGGCTTCGCGGTGGCGGGCGGGAGAGCGACGACGAACTCGGGCTCGCCGCCGCGGAGGCGCACGTCGACCGAGCCGGGCGCGAGGTCCGTGGAGATCTCGCCCGCGGCGGCCGACAGCGCGTCGAGCAGCACGAGGCGCACGGCGGCGTCGAGCGGCGCGGTGAGGCGCTGCGCGAGCTGCTGGGCCTCGGGGCCCCCGGCGTCGGCGGCCTGGGCGAGCCGCTGCTGGAGGTCGTCGACGTAACGCGTGATGTCCATGACGCCACTATGACACCATCATGGTGTCGTGACAACACCAAATCTGGTGTCATCGGTGATGCTGCAGGTCAGGGCGCAAAAAGAGACCCGCCTCCTGGTCTCAGGAGACGGGTCGGGGGCGCTCTGGGCCCCGGTTCAGCCGCCCTGGGTGAGCTGGGGCATCACGGACAGCGCCGCCACCACGAAGGCCACGCCGAACAGCAGCGAGACGACGCCGATGCCCATCGCCACGTACGCGAGCACCCGGCCGCCCTGCCCCGAGCGGCGGATCCGGCGCAGGGAGACCCCGCCGAGGATGATCGGGACGATGCCGAAGAGGCACGTGATGATCGCGGCGATCGCGAAGCCGTCGACCCCCTCGCTGCGAGGGGCGGGCGCGGAGAAGGAGCCGTAGCTGGACATGCCTCGATCCTCCCAGAGACATCGGGCGACGGTGGCGCGGTGCGCTCCCCGAGACGGCGGGCCGGCGGGCCGCCCCGCCCCGGTAGACTGACCGCGCACACCCCCCTTCCTCTCGCGAGAGATACACCGAGGAGCCCCTGTGGGACGCGTCGTCGTCGAGGTCATGCCCAAGCCCGAGATCCTGGACCCCCAGGGCAAGGCCGTCGTCGGGGCGCTGCCGCGCCTCGGGTTCACGCAGTTCACCAGCGTGCGCCAGGGAAAGCGGTTCGAGCTGGAGGTCGAGGGCGACGTCACGCCCGAGGTCCTCGCCGCCGCGCAGGAGGCAGCCGAGACGCTGCTCAGCAACCCCATCATCGAGGACGTCGTCAACGTCTTCGACGCGTCGCAGGTCGACGCCTGATGGCTGCCGAGCTGGACGGCGCGCGGATCGGCGTCATCACCTTCCCCGGCACGCTCGACGACCGTGACGCGCAGCGCGCGGTCCGCCTCGCCGGCGCCACCCCCGTGGCGCTGTGGCACGCGGACGCCGACCTGCACGGCGTGGACGCCGTCGTGATCCCCGGCGGGTTCAGCTACGGCGACTACCTGCGCGCGGGCGCCATCAGCAGCTTCGCCGCCGCGATGACGTCCGTCGCCGACGCCGCCCAGGGCGGCATGCCGGTGTTGGGCATCTGCAACGGCTTCCAGATCCTCACCGAGGCGCACCTGCTGCCCGGCTCGATGATGAAGAACGACCACCTGCACTTCATCTGCCGCGAGCAGGTGCTGGTCGTCGAGAACAACACGACCGCCTGGACCAACCGGTACGAGCTCGGGCAGCGCATCACCGTGCCGCTCAAGAACCAGGACGGCCAGTACGTCGCCGACGAGCGCACGCTCGACGAGCTCGAGGGCGAGGGCCGCGTCGTGTTCCGCTACGACGGCTGGAACCCGAACGGGTCGCGTCGCAACATCGCGGGCATCACGAACGAGCGCGGCAACGTCGTCGGCCTCATGCCGCACCCGGAGCACGCCGTCGAGGCCGGCTTCGGCCCCGACTCGTCCGACGGCACCCGCCAGGGCACGGACGGCCTGACGTTCTTCACGTCGGTCCTGTCGACGCTGCTCCACGCCTGACGGTTCCTTCTCGTTGTGGGTCCCTGGGACTCCGGTCATCGCGGCCGACAACCGGAGTCCCAGGGACCCACAACGTCTAGTGGGCGTGGTGGCGTGAGCCCGGGACGTACGGGCACAGCGGGTCCGACTCCAGCGGGTCGCCCGTGTGGGCGTACGCCCGCGCGCGGCTTCCGCCGCACCACAGGTGGTACTCGCAGTCGCCGCAGCGGCCCTTGAAGCCCTCCGGGTCGCGCAGGGCGCGCATCGTCGGGTGGTCCCGGTAGAGGTCCACGAGCGGCGTCGTGAGCACGTTGCCCACCGGCAGCGGCAGGAACCCCGACGGCGTCACGTCGCCCGTGTGCGACACGAACACGATGCCGTTGCCGTCGCGGATGCCGAACCCGCGCGCGAACGGCATCGCCTCGATCTCCTCCGCCGACCTCCCGGCCTTCTCCATCCGCGCCGCCGCGATGCGCCGGTAGTGCGTCGCCTCGGTGGTGCGCACCATGAACGGCGCCTCCCGGCTGATCCCGCCCAGCCAGCGCATGAGCTTCTCCGCGTCGCCGGGCGTCGGCTCGGTGAGCTGCGTGCCGCGGCCCGTCGAGATGAGGAAGAACAGGCTCCACGTCATCAGGGTGCGCGTGCGCAGCAGCTCGTAGACGGCGGGCATGTCGGGCAGCGTGTCGGCCGTGACCAGCGTGTTCACCTGCACTGGCACGCCGACGTCGGCGGCCATGTCGAGTGCGGCCATCGTCGCGTCGAACGTGCCCGGCACCTGCCGGACGCCGTCGTGCAGCGCCGACGTCGACCCGTCCAGGCTCAGCGAGATCGCCTGGACCCCGGCGTCGCGCAGCACCTCCAGGCGGTTGCGGCTCAGCAGCGGCGTGACGGCCGGGGCGAGCGAGACGCCGATGCCGCGCTCGTGGGCGGCCGCGATGAGGTCGTCAAGGTCGATGCGACGCAGCGGGTCGCCGCCCGTCATCACGACGTGGGGCAGCGGGTCGCCGAACTGCGTGATCTGGTCGAGCACGCCGATCGCCTGGCGGGTGGTCAGCTCGCCCGGCGCGGGCTGGCGCACGGCCTCCGCGCGGCAGTGACGGCACGCGAGCCCGCACGCCGTCGTCAGCTCCCAGTACACGATCATCGGCGCGCGCTGGTAGGCGAACCCCTCGTGGCGGACGGCGCCGATCGCCGTCGGGGTCGAGGGGTGCGGCGGTGCGATGGTCATCGGCCGGCTCCTTGGTCGGGGTGCCACCGAGGCTAGCCACGGGCCGCGCCGCGGGGCTCGGGCCGTGCGCTGGGCGATCGGTCGGGCCGCCGGTCGGGGTGTCCGGTGTGGCGTCAGGCGCGGGGGAGGGGCCCGTCGAGCACGCGGGCGCGGTACGCCTCGGGCGTCAGCCCGGTGGCCTTGACGACCGCCCGGTGCAGCGCGGAGGCGGACGCGTACCCGGCCAGCGTGGCGACGTCGTCGACCGGGCGGTGCGCCAGGCGCGGGTCGCGCAGCAGGCCGAGCGCGAGGTCCAGGTGGGCGTGCGCGATGTGGCACGTCACGCTCATGGGGCCGTGCTCGAACAGGCGGTTCAGCGTGCGCAACGAGATGCCCTGGTCCGCGGCCAGACGCGCGGGCGTGAGCTCCGGGTCGTGGGCCTGGGCCGCGATGTCGGCGACGACGCGCGCCCGCAGCTCGGTGTGCGAGCGGTCGAGCAGCGGCGGACGGTGCCGGCCGAGCGCAGCAAACGGCCTCGACGGGAGTCTGAAGGCGACCTGCGCTGGCATGTCCCGATGATCCGCGCGCGGATCGGCGCGACGCGCGGCCAGGGCGCTGGATGTCCGACAGGTCGGCGCCGGATGGCGCCGACCCGCGCTGTCAGTCGCCCGACGGGGCGTCAGACGGCTCGTCGCCGTGCTTGAGCCAGCCGCTGACCTCCTGCGGCAGCGGCGCGACGACGGCGTCCGTCAGGAGCGAGCGGATCGACGTCAGCTGCTCCTCGAGCTCCGTCTTGCGCGTCGCGAGCTCGGCCAGCTCCGTGCGCGCCGAGGCGAGCGTGCGCGACGTCTCCGCGTGCGTGCGCGCAAGCAGCGCCTGGGCGTGCTCGTCGATCTCCGCGCGCAGCTCGGCGACCTCGTCGCGCACGCGGCGGCGCATCTCGTCCGCCTCCTGGCGGGCCTCGGTGACCACCTGCTCCGCCTCCTGGCGGGCGCGCTGGGCAGCGGCAAGCTCGTCGTCGCAGCGACGCTGCGCGGCGGCCACGAGCTCGGCGGCCTGGCGCTGGGCCGCGGCGATGGTCTGCTCGGCGTCGAGGCGCGCGGTCTGCGTGAGCTGCGCGGCCTCCTGCTCGGCGTCCGACCGCGTGTTCTCGGCCTCGGTGACGGCCGCGGCGATCAGGCGCTCGATGCGCTCGCCGAAGCCCGTGCCGAGCTCGGCCACCGGGGTGGGGATGTCCTCGAGGGGCTCGTCGTCGGCGGGGTGCTCGACGGCGGGCTCCTCCTCGGCAAGCTCTGCGGCGGGCTCCTCGACCGGAGCGGGCTCCTCGGCGGGAGCAGCGTGCTCGGCCGGCTCGAGGGTCTCGGTCGGCGTGAGGTCCTCGGCCGGTGCGGCGTCCTGGGCGGGGGTCTCCACCTCGGGGGCCTCCTCCGGGGCAGGCTCCTCGGCGGGGGCGAGGTCGTCTGCCGGGGCGGCCTCCTCGTGCTGCTCCGGCTCCGTGGCCGGCTCGTCGAGCACGTCCTCGTCGGCCAGGCGGAAGACGGGCAGGTACGCGTCGGGCGAGGTGGCCGGCGGGATCGACGGCGGGATCGACGGCGGCAGGGTGGTCGCGGCCGGAGCCGCGCCGAGCACCGTCCGGCGCACCGGGGCCTCCGGGGCGAACGCCGCCGGGGCGAAGGCGTCGGGGGTCTCGACGGGCTCGACCACCGGTGCGGCCGAGGCCGCCGGTGCGGCGGGCGCGACGGGCGCCCCGCCGATGATCGTGTCGAAGCCCGGCTCGCGCGGGGGCACCCCGGCGGCGTCGGGCGTCTCGTCCCACCACGGGCGCGAGGTCTCGGCGCCCGCGGGGGCGTCGTCCTGGGGGTGGTTGCGGAACCAGCGCATCACCGCTCGTCTCCTTCGTGCGTCTCGCCGGCGGGGGCCGGTGCGGTGACGGCGCCCAGGCCGAGGGAACGGCGCAGCGCCTCGAGCTGGACGGCGATCTGGTCGCGGCGCTGCACGAGCTCGCGCGTGCTGCGCTCGGCCTCGGCGCGTACGCGCGCGATCTCGGCCTGGGTCTCGGCCAGCAGGCCGGCGGCGTGGGCCTGGGCGGTGGCCGCCTTCTCCTCGGCGTCGGCGTGGGCGTGCCGGCGGATCTCCTCCGCCTCGGTGATGGCCTCGGCCCGGAGGGTCTCGGCCTCCTCGCGCATGGCTTGGGTGCGCGCCTCGATGCGGGCGGCCTGCGTGCGGGACTCCTCGACCACGCGGTGCGCCTTCTCCTCGGCGTCGGCGATCGTGCGGGCGGCGTCGTGCTCGGCGCGGCGGCGCTCCTCGCCGGCGGCGTGCGTGGTCTCGCGCACCAGGGTGTCCGCGGCGGCGGCCGCCTCGCGGCGGGCCTCGGCGGCGTCGTCGCGGGCCTCGGCGCGCAGGCGGTCGGCCTCGGCGCGGGCGGCGGCGATCGTCGTCGTCGCGTGCACCTGGGCCTCGGTGACGGTGGTGTCGGCGTCGCGGCGGGCGTCGGCGAGCAGCTCCTCGGCCTTCGCGCGTGCGCTGCTGACGGCCTCGGCGGCCTCGGTGGCCGCCAGGGCCACCATGCGTTCCATCCGCTCGCCGTACCCGTGGGCTCCCGTCCGCGGTGCGACGGGCTGCGGGGGACTGGCGATGAACCCGTCGGTCACTCGTGCTCCCAAGTCGAACGTGCCGGGTTTCCGGCGACAAGAGAACGCTACCCGCCGCGGGCAGGGCCGAGCGCCGGGTGTCCGCCCCGTGAGGGTGGCACCGACGCCCGCCCGGATCGTGTAGCGGGTCCGGCGACGCGCTGTCCAGGGAGATGGCCGCGAACCCTGGTGGTCACGTCGCGAGACGGTCTACTCATTCGGGTGCCGAACGCCACTTACGGTGGCACGGTCTGACCACGAACTGGCCGCGGGATACCCCAGCATGGGGGCAGCTCCCCCCGCTCGCCGAAGAAGGGCACACCTATGACGCTCATCGACCAGCCGAGGGCGGACGTCGATGTCGTCGTCGACGCCCCCTACGTCGCTCCCCGCCTCGAGCTGACGGCGTGCCCGCGGACCCTCAACACCTTCGACGGGTTCCAGGTGTCCGGCCGGGCGTTCGGCTCGGAGGTCGAGGGCGCGGAGGTCGAGGTCACCGTCGCCGGCGTGGTGCGCACGGCGCGCGTGCACGACGGCTCGTGGGCCGTGCAGTTCGAGCCGCAGGCCCTGTCCATGCGGCACGCCGGCGTCCGCTCGGCGACCGGCCGGGTGGTCGACGCCTGGTTCAACACCGCGCAGGCCACCGAGTGGGTCACGATCGACGAGTTCGTCGACGGGTTCGTCCACGTCGACTCGCGGCACGACCTCGCGTCGGACGACGCGCACCTGGTCGCGTCCGGCGAGCTCGGCCTGGGCTCGCACGACCGCGGCCGCGAGCTCGTCGTGCTGCTGGTGCGCGACGACGTCGAGGGCGTCGTCGTGGCGACCGGCGTCGTGGAGCCCGGGTGGCACCACGGCGAGTGGTTCGCGCGGCTGCCGCTGGCGGGCGTCACCGCGGGCTCCTACCGGGTGCGGGCGCTGCTGACCGACGAGGCGTGCGCGGGGCTGACCCGCCTCGCGGTGGGCCGCCCCTTCACGCTCGCCTGACCGGACCCGTCGGGGCTCAGCGCGCGGCGAGCGCCTGCTCGACGTCCTCGATGATGTCCGCCGGGTCCTCCAGGCCCACCGACAGGCGCACCGTCGTCTCTGCGATGCCCACCTTGGCGCGGCCCTCGGGGCCGAGCTTGCGGTGCGTCGTGGTCGCGGGGTGCGTGACCATCGACTTGGCGTCGCCGAGGTTGTTGGAGATGTCGACGATCTGCAGCGCGTCGAGGAACTGGAAGGTGCGCTTCTTGGCATCCTCCGGGTCGGTGCCGGCGGGCACGTCGAGGTCGAACGTCACGACCGTGCCGCCGCCGGTCTGCTGCGCGACGGCGAGGTCGTGCTGCGGGTGCGACCTGAGGAACGGGTAGCGCACCACCGAGAGGCCCGGCAGCTGCTCCAGCGCCGTCGCCACCTCCAGCGCCGCGTCCGTCTGGGCTCGCACGCGCAGGTCCAGCGTCTCCAGGCCCTTGAGCAGCACCCACGCGTTGAACGCGCTGAGCGACGGCCCGGTGTTGCGGATGAAGGTCTGGACGGGCCCCTCGAGGAACTCGCGCGAGCCGAGGATGGCCCCGCCCAGCACGCGCCCCTGCCCGTCGATGTGCTTGGTCGCCGAGTAGACGACGACGTCGGCGCCCAGCTGCAGCGGCTTCTGCAGCACCGGCGTCGCGAACACGTTGTCGACGACGACGACCGCCCCGGCCGCGTGGCCGAGCTCGGCGACGCGGCGCACGTCCACGAGGTCCTGCATGGGGTTCGACGGCGTCTCGAAGAACACGACGTCGGCGGGGCGGCTGAGCGCCTCCTCCCACTGGGACAGCACGTGACCGTCGACGTAGTCGACCGTGACGCCCCACTTGGCGAGGATCTCCTCGTAGATGACGTTGGTGGAGCCGAACAGCGCGCGGGCCGACACGATGCGGTCGCCCGCCTTGACCAGCGCGGCGAGCGTGGTGAACACGGCGCTCATGCCCGTCGAGGTGGCGTAGCAGGCCTCGGCCTCGGGGCCCTCGACCAGGCGCAGGCGCTCCTCGAACGCGTGCACCGTCGGGTTGCCGTAGCGCGAGTACACGAACCGGGACTGCTCGCCCTTGAACGCCGCCTCCGCGTCGGCGGCCGAGTCGTACACGTAGCCCTGCGTGAGGAACACCGGCTCGGAGGTCTCCTGGAACTCCGTGCGGCGGTGGCCGCCGCGCACCGCGAGGGTGCGGGGGCGGGCGCTCGCGGGCAGCGGGCCGCGGCCCGAGCCGCCGGGCCGTCCGGCGTCGGCGACGGGGCCGGTGATGGACGGGATGCTCATCGGGCGTCGCCCGCGGGAGCGCCGTCGGCGAACGTGGTGCGCCACGGCAGCCCGGCGACCTTCCAGCCGTCGCGGTCGCGCACGCCGTCGTAGCCGGGCGCGCCCTCGAAGCCCTGCAGCACGTTGTACGACGGGCCGAGGCCGGCGCCCGTGGCGAGGCGGGCCGCGCCGATGGAGCGCTGGCCCGAGCGGCACAGGAACACGATCGTGGCGTCCGGCCCGGCGCCCACCTCGGCGAGGCCCGCCTTGAGGTCGGCCAGGAACGCAGGGTTGGGCGTGCCGTTGTTCAGCACCCACTGCGTGAACACGGTGCGCTTGCCCGCGCTCGCCAGGTCCGGGACGCCGATCTGCTCCCACTCGCCCTGCGTGCGCACGTCCACGAGGACGGCGGCGGGGTCGGTGGTGAGCAGCTCCCACGACTGCTGCGGGGTGATGTCGCCGGCGTAGCCGTCGGCGGGCTGTGCGGTGATGTCGCTCATGAGTGCTCCTCCATCGGTCGTGGCGGAAGCACCCTGCGCGTCAGGGTTGCTGCGGTGTCGTCGTGCCACGTCACTCGACCGCTCGGGATGGTCGGCGCGATCGTACGACCTCGCCGGTGTGCGGGCAGCCATGGTCTCGCATGCTGGTTCCGCATGGTGAGACCGTGGCGCGCTGGCGTTGACCGAGCGGTTCCGCACCCGTCAGGGTTGACTCCGGTCAAGAGCGCCAGCGACAAGCCCCGGCTCGCTGGCCGGCAACCCTCCCTCCGCGGCGGGGTGCCCCGGGTGACGACCAGGCCGCGCGGTCCCGCGCGGCAAGCGCCGAGAGGAGATACCCATGACCGCTGTCGCCGAGCAGGCCAGCCCCACCTACGCCCCCGCCCGCGTGGACGACGTCGCGCCGGTGCTGCCGGTCGTCGGCGCCTCGACGCTCGTGCCCCTGGTCGACGGGCGGTCCGTGCCGTACGCGAACCTCGACGTCGCGGCGTCGGCCCCCGCCCTCGAGGCCGTCGAGGAGCGCGTCACGCGCGTGCTCCCGCTCTACGCCTCCGTGCACCGCGGGGCCGGGCACCTGTCGCAGGTGTCCACGGCCCTGTACGAGCAGGCGCGCACCACGATCGGCGCCTTCGTCGGTGCCCGCGAGGACGACGTCGTCGTCATCACCCGCAACACCACCGACTCGCTCAACCTGCTGGCCGGCTGCGTGCCCGCGGATGCCGCCGGGCATCCCGGGCGCGTGCTCGTGCTGGACGTCGAGCACCACGCCAACCTGCTGCCCTGGCAGCGCGACCTCGACGCCACGGTGCTGACCGGCGGGGCGTCCGTCGCCGCGACCGTCGCCGCCGTGCGCGACGAGCTCGCCGACGGCGTCGAGACCGGGGCGCCCTACGCGCTCGTCGCGATCACCGGCGCCTCGAACGTCACCGGCGAGGCGCTGCCCGTCGCGGCCGTGGTCGAGGCCGCGCACGCCGCCGGGGCCCGCGTGGTGCTCGACGGCGCCCAGCTGGTGCCCCACCGCCCCTTCTCGCTGGCGGAGTCGGGCGTCGACTACGTGGCGTTCAGTGGGCACAAGACGTACGCGCCCTTCGGCGCGGGCGCCCTCGTGGGCCGGCGCGACTGGCTCGACGCCGGCACCCCCTACCTGGCCGGCGGCGGGGCGGTGAAGCGCGTGCGCGTCACCGAGACGCTCTGGCACGACGGCCCCGCCCGCCACGAGGCCGGCTCGCCCAACGTGATCGGCGCCGTGGCGCTCGCGGCCGCGGCCGAGGCGCTGTCCGCCGTCGACCCGCTGACTCTCGCCTGGCACGAGGCGACGCTGCGCGCGCGGCTGGTCGCGGGGCTCGAGGACATCGACCGCGTGCGCGTGGTCCGGGCGTGGGACGACGCCGTCGACCCGGTGGGCGTCGTGACGTTTACGGTCACCGGCTACGACCCCGGCCTGGTCGCCGCCTACCTCTCGGCCGAGCACGGCATCGGCGTGCGCGACGGCCGCTTCTGCGCGCACCCGCTGCTGGGCCGCCTGGGCTTCGACGCCGGCGCGGTGCGCGCCTCGGTGGGCGTCGGTACGCCGGGCTCCGACGTCGAGCGGCTGCTCACCGCGGTGCGCGCGCTGGTCGAGGTGGGCCCCCAGGCGCAGTACGACGTCGTCGACGGCCTGTGGGTGGTGGTGGGCGACCCGCGCCCCGTGCCCCAGGGGCTGGGCCTCACTGGGCTGCTCGCCACGGCCGCCCTCGGCGACCCGACGGGGTGCACGCCGCTCGTCGCGGGCTAGCTCTAGCTCCCCGGCCGCGGCTACTCCGGCGGGCGGCGCTCCGGCCAGCGGAGCACCGACTCCAGCTGTGCCGCCAGCGCCAGCAGCGTGTGCTCCCCGCCCGGCCGGCCCACGAGCTGGATCCCCATCGGCATGCCGGCGGGCGCAGTCGGCGTCGGGTCCGTCCACAGCACCGGCACGGTGATCGCGGGCAGGCCGGCCACGTTGATCATCGACGTGTACGGCGTGAACCGGCACTGCTGCTCGAAGTTCAGCTCCGGGTCCTCCGCGTCGAACCAGCCGATCTCCGGCGGCACCATGCCCAGCCCGGGCAGCACGACGGCGTCGTACGGGGCGATGCGCTCGAGCGTGGTGCGCTCGAACGCGGAGAGCGCCCGCAGGGCCTCCAGGAGCTCGCGCGCTGACACCTTGCGGCCCACGCCCACGAGCCACTGGGTGAGCGGCTCGAGCAGGTCGAGGCGGTCCGGGTCGTCGATCGGCAGCGCCGACGCCCCCGCCATCCACAGGGTGCGGAACGCGGGGCCGTAGGCGGCGTCGGGCTCCCGGACCAGCGGCTCGAGGTCGTGGCCCAGCCCGGCGAGCGCCGCGACGCCGGCCTGGTGGGCGGCCAGGGCCTCGGGCGCGGGGGTGATGTCGTAGAACCCGTCCCACGAGCTGAAGGTGCTGACCCCGATGCGGAACGCCCCGGGCGCGCGGCCGGGCACCGCGCCGTCGAGGGCCGCCGCCAGGTAGGACCAGCGCGGCCCCACCGGCTGCCGGAGCGTGAACGGGTAGGCGGCCGACCCGTCGGGGTGCCGCGTGACCATCCCCTCGAGCAGCAGCGCGGTGTCCGCCGTCGTGCGGGCGATCGGGCCGTTGACCACCAGCCCGCCCGCGCTGTCGACGCCGCTGCCCGCGGCCAGCAGGCCGCGGCTCGGCTTGAGCCCGACGACGCCGCACGCGGCCGCCGGGATGCGGATCGACCCGCCGCCGTCGGACCCCGGGGCGAAGGGCAGCATGCCCGCCGCGACGGCGACGGCCGCCCCGCCGCTCGACCCGCCCGCCGTGCGCGTGGGGTCCCACGGGTTGCGTGCCGGCGCGAACGCGAGCCCCTCGGTGTAGGCGGGGAACCCGAGCTCGGGCGCCGCCGTCTTGCCCAGGCTGACCACCCCCATGGCGTCGAGCTGCTCCACGATGTCGGTGCTGATCTCGGGCACGTACGCGTGCCGGCCGGCGAACGCGCGCGACCCGAAGCCCGTCGGCACGCCGGCGCGGTCCCACAGGTCCTTGTCGCCGGAGGGCAGGCCCCACAACAGCTCGCCGTCGCGGGGCTGCCCTGCGCCTTCCAGGGCTGTGGCCCGGGCAAGGGCGGCGTCGGCCGTGACGGTGGCGAACGCGCCAAGCCGGTCGTTGAGCGCGGCGACCCGCCCCAGGAAGTGCTCGGTCACCTCGACGGGCGACAGGGACCCGCCGAGCAGGCCCTCGCGCAGGTCGACGGCGGTCCGCTCGTGGATCTCGGTCATGCCCTCACCTTAGGTACCCGCCGGCGGGCGGCTACCCGGCGAGCAGCGGCGCGACGTCCGTGCCCAGCCAGGCGGCGACGTCCTCCGCGTGCCCGTCGAGGGGCAGGACGGCGACCGTCGTGGCGCCCGCGTCGGCCCAGGCGCGCAGGTGGTCGGCCGTCGCCTCGGCGCCCCGCGCCCGCACCGGCGGGGGCAGCGGCACGAACGAGCACACCGTGAACGGCCCGCTGCGGCCCGCCGCCTCGCGGCCCTCGGCGATGAGCGCGAGCGCGGCCCGCACGCCGTCGGGCGTGGTGCTGCCGGTCAGCACGACCCCGTCGGCGACCTCGCCCACCAGCCGCAGCGTCTTGGGGCCCTCGCCCGCCGAGAGCACGGGCGGCGGCGACGCGGGCGGCCAGTCGAGGGCGACGTCGTCGAGCGTCACGTACCGCCCGCTCACCGTGACCCGCTCGCCCCTCAGCAGGGCGCGCAACGCCTCCACCTGCTCGCGCAGCAGGGTCAGCGGCGACGCGGCCCGCGCCCCGACCTGCCCCATCCATCCCTGCACCCCGTGCCCGAGTCCCGGCACGAGCCGCCCGGGGAACATCCCCTCGAGCGTCGCGAGCTCCATCGCGGTCAGGGCGACGTTGCGCAGCGGCGTGGGCAGCACGCCCAGCCCCACCCGGATGCGCGACGTCGCGGCCAGCACCGCCCCGGCCGCCGCGATGCCCGACTCCTTGAAGCAGTCCTCCCACAACCACAGCTCCTCGACCCCGGCGGCGTCCGCCGCGCGGGCGACCGAGAGGAACCTGTCCGGCGCGAGCTCCGGCGCCGCGATGCACCCCAGCGTGACCATGCGGCGACCGTACTGAACGGTGCCGCGGGATCGCTACCGCGAATGCAGGGGGGCGACGGTCCCCGCGAAGTGCCGCGACTGCCGCCCGGAGTTCCAGCCCACATAGGCGAAGCCGTGGTCGTCGGCGGTGATGGCGACGTCGACCGTGCTGGGCAGCAGCACCGGGCGGGAGAAGTCGACGGTCCACCGGTAGGCGGAGCCCCGCTGCGGCCCGACCTCCGCCAGCGCGCGGGCGGCCGTGTACATGCCGTGCGCGATGGCGCGGGGGAAGCCGAACGCCTTGGCGGACAGCGACGACAGGTGGATGGGGTTGCGGTCGCCGGAGATCGCGGCGTACGCCCGGCCGGTGCCGCCCGGCAGGGCCCAGCGGCCGGTGGGGAGCGGGGGCACCCAGTCGCCGCGGGGGGCGGGGTCGGCGGGCGCCTCGGCGGTCGAGGGCGCCTCGAACCCCTTGGCGAGGTACGTCGACACCCCGTGCCAGGCGAGCTCGCCGTCCGTGTGCACCTCGGCGACGAGGTCCACGGTGACGCCCCTGCGGTGCGCGCGCAGGTTCTCCGACCAGGCGCGCACCTCCAGCGGCTCGCCCACCGTGACGGGCCGCAGCAGCGACGCGTCGTTGGCCAGGTGCACCATGCCGAGCAGCGGCAGCGGGAAGTCGCCCCGCACCATCACGGCCGTGGCCAGCGGGAACGCCAGCACGTGCAGGTAGCCCGACGGCAGCGCGTCCGCGCCGGGCTCGTGCAGCAGCCGCTGGTAGTCGCGCAGGTGCGTGCGCAGCCCGGCGGTCTGCACGCCCGCCACGCGGTACGCGGTGCGCGGCAGCGCGAGCGGGGCGTCGTCGGTCGGCGCCGACGAGCCCAGGCCCGGGATCGCCGGCAGGGCGCGCCCCGCCGCGATCCGGCCCGCCGCCGCCGCACCCCGGGCATACAGCCCGCCGAGGCCCGGCACCGCGGGCAGGGACTCGACGTCCAGCGGCTCGCCCGTCGACGTGGTGAGCGCCGCCGTCATCTGCCCACCATGTTCTGCCCGCACACGCGCAGCGTCTGCCCGCTGATGCCCGCCGCCAGCGGCGACGCCAGGAACGCGATCGCCTCGGCCACGTCCACCGGCTCGCCGCCCTGGAGCAGCGACGACAGCCGCCGCGCCACCTGCCTTGTGGCGAACGGGATGTGCTGGGTCATCTCCGTCTCGATGAACCCCGGCGCGACGGCGTTCGCGGTGCCGCCGTGCGGGGCCAGCAGCGCCGCCGTGGCGGCCGTGTGCCCCATGACGCCCGCCTTGGTGAACGCGTAGTTCGTCTGCCCGCGGTTGCCGGCGATCCCGCTCGTCGAGGCGAGCGACACGATCCGCAGCCCGTCCACGTCGCCCGCGGCGGCCGCCGCCAGCAGCGCCTCGTTGATGCGCAGCTGCGCCTCGACGTTGACCGCCACCACCGAGTCCCAGCGGGCGGCGTCCATGTTGGCCAGCAGCTTGTCGCGCGTGATCCCCGCGTTGTGCACCACGATGTCGAGCCGGCCGTGCCGCCCCCGGGCGTGCTCCAGGATCCGGGCGCCGGCGTCGGGCGCCGTGACGTCCACCTGCAGCGCCGTGCCGCGCACGGCGTTCGCGGTGCGGGCCAGGCCCTCGCCCGCGGCGGGCACGTCGACGCAGACGACGGTGGCGCCGTCGCGCGCGAGCGTCCGGGCGATGGCCGCCCCGATGCCGCGGGCGGCCCCGGTGACGACGGCGACCCTGCCCTCGAGGGGGCGGGCCCAGTACTCGGGGCCCGGGGCGTCGGCCGCCGCGCCCGTCGAGACGGTCAGCAGCTGACCGTCCACGTAGGCGCTCCGGGCCGAGAGGAAGAACCGCAGCGCGGCCTGGGCCGACGGGTTGTCGACGGCCGCGCCGTCGGCCAGCACGATCCCGTTACCCGTGGCCCCGGCGCGCAGCTCCTTCGCGACCGACCGCAGGAACCCGTCGACGCCCTGGCGCACGGCAGCGAGCGCAGGCGCGTCCCCGGGTGCGTGGGCCCGCGACACGGTGACGACCCGCCCGTGAGGCGCGAGCCGCTTGAGCGCAGGCCCGGCGGCGAGCACGGCGTCGGAGACGTCGGAGGGCCGGCCGCTCTCGGTGAGGACGAGCAGGATGGCGCCCCACCGGACGGGGGTCGTCTGCGCCGGGTCGAGGCCCTCGGCCGGTGTCGAGGCATCAAGCCCTCGACCCGAGCCGGAATCCTCGACCCCGCCGGCCGGGGCGCCGCCGCCGGAGCGCGCAACCTCCACCCCCCAGCCGGCCAGCACCCCCTCCAGGGCGTCCGCCGAGGCGGCGCTCGCGGCGTCCGCCAGCAGCAGCACCGGCCCCACGGTGAGCGGCGCGCCGGCCTCGAAGCGGCGCAGCAGGGCCGGGCGGGGGAGGCCCAGCCGCGTGGCGAGGGCCTTGGTGAGGCCCGTGTTGACGGCTCGTGTGTAGGCGTCGGTCATGGGTCAGGCCGACTCGATCAGCGCGGTCGCGCCCAGCCCGCCGGCGGCGCACACCGAGATGAGCGCCCGCACGGGCTCGCCCGTCGACGCCGCGCGCTGGGCCACCAGCTTGGCGGCGGTGGCGAGGATGCGCCCGCCCGTCGCGGCGAAGGGGTGCCCGGCCGCGAGCGACGACCCGTTGACGTTGATCCGGGCCCGGTCCACCTTGCCGAACGCGCCGTCGAGCCCGAGCTCGGTGCGGCAGTACTCGTCGTCCTCCCAGGCCGCGAGGGTGGTCAGCACCGTGGAGGCGAACGCCTCGTGGATCTCGAAGAAGTCGATGTCGTCCACAGTCAGCCCGTTGCGGGCCAGCAGGCGCGGCACCGCGTGGACGGGGGCCATGAGCAGCCCTTCGTGCCCGTGGACGAAGTCGACGGCGGCGGTCTCGGCGTCCACGAACCGCGCGAGCACGGGCAGGTCGTGCTCCTGCGCCCACTCGCGGGAGGCGAGCAGGACGGCGGACGCGCCGTCGGTCAGCGGGGTGGAGTTGCCGGCCGTCATGGTGGGCTCCGCGGTGCCCGCGAGGGCCTTGCCGAACACGGGCGCGAGCGCGGCGAGCTTCTCGGAGGAGGTGTCGGGGCGCAGGTTGTCGTCGCGGGTCAGGCCGTGGAACGGCGTGACCAGGTCGTCGAAGAACCCCTCGTCCCAGGCGCGGGCGAGGTGGCGGTGCGAGGCGAGCGCGACGTCGTCCTGTGCCTGCCGCGTGATGCCCCAGCGGGCCGTGGTGATGGCCTGGTGCTCGCCCATCGACAGGCCGGTGCGGGGCTCGTCGGTGACGGGGGTGAGCGGCTTGAGGTCGGCGGGGCGCAGCTTGGCGAGCGCCTTGAGGCGGCCCTGGAGCGTCTTGGCGTGCGTCGCCTCGAGCAGCACGTGCCGCAGCCCCTCGCTCACGGCGATGGGGGCGTCGGAGATGGTGTCGGTGCCGCCGGCGATGCCGGAGTCGATCTGGCCGAGCCGGATCTTGTTGGTCACGGCGATGGCGGCCTCGAGGCCGGTCGCGCAGGCCTGCTGGACGTCGTAGGCCGGGGTCTGCGGCGAGAGCGACGAGCCGAGCACGCACTCGCGCACCAGGTTGAAGTCCCGCGAGTGCTTGAGGACGGCGCCGCCGGCCACCTCGCCCAGCCGCTCGCCCTGCAGCCCGAACCGGGCCACCAGGCCTTCGATCGCGGCGGTGAGCAGCTCCTGGTTGGAGGCGTCGGCGTACTTCCGGCCTGCTCGGGCGAAGGGGATCCGGTTCCCGCCGACGACGACCGCGTCGCGCGGGCCGGGCGGGGAGGTACGGGGAGCATCGGGCTGCGGCGACCGTGACATAGGACACAGAGTACCTGATACTGTCGGTTCTGTGAGCCCGATCACGGGCTGCCGGGACCGGGAGACGCGATGACGCGAGACCAAGACGGACGATCGACGCGCTGGGACGACCACCGCGCTGCCCGCCGCGCCGAGCTGGTGAACGCCGCCCGCAAGGCCGTGCACCGGGGCGGCCCGGGGGTGTCGATGGAGGAGATCGCCGCCGCGGCGGGCACCTCGAAGTCGATCGTGTACCGGTACTTCGAGGACAAGGACGGGCTGCGCCTCGCCGTCGCCTCTGCCGTCGTGGCCGACATGCACGACGCCCTCGCCCGCGCCGCGAAGGACGCCCCGACGCCGCTCGGCGGCCTGCGCGCCATGGTGCGCGTGTACCTCGAGATGATCGAGCACTCGCCGCGCGTCTACTGGTTCGTCACCCGCACGTCCATCGCGGGGGTCGAGGTCGACGACGTCGGCCCCGACGGCGCGCCCCTGTCGTCCTACCTGAACTCCGTCATCGACATCGTCGCGCGCCCCTTCGCGGAGGTCGCCGGCGTCTCCGGCGACGTCGCCGCGGTCTGGGCGGCCGGCGCCGTCGGGCACGTGCGCGGCGCCGGCGAGTGGTGGCTGGCCCACCGCGAGGCGGGCACGACGTCGATGACCCGCGAGGAGCTCACCGAACAGGTGACGCTCTGGCTCTGGCAGGGCCCCGTCGGGGTGCTGCACCACGAAACCGCAAGGGAGAGCTGATGACCACGACCGACGCCCCGGTGACCCCGGCGGTTGAGCCCGTCGAGACGCCGGCAACCACGCCGGCCGACCCCGCCGGGAGCACGCACGAGGTGGACGTCCCCGCGCTCCACGACGCCCTGCTGGGACGGTGGCCGCAGTGGCGGTCGGCGGCGCGCGCCCGTGCCGCGGAGCCGGAGTTCTGGAAGGACGAGTCGCTCTCGATGGAGGCGCACCGGGAGCGCGTGCTCGCGCAGTGCCGCGCGATGGCCGCCGACCCGGAGCACCAGACGTGGCTCGCGTTCCCCGAGCGCCTCGGCGGCGGCGACGCCCCCGGCGCGAACCTGGCCGGCTTCGAGGAGCTCGCCATCGCGGACCCGTCGCTGCAGATCAAGGCGGGCGTCCAGTGGGGCCTGTTCGCTGCGGCGATCCTGCAGCTGGGCACCCCGGAGCAGCAGGACCGCCTGCTGCCGGGCGCGATGGACCTGTCGGTGCCGGGCGCGTTCGCGATGACGGAGACGGGCCACGGCTCCGACGTCGCCGCCCTGGGCACGACGGCCACGTACGACCCGGACACCCAGGAGTTCGTGATCCACACGCCGTTCCGCGCGGCGTGGAAGGACTACCTCGGCAATGCGGCCGCGCACGCGACGGCGGCCACGGTGTTCGCGCGGCTCGTCACGGGCGGCGTCGACTACGGCGTCCACTGCTTCTACGTGCCGGTCCGCGACGCGTCCGGCGAGTTCCTGCCGGGCATCGGCGGCGACGACGACGGCCTCAAGGGCGGCCTGCGCGGCGTCGACAACGGGCGGCTCTGGTTCGACCACGTCCGCGTGCCCCGCGAGGACCTGCTGGCCCGCTACGGCCAGGTCGCGCCGGACGGTACCTACACCTCCTCGATCGACAGCCCCGGACGCCGCTTCTTCACGATGCTCGGCTCGCTGGTGCAGGGCCGCGTCTCGCTCGACGGCGCCGCCGGGGTCGCGTCCCGCATCGGCCTCGCCATCGCCACGCGGTACGCGGCAGAGCGCCGCCAGTTCGCCGCCGCGACCCCCGACGACGAGGTGACGCTGCTCGACTACGCGACGCACCGCAAGCGCCTCATCCCGCGCATCGCCGAGACCTACGCGCTCGGCTACGCGCACGAGCAGCTGCTCGACCTGTTCGACGACGTGTTCAGCGGCCGCGGCGACACCCCGCAGCGGCGCGAGGACCTCGAGACGCTCGCGGCCGCGCTCAAGGGCACGTCCACGGACTTCGTGCTCGGCACCCTCCAGGAGTGCCGCGAGGCGTGCGGCGGGGCCGGGTTCCTTACCGAGAACCGGATCACGTCGCTGCGCGCGGACATGGACGTGTACGCCACATTCGAGGGCGACAACACGGTGCTGCTCCAGCTGGTCGCCAAGCGGCTCGTCGGCGACTGCGCCAAAGAGCTCGGCAAGCAGGTGCGCACCGGCCAGGGCAAGGCCAAGTTCGTCGTGGGCCGCGCCGTCGACGCCGCGCTGCACCGCACGCCGCTGCGCCGAGCCGCGCAGACGGTGTCCGACGCCGTCACGCGCCCGGCGGACGGCGCGCTGTTCGGCGTCGACGACCAGCGGGAGCTGCTCGCGGGCCGCGTGCGAGCCAAGGTCGAGGCGGTCGCGCTGGGCATGCGCCCGGCCCAGAAGGCCGACCCGGTGACGGCCCAGCGGATCTTCGACCGGCACCAGGTGGCGATGATCGACGCCGCCCGCTCGTATGCCGAGAAGGTGCGCTGGGACGCGTTCACCGCCGCCGTCGACGCCACCGCCCACGCGGGCACGCGGACGGTGCTCGGCTGGCTGCGCGACGTCTACGCGCTCACGGTGATCGAGCGCGACCTCGGGTGGTTCCAGGCGTCGGGACGGCTCTCGGCCGGGCGGGCGCGCGCCGTCGACGCGGAGCTCGACGCCCTGCTGCGCCGGCTGCGCCCGCACGTGCTCGACCTGGTCGACGCGTGGGGCCTGGGCGACGACCACCTGCGGGCGGCCATCGCGACGGGCGCCGAGCGCACCCGCCAGGACGAGGCGCGCGCCTACTACGCCAAGGAGCGCGCGGAGGGTCGCATGCCGGTCCCGGAGAAGTCGTTGCGCGCCGCGAGATAGCAGGTCAGGCGGCTGCAGGCGTCGGCAGCACGGCCGGCGGGACGGGCGGCGCGTCGGGGAGGGCCAGGTGGGCCGGGTGCGGGGCAGGCAGCACGTCCGGCTGCTCCGCCTCGGTCACGGGCTGGGGCTCCGGCGACGCCGGGATCCCCAGGGTGACGAGCGCGTGCTCGGGCTCCGGGGCGTCTGGGGTGAGCCACGCGCACACGACGGCGGCGGCGAGCCCCACGATGAGCGCTGCGGTGGCGGCGGCCTCCCGCCCGAGCGCCGTCGCGACGCCTAGCGCCGCTCCGTCCACGAGCGCGATCCCTGCCCCGGTCAGCAGCACGGCCTTCATGCGAAGCTCCCTCCGGTCACCACCTCCATGGGACGACGATCCGGCGCTTCTTGCATCCGCAGGGCCTCCGCCTGCGGGTCGGCTCAGCGGCTGACGGGGAACCAGGCGGGTGCGGCGCGCTCGGGAGCGGGGGCGGCCGGGGGCTCGGCGGTCCACAGCATCGGGCTCGGTGCGGGCGCCGCGGCGCGCAGCAGCTCGGCGTGCACCTGGCCGGCGAGGCTCAGTGCCAGCTCGAAGCGGAGCGGCGAGCACGACTGGGCCGCCAGGCGGCCGCCGGCCGCGGGGTGGGGGACGAACGCGTACACCTCGTCGTCGCGCAGCCACACGCAGGCGTCGAGCACCTCCTCGAGGATGTCCTCGAGCAGGATCTCGTCGCGGCCCTGGTCGGAGTCGAGCTCGGCGTACAGCTCGTCCAGGGTGCGCCAGCGGAGCGTGAGGGTGCCCTCGATCGTGTCGAGCAGCCACCAGCCCTCGGCGGACTCGAGGAACACGTCGCCGAACGTCGTCGTGAAGGCGGGTGTCTTGTCATGGAGCCCGAGCCAGGACCAGGCCGAGAGGCCGAACGCGTAGGCCTGCGGGCTGAAGCTCCGGAGCATCTGCACGTGCGCATCAAACCACTCCGTGATAGCGGAGGCGAACCTGCACGTCAGCCGCGGCGAGACGGCGTCTCGCTACTGCTCGGCCTCGTCCTCGGCCAGCACAGACAGGACGGCGAACGCCTCGCGGCGCAGCCGCACCCCAGCGAACGGGCGCACGGACTGCGCCAGCAGCCACGCCGCCGCGCACCCCACCAGCAGGGCCGCGGGCAGCGAGATCCCGGCCGAGACGGCGACGACGAACACCACGAAGAAGAGCAGGAACGCGCTCAGCAGCAGCAGGCCCACCCAGCTCGCGGGCATCGGGGACGGCAGTCGCAGCCGCCAGCGGACCCCGGGCACCCGGGTGTGCGTCACCAGTCGCGAGCGCGACGGCGTATCGCTCAGGCCCCAGCACACCTCGTCGGGGATGGCCATGGCGATCACCTCCTTGCGAAGCCGCCCGGGCGCTGCCCGGGGTGCCCATCATCGGCGACGGCGCGTTCCGACGGTACCCGTGGCGCTGCGTGCCCGACGGCGCCGCCGCGGCCTGTGGACGACCGGGCCGGTGCCTCGCCGTCCGCGGATAGACTGTCCGGGCGCTCGACGCGCATCCCCAGTGCGAACCCGAGGGAGCTTGATGACTGCCGCCTCCGCCGCCCGCCCGACGCTCGACACAGTCGAGAACGCCGCAGCCACCCCGGACGAGGTGCAGCCGTACGCGGAGCTCGGCCTCAAGCCGGACGAGTACCAGCGCATCCGCGACATCCTGGGCCGCCGCCCCACCGCGGCCGAGCTCGCGATGTACTCGGTCATGTGGTCGGAGCACTGCTCCTACAAGTCCTCCAAGGTGCATCTGCGCAAGTTCGGCGAGCGCGTCACCGAGGACATGAAGAAGCACCTCCTCGTGGGCATCGGCGAGAACGCCGGCGTCGTCGACATCGGCGACGGCTGGGCCGTCACGTTCAAGGTCGAGTCGCACAACCACCCGTCGTTCGTCGAGCCGTACCAGGGTGCCGCGACCGGCGTCGGCGGCATCGTGCGCGACATCATCTCGATGGGCGCCCGCCCGGTGGCCGTCATGGACCAGCTCCGCTTCGGCGACGTCGACCACCCCGACACCGCCCGGGTGGTGCACGGCGTCGTGAGCGGCGTCGGCGCGGATAAGCGGGGCGCGAGGTACGAGCGCCATCCGCAGACCGGCGCTCACATCAGGGGGGCAATCATACCCTTCTGGCGGGAGGCGCTGAGCATGTGCGAGGAGGCCGCGTCGGTCGTGCCCCAGGTGCGCTATGTGGCGTGGGATGTCGCGATAACCCCTTCCGGTCCCGTGTTTATCGAGGGCAACAGTTTTCCCAGCCACGCGATACCGCAGTTCGCCGCTCATTTCCCGGATGGGATAGGCATACTGCCGCGCTACAAGGAGTTTATCGATCTAAAATAATAAAGCTTTGCCGGGCGCGCCCGGTTAACGCGATAATTGCCGGTAAAGCGCTGCGCTTATCGGCGCAAGGAGGCTGTGAAATGAAGATCATCGTACGAAATACGGCGAAGGAGGCCGCGGCGACCGCCGCCGCCATCGTCTGCGCGCAGCTGACGCGCAAGCCGGATAGCGTACTCGGCCTGCCTACCGGCTCAACGCCCGTTGCCTTATACGCCGCGCTGATAAGCATGTATGAGGAGGGCCTCATCGATTTTTCAGAGGCGACGTGCTTTAACCTTGATGAGTACATGGGCGTCGCCGCCGATCATCCGGCGAGTTATCGCAGGTTCATGCACGACCGCTTGTTCGCGCGCGTCAACGCCGAGCCCGCGAGGCTGCACATACCGGACGGCATGGCGGCTGATCCGCAGGCGGAATGCGCGCGTTACGAGCAGGCCGTGACGAACGCTGGCGGCATTGATTTGATGATACTCGGCATCGGTCTGAACGGGCACATCGGGTTTAACGAGCCTTCCGATACGTTCGCGATGCGCACGCACCTCGCGGTCCTGTCGGAAGCCACGCTGCGCTCGAACAAGCGCGATTTCAGCGCGGGCGAAGCGGTTCCGCTCCGGGCCTACACGATGGGCGTGGGCACGATTTTCCGCGCAAGGGAGATCATGCTGCTCGC